>Ga0308158_10003268_pt1 | contig 14425 bp, 15 predicted proteins | sample PhyBR2_FD_201038 | JGI IMG/M metagenome (GOLD analysis project Ga0308158, IMG submission 201038) | Phyllosphere microbial communities from UC Gill Tract Community Farm, Albany, California, United States - DLSLB.R2 | ecosystem: Host-associated > Plants > Phyllosphere > Unclassified | place: USA... | reverse complement strand
CATAGGCGTGCGCCAGCACATAGTCGCCCAGGCTTTGCGTGGTGCGCAGCCCGGCGCAGTGGCCCAGCATCAGCCAGGCGTGCGGACGCAGCACGGCGATATGGTCGGTAATGGTCTTGGCATTGGCCGGGCCGACACCGATATTGACCATGGTGATGCCGCTGCCGTCGGCGCGCAGCAGATGGTAGGCCGGCATCTGCGGCAGGCGCGGCGGCGCAGCACCGAGCGCGTCGTTGTGATGCGAAGCATGGCCGACACGGCGCGTGACGACATTGCCCGGCTCGACGAAGGCGATATAGCCATCGTCATCCGACGGCGCCGCTGCATCGGGTTCGCGCGCCATCATGGCGTGGCCCAGGCGGATGAATTCGTCGATATAGAACTGGTAATTGGTAAACAACACGAAGTTCTGGAAATGGTGCGGCGAGGTGCCGCTGTAGTGGCGTAATCGCTGCAGCGAATAGTCGACGCGCGGGCCGGTAAACAGCGCCAGCGGCTGCGCTTCGCCGTGTTCGGTTTCATGCGTGCCGTTGGCGATGCCGTCGTCCATGGCCGACAAGTCGGGCAGGTCAAACAGGTCGCGCATGGCCAGGCGGCGCCCGGCGTCCATATTGCCTTCGATATGGTCATGCTCGGCAAACGAGAAATGCACGGGGATCGGCTGGGCGCTCACGCCCACTTCGAGCAGCACTTTCTGGCCGTTGTTGTGGTTTTTGAGCAGCAGCGTGAACTGGTCGAGATAGTAGTCGGCAAACAGGTCGGGGCGCGTCAGCGTGGTTTCAAACACGCCCGGCCCGGCCACGAAACCGTAAGCGAGCGGCGAATCGGCGCGCGCCACGGTTTCGGTCTGGATGCGCACGAACGGGTAGCAGGCGCGCACGCGTTCGTGCAGGTTTTCACCGGCGACAAAGCGCTGCAGCGCATCGCGCAGGTGGGCGATGCTGGCCTGGTAAATCGCCTGCACCTGTTCCAGCGCCAGGCGGGGATCGTCGAAGCGTTCAGTAGCGATAAAAGAAGGCGTATGCACTTGATAGCTCCTGTAGATGTGGTGCATATCATTGTAAGCCAGTGTTCGTATTTGCGTGGTGCTGGCAGGCGTTAAAAACGGCGGGCCGGAGACGCGGGTCTGAGAAAATGCCGATGGCGGCGTTGCAGCTCCTCGCCGTACATTCGTACTGTCTTCGTCGCTGCGCCTTGCCCTCGACATTTTTCAGCCCCGCTTGGCCCGAGGCGCCTTTGCTGGAGTCGGGGGTGATTGATGCTTTGCTGGTGTGATTGCTGTAGAAAAACTTGGTGGCTGGCTGGCGCAGTTAAGGTGCTGTTTTTGGCTGAATAACTTGGCCTATGCGAAGAAGATTGCCATCCGGATCGACAATCGCAAATTCCCTGAGTCCCCAGGGTTTGTCTTCCAAAAGATGCATGCTCATTTCGGTGATGATGGTTTACTTTTTAGTTCGGTCACGAAAGGCAGCTTGCGCCGCGTAGCAGACAAGGCGCATTGGTGTACGGGTAGTACGCCCAGTGTGATGCAGTGGGCTATGCCAGCAAACGCTGTGCAGCGTCTACAATGGCAACATTCAATGTCCTGGTAACAGGCGTTTGTATATTCCATTGGTGCCAATAAAGCGGCACACTCAGCGATTCTCGCGGCGCAAGCTCCACGAGTGCGCCAGATTCCAGTTCGTGGCGAACCTGGATCGCGGGCACCATGCCGTAACCGAAGCCAGCCTTGATAAACGACACAAAACCCTCTGCGCTCGGGAAAAAGTTCTTCGGCACGTCGGGAGGCAATCTAGCCTGCTGTAGATAGCGTTCATGCAGTCGGTCGCTGCGGTTGTAGACCAAGGCTGGCGCGACTGCAGTTGCGGATGCGGTCACGCCGTCAGGGAACCAACGCCCCACAAATTCCGGCGTCGCCACGCAAAGATAAGACATGACTCCCAACGCTTTCACTGTCGTTCCTGCGACCGCATCGCTGGAGCTGGTAACGCAACCGATCACCTGCCCTTCACGCAGATACCGCAGCGTCTCATCCTGATCATCGATTCGTATATCAACCAAGCACGCGGGCGCATCGAGCAGCGGCATCAGTGCTTGCAGCAGCCACGTCGCGGCACTGTCCGCATTGACGGCAATCGCCACCCGCAGCAGCGAGGTGTGAGCTTTCGACTCGATCTCCATGCTGGACTCCAACAGTTTCACCTTCCGGAAATGCGCAATCAGCCCTTGGCCTCGTACGGTCGCCTGCGGCGGCTGACTGCGTATCACCAGCAACTCGCCAGCCCATTCTTCCAGCGCACGCAACCGGTGCGAGACCGCTGGTTGACTGATGGACAAGGCCGCTGCGGCTCGCTCGAAGTTGCCTTCCTCGACGATAGCCGTCAGTGCAGCAAGTCCACGATAGTCCCACATGATTAGCCTAGCGAATAAGATATGAAGATCATTCATTATACTAATCTCCTGCCAGGCACTAAGCTTCGGCTTTCTGTCATGTGCGGGACAAAAATGGTCGATAGCGCTTTTCTTAAAGGCATGGCAATGGGTGGCGGTTTGATTGTCGCCATCGGTGCGCAAAACGCTTTTCTGCTGCGCCAGGCGTTACGGCGCCAATACGTCGTGATGTGCATTCTCACCTGCGTTTGCTGCGACGTTCTGCTCATAGCGCTCGGAGCCGGCAGTGTCGGTCGCATCATCGCTTCCAATGCGATGCTGCTGGACGCTATGCGCATTGGTGGCGCATTGTTCCTCATTGAATATGGGCGGCGCGCTGCATTGTCGGCCTGGCGCGGCCAGGCGCAGTTAGTACAAGGCAGCAATAGCAGCCTGCCTCGTCGTGGATCGGTTTTCCGCACTGCAATGGCGCTCAGCCTGTTGAATCCGCATGCCTGGCTCGATACCGTGGTGCTGCTCGGCGCAATCGGCGCGCAACAACCGGATCATGGCCGCATTAGCTTTTCTGCTGGCGCAATGGCTGCGTCAATACTGTGGTTTACAAGCCTGGGGCTTGGGGCGCGCTGGCTGGCGCCCTTATTTTCCCAGCCGGGTGCATGGCGGACGCTTGATGCACTGATTGCCATCGTCATGTGGGCGATCGCCGCCTCCCTTTTCATTTATTAATGACCTTTTAGGGGCTTTATGCAAACAGTGATTCATCAAATCAAACTGGAACAGGCTCACGGCGAATATGCTGTCTGCCGTCTGGCACCGAACGAAGCGATTCCCGCCTGGGCTGATGGTCCCGGTTTCGTGACCATCAGCCGCTCGGCGCACGAACTGTCGATTGTCTGCCTGGCTGAACGGGTGCCGGACAATACGCAGAAAGAATGCGGCTGGACTTGCCTGCGGTTCGTCGGGCCATTCGCCTTTGGCGCCACCGGCATAGTGCTTTCGGTTGTGCGGCCGTTATCGGAGGGGGGATTGGGCGTATTCGTCGTATCGACTTTCGACGGCGACCATCTGCTGCTCAAAGAAGGCGACATGCCGAAAGCAGTTTCTTTGTTAAAGCAGGCGGGCCATGGATTCATGCCGATGAATAGCGATTCTTTCGCTTCCCACCAAGCTTAAGGTATTTGGGGTTTTAATAGAGCCTGGCCCGGAACCCCGCCCTCACCACAATCAATCTTCAGTAAACTAAGATTTCACTATGCCATCAAAGCTGTATTTTCTCCCTGGCGCCCTTGGGCGAATGGATTATTGGGTTCCCGCTGCCGAACTCGTTCAATATCCTGCAGAAAAAATTCACTTCGGTTGGCCCGGATTCGGTCCCACTCCGCCTGAGCAAGATGTAAAAGGTATCGATGACCTGGTCAGAAAGGTCGTTTCTAAATTAGATGCGCCGTCGGCGCTCGTCGCGCAATCGATGGGTGGCATCATTGCGATCCGGGTGGCGCTGGCCCGGCCGGACCTTGTAACTCACCTAGTCCTTGCAGCAACGTCGGGGGGCATGGATATCAAGAAATTAGGTGCGCAAGACTGGCGGCCGTTGGTACGCAGCGACCATTCAGGGCTGCCCCATTGGTTTATCGATTATCACGAAGATCTTTCAGAGCGCCTTCCTGATATCAAAATACCAGTATTGCTTCTCTGGGGCGACCGCGATCCTATCAGTCCGGTGGCGGTTGGTGAAAAGCTGGCTGCGCTCCTTCCGCAAGCCGAGCTACACATCATTCCTCATTCAGATCACGATCTGGGCTTCACGCACGCTATAAAGGTTGCGGCACTCATCGACCAACACCTTCAAGCGACGTCAAGGCGGTAAATAGAGAGAATTGTGATGACGAAGGTCGATTCCGGGCGTGAGGACAAGCTAGGCCATGGGCGTCAGGTGGGATGACTTGGCCGTCATGTGATCCATGCTGAAGCGCTCCATTTCGTCTGCTTTTGGCTCAGGCTGGGGCAAAACGCCAATCGCTGTAAACGTTAAGCCAATGCATTTTAACCGCCAATTATTCACCAAACGTTCACACCGATTTGCCCGGCCAGAACCGGTGCACGCTCTGGCGTTCCTGCTCTCCATCATGCAGCGCCAGTGCAGGTTTGAGCAGCACGGCATGATGCATTTTTCCTGATCCCGATATTTCAGCGAAGTCCTCGATGGCGGGGCACTTGACTGCTTCAAATAGAATTGCTATTCTATTTGAATGGTCAGACTAGCCAAATTCAACGAAAACCACTTTATCGACAGCGCTATCGAGATTGCCGCCCAGTGCGGCTTCGCGGCCGTGTCGATGTCCGCCATTGCGCTCAAGGTGGGCGCACCGATCGGCTCGGTGTATCACCGCTTCGATTCGCGCAGCGCGATCCTGGCGCGCGCCTGGCTGCGCGTGAAGGCCGACTTTCGCGGCGACGTGGCCAGCCTGTGGGCGCGCGGCGACGGCGATACCTGGGCCGGCGTGCATGGTCTGCTGGACTGGTGCCGGCGCAAGCCGGTGTATGCACGCTTTCTGCTGCAATGCGAAGACAATCCGGACTTCAATGGCGCCTTGAGTGCCGAACTGACGGCCGAACTGGAAGCCGAACAGGCTGAGCTCGATGCCTGCTTCGAGCGTTGCATGGCCGCGCTGCAAGGCGATGGCAGTCACCTCAGCAGCACGCTGCGCTTTATGCTGATCGACGCGCCTGTGGCCATCGTCAAGCCTTACCTGACCCAGAACCAGCCAATTCCTGCCAGTGCCGACGCCATGCTGCGCGCCTCGCACGACGCCGTGCGCGGCTGGGCAGCCCTCTCAACACCTCACTGAAAAAGAAAAACACATGCGCTACTCCACCCAGCTCGAACACGGCAAGAAAATCCCGCTGCACGATGAAGAAGGCTTTGCCGGCATGCGTGCCGCAGGCCGCATCGCTGCCGATACGCTCGACTACATCACGCCATTCGTCAAACCCGGCATTTCCACTGCCAAGCTCGACGCCATGTGCGAAGAATTCATGCGCGCTGCCGGCGCCATTCCTGCCACCATTGGCTACCACGGCTACAAGCACGCCAGCTGCATCTCGGTCAACCATGTGGTTACGCACGGGATTCCGTCCGAAACCAAGATCCTGAAAGTGGGCGACATCCTCAATATCGACGTGACGCCCAAGTTCAACGAATGGCATGGCGACACCAGCCGCACCTTCAAGGTCGGCGCCGTGTCGATCCTGGCCAACCGCGTGGTCGATACCGCCTACGAGGCGATGATGGTCGGCATTAACACCGTGCGCCCTGGCGCCACGCTGGGCGACGTCGGCGCCGCCATCGAAGCGGTAGCGAAAGCCCAGGGCTTTTCCTCGGTGCGCGACTTCTGCGGCCACGGCGTGGGCAAGGTATTTCACGACACGCCGCAAGTGCTGCACTACGGCCGCGCCGGCACCGGTATCGTGCTTGAACCGGGCATGATCTTTACCATCGAGCCGATGATCAACGTCGGCAGCTACCAGGTCAAGGTGCTGCCGGACAAATGGACCACCGTCACCAAAGACCGTTCGCTGTCGGCCCAGTTCGAGCACTCGCTGGCCGTGACTGAAACCGGCTTTGAAATCTTTACCCTGTCTGCCTTGCCCGACGCGCGCGCCTGAACATGGACGGCCTGACGCACGGCCTCTTGCAACGCCGTCACGGCGATGCACAGGAAGTCATCGAGCGTATTGCGCTGTATGTGTTGCAGCGCGAGCAGATCTTTGCCGACAGCGTGCAGCGCGACGAGCGCATCGCCGCGCTGGCGCCACAGGTAGCCGCCCTGGTCATCATTGCCGAGTGGCTCGCGTATGTGGAATGGGAAGGCTATGCCAGTGCGCGGCACATGAAGTTCGACAGCATGCTGGCGCAGCTGTCAACGACCTTGCAGCTGCCTTTGCTGGCAGAACAATTGCAGCAGGCAGTCAGTTTTCAGCAGTTCGAAGCGCTGCGGCCCGTGCTGTTTGCGGCGCTGCTCGAACATGTGCAGCAGCATGTAGCGTTGTTTCCTTGACGCCACCGGTTCAGGGAAATCCGTAGGGCGGATTAGCCGCGCAGCGGCGTAATCCGACAAGATTGTTGGCCCTGACTGTGGTGGTGTCGGATTACGGCCCGTAGGGCCTAATCCGACCTACGTGATATGGCAGCCCTCAGGGCTGCCCCTGTTTCACCGCCTTGATCGCCCGTTCCTCGCCCATGCTGGCGGCGATTTTCCAGCGCTGCATGGCGCTGGCGCGGTCAGGGCGTTTCAGGCCGGCGCCGTCCCAGTCCATCAGGCCCAGATTGAAAATATCCACCGCGCTGCCCTTGTCGGCGGCCATGGTGAACCATTTGCGCGCTTCCTTGTTGTTGACCGGTGTCTGGTAGCCGCGCACGTGGTACAGGCCCAGCATGTGCATCGCTTCGGTATTGCCTTTTTGCGCCGCTTGCTTCAGGAAGTCCAGCGCGCGCGGCATATTGCGTGTTTCCTGCCAGCCTTCGGCCAGCATCACACCTTTTGCGGCCAGTGCATAGCTGTCGCCGGTGGCCAGCGCCTTGCTGATCCACGGCTTGGCCGATGCCTGGCGCGCCTGGCGCTGCTGGTCGGTGAGCGAGCCTGGCGGCGTGCCGCGCCCCATCAGCTGCATCCACCCATACAGGCCGTAGGCGCGTGCATCGCCTTCCCTGACCAGGCTTTCCAGCATGGCCAGCGCGGCCGGCTGGTCGCCGTTTTCATACAGCTTGACGGCTTTGGCGGCGCTGGCGTCCACCACGGGTGGCGCCACATGCGGCGTCACGCTGGCCGATGGCAGCACCGGTGCGGTATTGGCAACCGGGCGCACGCGTACCGGCAGCCACCAGGCGCTGGCCAGCACCGCCAGCGTGGCCGGCACCAGCACCAGGATTTGCGCCAGCCGGTTGCGCCTGCCCTTGTTGGCAATGTGCATGGCGCGCTGCGCCTGCGCGTCGCCACCGAGGGCGGTGCTCAATACCGTTCTGACCTGGTGGTTGAACAGCAGATAGGCCACGCCGGTCACGGCCAGGCCTGCCAGCGCGCCCATCCTGGCGCCGAAGAAAAACCAGACCGCTACCGTAGCCACCAGCGCGCCCAGGGTGGCTTTCCACCAGAACTGTTTGGCCAGGCGCGTATAAACCTGGCGCAGGGCGCCCAGCACACCGGTGCGCACGCTGTTGGCGTAGTCGGGCGAAACCACATCGACATGCGCGTGATCGTTCTCGCCGCTCAGTACCGATTCGATCACGTCGGCATTGAGTTCGGACGCCGCCACGTCGCGCAGCGGCGCCAGCAGGCTTTCCACATGCGAGGAAAACAGGCCGTCGTCGGCGCTGCTGGCAAGCGCGTCGGTCAGCGTCTTGAGGTCGCCGCGCAGCAGCTTTTCAATGATGTCGTCCATCGTCAGCCAGCGCAGATCGCTGCCGTAGGCCACCAGGTGGTGCTTTTCCTGGTTGCACACGGCGTCCAGGCGCACGATGCGCAACTGGCCCGCATACAGGGCGTCGACTTCTTGCGGATGATCCGGGTCGTACACGCTTACCCTGGCCAGCGACAGGCTGCTGGCCAGCCTGGCCAGTGCATGCACGCTTTCCTTGTCGCGGATGCGGCGCGCGTCCTCAGGCGCCTGTTTGGGCAGGTTCAGGCTGTAGGCCGGCGCCACATGCACGTCGAGCCAGGCCGCCTCGCCGGTCTTGCCGGAGCCGTCGCAAGGGTTGCAATGCAGGTCGCCTGCGCCGCTGCAGGTGCGGCAGGTAACGCTGCCGCTGGCGCGGCAGGTGCCGCAATTGACGTTGCCGGAGCCGTGGCACGTGTGGCAGGTGACCTTGCCGTAGCTGCAATGGTGGCAGGTGCGCGTGACATTGCGGTACTGCGTGCGGCTTTCGGTATGGTAAGTGGTGCGCGAGCTGCCATTTTCATAAACGGTGGTGGGAACTTCCACCGTGATGTAATCGGTGACCTGTTCCATCACATTGCCAGTGCCGTGGCAGTAGGTACAGGAAACCTTGCCGCTGCCATGGCAGCCGTAAGCGTCACAGTCGACCGTGCGCCTGCCGTGGCATTTCCAGCAGGTTTCGGTGGCGCTGCCGTAGCAGGTGGTGCAGTTGACACGGCCGTGGCCCTGGCAAGGGTTGCACTGGTCCAGGTGCCAGTGCCGTATGGCGTGACCGAGGTAGACGCCTGCTTCGATGGCATCATAGCGGTGGCCGGGCTGCTGCAAAGCCGCTTCGAGCTTGCCGGCGGCGCAGCGCAGCCGCTCCTTCGCTTCAGCCCGGGCGCGCGGGACTACTTCGTGTGCAGCGCAGCAATCGTCACCGGGCGAGGGCGAAAAGTAGCCATTGATCAGGCGCACTTCAGGCCGCGCCTCCAGCACATAATTGGCCTGCAGCGCAAAGTCCTGCTGCAGTTCCTGTTCCGCCAGCGCAGTGATCTGGTGCGGCTCGAAGCGGGTCTTGTCCTGCACCAGCGTCCGCAGTTTTTCCAGTGCACTGCCATTGGACGTGGCTTTGTCGAGGCTGATGGGGGCATGCTCGGGCGTCACGCTGGCAGTTGCAGGCAGGGCTGACGTATCGGGAGCGCCTGCAGCGGTGCTGGCCATGTCCTTGCTCGGGTTCATGCACACATCCTTTTGCTAAAAAGAAAGATTTTGAATTTTAGCATTGAAGTCGCGGCGTGCCCTACGCTGCCACGGCTTTTTGCGTGCATGCTGCAATGCAGCGTTCAAGGCTGCATGCGACAATGGCCGGCCATTTATCAGGAGCTTGCCATTCATGCAGTCCCGGCATTATCTGTTTCCCGTATTCGCCGTGCTGATCTGGGCCGTCAATACCATCGTCAGCAAGCTGGCCGTGGGCGTGATCGATCCGGCGGCCATTTCCTTTTACCGCTGGCTGCTTGCAGGCGTGCTGCTGGCCGGTGTTTTCGGTCGCCCGGTCTGGCGCCAGCGCGCGGCCATCCGGCCTTACCTGGGCAAGCTGTTTGTGCTGGGCATGCTGGGCATGGTGATGTACCAGTGCCTGGCCTATGTCGCTGCGCAAACGACCAGCGCCACCAATATGGGTATCCTGGCGTCGATGATGCCGCTGATGGCCGTCGGCCTGTCGGTCCTGCTGCTGGGCGAGGCCGCCACCGTCGGTGCAGTTGCCGGTGGCCTGGTGTCGCTGGCCGGCCTGGCTTATCTGCTCAGCCATGGTGATCCGGCAGCGCTGCTGGCCAAGGGCGTAGCGGCGGGTGACGGCCTGATGCTGCTGGCCTGCCTGTCGTATGCGGCGTATGGCGTCTTGCTCAAGCGCTGGAAGATTCCGCTGACCAACTGGCACAGCCTGCTGATCCAGGTCTGGTGCGCAGTGCCGGTGCTATTTGTCTATTATCTGGCGCGCTCGGCGCCGCCGGTAACATGGGGCGGCGTGCCGCTGGTGCTGTTTGCCGGCATACCGGCTTCGATAGTCGCGCCGTTCCTGTGGATGCACGGCCTGGCGCGGCTGGGACCTAGCCGCGCCACCACCCTGATGAATCTGCTGCCTGTCTTTACCGTACTGATTGCGGTCCTGTTTCTCGGAGAAACAGTGCATGGCTACGACCTGATCGGCGGCGCGGTTACCTTGCTGGGCGTGATCATGGCGCAGACGCTGAAGCGTCCGCTGCGCCGCGCGATGGCCTGACCGGGCGCTGGGTCAGGCAGCGGCCATTGCCGCTTCGAGCAGTTTGACCAGCGACTCCACGCCTTCGGCATCGACCTCGTCGAAGCGGCCCGGCAAAGGGCTGTCGAGATCGAACACGGCCACTACCTGGCCGTTGGCAAAGACCGGTACCACCAGCTCGGAGCGCGAATTGACGTCGCAGGCGATATGGCCGGGAAACGCGTGGACGTCCGGCACCACGATCGACTTGCCTTCAACCACGGTGGTGCCGCAGACGCCGCGGCCCTTTTTGATGCGGATGCAGGCCGGCTTGCCCTGGAACGGGCCCAGCACCAGTTCATCGCCCTTGAGGAAATAAAATCCGGCCCAGTTCAGGCGCGGCATGGTGTTGAAAACAAGCGAGCTGAAGTTGGCAGTATTGGCGATCAGGTCGGTCTCGCCGGCCAGCAGCCCCTGTACCTGCGAGCGTAGGTCGGCATACATGGCTTGTTTGGCGGCAGGGGTATCGGTGCCGTAGGCAGCATCGCTGATGGTAAAGGTCATGGAATCGGGCCAGAAAAAAAGGTGAAGCCGCTATGGTAGCGCGTCTGGCGCGTTCATGTGGCGCCGTCACCGAGCGTGCCGGCGGCGAGCTGGCGCAGCAGCGGCAACTGGGCAGGAGCCGCTTGCGGCTGCCACGCCAGGGCAATACCCACCGACAGCTCTTCGCCCTCCTGCAATGGGCGGTAAACCACGCCAGCCAGGCGCAGCGCGCGAAATGAGGCGGCCAGCAGCGCCATGCCCTTGCCGGCAGCCACTTCGCCCAGCAGCACGTGATGGTCATGCGGCTCGCGCAGGAAATGGGGCGCAAAGCCATGGCGCTGGAAGACCTGCTGGCAATGGTCGAAAAACGCCGGCTGGCGCGCCCGCTCGAACCAGTAGATGCTTTCACCGGCCAGGTCACTCAAGGCCAGCTTGCGCTTGCGCGCCAGGCGGTGGCCTGCCGGCAAGGCCAGCAGCATGGGTTCGCGCCGCAGCGGCGTTACCGCCAGTTCAAACGTGGCGCTGGGCAGCGCGATCAAGGCCGCATCGAGGCGGCCCTTGCGCAAGGCGGCAACCAGGCGCGTCGACGGCGCTGCCGTCAGTTCCAGCCGGCAGGACGGCAATTGTGCTTCCAGCGCCGACAAAAAAGGACGCAGCAGTCCCGCTTCCACCGAGCTGGTCAGCCCCAGGCGCAGCCGTGCTGGCACGCTGTCGCGCTGCAGCGTAGCGACGGCAGTGTCGAGCAGGGCCAGTATCTGCTGCGCCTGCGGCAGCAGCGTGCGTCCGGCGTCGCTCAGCGCCACGCCATGCGTATCGCGCTCGAACAGGCGCACCCCCAGGTTTTCTTCCAAGTTCCTGATGGCGCGCGACAGCGGCGGCTGGGTCATGTTCAGCTGCTGCGCGGCCTGGCGAAAGTTCAGGCAGCGCGCCACGGTGCAAAACAGCATCAGGGCGTGGGTGTCGGGAGGTCTCATACCGAAAAGGTATCACAAACATGCACATTCCATCGGCTACACCGGCGCCGCATACTGGCCTCCTTGATGACAAACGAGGAGCAAGATCATGCAACAACGACGCATAGGCAATAGCGGTTTGAGCAGTTCGGCACTGGGCCTGGGCTGCATGGGCATGTCGGAGTTTTATGGCGCGACCGATGAAACGCAATCGCTCGCTACCCTGGCGGCAGCACATGAGGCCGGCGTGACGCTGTTCGATACGGCCGACGCCTACGGCTTCGGTCACAATGAAGAGCTGATCGGACGCTTTCTGCGCGGCCGGCGCAATGTGCTCGTTGCCACCAAGTGCGGTTTGGCGCGCGAGCAGGGCAGTTATGCGCGCCGCGTCGACAACAGCGCCGCCTATATCCGCACGGCGTGCGAAGCGTCATTAAGGCGCCTCGGCGTCGACACCATCGATCTGTACTATCTGCACCGCCTCAATCGCGACACGCCGCTGGAAGAATCGATGGGCGCGCTGGCCCGGCTGGTGCAGGAGGGCAAGGTGCGCTCGGTAGGGCTGTGCGAAGTGAGTGCGGACACACTGCGCCAGGCTGCCGCCATTCACCCGGTTGCCGCCGTGCAAAGCGAGTACTCGCTGTGGACGCGCGAACCCGAACAGGGCGTCCTGGCAGCGTGCCGCGAAGTGGGCGCCAGCTTCTTTGCCTACAGCCCGCTGGGTCGCGGCTTTCTGACCGGCGCCATGAGCGGTGTATCCGGGCTAGACGCGCAGGATTTTCGTCAGTTCAATCCGCGCTTTGCGGCTGAGAACCTGGCACACAATATGGCCATCGTGGCGCTGCTGAAGCGCATGGCGCAAAGCCGGGGCTGCACGCCGGCGCAGCTGGCGCTGGCCTGGTTGCTGGCGCAAGGCAACGACATCATTCCCATCCCCGGCACCAAGCGCATTGCCTACTTGCACGATAACCTCGGGGCGCTGGCTATCGATCTGAATGCGGCAGAACTGGCCGCCATCAGTGCAGCGTTTCCACCGGGCGTGGCCGCCGGCGAACGCTATACGGCAGAGGGCATGAAGGGCGTCGGCGCCTGATTGTGCTGGGCATGAGGCCAGGCTGCGTGCGCCAGAGCACGCCTGGCTACCTTTACCGCCCGGCAATATGATGGCGATCTGCTAGCATTCCGGCTGGGCCGCTCCATGACAGCGGCACGCACAGGAAAGGTGGATGACACATTGCAGGACGAAGATATTTTCGATCTCGAATTGAAGCTGCTGCTCGAAGGCATCTTGCTGCGCTACCAGCACGATTTTCGCGACTACTCGGCCGCGTCGCTGCGCCGGCGCATGCAGCAGGCGATGGAGCGTTTCGGCTGCGCCACGCTGTCGCAGTTGCAGGGGCGCATCCTGCACGAACCGGCCATGTTTGCGCAGATGCTGCAGTTTTTTACGGTGCAGGTCAGCGAGATGTTTCGCGACCCCGCCTATTTCCGCGCGCTGCGCGAGAAGGTCATGCCCATCTTGCAGACCTACCCGTCGATCAAGATCTGGGTGGCCGGCTGCAGCAGCGGAGAAGAAGTCTGGTCGCTGGCCATCCTGCTGGAAGAAGAAGGCTTGCTTGAACGCGCGATGATTTACGCGACGGACATCAACGTCGAAGCGCTGGCGACGGCTGAAGCGGGCATCTACGCGATCGAGCGTATTGCCCAGTTCAGCGAGAACTACCAGCTGTCCGGTGGCAAGCGCAGCCTGTCGGACTATTACACGGCGGCCTACAACGGCGCCATCTTTGATCGCCGCCTGCGGCGCCACTTCGTGTTTGCCGACCATAGCCTGGCAACCGACAGTGTGTTTTCGGAGGTGCATATGGTGTCGTGCCGCAACGTGATGATTTACTTTAACAAGGATCTGCAGGATCGCGCCGTGGGACTGTTCCACGAGGCGCTGGTCAACCGCGGTTTCCTGGGCCTGGGCATGAAGGAAAACCTGCTGTTCAGCCGCCATGTCGCCAGCTTCCGCGAATTGTCGGCGGCAGAGAAAATCTACCAGCGGGCCTGACGCCATGGGCGCCACGCCGGTTCCACCTGTTTCACCGAAAGCCTTGCGGCTCATTGCCATCGGCGCCTCGGCTGGCGGCGTCGAAGCGCTGCGCGTGCTGCTGCGCGCCTTGCCGGCGCATTGCCCGGCAGCCATTGTGGTGGTGCTGCACCTGGCGCCGGGGCGTTCGAGCCGCCTGCCGCAGCTGTATGCCGACCAGTGTCTGCTGCCGCTGTCCGAAGCGCAGGACAAGGAACCGCTGCTGCCCGGCCACGTCTATTTCGCGCCCCCCGACTACCATCTGCAGATCGAACCCGATTTCAGCTTTTCACTGTCGCTTGAAGCGCCCGTGTATTTTTCGCGCCCGGCGATCGACGTGCTGCTGGAAACGGCGGCGCTGGCCTGCCGCGACGCCATGCTGGCCATTATCCTGACGGGGGCGTCGGCCGACGGTGCACGTGGCCTGGCGCGCGTGCGCCAGCTTGGCGGCACCGCCTGGATACAGGACCCTGCCACGGCGGCATCGGCGACGATGCCGGCGGCAGCGCTGCGCCATGCAGGCGCCGACCGCATGCTGGATCTGGCCGCGCTGGGAACGGCGCTGGCAGCGCTGGCGTGGCCGGCAGACTGAATCGGCCTGTGCCGGCGCCTGGTGCAGGCGCGCGCATGAAAGCGGCGCAGTACGTGTAAGATAGGTAAAATCCAAAGAAAAGTTGATTTTTTAATATTTTATTAACTTTGCATTACTAATTTTTAGACTACGGCAATGACCGTGGCGCTCGCTGAAAACTGATCGTGACTGCACCTATCCATATCCTCGTCGTAGACGATATTGCGCAAAACCTG
>Ga0308158_10003264_pt1 | contig 14447 bp, 11 predicted proteins | sample PhyBR2_FD_201038 | JGI IMG/M metagenome (GOLD analysis project Ga0308158, IMG submission 201038) | Phyllosphere microbial communities from UC Gill Tract Community Farm, Albany, California, United States - DLSLB.R2 | ecosystem: Host-associated > Plants > Phyllosphere > Unclassified | place: USA... | reverse complement strand
AGCATCCCGATCTGGTCGAGGGCACGCCCGAATATGCCGCCGAGGCGGCGCGGATCGAGACCGAGATCGAGGCCGAGAAGCAGGCAGTGCTCGCCGCGGGCGGCCTGTTCGTGCTCGGTACCGAGCGCCACGAGAGCCGGCGCATCGACAACCAGCTGCGCGGGCGCTCTGGTCGTCAGGGTGATCCCGGCCTGTCGCGCTTCTATCTGAGCCTCGACGACGATCTGCTGCGGATCTTCGGGCCGGACACGCTGTTCGCCAAGATGATGCGCAACAATATCGAGGACGGCGAGGCGATCGGCAGCAAGTGGCTGAGCAAGGCGATCGAGACCGCGCAGAAGAAGGTCGAGGCGCGCAACTACGACATCCGCAAGCAGGTCGTCGAATATGACGACGTGATGAACGAGCAGCGCAAGGTCATCTACGAGCAGCGTGCCGACATCATGGATGCCGATACGGTCGGCGACGTCGTCGTCGACATGCGCGCGGAGACGGTCAACGTCATCGTCGGCGACGCGTGCCCGCCCAACTCCTATCCCGAACAGTGGGATATCGAGGGGATGAAGGCGCGGCTGTCCGAGGTCCTCAATCTCGAGCCACAGATCGAGGCGTGGCTGCTCGAGGAGGCGATCGATCCCGAGATCGTCGAGGAGCGCGTCCGCGCGATGGCGGACGAGGCGATCGCGGTGAAGTCCGCCGACCTCGATGAGGAGACGTGGACGTCGGTCGAGAAGTCGATCCTGCTGCAGAATCTCGACCATCACTGGAAGGAGCATCTGGCAACGCTCGACGCGCTGCGCCAGGTCGTCCACCTGCGCGCCTATGCGCAGAAGACGCCGATCAACGAGTATAAGCAGGAGGCGTTCTCGCTGTTCCAGCGGATGCTCGAGACGATCCGCGAGGACGTGACCAAGACGATCGCACATGCGCAGTTCCAGATGCAGGCGCCGGTCGGACTGCCCGAGCTGCCCGACTTCATCACGACGCATTTCGACCCATTCACCGGCGAGGACAATTCGAACGACATCGATGCCGGGACGACCGGGCACATCACGTCGCAGCTGCCGCCGATGCAGATCCCGCAGCCGCAGCAGGCGGACATCGGCGAGGATCCCGCCAACTGGGAAGGCGTGGTCAGCCGTAACGCGCCATGCCCCTGCGGGTCGGGTCGTAAGTACAAGCAGTGCCACGGCGCGGTCTGACGTCGTTCCGCCGGTCCGCCCGCGGCTTGCGCGGGCGGACGACACGCAAAAGAAAGGCCGGGCTGTCCAGAGGGACGGCCCGGCCTTTTTGCGTTGACGGTGGTTCCGAGGCTTACTTCGGGAGAACCAGCGTCGGTCCGATATTGTCGACGACCTGCTTCGCGTTGAACGCGCGGATATTGTCGCGCGGGATCGGACCCTTGCGCATCACGATCTCGGCAGTCGCCTCGTAGCGGTCGATCGTCCGGACATCGAAATTGTTGCCCCAGGGCCCGCCGAACCCGCCGCCGAAACCGCCACCACCAAAGCCGCCGCCGAAATACGGATCCCAGCTGCGCCAGCCGAACCCGCGGCCGCGATAGCGCCACGACGGACCCCAATATCCGCCGAACCCGCCATAGCCAAAGCCACCGCCGATGCCCGGGGTCGAGAAGGTCCGCGACTGAAGGTTCGTATCGCGGTCGGCCATCAGGAAATAATCATAGCCCTGCTGCAGCGTCAGCTCGGCGGCGCGGAAAAACAGGTAGCGCTCGACCGTGTCACGCGACGTGACGCTGTTTCCGGCAAAGCTGACGAGGAAGCGGTTATCTTCGATCCGACGGTCGCTATACCCCGTCCGGCTGAAGCCCTGTCCCGTGGCAGGACGATAGGTCGTTTCGGTCGCGCACCCGGCAACCAGAAGCGTGCTCGACGCCAGGGCTGCCAAAAGGACTTTGCGACCAGGCATGATAAACATGATTGTCGTCTCCGTTCGCGGCGGATGCGGCGAAACGCCTCACACTAGCCATCAGTGGTGGAACGGTTGATGAACGGGATTGCTCCGGAAACCAAGCGCACCGCCCGAATAAAGCCCCCGGTGTCCCGATCGCGCGATCAGGCCCCGGCGATATGCAGGGCTAGCGACCGGCGATGCGCGCGACGGCGATGCTCGAACAGATAGAGGCCCTGCCACGTGCCGAGCGCCATTTCGCCGTTGATGACCGGGATCGACAAGTGGACCTGTGTCAGCGCCGTACGCAGATGGGCGGGCATGTCGTCGGGCCCCTCGTCGTCGTGGAGATAGTCGGCGGACTCGGGCGCCAGACGCGCGAAATAGGCCTCGAGATCGGTCCGCACCTCGGGCGCGGCGTTCTCCTGGATGAGCAGCGATGCCGAAGTGTGGCGGCAGAAGATCGTCAGCAGACCATCACGCATTTCCTGATCTGCGACCCAGCGCCGCACCACGTCACTGATGTCGAGCAGGCCCTGGCGCCGCGTATCGATCGTCAGGAATCCGGTAGCCTGCCGCATGATCATAGGTCCCTGGATGGTTCAGTGATGGCAACGCGCATGGACTTCATCCGGGCGCAGTCACCGCGGTGGTTCATCCGCGACCGGGATGTCCTTGCCCAGATTGATGCGGTCGTAGAGTTTGAGCAGTTCGGTGACCTCGTCGATGACGGTCTGCTGTTCCTGCCGGTAGCGCGCGGTCGCGTCCTGCGTCGGAACGCCGTTCTTGCCGTCGTGCATCGTAAAACCCTGGTCGATCAACCAGATGGTGTCCGCCGCGCGTGAGCGCTGGCGTCGAAGATGGAATACCCATTGCTCGATGATACCCGAAGGTACCAGTCTGTCGATCTCACCCATGGGCGCCGCGTAGCCGACCGGACGCGTGGTTGTACAGGCGCGCGATGCAAGTGGCGGATGTAGCGGTTGCGCAAACGGCGGCATCGGCCCGGCGATGTTGATCTGGCGCAACACTACCGACGAGATTGCGTAAGGTTCCCGGTTTTTGGTAAAAACTCCGTTCAATTCGTCGCGAAATATGGAACCGGACCGGGTGAAACGTGTTGGAATACAGACGAAAAGCTAACACGCCGTCAACGATTTACCACGCAGAGAGCCGCCGATGTCCACGCTGTCAGACCCGCCGATCTTCAATCGCACCGATATCTCGCCGCCACGCCTCTCGGATCGTTATGGCGCTGAACGACTCGACGCGCTGTATCGCCGTGCGGCCGCGGACCGTGACCGGTTCCGTGAACAGCAGGCGATGGCGCAACAGTCGAGCCTCGTCGAGCGCGTGCTCAGCCGGCTGTTCCGCTAAGTCGCTCGGGCGCGCCGGTCACTTGCCGTCCGGGAATGTGGTCGCCGCGCGCAATCCCTTGATCTCCGGCCAGCGGATGGGCCGGTCGCGACCGACGCACTCGATGATCACGTTCTGACCCTCGTCCTCCGACAGGTCGTCGGCGGCCTTGACCATGTCCTCGAGCGACCCGGTTGCGATCACGGCCTTTCGATCCGCGCTTCCGCCCTCGGCTTCATCATCACCCGCCTGCGCGTCCGTCGCGCCAACAACATCCTCGCCGTCGTTAGCACGCGGCACCGGCAGCCGGGCGAGCGTCGCCGGCATCTTCCACATCGTCTTGAACACGCTTGATACTCCAGCCCCCGCTGTACATCGACCGATGCCTCGTCGGTGCGCAGCGGTCCAGTGCGGGGCGGGGACGATGCGGTCACCATGCGATTGCGTGCGACGAACCGCGGGCCCGCCCGCTACCAGTTGAACCGCAGCGTGCCGACGACGGTGCGCGACGCCCCGAAATAGCAGCTGTTGACGAAGAAGCAGCTTGCGATGTGCTGCTTGTCGAACAGGTTCGCGACATTTGCCGTCAGGCTCATCCCGGTGAGCGACGGATCGAACTTGCCGAGATCATAACCCAGCACCGCGTCGACCAGGACATAGCCCGGCGACTGGAACCGCGTCGTGACATTCTGGCCCGACCGGATCTGTGTCGCGGTGCCGTCGGATTCGCCGACGTACCGGACGCCGCCGCCGATCGTGAAGCCTGACGCGGCGCCGCCGACGCTGCGTTCCAGATCATAGCTGGCGAAGCTCGATGCGCTCCATGTCGATATGCCCAGCGGCTTGGTCCCGGTGACACCGCTCAACTGGTCGCCGGTGCCGATCGCGGGGGTGCCGCGCCGGACGTCGGGGTCGGTGTAGGTCCCCGCCACGGTCACGGTCAGCCCCGGCGCGATTTCGCCACGGCCGTCGATCTCGATCCCGCGTATTTCGACCTCGCCGACCTGGATCTGCGCATTGGCGGGAATGGTGCTGCCATCCTGTCCTGCGCGCGGGTCTGCCACGGGTACGTTGCGGCGGCGCAGGTCGAAGGCGGACAGCGTGAACACCGCGTTGGTCCCGCGCGGCTGGTATTTGACGCCTGCCTCATATTGCCGCCCGGTCACCGGCACGAAGGTCGGCCCCGCGATCGGCGTCCTGCCGTCCGGCGCGAAGATCGTCTGCGTGCCCGTCTGCGGCTCGAAGCTCTCCGAATAGCTGACAAAGGGGGCAAGCCCGCTGCGCGTCTCGTAAAGCGCGCCCAATCGCCCGGTGAACGCGGCCTGCTTCAGCTGGGTCACACCGCCGGCGACGCCTGCCGCCATATTCCTGTTGACGCTCGTCTGTTCGTACCAGTCATACCGGCCGCTGGCGATCAGTTGCAGCGCACCGATCGCGATCTGGTCCTGGAGATAGGCGCCGACCTGATCGATCTTGCGGAATCCCCGCGCCGCCGTCAGCGCGAAGCTCGGTTGTACGCCGCCGTAATTGGGGTTGAACAGGTCAAAATCGGGGATGCTCGTCACCGGATCGGTCGTGGTGCCGGTATTGAATTGCTGTGCGTTCGAGCCGCGATTGCTCTGCCAGTCGACGCCGGCCAGCACGACATGCTGCAGCGGCCCGGTCGCGAACTTGCCGGTGACGTGGTTGTCGAGCGTGATGGTCCGGAAGGACTCGTCCGAGCCGCCACCGCCGCGGACGATGCGCGAGAAATCGGTGTTGCGGTTCACACCGGTGCCCGTCGTCGCGAAGTTCGAGAGGTAGATCTGGCGATAGTGCAGGTCGACATCGAGATAGCGCGCGCTCGTCGCCCAGCTGAGCGCCGGGCTGAAGTCGTGACGGAAGAGCGCGGTCACCGATTTCTGCGTGCGATCGAACGCCTCATAGGCTGGCTCGCTCACGTTCAGGTCGATGGGGAAGCTGCCCAACGGGTTGGCGAGCGCCGAACCATAGACGGGAACGCCGCTATACGAGGCCGATTCCGGATCGCGCTGATAGTTGAGGATGATCGTCAGGCTGGTCGCGTCGTCGGGCGCGAAGGTCAGCGTCGGCCGGATATAGTGCCGGCGATTTCGTGTCCGCGCGACAAAGCCATCGGATTGCTCCGCCCCACCGATCACGCGGAACAGCCATTTGTGATCGGCGTCGAGCGGCTGGTTCACGTCGATCGCGCTGCGGACGAGATCGAAATTCCCTGCCGCCAGTTCGATCCGGCCGCCGGCGACGTCATAGGGCAGCTTGCTCGTGAGGTTGACGAGGCCGCCGGGCGTCGAGTTGCCGTACAGCACGGAGGCGGGTCCCTTGACGACATCGACCCGCTCGACGAGGTGGAAGTCGATCTGCGGCGTCGAATAGATGCCGCCGAGCAGCCGCATGCCATCCATGTACTGACCGGGTGCGAACCCGCGAACAAAGAGCTGGTCATAGCGCGTCGCGACATTGCCGCGCTGGCTCGGCGACACGCCCGCGACATAGCCGAGCGCCTGGTTGATCGACAGCGCGTTGCGCAGCGTGAGCTCCTTTTCGTCGATGCTCGTGATCGTCTGCGGCGTGCGGATCAGCGGCGTCTCGGTCTTGGTGCCCGTGCTTCCGGTCTTTCGAATGCGTTCGCCATTGACGATGATCTCGTCGCGTCGCGCCTGATCGTCTGCGACCGCGGTCGTGTCGCCGTCCATGTCGTCGCTGGCTGCACGGGAACCGGCGTGTGCGGGCGCGAGATCGGCGGCGCTCGCAAGGCACGGTGCCAAGACGCTCGCCACCGCCATAGCCGTGCCGACCAGAATGTCGCGCTTGACCTTGTGCCGCATACCCACCTCAATGCTATTGATAACCATTCGCAGGAGGGCGCTAGGCGTGGTTGATCTGTGTTGCAAGCAAAATGACGAAATGTTCATGAAGGACGCCGAACGCGGGTTGGCGATCGTGACGCGGGTTGCCAGCAAGGCGTGGCGGCAGCGGTAGCCCGGGAACGTGAGGGGGTTTCCGCTAGGACTAGGCGCGGCGCGCAAATGTGCGTTGAAGTTTCCGCCCGACTTTATACGAGCACCGGATTGGTCGTTTCAATCGCCTCGCACTCGGCAATCGCGCCCAGCAACAGGTCCACAGGCAGATCGTCGGGGTTCTGAGCCGCAATGAATTATCGCCATTCCTTCCATGCTGGCAACAGCGCCGATGTCGTGAAGCACAGCCTGTTGATCGCGCTGGTGCGCGCCCTGCAGCAAAAACCGGGGGCACTGACCCTGATCGACACGCATGCCGGTTGCGGGCTGTACGATCTCGACGGCGAGGACGCCCAGCGCACCGGCGAGTCGATACAGGGCGTGCTGCAGGCGCTTGCCGATCCGAACCCGTTGCTGGACGACTACCGCGCGGTCGTGCAGGCGGTGAATGTCGGGGCTGAGCCTCACTATTACCCCGGCTCGCCGCGGATCCTGGCGCAGTTGCTGCGCCCGCAGGACCTCCTGATCCTCAACGAAAAACATCCCGAGGACGCGTATACCCTGCGCGGCGTGATGCGCGGCACAGCCGCTGCCGTGCACGAGCGCGACGCCTACGAGCTCTGGCTGGCGATGGTGCCGCCGCGGACCGCGCGCGGCGTGGTGCTGGTCGACCCGCCGTTCGAGCAGACGGACGAACGCGCGCGTATCACCGCGACCCTCGCCGCCGCTCACCGAAAATGGGCACATGGCGTGACGGTGATCTGGTATCCGCTCAAAGACCGCGCGACGCAGTGGCTGTGGAAGGAGCAGCTGCGCAAGCTCGGCATACCGAAAATGCTGGGGGTGGAGCACTGGCTGTACGACGACGATCAGCCCGGCATCTATAACGGCGCCGGCCTGTATATCGTCAATCCGCCCTATGCCTTCACGCAGGCGCTGCCACCACTGCTGGAAGCGCTCCGCGCCGTGCTGTCGCCCGAGGGGCATCGGGGCGAGATCACAACCGAGTGGTTGGTCGATTAGAGCACCCGCGCATCGCAGCCTTCTCCTCGGAGGACGTATCGCGGCGTTGCATATGTCAGCGATGCGTTTCGCGACATTCGGCCGCTGTTGGGGGCTGTCTCGATGCGGGCGGAAGGACGCTCAATAGCTCGGCAGCCCGGGATATTCCCAGCGGTACGGGACGCCGGTCTCGTCCAGAGTGATGCAAGGATCGACAATCAGCCGGCGGTTACGAATGGTTTTCCCGGCTGCCAGTTGATGCGGCGTATCCATACGGAATCGATCGCGCGCCCGCTCGCGTCGATCGCCGGGCGAAATTGCGCACGCGTGGTCATCAACCGGCACGTCAGATCCTCGAAGGCCTTGTCGCCGCCTGCCTTCGCGACCGCACAGGTCTTTATCGATCCGTCAGCCGCCACCACCAGTCGCAGCACCACGATCCCTCCGGAACCTCCCCGGTTGAGGGCAACGGGATAATCAGCCGGACGGAACCAGCCGGATGGATCGTTGACCGGCTCGGGCGCGCTTTTCCGCTGCCGCTGCTCGGCCGGGTCGAGCCCCCAGCTCGTCACCAGATCGTCCATGCACGCATCGAGCGCTGCGAGTGCGCCCTTCATCGGCCCCATGTCGAGTTGCACCGCATAGCGTCTTGCAAAGCTGACGCCGAGCATCGTCGGTCGGTCGGCCGTCACATCGCTACGCAACGCGCCGGGAAGGTCCCTGTCAGGCCGGAAGCGGATGCTGCCGGGCGCGCTGCCCGCCGTGGCAAAGCCACGAGCGTGCATGCCGGGGACATGTGCGACGGTGGACGTGCTCACCGAAACCGGGACGTCGCCATCCGTTGCCGGCATATGCGATCCGGCCAGCGCCATTTCGAGAACGTCGCTGACATCGAGGCGGCTGAGCTGGAGCGTGATCCGGTCCCGATCCTCGCCGAAGCTGCGGAGGAGGCGGCATTCGGAAGGCGCATAATCCATCTGCCACTTGGAGGACGGACTCAACGGAACGGCGCGGTCTGCAGCGATGGCCGCGGTACCGGCGATGCCGCTCATGACGACGAAAGCGACTACCCTCTGGACGCGCATAAACCCTCTCGCTTGCTGCGTCGGCATGTCACAGCCGTTCTCGCGGCGATGATCTGGCGCAGTTTCTACCGTCGATCTGCTGCAGCGATCAGAGTTTTGCAACAGGCCTGACCGGATCGGGGGTCGGCCATCCGGTGATGTCCAACTCACTGACGCCCATTTTATGATTTGCCCGCCCAGCGAACCGCGTTGACCAGAATGCGGCGGTAGTTCGGATCGTCATAGGCCTCAGGCAAGTGGCCCAGCGCGGAGTAGACGACACGGCCCTTCGTCGAGGGGTTGGTCCAGATGACGGGATGTCTGCCCATCGCCAGCTTGGCGCCGGGTCGGTAACTGGCCTCGTCGATCCGCGCGAGCACGGTCATGCCGCGGGCCGCGGGATCGGCGTCGAAGGCATACCATTCGTCGACCGGCGACCAGGGCAATGTCACACCGGCCATCACGGGGTGGTCCGGTCGATCGACGAGGAGCCGTGCGCGCTGAAACTGGTCGCTCCCGCCCGGATGTCCGGTGAACCGGGTGCGGATGATCGTGTCGGTATACCAGGCATCGGTGTGACTATCGTCGCCCGCCGCGTGCAACGCCACGACACCGCCGCCCCGGCCCACGAAACGGGCGAATGCGGCGCGCTGATCGGGCGTCAGGAAGTCGCCGCTGGCGCTGTTGAGAATGACGACGGAAAAGTGCTGCAACTGCTCGTCGTTGAAGACCGCCGCATTCTCGGTGGCGTAGCTCGCACGACCCAGGCCTTTCGCAATATCGGCAAGCACCGTGTTCGAGTGTGGAATATGCTCGATGTGGCGCCAGCCATTGGTCTTGGAAACGATCAGCACCGCGTTCCGCAGCCCCTTGGGCAGCACGGGGGCGACGCTGTCGTAGGTCGCGGCCGGCAGGTGCGGATTGGGCGCGGCCTGCGCCATCGTCAACAGTGCGATCAGCGCCCACATCTTGTGCATCGTACAATCTCCTGGCGCATCGATAGCGCAAATGGCGGAACCGCGCGACCAGACACCGGCGATCGTGCCATACAGGCTGCGATAGCGGCGAACGCTAGTATGATCGCGCTGCGCAAAGGCTGATATTCCACGAGTGTCGATACAGCGCCGGGCGAATAGAGTAGTATCTCATCGAACGATGGCCGGGGGCGAATGTTGATGTGGTTTGATCGAACATTGGTGGCGCTGCTGGTGCTGTCTGCCCCCGCGACCGCGCAGACGTCGAAGGACGCGGCACGCGCCATTGCCGGCGACCCGGCAAAGTCGGTGCAGCGGCTGACGCTGACGGACATACCCGTGCCGACCGGGAAGCCGACCGCGTTGTTCGACGGGCGGAGCCTGAAGGGCTGGACGCCCTGGCTCGGCTATGCCGACCCCTCGATCACGTACCGATCGGACCCGGGTGCGCCGCCGATCGGTACCAGCCGAGACACCAGCGACGACTTTGGGGTGCGCTCCGTGGACGGTGCTCCCGCAATCTGGGTGAAGGGTGAGACCTGGGGCAGCCTCGTCAACGCGGCCGACCTTGGCGACTATCACCTGCGGTTGCAGTTCAAATGGGGGGCGAAGACCTGGGCGCCGCGCGTGACGCTGCCGCGCAACAACGGGCTGCTCTATCATACCCACGGCACTGCCGGCGACGTCTTCGGGACCTGGCGTCCATCGGTCGAGTTCGAGATCATGACCGGGTCGACCGGCATGATCGTCGCGGTGGGCGGCAAGGTGCGTGGGCGCACGAGCGTGACATTCGATCAATCGCTGGCCGAACCGCATCTTCGTTATCGCGCCGGGGGCCGCGAGATCGACATCGTCAACGCCACCCCGACCTGGAACGTCGAGGCCGCGACCGATGCCGAGCGCCCCGTCGGCGCGTGGAACACGCTCGACCTGTATGTCGTCGGCGACCGTGCGGTGCATGTCGTCAACGGCGTACCCGTCGCGGAGGTGCACGACCTGGCAACGATCGCGAGCGACGGCAGCCGGCGGCCGCTGACGCATGGCCATATCCAGCTGCAATCCGAAGGCGCGGAGACGTGGTTCCGCGCGATCACCGTCGAACCGATCACGTCGCTTCCGACGATCGTCGTCGCGGCACCGTAAACGCCCGGGCTTGCCGCGGCGTCCTCACGCGCGCTGCAGGCCGGGCTTGCCGCGCTCGGTGACGAAGCTGGCGTGGGTCGACAGCGTCCCGTTCCGCGTCGCGATCGTGTCCAGCACCTTCAGGTCACCGCGCCACAGGTCGCGCCCGACGTCGCACAGAACATAGCCACGGCGGTCCGTCAGCGCCTTCAGGTGCGCATTCTCGGCGCGCGACGAGCGTGTGTAGTCATCGTCCTCGCCGACGCCGTCCGCGCCCGAACTGATCGAGGTCGCGAGATATTCGCTGCTGATGATCTTGCCGTTGCCGTGATCCTGGATCAGGTCGCCGGCATAATGGCGATGCGCGTCGCCGCTGACGGTCATGACGTTGCCCGGACAATGCGTGTCGATATGCGCGAGCAGGCGACGGCGGCTGTGCATATAGCCCGACCATTGGTCCATCGACACGAGTTGCTCGGGCTGTCCCGCCTTGTGATAGCCGAGGTTCATCAGGCAGACCTGCTGTGCGATCAGGTTCCAGCGTGCCTTCGACCGGTCGAGCCCCTTGAACAGCCAGGCCTCCTGCGCCGCGCCGGTGATCGACCGGTCGGTGGCGAACGCGTCCGGCCCCTGCGGCGCGTCACGGTCGCCATAAACCTGATCCGAGCGATATTGCCGCGTATCGAGGAAGAACGCGTCCATCAGGTCGCCGAACCGCGCACCGCGATACATCTGCATGTGCGCGCCATCGGGCATCGACGACCGGCGCAGCGGCATGTGCTCGTAATAGGCCTGCATCGCCATTGCGCGCCGCGTCCGGAACACTTCCGGCGCGGTGCCGTCCTGGTCGATGTCGCCCGCCCAGTTGTTGTCGATCTCGTGATCGTCGAAGCTCACGAACCACGGCGCGGCGGCGTGCGCGGCCTGAAGGTCGGGATCGCTTTTATACTGGGCGTAGCGCTGGCGGTAATCGCCGATCGTATAGATCTCGTGGCCGAGATGGCGGCGGACCAGCGGCTTCTTCGCGCCGCGCGCCTGTTCGCCGCGATCGGGGCCTTCGTAGATATAGTCGCCATAATGGAACACGAAGTCGATCGGCTCGGCGGCGATGTGGCGCCACGCGGTGTAATAGCCTTCCTCGTAATGCTGGCACCCGGCGACGGCGAAGCGCACGCGGTCGAGCGGCGCGCCAGGCAAGGGCAGGGTGGCGCCGCGCCCCGTCGCGCTGCGCTCGCCGCCGCAGGTGAAGCGGTACCAATAGGGGCGTGCGGGCGCCAACCCGGCGACCTCGACATGGACCGAATGCGCGAGTTCGGGATGCGCGATCGCCTCGCCATGCTGGAGCAGCTGGCGGAAGTCGGGATCGGCGGCGACCTCCCAGGCAACGAGCACCGGCGCCATCATCATGCCGCCATCGGGCTGGAGCGGTAGCGGCGCGAGCCGCGTCCAGATGACGAACCCCGAGGCATCCGGATCGCCCGCCGCGACGCCTAGCGTGAACGGCGGGGTGGGGAAGCGCGGGGCGTCGATCAGGTTGCGGGGGCGCACCTCGGCCGCGGAAGCCCGCCACGGCAGGATGCCAGAAGCGGTCAGGCTTCCCAGCGCGGACAGAAGATAGCGGCGATCGACTTCGTACATGGTCGGTACTCCCTTCGGCGGATCAGCGCAGCATGATGTGGAAAAAGGCGCCCTGGCCGTAATCGTCGACTTCGCTGACGTAGCGCAGGCCGTTGCCGACGAGGAATTTCGGCTGGTCGTTCAGCAGGTTGGTAATCTCGTATTTGAACGTCACGTGTTTCGTCACGCGGTGCCACAGGCCGAGGTTCACCGTGGTCAGCTCGGCGCGACCATTGTCGTCCTGCGCGGTCTCGCCGATGCCCTCCATATAGCTGCCGCGGTGCGTGACGGTCGTGCGGAACGCGCCGTCGATCGCGGGCAGGCGAAGCGTCGCGCCGCCGTTGATGATCCATTTCGGCTGGTAGATCAGCCGGTCGAGCGAGCGCGCGCCTGCGTCGCTGGTGATCGACATCCGCCCCTTCAGCCAGGTCGCGTTGAAGAACGGATCGATCCGCTGGCCGAACAGGTTGACGTCGTGATCGGCGGCCTGGAACTCGATGCCGTAGAGCCGCGAATTGTCGGCGTTGAGCGGCTGGCGCACGCGGTAGTTGACGTCGTCGATCAACTGCGTCGTGGTCAGCGTGAAGATGTCGTCCCTGATCCGCTTGGCGAACGCGCCGAGCGAGATGACGCCGTCCTTGTGGAAATACTGCTCGAACTGGACATCGAGATTGTCCGACCGACGCGGGCGCAGATCGGGATTGCCGCGACTGATCGAGCAATCCGCGCCGCCCGAGTCCTCGTCGCCGCAATTGAGCGATTCCGGTTGCGCGATGTTGCCGGGCGTCGGGCGGCCAAGCGTGCGGCTGTACGAAAAGCGGAGCTTCTTGCCGCCCGCAAAGTCCTGGATGCCGGTGAACGACGGCAGCAGATACTCGTAGCCGCCGGTACTCCGCGTCATCACCGCCGACGCGGTGCCGCCGGTGATCGTCGGCTGGAACGCTGAAAAGCGCGTGTGGTCGTAGCGGACGCCCGCGACCAATGTGGTGTCGTCGGTGGCATAGTGCAGCGACAGATACGGCGTCACCAGCCGCTCGGTATAGCGATAGTCACCCGTGATGCTGTCATAGGTCGAATTGGGCACGTCCTTGACGAACTTGGGCCACAGCTCGGTCTTCACCCGCGCCCAGTCGACCCATGGAAACGACTGCGGCGCGCCGACCGGGATATAGCCGGGATCGTAGAGATAGCCGTTCATCGCCTGGCCGAGCTTGTATTCGGTCATGTCGACGTCGCGCGCGAGTTCGAGGTTGCGGAACTCGACACCCGTGACAAACCCGAAGCCCCGATCCTCGGGCTCGGCGTTCCAGCCATAGTCGACACGTGCGTCCGCCAGCCCTTCGTTGGCCATGCGGTAGGTCGTCTGCGCGGTGCTCAGCTTGTACGCCGATCCGAGCACGAGGCCGGGCTTGTTGATCGCGGTGACGTAGGGGAGCCCGCCGGTGGCGTCATTGCCTGCCGCCCAATCGAGAGACAGCCCGGTCGGATAGGTGCGGACGCCGATATAGGGCTGCGTATTGTCGTACCGGGCGCGGGTATAGCCGCCGCGGACGCGTAACGACGATTGGTCGTCGTGCCATTCGACATTGCCGATCGCGCCGACGGTCGCCTTGTTCCAGGTGTCGTAGCGATAGCGCGAATAGAGGCTGTTGATGTCCGACCCACCGCCCTCCGCGGTCAGGTCGCTGACGCTGTTTTTGGTGTAGTAATCATTCTTGTTCATCGTCGAGGATTCCCACTGACGATAATTGAACCCGAGCAGCGACGCATAGATGGCAGTGCCGAGCGGGCGCCATTCGAACTTCGCCGAACTGCCCGCAGTCTGGAGGCGGTTGGTATAGCTGCCGTAACTATGGTTGTACGGCACCGCGATGCCGTTCCACGCGGGATCATCGGGACCGGCCAGCTTCTTGCCCGCGTCGCTGAAGTAATATTTGGTGTCCTGCCACCATTTGCGCGAATTGCGGATGCGGTTCTCGTAGCGCGCCGACAGGACCACGCCGAACTGGTCGCCCGCGCCGAACTTGTCCGCGAACACCATCTTGCCGCCGCCGCCGAAATGCGGCGTGCTGCCATTGCCGGCGTTGCTGCCGCCATCGCCCTTGAACGACGAATAGATGCCATAGCCGTCGAGCATGACATAGCGGCGCTTGAGCGCGAAGGCGCTGCGCGTGACGATATCGACGATCCCGCCGATCGCCGCACCGTCCTGTTCGGCGGTGAAGGTCTTGTAGACGTCGTTGTGGAACGACAGCTCCGACGGGATCTGCTGCAGATTGACCTTGCGCGAACCCTCGCCGTCATTGCCGATCGTCGCGAGCGTGATCCCGTCGATCGTGGTCTGGTTGAGATCGGGCGAGATGCCGCGGATGCTGACGAAGCGCGGCGCATCGCCGTCCTCGATCGCGCTGATCCCGGGCAAC
>Ga0308158_10003263_pt1 | contig 14454 bp, 9 predicted proteins | sample PhyBR2_FD_201038 | JGI IMG/M metagenome (GOLD analysis project Ga0308158, IMG submission 201038) | Phyllosphere microbial communities from UC Gill Tract Community Farm, Albany, California, United States - DLSLB.R2 | ecosystem: Host-associated > Plants > Phyllosphere > Unclassified | place: USA... | reverse complement strand
GAGTACTGGTTCAGGTCACCGTCGCCTTCGCCGTACTGGCCGATATAGACGTTGGCTTCAGCGCCGTCGAAGTTCTTGCGGGTGATCACGTTGACCACGCCGGCGATGGCGTCCGAACCGTAGATGGCCGAAGCGCCGTCCTTCAGGACTTCAATGCGTTCGATGGCCGACATCGGGATCTGGCTCAGATCCTGGTAGCCGCCCGAGGTAGCGCCCAGGCGCTTGCCGTTCATCAGCACCAGGGTGCGGTTGGCGCCCAGGTTGCGGATATCGATGTAGTAACCACCGACGTTCTCGCCCGAAGCCAGCGACTCCGAACGGGAGATTGCCGGGGAACCGGCCGAGGTCATGTTCTGCAGCACGTCGGCGACCGAGGTGAAGCCCTGCTTTTCCAGGTTCTCACGGCTCAGGGTCAGGATCGGCTGCTGGGTTTCCATGTTCGCGCCACGAATGCGCGAGCCGGTGACTTCCAGGCGGTCCAGCGTGGTGGCGCCGGCAGCAGCTTCCTGCGCCGAAGCAAAAGACGGGGTCAAGGCAATAGCAATGCCGGCCGGGAGCAAGCCCAACCGCACTGCAGAATTACGAAGCTTCATCAATCTCTCCAAAGAGCTAAACAAACGACAAAGTTAGCGGTGTGTTAAACACCCCTGAACGTTACGTTCGTACTGCCGCCTTGGTTTTGCGCAAGCCATCCTTAAACTTTGCCGAATCTGGCTTCAACGCCTCCGGCGTCTCGCGGTACTGCGTGGCCGATGCGCCAAAACGTGCACGAAATGCACGCGCAAAGCTGCAACAGTTATCAAAACCGCTGGCAGAGGCCACTTCACCGATCATCATGTCGGTATCACGCAACAGCATCGCCGCGCGCTCCAGTCGCAGCCGCGCCGACAGGGACTGCGGGCTTTCTTCATACAGGCTCTGGAAGGTCTTGGACAGGTACCAGCTGGAGAAGTTCGTCAGCTCGGCCAACTCACCAATGCGTACGACGCGGTGGCTGTTGCCTTCCAGATACATGCGCGCACGCTGCATGCGACCGAACACCTGCCGCTTGCGGATGCGCGAACGCCCGGGGCAACGCTGCACCGTACCGGCGAGATCACGTTGCAGCGAAGCAAGATGCAGCAGCAGCGGACGCAGCTGGTGGATGGTTGAACCCGGTGCCTGCGCCTCGCGCCATAGCCGCAGCGCCAAGCGCGCCTCACCCAGGCTCATGCGGCCGCGCCCGGTATACACGCTGCAATCGGCCAGCGTGCCCAGCATGCGCAGCGCGTCGGTATCCAGGCTCACGCCAATGCAGATGCCGTCCCGGCCCGCCTGGATCAGCGGCCGCGATTCTTTCTCGAAGGCAATCCATTCGCGCTGACGCAGGCGGAACTTTCCTTCCTTGGATTCCACCCAGGCAGTACCGCGCAGCTGCAGCCAAACCGTGAATACCGTGCCCGAGGTCTGCAGGCTGCCGAGTCGGGCCACGCCGACACAGGCTGGCCGCGGGCCATCCTCCGCAGGCTTTTCAAACGAAACCGACTGACCACGATCCACCCACGAAACCTGCCGCATGTCGCACACCATCGTTTGCTCTTATTGAGCGAACGTTTTGCCAACTTTGGCGATGTGGGTCAGGAAAGTCTGGCGAGATTGCTGCGAATTCTTCCCGATATGGCATACGAAAAACTTACGAAACCAAATTTCCCTATGGTGACAACCACTTGGCCAAGCCCATCACCCGCCGCGGCGCACGCTGCGGAACCCGCATCATGCCGATATCGGCGTTGTCGGCGGTGGCCAAGGCGATGAAAACAGCACTGCCGTCCGGCGCCAGGCTCAGACCATTGCCGGCGCTGAAGCGCTTGGCATCCAGGCACTGGCTGGCACCGTCGCCGGCAATGGCGGTCAACCGGCTGCTGCAGTTGCGGCTGATCTCCTGGTACTCCACTGCACCATTGGCGGCCACGGCCCAGGTCCGGTAGCGCCAGCGGCTGGGCAATTCGGCGTGCACGTTTTTCACGCTGTCCTGCGCCAGATTGGATGCAGCCTGCCAGAGCCCACCACTGGCCAGGCGCGTGAACAGCACCCGCTGCGCGGCGCGGTCATAGCGCACCTGCGATACCCCTTCCAGCGATGCAAGGCGCTTCCACGGTTGTTGCCGGCGATCAAACAGGGTCAGCGCCATCCGCTCATCATCCCCGCGCTCCACCACCAACAGCGTATCGGGCGTGGGGCCATACACCGCCTGCAGCGGTTCCCGCACAGGCACCGCCAGCTTCGCCCAATGACCTTCTTCCGGTGCCACCTCGTAGATGCCCGGCACACCGTCGGCATCACGGCCGGTCACCAACAGGCGCCGCCCATCCTCGGACCAGTCCATGGGCTGGCGTGCTTCAGGGCGCACGCCCTCGATCATCTGCAGCGATGCCGGCTCATCCAGACGCGCCCACCACAGCGCGAACGCACCGGAACGGTCCGAGGTGAACGCCAGCTGCGCGCCATCGGGCGACACCATCGGCTGGCCATCGCGCGCGGACGATGCAAACAGACGCTGCGGTGGCTCGTTTTCGTCGCCGAGTGGAATGCGGAACAGGCCGAACTGCGGCTGGCTGCGCACGAAGGCCAGATTGCCACCACCCCGCGACACCGCCGGGCTCTGCGCGTTGTCGATGCCCATGTCACGCAGTGCGCGCGTGGCCACATCCAGGCGATACAGGCGCGCTTCGCTGTCGATCCGACGACCAAACACCATCTCGTCCGAGCCCAACCAACTCCAGCCACGAATCTCGGCTGCGTCGTCGGTCAAACGCTGCGCATTGCTGCCGTCGGCATCCATCACCCACATATCCCCCACCTGGGGATTGCGCACGAAACCGATCTTTTTCCCGTCTGGCGAATAGCGCGGCGCATAGTCGAAGTCGTCGCTGCCCATCTCATAGCGCAGCGATGACCAGCGTCCCGATGCCAGATCCAGGCTGCGGATGCCGCGGCTGGCATAGCGCCCGGTCATCGACCCAAACAGCAGGCTCGCCCCGTCGGGCGCCCAGTCGAAGCTGAGCATGTCCGTGCCATCACAACGCGTGGCGCGACGCAGCCCGGTGCCGGTGGCCGATACCACCAGCACCTCGCAGTCGCCCTGTGGCAGGAATCGCGCAAAGGCCACATTGCGGCCATTCGGTGACCATACCGGGAAGCGATCCAGGGCGCCGGCAGGCGGCGTCAGCAGCGGCGTCGCGGTTGCATTGCTCACGCTCTGTATCCACAAGCTGGAACTGTTGTCCTGTTCGCGGGCGAACACCACCAGCGCGCCGTCGGGCGACAGCGAAGGATTCACCTCCACGCCTTCGGTCGCCGTGATCAGGCGGTAGGGACGCGCAGGACTGCCCACTACCCGATTGCCTTCGACCACCGTTGCGTCCGTCTGCGACGGCGCATCACGGCCCCACAGCAACCAGGCCATCATCAGCGTGCTCAACAACAAGGCGACACCGATCGCCAGCAAGCCGTAACGGCGCACCTTGCGCCGCGTATGGCGCGCGCCATCGTGCACAGGCGCCAGCGGCGCATCCACACCCGCTGCGTCAGCCTCCTCGGGCGCATCGGCAACCGCGGCGTCCGGGCTCGATTCCCAGGCAACCGGGGCCAGCAGGCGGTAGCCGGTTTTGGCGATCGTTTCGATATAACTTGCGCCTTCGCCTGCTTCGGTTGCAGCGAAGGCCTTGCGCAGCTGGGTAACCGCCTGGGTCAGCACGTCGTTGGTCGGCATGGTGTCCGGCCAGACCTCGGCAAACAGCTCGTCGCGGGTCACCACCTGCCCAGGTCGACGCGCAAGCACCAGCAACACCCCCACCGATTTGGGCGTGAGCCGTTGGGTTCTGGATGTTGCTGGCTGGTGCACCTCGCGGGAGGAAAGCACCACCAGACACTCACCGACACGCAGTCGGTCAGAGCTTGGTTTTTCGATGAAATTCGTTGCCATCGCGGTCGTTCAAAATCGCTGGCGGACACGCATCCTGTGTCCAGCTGTCAGGGCCCATGCCCTTCCAAGCCGCCAAGTTCCGCAAAAGGCATCAACGCACAGAGCAAATGTTTTTTCTGGAACCAATATTACTCTAACCGGGTTCCCCACGCGCCCACGCGTGGATGACATCAGGCTCTCTCTCGCCGACGTAATTACATAATCCGCTACATGATTCGCGCCGTACGGCGCGATTTTTTTATCTAGCGTTCAGTTTTCTCGGCTTTGTAAATGGTCAGGCCGACCAGCCGCGAAACCACCAAGGCAACGTACATAACGCCTGCAAACTGCTCCAGCATCACCAATGCACGGGCCTGCGGATGCACCGGCACGACATCACTCAAGCCTACCCCTGACAGCAAGCTGAAGCTGAGATAAAGCAACTCTACCCAGCTTCGGAAATCGCCCTCGCTGGTGGCCACAAAACTGCCCGGATACACGTGCTGGCAGACTGAATAGGCGAACGCGAACGCCCACGCCAGCAGCGTAAACGTGGCGCCTGCCGCGAACAGCTCATCACGCGTCACCTTGTGATCCTGCAGCATGTAGGCGATCAAGCTGCAGGAGGTATAGAAATACAGCAGGCATTCGAATGCCTGCGCCACCGCGATCAGCGAATAACGCCCGAGCAAGGCCCCGGCGATCGAGAACACCACCGCCGGGATCGCCAGCGTCAACGCCAGCCACAGCAACAACGGGCTGCGCCTTACCACCCACACCGCCAAGCCCAGCACCAGCATGCCGAATACGCCGAACAACGCGCGCCCGGCGGGCATGTGCTCCATCGCCGGGTACAGCAGTACGCCGAGCAGTTGCACCGCCAGCAGCCACGCCGACGGGTGCCGGCGCGCCATCACGATCCATCTCAAGCGCGATTGCATATGCTCTTTCAGTGCCTCAGTGCCGGTGGCGAACGCTGCTGTTGCTGCATTGCGCCTGGGCGGGAAGATCAGGGAGCAGGATTGGCCGACATTCCAGCGCGATACGGATAGGTGGCAAAGATCGCCGCCACCGCTGCGTCAATCCGCTCGCCCCGCTGCTCCGGCTTGACCCGCCCGACCGTGCCCACCGCGACACCTTCCCAGACCAGGCGCTTCTGCCGTGCATCGACGACATCCACGTTCAATGTGCCCTCGGTGTACTGGCGCACGTCGGTGCGGTCACGCCAGTACGGCACGGCGACATAACCACGGGCGCGATAGCTGTAGTAATAGTCGTAATCCACTTCCGGCATCGTGGTGACCTGGGTCTTGTCCTGCAGGTAGGCGTTGAGGTTCACCCACAGGTCCGGATTGGCTTCATCGAACCGATAACCGCGCGCCTCCATCTGCGTGCGCACCGCGGCGCGGATGCGGTTGCTGGTTATGGTGGTATAGCCGTGCTGCTCGAGCGCCAGCGGCGTGAAGAACGCGAAACTGCGGTAGCGCGAGAAATCCGCACTGGGATCGGCCTGGCTGGCGACGCGCGGTGTACTGGCGCAGGCGCCCAGCAGGAGCAGCGTGGACAGGACGAAAAACAGCGAAACAAAGCGAAGTTTCATGGCCTACCCCTGGTGTGGACGGCTGCACGCTAGCACGTCCGTCCCCCGTGTGGCGTCAAGCATGGGCCAGGGCACCCGCGCAGGTGCCCTGGCCCGCTGGCGGGGCTATTCGGCGCGGTAGACCTGGCCGCCTTCGGCCAGGAACTGCGCGGACTTCTCGGCCATGCCCGCCGCCAGCGCCTGCGCCTCATCAACCCCCTGCTCGGCCGCGTACTCGCGCACGTCCTGGGTGATCTTCATCGAACAGAAATGCGGGCCGCACATCGAGCAGAAGTGGGCCAGTTTGTGCGCGTCCTTGGGCAGGGTTTCGTCATGGAATTCCTTGGCCTTCTCCGGATCCAGGCCCAGGTGGAACTGGTCCTCCCAGCGGAACTCGAAGCGCGCCTTGCTCAGTGCGTTGTCGCGAACCTGTGCGCCGGGATGGCCCTTGGCAAGGTCAGCGGCATGGGCGGCGATCTTGTAGGCCATGATGCCGTCACGCACGTCCTGCCGGTTGGGCAGCCCAAGATGTTCCTTGGGCGTCACGTAGCAGAGCATCGCGGTGCCGTACCAGCCGATCATCGCTGCACCGATCGCACTGGTGATGTGGTCGTAACCCGGCGCGATGTCGGTGGTCAGCGGCCCGAGGGTATAGAACGGCGCTTCACCGCATTCGTGCAGCTGCTTGTCCATGTTCTGCTTGATCAGATGCATCGGCACGTGGCCGGGGCCTTCGATGATGGTCTGCACATCGTGCTTCCAGGCGATACGGGTCAGTTCACCCAGCGCTTCCAGTTCACCGAACTGGGCGGCGTCATTGGCATCGGCGATGCAACCCGGGCGCAGACCGTCGCCAAGGCTGAAGGACACGTCGTAGGCCTTCATGATGTCGCAGATGTCTTCGAAATGCGTGTAGAGGAAGTTTTCCTTGTGGTGCGCCAGGCACCACTTGGCCATGATTGAACCACCGCGCGAGACGATGCCGGTCACGCGTTTGGCGGTAAGCGGCACGTGTCGCAGCAGCACCCCGGCGTGGATGGTGAAGTAGTCAACGCCCTGCTCGGCCTGTTCGATCAAGGTGTCGCGGAAGATCTCCCAGTTGAGCTCCTCGGCACGACCATCCACTTTCTCCAACGCCTGGTAGATCGGCACGGTACCGATAGGCACCGGCGAATTACGCACGATCCACTCGCGCGTCTCATGGATGTGCTTGCCGGTGGACAGGTCCATCACCGTGTCGCCGCCCCAGCGGATCGCCCACACCAGCTTCTCCACTTCCTCGGCGATACCCGAGGACACCGCGCTGTTGCCGATGTTGGCGTTGATCTTGGTGAGGAAATTGCGGCCGATGATCATCGGCTCACACTCGGGGTGGTTGATGTTGTTCGGCAACACCGCGCGGCCCCGCGCGATTTCATCACGCACGAATTCCGGGGTGATGATTTGCTGAATGTTGGCACCGAAACTCTGCCCCGGATGCTGCGCGAGCAGACCGGCATCACGCACCGCGTCCAGCCGCTGGTTCTCGCGGATGGCGACGTACTCCATCTCCGGGGTGACGATCCCGCGGCGCGCGTAATGCATCTGGGTGACGTTGGCGGTACCAATCGCGCGGCGCGGCAGCGTGCGGCCGGGGAAACGTACGGCATCGAGTTTGGCATCGTGCTGGCGCTTGCGTCCGAACGCGGAACTGAGCCCGGCCAGCTGCTCGGTGTCGCCACGTTCTTCGATCCAGCGCGAGCGTACCGCCGCCAGCCCGGCGGCCAGATCGATGTTGGCCTGCGGATCGGTGTACGGGCCGGAGGTGTCGTAGACGGTAACCGGTGGATTCTCCTGGCCACCGAACAAGGTCGGCGTGCGGGTCTGCGCGATCTCGCGCATCGGCACCTGCAGGTCCGGGCGCGAACCGGCGACGAAGATCTTGCGCGAGCCGGGTATCGGCCGGGTCACTGACTCGGAGAGTTGCTGGGCCTGTTGCTGCAGGCTGGGCTGTGCATTCATGGGCATTCGTCCTGTCTATCCACACGCGGGGTGCGAAGGCCACGCGAGGGATTCGCATGACGGAACGAAGCGAAGGCGCACGCTGCCAAGTCCAGGCCCATCACGGGCTCATCGACTGGCAGCACACAAAGCTTCCCTACGCCGGTATGAACCGGATCAGGTTCGAAGGGTATGTCTCAACCGCAGCCCCAAGGCTGCGGTACCCCCGCTTCGGGCGCTATTAGACCTGCAAAGCCCCGCAAATCCAACCCATCTGCTGTCAGCGCACAGGATCCTCGGGTATCCCACCCGCGCCGGGCACGGCGATGCTGAAGGGTGCCTGTGCCGGATTGCGCAAACGCATGACACCTTGTTCGTTGACGTTGATCATCAGGTCGCCTTCCGCCGAGAACGCCAGACCACCGGGCTTGTGCAGGCCGCCCGGTAGCGCACCCGCCCTGTTGCCGACCTGATCCAGCGCACCTGCTATCACGCCAGCCTTGCCATCCAGCCCGATCCGCAGCACCGTGTTGTTGCCCACGTCGCTCAGATAGACATTGCCCTGCGCGTCCACCTCGATGCGCTCGGGGCGACACCATACCCAGCTGCAACTCGCAGCCGATAGCGCCTCCCGCTCCGCGCTGCTTTTGGCTTGTGCGTAAGCGAGCTCATACGCTTTCTCCAGCGGCCGCTCCGCAACGTGGAACAGCATGCGGTGCAAACCACTTTCCGGGTCGATCCGCCAGACTGCATTCTCGTCCAATGCATACACATACCCATCAGGACCGACCGCGATGTCCTTGTAGATCACGGTTACGGCCGCGCGGTTGACCCGTTGCAGCTCGCCTGACGGAGCGATCACGTCCATCGGCCGGTGTTCATCGGAGGCCAATGTGGTGACCTGGCCCGAGCGCAGATCCAGGCGCCGCAGACGCACGTCACCGCTGCCAACGTAGGGGGTGTCATCCAGCACGTACAGCACGTTGCGCGCTTCATCCAGTGCGATGTACTTCGGCTCGTAGAAGCTGGCCGTGGCAAAGTCGCCATCGCCGCGAAACGATTCCGAATAATTGCCGGCCAGTGTCTGGACCACCCCGTCAGACCGTACTGCGCGGATCCGCGCACTGCCACTATCGGCAACGTATACCGTTCCGTCGCGCGCCCTTGCCAGATCCGTGGGATAGCTGAAACGCGCTTCAAGCCGCGGGCCATCGCTGCGGCCCTTCTTGTCGTTCCCCGCCCACAGCGCTGCGTTCCCATCGCGATCGACCTGGAACAAGGCGTTATCCAGTCTGGCGACATAGAGCGTGCCGCCATCGGGCAGCATGACAATGCTGTCGTCAAGCGAGGCCGGCAGTTTGGCCGACCGGCGTTTGTCGATGTCGTCACCTTGCCACCATGCCGAAGGCGGCGCATGTCCGGCAACCAGCGCCAGCCGGCCGTCGGCCCCCAGCGCAAACAGCGCGCTGCCACCGTCAATCGCCAGCACGATGCGTCCCTTGCCATCGACGGCCACCGCGTCGATCCGGCTGTCACCATAGCCGCGATCATCCGCTGCCGCTGGCAACGCCAACAGCGTCGTGAACTCCGCTGAGCGCGGCTCGAAGCGCAGCAACCGGTGGCGATCAATCAGCAAGGGCCGCCCTTGCGGATCAATCGTCAAACCACTGAAATCCACCGGTGCCGCGTCCCTGGGCCGCGAAGGCATCGGCGGCAGGCTGCCGCGTCCGGAAAACGGTACCTGCCCGATCAGCGCGGCTACCGGGCCACTGGCCGGCGGCTGGACGAGGTAGTCGGCCGGCGGCGTCCACTCGGGTACGTCCAGGCTGCCCATCACCTCGGCACGGTCGTCATGCAGGCGGAACAGCAGTTTGCCGTTGATGCCCCACAATTTTCCGTCGGCTGCCGCGGCGATCTTGCGCAGCATGATCATCTGCCCGGGTTCCCACAGACGTGCCTTGCCTTGCGTATCGATCACCAGGGTGCGCTCGCGATAGCTGCCGCTGTCGGCGACCCAGATCCGCCCCTTGGCGTCGACTGCAATGCCCGACGGATCAGGTAGCAGTGGCGCTTCCGGCGCAACGGGAGCAGCAGTCTGGCGGCTTTCGGCAGGAAGTGACGGCGGCGATGGCGGCGCCGGGGCGACCACAATGTCCGCAGATCCGCCAGCACCCAAGGCAGGGGCCTCCGCCATCGGCTCGCCCTTGCGAAGCTGCAGCGCGGTGATCCGGCCCTTGGCATCCACCGCGCGCAATCCCTTGACGCGCTGCTCGACCACCAACAGGCGACCGTCGGCCAGGCGGGCCAGTTCAGACGGGCGCGTCAGCTGCTGTGCGTCGCCGCCGGCCGCCATCGGATTTGCCGTGCCGGGCTTCCCGATGATCGTGGTGACAATCCCATCCTGGCCGATCCTGCGCAACGCATTGCCTTCGGCATCGGCTACCAGCAGTGCGCCATCCTTGTCGCGGTAAGGCGTCAGCGTTCCCATGAAGCGAGCGTCAAGCGCAGGACCGTCAGAATTTCCATAGGACCCTGCCTGACCCATTTCCCATTGCAGGACCGAGTGTTCACTGGCCCCCACTGCTGCGGCCAGCATCAGCGGCACGACCAGCACCCATCGCGTCGACCTGGCCGACATCGCGCTCTTCAACGCATCCATTGCATCGTCTCCGTGTTCGGCTGGCAGAACAGTTCACTCAACTGCGAACGTAGCGGTTCAAGGTCCATCGGTGCGTGCACATCCAGCAGCGATACGGATGCCGTATCTCCCGCATTGAGCACCGCAAGCAACCGCGAGTCGGGCGAGAACGCGACCTTCATCGGCCAGGCATCGGTTTGGAAGACGTGCGTCAGCAGGCCGCTGTCGCGCGCCACCACCATGGCCAACGCGTTCTTGGGAAAGGTCAGCGCCAGTAGACGGCCATCGTCACTCAAGGCCATGTTCCAGGTAGTGACCTCATTGCAGAAGCGATAAGCGCGCAGCGGCGACAGCGTAGCGGCCGCGTAGTCGACGACGCCGTCTTCGTATAGCGCGACGAGATTGCCATTGTTCCGATCGACCGCCAGATCGTAAGGCGACGCCCCGCTTTCGATCAGCGCACTGCGCGAACGCTTCGCGGTATCGAACACCTCGATGCCGTCGCCGAAGATGCTGTTTACGTAGAGGTGACGCCCATCGACAGCCATCGTCAGCGCAAGCTGCCGTCCGAACGACAGGTTGCGCGCATCGCCGCCATCCAAGGGAAGCGCATCAGCAACCACCTCGCCGGTAGCGGCATCCACCACCGACAGGGAATTGGCAACGCCGTTGAACACCCACGCCTGCGCACCATCGGGAGTCAATAGCAGCGGCTGCGGAAAGCGCTGCAAGGGGGTGCTCCAAAGCGCCTGCCCGCTGCGCAGATCGAAAGCAGTCAGTGCATTGATGTTCCAGGAACTGACATAAGCGCGCTGACGCTGTGCATCGACGGCAATACCCGCCGCACCGCTGCCACGGCAGAAGTTGTGTGAGCAGCCGTCACCTTCCGGCGCTTTCCATCCGCCATCACCGAACCTGCGCAGAACGCTTCTGCGTGCAACATCGACTACGACAACCGTGTTGTCTTCGTTCTCGGTGACATAAAGTTGCTGCCCATCGGCGGAGAACACCATATCGGCCGGGCCCGCTCCAACCGCAACCCGTGCGCCCGTCGCGAGCTCGGGTGATGCTTCACCCGCGCCAGCCGCGAGGCTGGCAATCAGACATGCCGAAAACACCATGATCCGTGGCATTGAAACAACGTGGGACATCGCGCGACTCCGAAAGGGAATGGTGCAAGTCCGGCCGATACGCATCGTTGCTGCTTATCGTTTACCGTCCATGGCTGCGCCATTCTAGCCCCAACCTGCCGCTTGGCGGGGTCACCCGTCCAGACCCGCGGCCACGCAACGGAAACATCCGCCGTGGGCATCACGATCCCGAGCGCGACCATGCGCTGCGAACCACCCTGTACGGGCCGAACTCAATAGCCTGCCGCCTGGCCATCCTTGCGGCTCTCCGATGCACCGTAGTAAACGCCGCTTTCCGGGTCGCGCATGATCGCCTGGTAGCCGCCATAGGGGCCATCGGCGAAGGTCACGCGATGCCCCTTGCGCATCAGGCCACGCACGGTTTCCCAGCTGAAGCCGGTCTCCAGGTTGACCTCGCCACCATCTCGCATCACGGTGGCCTGCCCGGTTGGCTCGGCAGAGCCTTCATGCTGGATGCGCGGCGCGTCGCCGGCCTCCTGCAGGTTCATGCCGCAGTCGACCAGGTTCATCACGTTCTGCGCATGCTGCATCGCACCGCCCATCACGCCAAAACTGGCGAACGGCTTGCCGTCCTTGGTGATGAAGGCCGGGATGATGGTCTGGAACGGGCGCTTGCCCGGCGCATAGCCATTGGGATGGTCCTTCTGCAGGACAAACATCTCGCCGCGATCCTGCAGGATGAAACCCAGCCCCGTCGGCGCCATGCCGCTACCCATGCCGCGATAGCTGGACTGGATCAGCGACACCATCATGCCGTCGGCCCCGGCCACAGTCAGGTAGATCGTGTCACCTTCCTCCAGCTGTTTCGACGTATCCGGCTGCACTTCCTTCATGGCCTTGTCCAGCGAATTCAGCGCACGACACTGCGCGGCCCGCTCTTTGGAGAACAAGCGCGGTACCGGTGCCGGCGAAAATGCCGGGGCCGCGTAGAAACGGGCACCATCGGCGAATGCCAATTTCTTGGCTTCGACGAACAGATGAGTATGTTCTGCCGAGCCAAACGGAATCGTCGAAGAATCGTAGCCCTCCAGCACATTGCTCTGGCCCTATGCGGGCACATCGACTGGCGGCACACGAAGCTTATCTACGCCTGTATGCGCCGGATCAGGTTCGAAGGGTATGTCTCAACCGCGACCCAGTGGCCACTGCCCCCCCGGCTTCGGGCGTCATTGGACCTGCAATCAATGAGAACGCCAAGCCAACACCGGTCAACGGGCTGCAGCTACTGCTGGGTGGCAGCGCCATGCGCACCGTCACGACCCACTAACGCAATCGTGACACGCCATTCAGTAACATCCCGCACAGGCTCGTTCCGAATGACTGCCTTGCGGCGCTTGCCGCCCCTCCTTTCCCGGCCGGGTGCAATGGTGCCAGCCGGTTGTCCTGCAAGCTCAGGCCCACTCCCCTCAATCACTCTTTTGATCGGAGAAGCTCCTTCATGGTGTTTCGTGTCTCCATTGCGTTGGTCGCGCTACTGGTGCTGATTGCCGGCCTCGCGCCCGGCCCCTTCAACGACGTGGTGCAGGCCGCGCTGGCCCAGGTTGTGCGTGGCGCTGGCTGGATGTACCTGCTGATCGTGTTCCTGACACTCTCCTTCCTGCTGTACCTGGCATTCGGCCGCTTCGGCAGCCTGCGCATCGGTGGTGAAGATGCCGAGCCTGACTTCTCCCGTGCCAGCTGGCTGTCGATGCTGTTCGCCGCCGGCATGGGTATCGGCCTGGTGTTCTGGGGCGCGGCCGAGCCGATATCACATTTCGTCACTCCTCCCGAAGGCCTGCCGCCGCAGAGCATGGATGCCGCCCGTGCCGCGATGCGTTACTCGTTTTTCCATTGGGGCCTGCACCCGTGGGCGATCTATGCGCTGATCGGACTGGCAATGGCCTGGTTCCAATACAACCGCAATGGTCGCGGGCTGATCAGCGACATGCTGCAGCCGGTCATCGGCCGCCATCATCGCGGCTGGATAAGCAAGATGGTGAACATCGCCGCCGTGGTCGCCACCGCAATCGGTGTCGCCACCACGCTGGGATTCGGCACGATACAGATCGCTGCCGGCCTGCAACGTGTGTTCGGTGTTACCGCAGGCGTGCCGTTGCAGATGACCGTCATCGCCATCGCCTTTGTGCTTTACATGATCTCCACCACCAGCGGTGTGGACCGTGGCATCAAGTGGTTGTCCAATTTCAATCTTGCGCTGGCGGCATTGCTGCTGGCCGCCGTGCTGGTGCTCGGCCCCACCGGCTTCATCTTCGATACCTTCACCACCACCCTTGGCGCCTATCTGAACCAGCTGGTGACAATGAGCCTGCGCATGTCGCCCTTCTCGGGCAGCACCTGGGTCGCCGATTGGACAATCTTCTACTGGGCGTGGTGGATCGCCTGGGCACCGTTTGTGGGTTCCTTCATTGCCCGGGTATCACGTGGCCGCAGCGTGCGCGAGTTCGTGGTCGGGGTGGTACTGGCGCCAACCCTGCTTGGCTTCCTGTGGTTCTCCGTATTCGGTGGCACCGCGCTATGGGCGCAACTGTTTGGCCACGCTGATCTCGTCCAGGCGCTGGGCAATGGTTATGAAACGGTATTGTTCACGCTGTTCGACAGCATGCCGGCCTCCTTGCTGCTGTCGGGCCTGGCCTTGGTCCTGCTGGTCATTTTCTTCGTAACCTCGGCCGATTCCGCGGTGCTGGTGCTGGCCAGCATGTCCACCGACGAGGCCGGCGACCCACCGCTGTCACGCAAACTGGTGTGGGGCATCGCCATTGCACTCATCGCAGCGGCATTGCTGCTGGCGGGTGGGCTGGATGCACTGCAGGGCATGATCACCATTGCCGCACTGCCGTTCGCACTGTTGATGGTGCTGGTGATGGTATCGCTGTATCGCGTACTGGACGCCGAGCACAACCGCCAGCGTCGGCTCGCGCAGCGCGCACGGCACATGATCGAGGCATGGATCGAGCGCGAGCAGGCAGCACAGGAAGAAGCACGTGCAGTCACTGAGCGTTTGTCAGGTCTGGACAGGTAAACGGGAGCTGCGGGGGCTGTGAACTGCCGCGGCGCATCTGGCTGGCTTGGCATCCAGCTGCGTAATGGGGCTGAACAATTGGGTGATAAGGACGGCAGCGAAGAGCTACCCCTCCCCAACCCTCCCCTTCGCTGCGCGAAAGGG
>Ga0308158_10003261_pt1 | contig 14457 bp, 12 predicted proteins | sample PhyBR2_FD_201038 | JGI IMG/M metagenome (GOLD analysis project Ga0308158, IMG submission 201038) | Phyllosphere microbial communities from UC Gill Tract Community Farm, Albany, California, United States - DLSLB.R2 | ecosystem: Host-associated > Plants > Phyllosphere > Unclassified | place: USA... | reverse complement strand
AAAATTTCAGACACCGATTTTTTAGTTTTCCTGCTAGGCTCCGACGCGCTCTACCACTTCTTCAATCCGAGGATTGGTGGCTGCAGTGCCATCAGGGAAGATCAAGGTTGGAACCGTCTGGTTGCCATTGTTGAAGGACTCCACGATCTCGGCAGTTCCTTCGACTTCCTCGATATTCACCTCGTTGTAGGCCACGCCCTTCTGGTCCATGAGGCGCTTGAGGTTTCGGCAGTAACCGCACCAGCTGGTGGTGAACATGGTGACGCCACCGGCGGCAGGAACATACTGGTCAAGGTTCAATTCGTTGCTCATGCTAGGTGTAACGGCGACGTTGTTGGCTTTGTTCCCGAATAACGCGAAAAACTTCGCTGATTTCCAGCGCGTCGATAGCTAGACTGGGGAACAGATTCCCGGTGCCGGTGCTAAGGAGCAGATGATGTGCGGACGGTATGTAATGGCCAAGGCGATCGGTGACCTGGTGGCCGAAGCTGAAGCCGAGGCAGATGCCAACTTGGAGCTTCGCCAGTCGTGGAACGTCGCACCGACCACCGACGTGCCTATTGTGCTCGAGCGGCTCATCGACGGCCAGCTGCACCGGCAGATCCATGTGGCCCGCTGGGGACTGGTCCCCGGCTGGGCAAAGGAGCTCGCGGTGGGCGTGCGCGCCTTCAATGCGCGCAGTGAAACCGCCAGCAGCAAGCCGACTTTCCGCTCGGCGGTGAAGAAGCGCCGCGCGGTGGTGCCGGTGGAAGGCTACTACGAATGGAAGAAGGAAGGCAGCAAGAAAAGGCCCTTCTACGTGCACCGCGAAGACGGGAAGCTCATCTTCTTCGCAGGCCTCTATGAGTGGTGGAAGGACGAAGACGGCAGCTGGATCCTTTCTACTTCGATCATGACCATGGATTCGCCTTCTGCCCAAGAACCCGGTGTGCTCGGGGAATTAGCCGACCTGCACGATCGCCTGCCAATTCCGCTGGATTCTCAGATGATGGGCCGTTGGATGAATCCGGACGAGGAAGATGGCAAAGGGCTGATTGAGCAGATCCGTGCCCAGGCTTTTGACGTCGCCTCCGAATGGACAATGCATGAGGTTGATACAGCTGTCGGCAACGTGCGCAATAATTCGCCGCAGCTCATCGAAGCGCACAACAATTCGTTGTTCTAGCTATTAATCGCGGATCTGGAGAACGGCAAGATACTCCGTAATCCCCAGTAGGTGGCAGTCAGAAAAATTCCTGCCGCTAGCCCCAGCTTTCCCAGAATCGGCGTTGCACCGGCTGTCATGAGTTCTGATTTGCTCATCGGCTCATAGGCAAACCAGCCGAAGGTCCGGACTTGGTTGTAGTCCCAGAGCAGCGTTGCGAGTCCGGCTGCTGCCAGCAGCAGTCCGGTCAATAAGAACCAGGTCTTGAATCGAGTGAGCTGGCGAAAAAATGATCCCAAGGCGACTCCCGCCACGCCGATACCGAGCAAAGCCAGAACCGAGCCCATGATTTCGGCGGGCCCCGGACCGAAGTAGATTTCGGTGCCCTCGTCCAGCGATTCGTAGGATCCGTCGTAAAAAGTGACTTCCTGCTGGCTGTCCCACCACAGTACAGAGGCCCCCGCAATTACGAGTACTGTGGCGGCAAATAGCCACAGGAGCAGGAATTTTCGGCGTTTAGGCTTAGGCATGGGAATAATTCTGCCACGCCAGCACATTCGTTACTCTACTTTTTGGGAAAATTAAAGAGCAGAGGCAGCTGATCCAGGATCGGCTGCCTCTGCTCTTTTGTGCGGCGGCTAGTGCCCGCGCTTGATCCACTCATCCAGATTAGGTGCCTCGGCACCGATGGTGGTGGCATCACCGTGACCGGTGTTGACTACGGTCTGCTCGGGCAGGCCCAGCAACTTGGTGCGGATCGATTCGATGATCGTATCGAAGCTCGAGTAGCTGCGCCCGGTAGCGCCCGGACCACCGTTAAACAGTGTGTCTCCACTGAATAGAACACCTAGATCTTCGGCGTAGAAACAGGTGGATCCCGGTGAATGGCCCGGTGTGTGGATGGCGGTGAGCGTCGTACCAGCGATGGTGAAAGTATCTCCTTCGCTGATTTCTGCGTCCACGTCACGTTCGGGGTAGACCGCTTCCCAGAGCATGCGGTCTTCCGGGTTCAGGAAGAGCGGTGCATCAACAATGTCTGAGAATTCGCCAGCAGCGCGAATGTGGTCATCGTGCCCATGGGTGAGCAGGACTGCCATCACTTCACGTTCGCCAACAACTTCTTGAATCTTTTCGATGTCGTGGGCCGGGTCGATGACCATGACTTCTGAGTCATCGCCGATGATCCAGACATTGTTGTCCACCTCCCACGTACCACCATCCAGGGAAAAGGTCCCGGAGGTAACAACGTTTTCGATGCGCGCGGACATTAGAGCTCCACCACCGAACGCAGAACGGTTCCTTCATGCATCTTGTTGAAGGCTTCTTCGATCTGATCAATGGTGATGCGCTCGGTGACGAAGGAATCCAGATCCAAACGTCCCAACTTGTACTGCTCTACCAGCATTGGGAAGTCGTGGCTTGGTAGGCAGTCGCCGTACCATGAGCTCTTCAGGGAACCGCCGCGGCCGAAGACATCGAGCAGCGGCAGTTCCAGCTTCATCTCTGGGGTCGGCACACCAACGAGCACCACGCGGCCGGCTAGGTCACGAGCGTAGAACGCCTGCTTGTAGGTTTCTGGGCGGCCAACAGCATCGATGACGACGTCAGCGCCGAAGCCACCGGTCAGTTCCTGGATAGCTTCCACGGCATCTACCTTGGAAGAATCAACGGTGTGGGTGGCGCCGAACTTCTTGGCACCTTCCAGCTTGTCCACGTTAACGTCTACCGCGATGATGGTGGTGGCACCAGCCAGTTGGGCACCAGCGATCGCAGCAGCGCCCACGCCACCACAACCAATAACGGCCACGGATTCGCCACGCTTGATCTCGCCGGTGTTGATCGCGGCACCGATGCCAGCCATGATGCCACAGCCCAGCAGGCCAACGGCTGCCGGATCAGCATCTTCATCAACGATGGTGCACTGGCCGGAGTGGACCAGGGTCTTTTCTGCGAAGGAACCAATGCCCAGCGCTGGGGAAAGCTCGGTGCCATCCTCGAGGGTCATCTTCTGAGTGGCGTTGAAAGTGTTGAAGCAGTACTTTGGCTCGCCCTTGGCACAGGCACGGCACTGGCCACAGACTGCTCGCCAGTTCAGGATGACGCGGTCGCCAACCTTGACGTTGGTGACGTTCTCACCAATCTGGCTAACTACTGCAGTGGACTCGTGGCCCAGCAGATAAGGGTACTCGTCGCCGATTCCGCCGAGCTTGTAGTGCAAATCGGTGTGGCATACACCGGTGGTGAGTACGTCTACAACAACTTCTCCGGGTCCTGGATCCGGAACGATGATGTCGACGACCTCTACTGGTGCGTCTTTGACACGGGAAATAACGGCTTTGACCTTATGAGGCATGGTGCGCTCCTTGTAGTGGATTTTGGTTCTGTCTTGATGCTATCGGTGCAAAGGATATGAATCGAGTATTCGAGGCACAATGACGTAGGCAGTTTCGCGAAGAGCCAATTCGCCAGCATTTTCCGGCTTTTTTGGGGAGTGGATGGGAGGTTCGCGGGCTACCGTTTGTAGAGATCTTGTTTTCGCGTTAAGCCGAGATAGGTGTCCGTAAACTATGGGAAAGTAGGGCACAACGATTCATCAGCCACCGCGGGCTTATCCGAGAAGTGTTTCATCATTGGCGACGGTCCATTTGATGTCCGCGTATGAGGAATAGACGAGTGTTGATCAGAATGCGGCAACGGGGCAGCAAGAAAAAGAGGTCGATTTGGCTGCTCGTAGGTCACGACGTTGACTACTTCTGATAGAAGATAAACGATTCGTTGGGAATGATCCGAGCGAAGCGTTTCAACGTGGCATTCTGCTTCGTTTTGCGTGTCAAGCATCTTCGGCTAGTAACGCGACAGTTAAGACTAGGCCCCAGTCCAATTCGCCCGACTTGCGGTTAATTTCACAGTCCATAAGACAAGGAGGCCTGAAGAGTAAGCTTCGTCTCCTGGCTGAGCGCGTGGGCATTAGTTCCAATAATTGCGGGACGACTACAGATGTTGTCCGTTTGATCTTTTCAACATATTTACACCATTGCGTTTCAGGTCGCTTAGACGGGATGAAGTTGTTAGTCGCTATTGCTGGGATGTGCCGCGCAGTCGCCTTGGCGGATTAGTTGCCTACTCTAGGGCTACGGTTTTGGGCGACTGCGGCCAAAAAGGAAGCCCTGCAACGCCTAGCAGATTGGGCTTCCTTTTTGGCAGGAGTGACTATAGGTGCCTACTTCAATTTATACGTAATTTTGCCGATTTCTGTCATGCCCAAGTCATTTGAAGCGACGAGGTCTACCGGAGTTTTTAGATCGTCAAGCTCATAAGCAATCGCGCTTTCGACGGTGCCTCCCTTCTTGATGTTTTCCATCTGACTGTCTAGGAACTTGTCATCGGGGAGCGAGCCCACCTCAAGTTTGTTCTCCGCGTTTGGATTGTTGTCTTGAAATGCCTCCATCACAAAGATAAAGTTCATCGGGCTTATGTCTTTTTCAACATCTTTCTCGGTCAAATTGGTAATTTGGTACCAAAATGCAATAACAGGTTTCGACCCGTATTCATTGCCTTTTTCACCTACTTGGATGACCTTGTGGTTTGTGATCTGGATTTTCATCTCCGGTGTGGTGAGAACACCATCCACAAAGGACGAGCCAGTTGCTGGAGCGTCCACTGTCTCCGTTGTATCTGTCGCTTCGATCGTTTGAGACGAATCGGCGTTCGTTGACTGTTTGCTGTCAGCCACTGTCGCACTGCAACTACTGAGCATGACGGCGCTTGACGCGCAGGCGAGCAATACAAATACTTTTTTCACCATAATTTCCCTTTATTTCTTATGTTGCCAGGCATGCAAAATTGTATTAATACCAGTGTAGTGGCCAAACGGTGATTGCTGCTTACTTATCTGATAAACGCGCTGTTAAATCTTGGTTTGGGCCAATTTATTACTTGGGAGGCTCGGGTTTCATCAAATATCACGTTTCCGCATGTAGTTTCTCCCAAAGTTAGATCCCAGTTGACTGAAAACGTCTCTGGGCTTCGGGTCGACCACCCCAAACTGTCGGTGCGCCTGACTAGTGTAACTATCATTCGAATACGTGTTCGAATAGAATGGTTCTACTAAGTAAGGAGTGCGCACGTGGGGATGTTCACCGAGTCAATCGAGGTTGCCCGAGCAACGAACGGAGTTCCGTTGCGCGTGAACTGGCAGGGGCAGGACTATCGCCTGGTCGCTGAGCCGCAACGCTGGTTCGAGCGCCGTAAATGGTGGGAAGAAAATCTGCGAATTCCCCGTGGAATCGGCGCAGGGATCGCTGACTACGAGATGTGGCGCCTGCAGTTAGTAGCAGTGCGTGGACCTCAGCAAGTGCACAGTGTTGACGTGAGTTTTGATGCGCAAACGGAACGCTGGCGGCTGGTGCGTGTGCATGACTCTTTGGCCCGCAGCGCCTAAACCCCTGCAGGGGAACATGTATTCGAAGGAACGCAATGAGCTTCACCCATTTGAACGTTAGTTCTTCCTATAGCGCCCACTACGGGGTGTCGAACCCGCGCACCCTGGCTCAAGCAGCCAAAGCGCAGGGGGCGCAGATGCTGGCGCTCACCGACCGGGACGGCCTTTACGGTGCGGTCAAGCATGTGGCGGCCTGCATGGCCGAAGGACTAGCGCCCATCCTTGGGGTTAACCTCGCGGTACTTGATGCCACCGGGGAAACGCTAGGAAGAATTACCGTTCTGGCCCGTGGTGGTTGCGCAGGTGTTGGCTACGCAGCGTTATGCCGGGCGATTACCTGCGCGCACAGTACTGCGCACGGCGTTCCAGGGTTGAGCATCGAGCAAGTTGGAGAACTGAGCCAAAGCGGAAACCTGATGATCCTACTTGGCGGTGAATCCGATGTAGCCAGAGCAATCCTCAAAGGAAAATATGCCCAAGCCCGCACACTCATGGCTAACTGGAAAAGGCGGGTAGGGAAGATGCTTCGGGTGGAAATCACCACCTACCTCTCAGCACACGGCTCACGCTATAACCTCGGCGAAGCCGCACGTATGTTGCGTTACGCCCAGGAACGTCAGATCAAAACCGTACTGAGCAATGCAGTGCGCTATGTCGACCCTGACGGGGCAATGACCGCAGATATTCTTGACTCCGCACGCACCCTGCATAGCTTGAAAAATCTTGATTCCTGCCAGCCCAATGGACAGGGGTGGCTAAAAACTCCGCAGCAGATGAAACAACTAGCTCACGAAATCGGCCAAGCTACCGAGAGAAGCTGGGCGCACCAGATGCTACGCGAAACCGAGCAGGTCGCCCAGTGGGCCGCGTTGGACCCGGTCAGCGACCTGGGCTGGAAAAAGCCGGTCATTCCGGAAGCAAAAGTCATCGGTCTCTATCGTCCAGCCCAGCAAGAGCTCACCGAACGAGTCTTCGCAGCTGTCCCACGCCTGCTACCGAATACCGACCGAAGCCTCATTGAACGACAGCTAGACCTCGAACTGGGGGTGATTGGCCGGCTGGACTTCGCAGGTTATTTCCTCACCGTGGCAGAAACCGTCAACCTGATCACCGATATGGGAGTGCGCGTTGCCGCCCGTGGCTCAGGCGCCTCTTCACTGGTGAACTACCTGCTAGGCATTAGCCAAGTAAATCCACTGGCCCACGACCTGGTGTTCGAACGTTTTCTCTCGGATACCCGTACCACCCTGCCCGATATTGACATCGATGTAGAGTCTGCTCGCCGTCACGAGATCTATCACAAGATCTTTTCCACTTACGGTGAGGAACGCGTCAGCCTGATGAGCATGCAAAATGCCTACCGCGCCCGTGGTGCAGTACGCGATGCTGGTTCGGCCCTGGGCATTGAACAAGAGCAGATTGATGAGATCGCCAAACAACTCTGGCGGTTCTCTGCCTCATCCTTCCGCGAAGCACTTACCGAGAAACCTGAATTGGCCGAATTGGCTGAACGCATTACCGACGACACTCAGCTTGATATCCTCATTGACGCTACGGAACGCCTAGACCGGCTACCTCGACATATCTCCATGCACCCCTGTGGGGTGATCCTTTCCGATGCGAGCTTGTTGGACCGAACTCCGGTTCAGCCTTCGGGCATTGGGCTACAGATGAGTCAATTCGACAAGCACGATATGGACTTGATGGGGCTGATTAAGCTCGACGTGCTCGGAGTACGCATGCAATCAGCGATCGCTTACACGCTCGAAGAAATCGCCCGCATGCATCCGAGCAAAGAACAAGTCGCTCGTGCTGGCGGACATGTTAACGAGGACTACATCAACGCTACTGGGATGATCGACTTAGCCAAGGTGCCACTGGATGATGAACCCACTTTTGAACTCATCCGCTCCACCCATACGCTGGGCTGCTTCCAGATCGAATCCCCAGGACAGCGCGAACTAGTAGGAAAACTCGCACCCCGAGAATTTAATGACTTAATCATCGATATCTCACTCTTCCGGCCTGGGCCCATGCAATCGAATATGGTCAAGCCCTACCTGGAGCATCGTCATGGATTTGCCCCAGCCCAATATCTACACCCAGACCTGATTCCAGCGCTCGCCGAAACTCATGGCGTCACCGTATTCCATGAACAGGTGTTGCGCATGTTTGATGTGCTCACCGGCTGTGGATTGGGCATGGCCGATGTTTACCGGCGCCTGCTCGGAAACCCAGAGAAGGAACCAGCCGTAGAACGGTATGTGCGCACCGAAGCAACCAAGCGCGGATACAGTCAGGACACCGTCGACCAAGTCTGGGAAGTGCTCTCCGGCTTTGGGTCCTTCGGCTTTTGCAAAGCCCATGGGGCCGCCTTCGCGGTACCCACCTACCACTCGGCCTGGCTCAAAGCCCACCACCCTGAGGCTTTTCTCGCTGGAATTTGGGAGCATGACCCGGGCATGTATCCCAAACGATTACTGGTCTCTGAAGCTAGAAGAATGGGCGTTCCCATCCTGCCGCTAGATATCAATCGCTCTACCGGGCACTACCGAGTCGAACGAGTTTTCGAATCTACTCCGGCGAAGCTCCCGGTTGTGCCTCGTGCGCCTAGCTCACTACGTCCTGGACGCTATGGAATCCGCCTAGCTTTCCGTGACATCCATCAGATGAGCGAACGCGAAGTAGAACGCCTGGTTGCTGGCCAGCCCTACGAGCACCTTGCAGATGTCCGCGCCCGCGCAGGACTCTCGCGACGCACCTATCAGAATCTCGCAGCCCTCGGGGTATTTGATTCCTTACTCGCCGGAACCTCCCGCGCAGACACCATTGCACACACCCAATCCATGGCGCACAGCGCGCTTCCCGCAAAATACCGGCCCGGCCCCGGTCAGCTGACATTAGACCTCGGAAAAATTGAACACATCAAAACTACCGGAGCCCAACTGGAGCCAGCCGAAGTAGTACGCACTGAACTGGACTTGATGCATCTCGACGCCAGTGAGCACCTGATCTCTTCCTATCGGCAACGCTTGGCACGCTTGCCCATCACCCAAGCTGCCGAGCTACTACATTTGCGCAATGGAACCGAAGTGCTCGTTGCTGGAGTGCGTGTAGCCACTCAGACCCCTCCCATGCGGGGAGGCAAGCGCGTGGTCTTCATTTCGGTGGATGACGGAAGCGGCTGTATCGATGCCACCTTCTTCGATGACACGCAGCAACGCACTGGGCCACTGCTTTTCTCCACCCGAATGTTGCTCATTCACGGGGTTACTCGTCGCACAGGACCACGGGGTATTTCCTTGCAGGCTTTGAACGCATGGGATCTGCACCAACCAGAAACCTTGCCGGCTGCCGGATACCTTCAAGAACAAAACCGGCCGCAAGCAAGCTATCGGCCAAAACTTGGTGAAAGTGCTCGTAACCTCGAAAGCGTCGGACAGCTGGCTAAACGTATGGAAGCTGAAGGACTAGACCAGCGAGGAGCGTGAGACACCAGTTCGCAGAAAGCGTCTTGCCCAGCGGGTAAATTGAGACCGAAACGGTGAATAGGAGAACTGAGGGAGAGAGCAACGTGAGCGCGAATGATGAACAACTTTTTCTGAAGTATGTTCAGGAAAATCCCATCAACAAACAGATACTTCAACTCGCGCCTCAGCTAGGAGTTTCAGATTGGTGGCTCACTGCAGGGGCACTATTTCAAACGGTATGGAACGTGCTCGAAGGCAAAGATCCACAAAAAGGGATTCGCGACTACGACTTCTTCTACTTCGATGAAGATACATCCTACGAAGCAGAGGACGCAGTCATTCGTCGGGCACAAGAACTCTTTAAGGACATCGACGCAGAAATCGAAGTACGCAATGAGGCACGAGTCCACATTTGGTACGAGAAGCACTTCGGGATACCAGCAATCCCATTCCTCAGCTCCACTGACGCCATTGACCATTTTGCAGCGAAGACCTGCTGCTTTGCGGTCACGACCGACAAAAACGGCAAAACCAGGGTCTACGCCCCTCATGGATATGAGGACCTCTTCGCTCGGAGGATCATCCCCAACCCGGTGCTTGCACCCCGGGAAGTGTATGAAGCAAAGATCAAACGATGGTTATCCACGTGGCCGTCCCTTCGAGCTGAACCTTGGCCTGAACAATAACCCTCAAGGAGCAACGTCGATGGTCAAAGAATCTCAACCGGAGAGTCACGTAACTTCTGCTGAAACAACCTAGTTAAGGCACGTAGACCTCAGGCCGAGGAAACATGCCCATCAGCGTCAACGACAAATGATGGGTTGTGCACAAAATCCCAGCGGAAGCCATCTGGATCAGCGACGCATGCGCTTTTACCTCCCCATGGCTGCACCGTTGGTTCGGAAATCGAAGTTGCCCCAGCATCCAGCGCTCGCCGATAGTGGTGATCAACTTCCGCATCCGAGTGCACGTTGTGTCCAAGGGAGACCGGAGGAGCAAGCTGAGAGTGCCCGACATCGCCATATTCATTGGGCATCTGCTTCACGTCCCAGAGGGCAAGCATCAAACCATATCCGGCGCGGACAAAGGCGATTTCCGGGTGGGCTGGCTGAACCAGCTCAAAGCCTAGACCCTCGGTATAGAACTTGGTGGAAACACCGACATCACGCACGCCGAGGGTAATGGCACTGATGACAGGTGGGGCCTGCTTGTTCATATTTCTAGGGTAGGTGCGCTCGAAAATGAAAGCTATGGGTTAGGCGATCTTTCACGACTACTACCGTGTCCTCATAAAAAGATCCATTGTTCGTTGCGCAGCACTTGATACCTCATCTGAGTCACGGCATCGTCGATTTGGCGTGCCTCTGCAGAAGTGTGGCGGAGTCTTTTTTCGCTGCTGAAGAATCGTTGTCGCGCTGATTTCTTCAATCGAGAATTATTGGGTGTCATAGGATCGAAATTCATTTCGAGTCCTCCTATTCGGTGCGTACATCTGGGGTGTGTGACGGTTGGGAATCGGTGAGGTCTGGGGGTTCGGGTTGTGTCGAAGCAGTGGTAGGCACCCATTGTTCGGGACGAGGGATTCCTCGAACCTGCGATGAAAGCCAGGCCAAGATGGCTGCTAGGGAAACCAAAGCACCGAAGAAGATGAGTGTGGGGCCCATGCCAGCCCACTCCAGGCCGAATCCGGTAACTAGTGGTGCCAACGGCAAAGCGGCCAAGGCCATGAACGTAATCAAGGAATTGGCGCGCCCAGACATACCGTGGGGGGCACGTGCCATGAAGTACCCGCCGATGGCGGCGTTAAGTGCGGGGACGCTCAAGAAACTAAGCAACAGCATGGAGCCCATCCACAGCAGGTTCGTATTGAATCCGATGAGGAGCATGGCAACACCAAGGAGCGTGAGGCAAGTGCAGGCTAGAAGTCCGCTGCGGAATCTTTCGATAAGCCAGGTCGCCGCCAGCGAACCGATCAGCATTCCAACACCCATGCACGTTGAAGTCAGCCCAATGACCCAGGGCGCCTCCGAACGTTGCTCTAGCCCGTAGATCAAAGTGGTCATCAGACCGTTCACGCCGATGTTGACGACCGTGATCAAAACTAGGAGCGCGCGAAGCTGTGGCCTCGAAAAACACCAGCGCATACCGGCCAGAATTCCGTGGGCCACTTTCTCCTCGGGAGCACCATTGGATTCTTGCAAGGATTGCTGTGCTGCACGCAGTGGCCTACGTAAGGCAAAACCGCTGGCCGCAGCGATCAGATTAAGTGCGCTAACAGTGAGCAGGGCAATACCGCCACCTAATCCCAGCAACACTCCACCGAGTGGAGCGGAACCGAGCATCAATACCGAGTCTCGGCCTTGATTTGCAGCCATCGCACGGCCGAGTTGCTTGGGGTGCACCAGATCCTTGAGTGCCGCATTGGTTGTTGAACCAAAGAATCCGCCGCGCAATTCCATCAGGACATGCGCCAGGCACATCAAGGGGACCGGTAACGAACCAAAGCTCATGCCCAAGGCCAAGGCAGCAGTGATCGTGGCGCCACATAAGCTCCCGAGCACGATCATTCGAGCCTTGTCGGTGCGATCGGCCATGGCTCCGCCGGCCAAAACGACGCTAGCCCTGGCTGCCATTCCTATTGAGGCCAACATTCCGGCCAGTACCGGCGAGTGGGTGGTGGCCAGCAGGATCAGCGGGAAGATGAACCCGTAGATGCCACCGGAAAGCAATGCTGAAGTATCCGCGAACAGCCACCTGCGGTAGTTTTTCTGCGTCCGCAAGGCGGGCAAGAGCTTCTCATCAGTCACCTTCGTGCCTGATGAACCGTTGGGCTGGGTCGTGGTCATGGCATCAACTCTAAGTCCGCAAATAAAGTTGCGCAATAGAAATTGCGCAATTTATTTTGGGGGATTGCTAAGCTGGACACATGAGCAACAATGAGTCGCCAGTCACGTTCACTACGCCGATGCTGAAAGCGATTGCCAACCCGCTGCGCAGGCAGATTCTCAGTACGCTATCGGCTATGGAATCGGCCCGGGCGGCCGACCTGGCGCAGGCCTTGGATGTCCCGGCGAACAAGGTCAGCTTCCACCTGCGCGAATTGGCCAAGGCTCAGATGATAGTCGAAGTCCCAGAACTCGCACGGGACAAGCGTGACCGGGTATGGAAATCGGCTGCCGAGGCATACACCACCGGCGAGGTTGGGCAGCGAGAAGATGATCCGTCCGGCGTGGTCATGGATGCCTACCTCGGGCAAGTGGTCAACGACGAGCAACGCCGCTTGCAGGCAGCTATGCATCACGGTGCACGCCACTACTCCGGCGAAGAAACTGGCGAAGCCAAGGCCCGACTGATGTCCAGCGACCTGATGCTCACCATGGATGAAATGCGCGAGCTGATCAGCCGCCTAGAAAAAGTCATCCCAGCATTCCGTGAGGACTTGAAGAATGGCGAGATCGAGAGTTCCCAACCGGCCGAAGAACGTGAAATCTGGCACGTGATGACCTTGCTGAATGCTGAATCACTGTTGAACGAATCACATCAAGGCGATCGCTCGCCACAAAACCCGAAGTGAACGCGCGCTGGGGCCAGCACCTGAACTAAACTGGATTCTGGCTGGCTGTGGCCAAGGTATGCCACAAGCTATGAAGCCATCCCAGATTGAAAGGTAGAACCCGATCTCATGAGCGAGCAGCTGAACCTCACCATCGATGGCGAGCAGGTACAGGTGGACGCGGGAACAACCGGTCTGCAGTTCTACGCCGATCAGAAAGACGTGGTTGTTATGCACGTCGACGGCGTATTGCGCGACCTATCCCGTGAACTAGAAGCCGGAACCACCGTCACCCGCGTCACCATCACCGACCCTGAAGGGTTGGAGGTGCTGCGTCACTCAACTGCCCACGTGATGGCTCAAGCTGTGCAGCAGCTGCGTCCGGACGCCAAGCTGGGCATCGGTCCATACATCACCGACGGTTTCTACTTCGACTTCGATGTGGCTGAGCCATTCACTCCAGAAGATCTTAAGCAGCTGGAAAAGATGATGCTCAAGATCGTCAACCAGAACCAGCTCTTTGCGCGCCGCGAAGTTTCTCCAGAAGAAGCCAAGGCAGAAATGGCCAACGAGCCATACAAGTGCGAACTGTTGGCCAAGGCTGATTCGGCTGACACCTCGGGCGAAGGCGTGACCGTAGAGGTTGCCGCCGGTGAAACCACCATTTACGACAACGTGGACCGCAAGTCCGGCGACATCGTGTGGAAGGATTTGTGCCGCGGCCCGCACCTGCCCAACACCAAGCTGATCAAGAACGCTTTTGCACTGACCCGTTCGGCCGCCGCCTACTGGCTGGGTAGCGAAAAGAACAAGCAGCTGCAGCGTATCTACGGCACCGCATGGCCAACCAAGGAAGACCTCAAGGCCTACCAGGAGCGCCTGGCCGAGGCTGAACGCCGCGACCACCGCAAGCTCGGCGCCGAACTGGACCTGTTTTCCTTCCCAGATGAACTGGGCTCGGGCCTGCCGGTGTTCCACCCTAAGGGCGGCATCATCAAGCGTGAGATGGAAGATTACGTGCGCGATCGCCACGTGGAAGAAGGCTTCCAGTACGTGGGCACCCCACACATCTCCAAGGATGGGCTGTTCCACACCTCGGGCCACCTGCCGTACTACGCGGACACCATGTTCCCGCCGCTGCACATTGATGAAGAGCGCGACGAAGACGGCAACATCACCAAGCAGGGACAGGAATACCGCCTGAAGGCCATGAACTGCCCGATGCACAACCTGATCTTCCGTGGCCGTGGTCGTTCCTACCGCGAACTGCCATTGCGCCTGTTCGAATTCGGACACGTCTACCGTTACGAGAAGTCCGGTGTGGTCCACGGCCTGACCCGCGTGCGTGGTTTCGCCCAGGATGACTCGCACTCCTACGTGACCAAGGAACAGGCTCCAGCTGAAGTCGAGCACCTGCTGAACTTCATGCTCTCCCTGCTCAAGGACTTCGGCATGGACGATTTCTACCTGGAGCTGTCCACCCGCGATCCCGAGTCGGACAAGTTCATCGGTTCGGACGAACAGTGGGATGAAGCCACCGCGGTGCTGGAGCGCGTCGCCACCGAATCCGGCGTCGAACTTGTTGCCGACCCAGGTGGAGCAGCCTTCTACGGCCCGAAGATCTCGGTCCAGGCCAAGGACGCCATCGGCCGCACCTGGCAGATGGGCACCGTGCAGTACGACTTCAACCAGCCGGCCCGCTTCGGCCTGGAGTACCAGGCTGCTGATGGAAGCCGCCAGGAACCGGTGATGATCCACGCTGCAAAGTTCGGATCCATCGAGCGCTTCCTCGGCGTGCTCACCGAGCACTACGCTGGTGCCTTCCCTGCATGGCTGTCGCCAGTCCAGG
>Ga0308158_10003257_pt1 | contig 14466 bp, 13 predicted proteins | sample PhyBR2_FD_201038 | JGI IMG/M metagenome (GOLD analysis project Ga0308158, IMG submission 201038) | Phyllosphere microbial communities from UC Gill Tract Community Farm, Albany, California, United States - DLSLB.R2 | ecosystem: Host-associated > Plants > Phyllosphere > Unclassified | place: USA... | reverse complement strand
TCCGGTAAGCAGCACCGAAGCCAATAATGTGACGGGTTTTTTCATAGACATATTCAGTTCGTTGGCTAGCGGCTAGGTCCGGTTATGGCCGAATCCGGCCGGTCGAGCCAGCATAGCAAGTTGCCCGGTTGAAAATTCGGCGGTGGCCGCGACAGGCCGCTACCGACCCGAAGCAGCCATTCAAATTCTTGAGTGTGCGAGGGTATCCAAAGCCCGAATTCCTTCTAGCCGTGGTTCTGTCAGCCAGAGCGAATCGACTAGCGAAAACACTTGATTCGCTAACGGGGTACCGACGACTTCCGCTCGCTCAAGTGCCCGGCCGCAGACGCTACGGTCATCCGCACGCCTTCCTTTGCCGTCTGCCACCATGAATGACCCGCCACCTGAACGAGGCTGATATAACAAGGACACCAACACGCGGTCAGTTGGCGAGGTTCCATCTCCCCATGGCCCAATGACCATGTCGAAGTTCGGCATATGCTCTGGCTCGTCAACCGTCCACTGCACAAAGTAGACAGCCTTCGCTCCAGACGAGTCCGCTAAATCTCCCCAGATAGTCTTGGATTGCTTACCGCAGCAATCGCAGTGCCCTGTCGATTCGTTCCAGAAGTTCGCCCGCACGAAGTCTTCGTTACTCATGATTATTCCTTGTCGGCGCAGTTCGCATGAACGACCGCTCTTGGCCGAACCCGGCCGTTCAGGGCAGCATAGCAGGTCGCCAGGCCGGAAATCCAGCGGTGGCCGCGGCAGGCCGGAACCAACCCAAAGCGGTCAGTCCACAACCGGACCTTTCTTGACTTTTATTCAGCAATTTGTGAATGAAAATGGTCTCCGTATGGTAGTTCAGCGGTAGGAACTAAAGAAGATTTACTCCAAAACGCTTGACCATAAGTGCAAACGCACCAAAACAGATTACTGTAATAAATGCCGAAGCGCTCAAAGTCCACCAGAACCCGAATCGTTGCAGCAGCCATGGGAACGCTAGGAACATCGGAAGAGTTGGCACAACATACCAGAACGTGTACCAAGCGTGATTAGCAAGCTTGGCGTCGGGCTGATTTTCGATATGTAGCCACACAAGGGTTAGCAGTGTGATCATCGGAATGGCTGCGATGAACCCGCCGAAGCGATCACTTCGCTTTGCGGCCTCGGAGACCAGTACGACAACCGCAGCGGTGATCAGGTATTTCGTGATGAGCCACATCATCATCTGTCCTTTAATAGCGTTCTTCAGGGCCTTCATCGACATTGTGTATCCGGTGGCTTTGGAACGGCCACCGGAGTGGCGATTACTTAATGGAGAAACGGACGCTAATAGCCTTCTTGTCTGCAAATGTGATAGCTGCAACTGCCTTGCTACCTGGCACAAGTTTAGCGTCGCCCTTCACGATTAGCGTGTTGTTTGCGCCTGCTTCGAGCGGCACTTCCGTCTTTTCCGTACCTTTCAACACAGTCAGGGTACCGGTTGCGCCTGCGGTCGGCAGGTCCCTGCCGTGGTCGTCGACATAGATCGTAGTGCCGCCGTCTTTGGTAACGAGTTCGAATGCCAGATCACCCGCGCTTTGCACGATGCCACCATGCTTGGACTTGGCGCCGTGCGCGAGGACGTGACCCGACAGGGCCATACCGGCCGCCAGGGCTACTACTGCAAAAATCTTTTTCATTTCATGCTCCAGAAAACTGTGGCGGCTGGGGATGGGCGCCGCCACTTGGCCCGTGTAAATCAATAGGTGTCGCCGCCTTTTTCAGCCAGCAACCGCTCCAGCGGCCGGCGGCCTACTTTCCAAAAAATGAGCGGGGTCAGTAGCGAATCAAGCAAGGTGGAACTGATCAACCCCCCGAAGATCACGACCGCGACCGGATGCAGGATTTCCTTGCCCGGGGCGTCAGCGGCCAGCAGCAGCGGCGTCAATGCAAAGGCAGCGACGAGCGCTGTCATCATGACCGGCGTCAAACGTTCGATCGAACCACGCACGATCATTGGCCAGCCGAAAGTCTCGCCCTCGAACTTGCAGAGGTTGATGTAATGGCTCACCTTGAGAATGCCGTTCCGAGTTGCGATGCCGGCCAGGGTAATGAAACCAACCATCGAGGCAACCGACAGCGACACCCCAGCAATCCACATGGCGACGACGCTGCCGACCAGGGCAAACGGGATATTGCCCATGATGACGAGTGCCAAGGTCGAGGATCGATAGCGCGAATAGAGCACTAGGAAGATCAGCACAAGCGAACCCAGAGATAGGCCGACGATGATCTGTTGAGCCTGTTCTTGCGCCTGGAACTGGCCTTCGACGCTTACAAAATAGCCGCCCGGGAGTTGGGTGGCGGATACCGTCCTGCGCACGTCTTCGATGATTTTCGACATGTTCGAGCCATCGGTATTGGCATACACGACGATGCGGCGGCGTCCGTTCTCGCGACCGATCTGGTTTGGCCCGTCGCCTTCCTCGACGGTTGCGACGGCCGACAATGGGATCTGCCCAGCGGGACTGGTGAGCATGACCCTGGCCAGATCTTGCGGCGAGCGGTCGACGTCGGCCAGCCGCACGACCAAGTCGAAACGGCGTGCGCCGTCGATAACCTGGGTAACACGTGTTCCTTCCGCCAGCGACTGCAGCGCCTGGAGCACGTCACCCGCGGCCAGGCCATATTGCGCGGCCTTGCGGTAGTCGATGCGCACCTTGATCTGCGGGATCAGGACCTGCCGCTCTACCGAGAGGTCGACCAGGCCCGGCACAGCGCGCAGGCGGCCCTGCAGGCCGTCAGCTAGGCCACGCAGCGTGTCGATGTCGTCGCCATAGATCTTCAGGGCAATCTGCGCGCGCACGCCAGACAACAGGTGGTCCAGGCGGTGAGAGATGGGCTGTCCGATTGCCACCGATGCCGGAATGACAGAAAGCTGGTTGCGAATGCTGGCCATGATCTCTTCGCGCGACCTCTCGGATGGTTTCAAATCGACGTCGATCTCGGACGAGTGAACGCCCTCAGCGTGCTCGTCCAGCTCGGCGCGGCCGGTGCGACGACCAACCCTGGTCACCTCCGGCACCTGTGCGATCAGCGTCTCGGCCAGTGAGCCCATGCGATTCGCCTCCGCGAGCGATGTACCCGGCGTGAACGTCATGCCCATCACCAGCGAGCCTTCATTGAACGCCGGCAGGAATGCGCGCGGGAAGAAGGGAACGGATGCGGCGGCCGCCACGACAGCGATTAGGGCAATTGCCGACATCAGGCGAATCCGCGAGAAGGTCCAGTTCAGCGCAACGGTATCCCATTGCTTCATGCGGCGCACGATCGGGCTATCGCCACGATGCAGGGACTTCATGCGTGGCAGCAGGTAGTACGCCAGGGCGGGTGTAACCGTCATGGAGACCAGCATCGAGGCCAGGATCGAGGCGATGTAGGCAATGCCCAGCGGCGCGAACAACCGTCCCTCGATACCCGGCAGGGCAAACAGCGGCACGAATACGAGCACCACGATCACGGTGGCATAGACGATGCCAGAGCGCACCTCGACCGAGGCATGCCAAATCACCTCCAGCACCGACTGCCCGTCGTCTTTTCGCTGCTTGAGTCTGCGTACGATATTCTCGACGTCGACCACCGCATCGTCGACCAGTTCGCCCATGGCGATCGCCAGGCCGCCCAGCGTCATGACGTTGATCGACTGGCCGAGCAGGTGGAAGGCCAGCGCCGTGACCGCCAGCGAGAGCGGGATGGCGATCAACGAAATCAGCGTGGTGCGAACGCTGAGCAGGAAAGCGAACAGCACGATGGCAACCAGAATGGCGCCGTCTCGAAGAGCGTCGACAACGTTGCCAATCGAGGATTCGATGAAATTGGCTTGCCTGAACAGGACCACCGGCTGCGAAATGCCGGCCGGCAGACCCTGCTTGAGTTCCACCAGCGCCGTCTCGATATCGCGCGTCAGGCGCACCGTGTCGCCTGCTGGCTGCTTCTGGACGCTGACAATTACCGCTGGCTTGCCGTTCAGGCCCGCATCGCCGCGCTTGAATGCCGGCGCGTAACGGACGCTGGCGACCTGTTCCAGCAGGATCGGCGTCCCGTTGCGATAGGCAATGGCCAGGCCACTGATGTCTTCCAGGCGATTGGTGCGGCCCAGGTTGCGGATCAGGTATTCGCGATTGTTCAGGTCGACGAACCCGCCGCTGGTGTTGGCCGCGAAGCCGCGTAGCGCAGTGGTGACCTGTTCGAGAGATATCCCAAATTGCGCCATGCGTGCCGTATCCGGCTCGACCCGCAACTGGCGTACTTCACCGCCGATTGGGATCACCTGCGACACTCCCGGAATCGACAGCAGGCGGGGCCGCAACACAAAGTCAGCATACTCGCGCGCCTTCATCGGATCGGTTTTGGCGACGTCGATCGGCAACGCGATCAGCATGATCTCGCCCATGATCGAGGACACCGGCCCCATCACGGGCGCTATGTTGCCGGGAAGTTGTTCCTTGACCAGGGTGATCCGCTCCGATACAAGCTGCCGGTTACGGTAGATATCGGTTCCCCAGTCGAACTCGGCATACACGATGGACAGGCCGACGCCCGAGACCGAGCGCACCCGCGTAACGCCGGGCATGCCATTGAGCGACGTCTCTATCGGGAACGACACCAGCTGCTCGACTTCTTCCGGTGCCATACCACCAGCTTCGGTAAGCACGGTGACGACCGGTTTGTTCAGGTCAGGAAAGACGTCCACTGGCGTGCGCCATGCCGTCATGGCGCCGTAGACCATCAGCATCAGCGCGGCCGCCAGGACGAACAGGCGGTTGTGGAGGCTGAAGCGAACTATAGAATTAAACATGGATGGTCACCTGATCTGGTTAATCAGGGAGGTGCCGATGACCACCACCCTGTTGTCGGGTGTGAGCCCCTTGGTGACAATGACAGTACGCGCGTCGAGCGCGGTTGCCTCCACTGGCAGGGCAATGAAACGCTGGGCACCGGATTTGATCCAGACCACCGTTTCATTGGCCGGATTGCGCGCCAGTGCCGCAGCCGGCAGGGCAATTCCTTTGACCTTCGTATCGAGCCTGGCCAACACCGTGACCGGCTGACCTACCGCCAGGTCGAGGTTCGTGCTGCGCGCACGGAAATTGATCGGCACCGCGCCGTCGCGCAGGGTGCGCCCGCCCCCAAGCAGCGTCAGCTCGACATCCGGCACATCGACGAGCGTCGCGCTGCTGATTTTGCGGGCGATGCCTGCGTCGGTGGACAAGGCTTCGATTACCATGCGCTGGGGATCGACGATCTCGAACAGCACGTCCCGCGACTCGACGATCTGGCCATTGAGCACTGACGCACTGGCAATGATCCCGCTGGCCGGTGCAACAATTGCTTCGCTGCCGCTGATCGACCCGGCCACCGCACGTTCCTGGCCGATCGTGCCGGTCAGTTCTGCCTGGGCCGCTTCAATTTCCTTCGCGGGCACCACGCCTTCGAGCGATTTCAGGCGTGCTACCCGCTTGGCCAGCAAGGTCCTGTTGGCGCGCAGTTCGGCAAGCTCTGCGGCCTGGTTGGCGCGCTCGATGGCGGCGCCCGTTGGGCGCAGGCGAGCCAGGACCTGACCCTTGACGACACGCTGACCCGCGACCGGCAGGCCATTTGGCCCAGGCGCTATTTGCCCGGCGAACGGCGCCTGTACCCGGCCGCCAGCGTTCGGGTCAATGCTTGCGCGACCGTTTAGGGCCACGCTGCGCGCAAATTCCCCTTCTTTGACCATTAGCGTTCGTAAGCCCATGCGGCGCTGCGCCGGTTTCGGCACATTGACGCTGCCGTCAGGCAAACGCGCTAGGCCGCCGACGCTGGCAGTGGCCTGGCCATCCAGATGTTCGCCGTTCGGGCCGTGTGCGCCCGGCGCCGCTAGCAAGGGGGTCGCAAACATGCCAGCAATAAGGCCGGCGACAATTCGTTGAGTCATCTTCATATCAAACTTCCTTGCGTTGACGGCTGCGGCGGGTGACGAATACTGCGGCGGCGAGTATGGCGGCAGCAATCGCTGCCAGCAGCCAGCGACTCACGCCATGGCCATGTCCGTGGTCATCGGCCGCTGCGGCGACCGTCAGCGTGCCTTCGAGCAGATCGCTTTCTTCACCCGCAACCAGTGTGAACAGCAAGGCATGGGTGCCAGGTTTAGCAATTGCGGCGAGGAATTTTGGATCGTCAACCGCGTAGTCGCCGAAATCGGCGTGGAACTTGGCTTTGGCCTTGAGGTCCTTGTACTGGACCTCGAGCGCGCCGTTCAGCACAGGTTCGTTCGTCTCGTAGCGGTCGATCATGATCGACAGTTCGCCACCGGAGAGGTGGCCGAGCAGTTCGAATGCTTCGGTAAAGGTCTCGATGCGGGGGACGGACGCGGTGGAGGCGGTCGTGCTGCCTTGGCCGTCGAGGTGTTCGCCATTCGGCCCGTGGGCGCCAGGGCTCGCGAATGCCGATGACATGACGAACATCGCGGCAAACAACAGGTGCAGGTATTTCATGGAAGGATTCCTAAGGCTTGATTGAGTTGGGCATGGGCAAGCCCGAGTGCGACTTTTTGCTGTGCGACGGCGACGTCGGCTTCGTGGGTGAGTGCGCGTGAACGGAGCAGGTCGGCAAGGCCCTTATCACCCTGGCGAAACGCCTTCTCGAACAGCGCAGTGTGTTCGTGCAGGGCGGTTGCGCGTGCGGTGGCGGTCTCTATCGCAGCACGTGCATTTCCGAGCCGTTCCTTTGCAATCTCGACATCGGCCTCGGCATTTGCTTGAACCTCAGCCGCCTCAGCAGCAGCAGTCGCGATCACGGTTTGCGCCTGGGCTTCAGCGGTACGATTACGTGCGGCAGTTCCGATCGGGATCTGCAGGGCGACGCCGATGCTGTTGACAGGTCTGTGCAGCAGCCTTTCGTCTTCCCGGCGAACCGACAAGGCAATGGTCGGCGGAGCCGAGCGGGAAGCCGTGGCAAGGCGCAGTGCTGCCCGCGCGCGTTGTTCGGAGGCTTGTGCGGCCGCCATGCGCGGATTGGCGGGGACGATCCTCTCAGAAAGCGGCTCGGGTTCGAGCGCCGGCAGGTCGGGCAGACCAGTTACGACGCGATAGCGTGCCAGTGCCTCAAGTGCGGTAGTGCGGGCATCCCACACCGCAATCTGGGCAGCCAGGACTTCCTGATCAGCAAGCAGTCCGTCGCTGCGCGCCAGGTCGCCGGCCTTCACGCGTTGCTGAACCTCGTCAAGGAGTCCTTCGAGATGCTCCAGATGATCCTGCCTTTCCGCCAGCCGGACCTGGGCGGCTGCAGCTTCCCAAACGCGATTTCTCACCAAGCCAGCAACTGCCAGACGCGTGGCGCCAAGATGAGCGGTGACCTCTTCGGTGCTGCGCGCGGCCAGCGCTTCGCGTGCGCTCTTCTGGCCCGGCATGAAGAATGAAGATGAGACCGAGATCTCGGATTCTCGCTGGTCGCGCTCGGATGAACCCTGATCCGCACGCTGGGACAAGCCGAGCGTCGGGTTGGAAGCTATCCACGAACGGGCAATGTCGCGTGCCGAAGATGCTTCAGCCTGACGGGCGTCCAGCGTGCGGGCGGCGGGCGCGCGTTGCCATGCGCCTTCGACAGCTTGTTTTAATGTTGTGCCGATTGCGACCGGCACGGGCGGTGCTGCGATGACCTGACATGGCAGGACGATAGCTGCACCGATGAGGCAAAAGGACAGGCGGTAGGTGCGCATGTGTTCTCCATCGGGTGAAGTTTAGATTCACCGAGGGCGAGCACGTCAACGCAACTTGCGTTGCGTTTGTATCTTTCGATTATGCGTGCAGCAATCCCCCGGTACGGTGGCCGAGGGAGAGAGCAGGAGGTCTGTGTGGCCCGTCGAGAAACGGTGCAGGAACCGTTTGGGCGATATATGGCCCTAGCTCGGATACAGGATGTTCCACAGGAAGTAACAGAGGCGGGAGACCGAAGCCTACCGGTTGTGAAGACGAAGAAGATTCGTGCGCGTGATCGAGGGACTCATCCGACTCGTCGTAGTGAATCGAGCCGTCTTCCTCGTGATGGTGATGATGAATGCCCTCATCGTGCTCCACCTCGTGGATGAGCGAGACCGCATCCACAACATGCGGCAAGCCGCCCTGCATGGCGAAACCATACAGTGGCAAGCAGAACAGCAGGAGGATGTGGACAATCCGGCGCACGGGAATCACTAAGCAAATTTTGAAAGATTATATCAGCTGCCGCTACTGCCTCGGCGTTCCTTGAAGCAAAAGTACCTTGACTTGTGAAGTAGGCGCCCGGGTCAGTTTTCACTAATCCGACGCTTCGATATGAAGGGCTGCTTTTGGCCGATAGCGGAAGTTCGTCGCGTTCAGTGTAACTCAGCAAGAAACGGTGGACTTCGCTACTTCATGCCCGGTCGTCGCAGTAATTTCCAAAACGTCGCATTTATTTGAGAAAGTCACAACACGGTTAAGCCATTTGGGCCAGTCCTCGCAACGGCGGGCAGGATGAACATGCGCATGCTTAGTGCTGTTTTTGAATTCGAACGCGACCTATTGATCGAGCGCACCAACGCCAGTATCGTACGCTCCCTAGCCGAAGGGACGGCGTTGAGTCATCTGTCAGCGCTGACACGGAATGACGCCTGGGATGCCGCGGATGCGGCTGGGAGGCGCCGGCCGGCGCTGCGCTCGTTCGGAATCCTCGATATCACCTAGCTCGCCCAGCGGCTGGACGGAAGTGTCGCGCACCGACTTGATGACCAGGTGCCAAAGGCTTAAGTCGGTTTGCTGTCCACTGCACCTTAACCCAAGCTCCTGGAAGGGGAATTGCACCGTGTCACAGAATTGATTAGTGGAAACTAACTCCGTGCACACGCGTGTATGCGTGTTGGATTAGTGCGTCACGGCACGGCAACGTTACACCACCAAGTGCGTTCGCAGGGGCGCGACATACGCAGCGCTTTTGTTGACAATCAACAATATCGAGTAGTATGCTTCTCGTGTGTGGCGCTACCACGGCTGATATGACTGTCTTTATCGGCTAAAACAGCGCCAAGGGAAGCGCCTGCTTCCTCATCCGTTCTCCAGATTCGAAGGTCGTCCAGGTTCTTTTGCTCGCCTGCGCAAGACAGTACGGTTCGTCCCGTGCATAAACAGCTTCGGCTGAGGTGGGCTTGGAGATCCGATGCACCAGCCATTGCTGCGTTCCGTGCGAACGCCATCCCTGTTGATTCAAAAACCTGGTGTCGAACGTACCGACTACTGGGAAATCTTGGCCCAAGGCTTGCATCCCGAGCAGCTGAAAACAGCAGTTCATGCCTTGCGCAAGGCGCGCCAGAAGGCTGGGGACATCATTTCGTCCCCGCAGTTGAAAATCAAGGACTTGCTCGACGGCTTGGCAGATGCGCTGGGTGGCACGTCGTTCGCGCATTGGGTCCACCAGTCGCTGCCCGAACTGGTGCGGTTTCTCGATAGACACGGCATGGTCCACCCCGCCGACCTCATTACTTGGGAACACCCGCCATTCGGGCAGCCGCTGACGGCGCGCGCCATCGCAGACCGCTTGTTTGCGCCAGGAATGTCGATGCCAGCCACCTTGTTTACAGGAGTCGGTAGCCAACTGTTCGCTGCGCAGGGATATGGCGCAATTGACCTCCAAGCTGCCGTTGCGCGCTTGACCGGCGAGCGCAACTTCTGTTTTCGCCCGGCTCTGGAGCAAGTGCGCTACGTGCTGTCGATGCCGGACCAGCTTTTGTTTGGAGACGAACCGATCGACGATGAGATCAATATCGACTCTGTGTATGCCAGCCTGACGTTACACCATTTGCTGCTGCTGACGTACCGCTGGGATATCGATTGCTGCCTCAACCTGCTGGGCGATAACCTCGTCGCACCGGCCCGTGCCGCGCCGGTGTACCAGCTTTACAATACGAGTGCGGACGACCAGGAACGCATGGACTTGCTGTTTCAGCTATTCCGTAAACGGATCGAGCAATCGACAAGCGGATGGTTGGACGTCCTGCCATTCAACGAGAACTTGGTTTTCCTGCGCGGCCCGAATGGCACTTTCGACTGGGTCGTACGCGACCAGCGCAGGGCACCGTTTTCCGGCAACAAGCTGCATCCGATCTTTTTTGCAGACGAGCTACCAACCGCGTTGCCCGGTGCGCGCGAAATCAAGGCCGGACTGCATTTTGCCAGAGGGGTATGGCGCGACCGGATCGAGCACGACGCCGAACTGCATTACTATGCGACCGGCGGCACGGTGCCGGCCTATCCCGGAAGCGATCAGTTGCTGGTGCGATACCTGGCTGCCACCCGCGGCCTGGCGCCGCGCAAGGTGAGGTCAGGCGCGCGCCACGTCGATTTCGTCGCCCATGCGCTTGCGGGCGGCAACCTGATGGTCTCCGAACTGATCACGATCGACGAGTTCTGGAATTTTTATGAAGATGGCTGGGCCGACCGCCGTGGCGCGAAAGCAGCGAGAACAGCGCGAGACTGGCCGCCGCTTGACGAGATGAACGGCCGTGACGCGCGCGACCGTCCCGTGTGCGTGACGTGGTACGACGCGGTCGCGTACTGCGCGTGGCTCGAGCGGATCACCGGACTGCCGGTGCGCATGCTGACGACGACCGAATGGCAGGACATTGCACCGGCCCGCGCCGCCGTCACGGCGTTGGGTCCCGCTACGCAAACTTATGCCGTCGCAGCCGAGGACCCGGACGGCAATCTGCTGCTGGCACCGACTTATAACGAGCATTACTTCACACGTTTTGCGCCGGATCTGTGCTGGGTGCATAACAGCGCGGGGCTGCCGTTCCTGTCATCGCTCAGCTTTGGCGAGTGGTTGGGCGATTACCAGGGTGGGGCGCCCGATGCGGTACGTGCACCGGTAGCCTGCACCGCGTCGGGCATCGCGCTCGGCCGTGGGCCTTTAGAGCGGGAATTGTTTCCGGCCTGGAACGTTGGCCGGAACAACCACTTGAAGGTTGGCTTTCGTGTCTGTTACGCCGCCCGCCAAGACAGCTGATGCGCCGCCCCCAACAACAACGAGGACATATCATGCATAGCATTGCTTCGCCGCGCCGGAGCGCACGATGAAGAGCGCGCTCTTCGTCGATTTCGACAATATCTATTCAGGCCTGCGCCGGCTCGACCCGGCCACGGCGGACCGGTTTGCCAAAAGCCCGATGGACTGGGTCAGCTGGATGGTCAACTCCATGGCGCTGCCGGAACACGTTACCGGTACCAGCAAGCGCCGTATCCTGGTGCGCCGGTGTTATTTGAATCCGCAGATGTACCAGCACTTCCGGCCTTTCTTCAACATGGCGGGCTTTGAAATCACGGATTGCCCGGTCCTGACGAGCGGCGGCAAGACCAGTACCGATATTCACATGGTCCTGGATATGGTCGATCTGCTGCAGCACGAGGCGCACTACGACGAATTCATCGTGCTGTCAGCCGACGCCGACTTCACCCCGGTCCTGCGCAAGCTGCGCCGATGGGACAGGCGCACGACCATCCTGGCCATCGGTTTTCCGTCAGCAGCCTACCGTGCCTCTGCCGACTTGGTGATCGACCAAGATGAGTTCGTGCGCGGCGCGCTCGGCACCATCAAGCTCGCTGCCGCAGCGGAACCCGCGCTCGTCGGCGCCGCCCCGCAGCCACCCGTGCCTGCCGCGCCGAACGCGCATGTGAACCTGTTCGCCGACCTGGTGCGTCGCGAAGTGGGGCAATCGCCGGAACCGGTAGCGTGCGCACGCCTGGCCACGTCCATCGCACGGCATGCCGGCGCCACGCCGGCCGACTGGTATGGCAGCGGCACGTTCCGCCGTTTCCTCGAATCGCTGGACCTGACGCCGCTGCAATTCGACTGGAAAGCGGACGGCGGTGTCGTCTACGACCCGCAGCGCCATACGCGCGGCACAGCAGCACCCGCGGCCACCACCCAAGAATGGACGGCCGACAGCACCATCCTTGCGATGGCCCGCCAGCTGCATGAACTGGCGGGCGTACCACTGCTTGCGCCGGCGCGGTACCGGGCGATGTTCCAGATGCTGTCCGCAGATCTGGCCGCGTTCGGGTACGACTTTCTGGAAACGGCCAAGCGGGTGCGTGACCGTTGCCGCGACGCGGGCCACCCCATCAGCCGCGCCGATATTGATTTCGTGCTGCGCGGGCTGGCCTTTCGCGGCCACCGCTTCGACGAGCACTCCAGCGCGGCCGGGGAGTTGACTGCAAAATTCGTTAACAATGTGCGGTCCTTGTGTCTGCGCGAGCAAATCGTGCTGGATCCGGCGACGGAGGCGACCATCCGCAACTGGATCGGGGCACCCGACTAACCGGGAATGGGACCCAATGGACAGGTGGCCGTCGCCTGCGCAACAACCTTGAAGGAGAATGGCCATGATTGCATTCATTACCATAGCTACTCCACTGCTGCGGGACGCCTGCGCCGCTTCCAACGTGGGGTTTGAGGTGCAGTGGAATGTAAAATACGGTTAAGCCATTTGGGCCAGTCCTCGCAACGGCGGGCGAGATGAACATGCGCATGCTTGGTGCTGTTTTTGAATTCGAACGCGACCTATTGATCGAGCGCACCAACGCCAATATCGTACGCTCCCTAGCCGAAGGGACGGCATTGAGTCGTCTGTCAGCGCTGACACGGAATGACGCCTGGGATGCCGCCGATGCGGCTGGGCGGCGCCGGCCGGCGCTGCGCTCGTTCGGAATCCACGACATTACCTAGCTCGCCCAGCGGCTGGACGGAAGTGTCGCGCACCGGCTTGATGACCAAGTGCCAAAGGCTTAACTCGGTTTGCCGTTCTTATGAAAGCGCATGGTTATGGAAAGCCGCCTTCTAAAACGCCGCACGTAGAGAGGCCACAAGCTAATTTCATTTTTCATAACATTTCACTTGCGCCGCTACAGCGGCATCGGCATCGGCAGCGTCAGCGACTTGGGGGCGACAGGTTATTCCCCAGGGCATACGTTCAACCTATCGCTGGCAACGCCAGCACAGAGCTTCACATCGAACTTTTCTCAACCGTTTCTTGAATGCGCTTTAGTTCGTTTCTTTGGGCATGTTGCGGCATGCAAACTTATGTGATAAGGGCGGCAATAGGTTTAAAGCTTTAACTCGTCAAAAATCCGATCTCGCTCTTGCAAGGCAGTCTTTATCGTCGAACCATGCGCAATAATGTGTTCTTTAGACAATTGGAGAATTGCTGTGCCTGACCACTTCTCGCAACGCTTCATGCAGACCATAACTCTGAAAACCGGCGACCCAACGTTCTCAATACTGAAAACGCATCTGCTGATTGAGGATTTGCTTCGAACCTTCTTGGAAAAGAAGTCTGCAAACCCAGCAGCGATGAGAAACGCGAAGCTCTCGTTTGCGCAGTCTCTGCAGGTAGCCAAGGCATTCTGCAATGAGATTTCGCAGGATGACTGGATCTGGAAAGCAATGAGCGATCTCAACAGGCTTCGAAACGACCTCGCTCATAAGCTTGAGCCAGCAGAGCTGGCGGAGAAGACCGAAACATACGCTACGTTCGTTGTAAGGTCGATCGGAATACCGTTACCTGCCCCATTGACACCTGAGGAACACGAAATACTACTTGCGAACTCGCCCAGCACCGGGCCACAAGACCAAGTCGCTAGGTACTACAAAATCGACATGGCGAACATTGGCTTATACAGCAACGTTCTCGGGGGCCTCGGTTTTGATCGTGAATACGGCCTTGTGAACGAGTAAAGGAGTCCGTGGTAACAGGAGCCGCTCCGAGACTTGTGCGAATGACTGGTATTGGCCGAACTCGGCCGTTCGCGTCAGCTTAGCAGGTTGCCGGGCTGGAAAAGTCACCGCCTGTCTCGACAGGCCGGTACCGACCCTAAGCGGACCTTAGTGTGTCTAACGGCCTAGCTTAGCTATCGCGAAGGCGTAGATGCAACTCCCGACGCTGAGCTGTTAAATCCCTTAATAAACCCGCTGGAAGCTGATTCCAATGCGCCTGATGCGAGCCATAGAAAGGCTGCTACGGTAAGCAAGGCTCGGTTATTTTTTTTGAAGCCGAACAAGAGCAGGGCAGCGCCCGACACGAAAAGGAAGAGGGATACGAAAAACATTTATTGCCTTGATTTTTAACAGATGTTAGATGCCGCCACGTCGTCAAGAGTCCGCTTTTGGCCAAAGCCGGCCGGTCGAGCCAACATAGCAGGTTGCCCGGTTCAACATTCAGCAGTGGCCGCGACGGGCCGGTACCGACCCAGGCTGTGTAAAAACGTAGCGTCGTGTAAACGGACGTCGTTTGGTAAACGTTAAGGCAGTATCTCATCAAGACGGATGCCAAATGAAGCGCTTTATTGAAGGCGAGGATCGTGGCCAAGGCACGCTGTTGCCTGAACTCTTGGACGACTACGTGGCCGAAGATAATCCAGTGCGGGTGGTCGATGTATTCGTGGACGAACTTGACCT
>Ga0308158_10003256_pt1 | contig 14470 bp, 12 predicted proteins | sample PhyBR2_FD_201038 | JGI IMG/M metagenome (GOLD analysis project Ga0308158, IMG submission 201038) | Phyllosphere microbial communities from UC Gill Tract Community Farm, Albany, California, United States - DLSLB.R2 | ecosystem: Host-associated > Plants > Phyllosphere > Unclassified | place: USA... | reverse complement strand
TCCGAATTTATTTGAAGCACTTGTTGCAATACATCCCCGCTTCCTTCTCCATCAAGATTGAAATAGGTGTGATTCGTCAAATTGATATGCGTGTCAGCATCTGATTGTGCGTGGTATTTGATAATGATTTCGTTGTTTCTCGTTAGGGTGTAAGAAACCATTGTCTTTAAGTTTCCTGGAAATCCCTCCTCTCCATCTTTAGAAACATAGTAAAATTCTACATGAGACTGGTACGTGACTCTGCGGTCCCAAACTTTATCATGGAAGCCTGAGATTCCACCATGCAGACAATTCTTGCCATTGTTTTGCGGGAGTGTGAACTGTTTCCCATTTATTTCAAATTTGCCATTTGCGATACGGTTTGCAAAACGGCCTGCAGTACAGCCATGGTATTTTTCGTCTGATTCCAAATAGCTCTGGATAGAATCAAAGCCGAGCGCCACATCAACGAGGTCGCCTTTGTTATCTGGGACTAAGATACTGACAATGCGTGCACCATAATCAGTTAGGAGCACTTGCATACCGCCCTCATTTTTTAATAAAAGTAAATGGGTGTTTTTGCCCTCAATAACGCTTTCAAAATGTTTTGGAATGAGTGATTGGTATTTAGTCATGATTGTTCCTATTGGTATTGAATGCTAAAGATACAGAATATAACCTTTATAAAAATAGCATAGACAACACCTGCTTGTAAAATTTATCATTTTGAGATTTGGTTCAGACCAATTATTGAAGAAATGGTATATTTGCGTTATGTCTGAAAAAATGAACTGGAAAGATTTGCTTTCTGCAAAACGCTGGGGTTATGAAGATAGAACAGCTGACAGCTACCTTGTGGCTCGATCTGAATTTCAACGGGACTATGATCGATTGATCTTTTCTTCCCCATTTCGAAGATTACAGAATAAAACGCAGGTTTTTCCACTTCCAGGGGCCGTGTTTGTACACAATAGGCTCACACATAGCCTAGAAGTAGCGAGCGTAGGACGTTCACTTGGCCGTATGTTCTATGCGCAGTTAAAGGAAGAAAATCCCAATATAGATACTGAATATCCATTTCTACAGGAAGTTGGAAATATTATTTCTGCAGCCTGTCTGTCTCATGATCTGGGAAACCCTGCATTTGGACATTCAGGGGAATCTGCGATATCGACCTACTTTACCGACGGCGACGGGCGAAAATATCAGGAACAAGTAACTGCCGAAGAATGGGCAGATCTGACTCATTTCGAAGGTAATGCCAATGCTTTGCGGATTTTGACGCATGCTTTTCAGGGAAAAGATCCAAAAGGATTTGCCTTGACCTATACTTCATTGGCATCCATTGTGAAATACCCTTGTTTAGCGATAGATGGTCATGTCAAAAAAAGTCATCACCGCAAAAAATATGGGTTCTTTACAGAAGAGCAAAAAGCATTTGAAAAAATTGCGAACGAACTGGGGTTGTTAAAGGATCCTTCAAATCCCAAAGGCTATTTAAGGCACCCTTTGGTATACTTAGTTGAGGCTGCTGACGATATCTGTTACAATATTATTGATTTAGAGGATGCACATCATCTGAAAATATTATCCTACCAAGAAGTAGAAGAGCTTTTGTTGCCGTTATGTGGTTCCGAAAATCTCCGCGACCGACTGGATGGATTGCTGGATACGCCGAGTCGCGTGGCACTATTGCGGGCTAAGGCGATCAACACCCTGATCAAGGGTTGCGTTGATGTATTTGTTCGTGAACAAGAGCAATTTTTATCTGGGACTTTTTCATCCGCATTAATGGATGCGCTGGATGACAATATTGTAAAGCAAATGAACAAAATCTCAAAAATATCCATTGCGAAGATTTATAATGCACCAACGGTAGTCCAGATTGAGATTGCCGGTTATCGTGTGATGGATGCCTTGTTAAAGGAGTTTGTACCTGCATATCTCAAAAAGAACAAAAATAATTACGATAAAAAGTTAGTTGCTTTGATTCCGGAACAGTTTTATACCGACAAACAGGATTCGTATTCTAAAATACGCTGTGTACTGGATTTTGTCTCGGGTATGACCGATGTGTATGCTATCGAGCTTTATCGTAAAATTAAGGGAATAACAATTCCTAGTATTGAATAAGTTTGTGAACGATTTATTTTGTTAGCTAGTCTTGCTTAACGAAGTTATAAAGATCATGCTTAATTTTGTGAGCTATCTATTCAAAGTAAAAATGAAAGTACTTGATAAGACAGGAGCTTTTATAGGTAAAGTCTCAAATCTCAATACTCAAAATTCAATACGTTAAAATGAAAGTTGTAATAGCTGAAAAGCCCTCTGTGGCACGTGATTTAGCCCGTGTGATGGGAGCAAAAGAAATCAAAGATGGCTATATTGCCGGGAACGGCTATGCTTTTACCTATGCATTTGGACATTTGGTTCAATTATGTACGCCTCAGGCTTACGGTTACAATAGCTGGACCATTTCAAACCTTCCTATCATACCCGTAAATTTTAAACTGGAATCAAAGAAAGTGAAGCGCGATGGAAAGCAGATGGATGACACTGGTGCGGTCAAACAGCTTAACACGATAAAATCACTATTAGAGCAGGCAGAAGAAATTATTGTGGCAACGGATGCGGGGCGTGAAGGAGAATTAATCTTTCGCAATATCTATTACTTTTTGGGATCAAAGGTGCCGTTTAAACGTTTGTGGATTTCGAGTCAGACGGACAAAGCTATCAAAGAAGGCTTTGCCAATTTAAAAGAAGGCACTGAATACGATAGTTTATATATGTCTGCCCGATCGAGATCGGAATCGGATTGGCTGATCGGCATCAACGCTACGCAGGCAATTACTTTGGCGGCAGGCAATAAGGGGCTTCTTTCTTTGGGTAGAGTTCAGACACCCACCTTGGCAATGATCTGCTCGCGTTACCTGGAAAATAAAGATTTTAAACCACAGGCATTTTATAAAATTCAGGCGGGCTTTGAAAAAGATAATATTAGCTTTAAAGCCACTTCAAACAAAATAGATAAAAAAGATGTTGCTGAACAGACCATTGCCCGATTGACTGTTGGAACAAATGCCCGCGTTGCTAAAGTTGAAGCTAAAGAGACAAAGGAGCAACCTCCTTTATTGTTTGACTTGACTTCCCTGCAACAGGATGCAAACAAAAAATACGGCTATTCGGCCGACCAAACCCTGGGTATTGCACAGACACTTTACGAGAAAAAGGTCATTACCTACCCACGTACGGGATCCCGTTATATCGGCGAAGATGTCTTCGAACAAATTGAAGAACTTTTTCAGCATCTCTCGGATCATGCGGAGGAATCTATTGCTTCCATTGCGAAGAATTTAATCGGGGCAAAGCTCAATAAGCGTTCTGTTGACGATAAAAAAGTAACCGATCACCATGCGCTGCTGGTTACTGATGAGAAGCCCGGCCACATGTTGAAAGAACAGCAAAATATTTACAACATGATTGCCAAGCGTATGGTGGAGAGTTTCTCTGAAGTCTGTATCAAGGATATCACTACGGTCACGATAGATGCACAGGGAGTAGAGCTGATCGCAAAGGGAACGGTCATCAAACAATACGGTTGGCGTCTTTCTGCCGAGCAGATAGAAGCTCCAGATGAGGATAAAAACAACGACGACCAAGATAACGAAAATGCCCAGTTACCTAAATTGCTGGCTGAGGAATTATTACAGATACTGACATTGGAACTTGCCGAACGTTTTACTAAAGCACGTCCGATTCATACCGAAGCTTCGCTCTTAAAAGCAATGGAAACTTCAGGTAAAGAAATTGAGGACGATGAAATGCGTCAGGCGATGAAAGACTGTGGGCTGGGAACACCAGCTACCCGTGCGGCAACGATAGAGACGCTTTTTCAACGGGAATATATCAAACGGGATAAGAAAAAATTGATTCCAACAGAAAAAGGTCTCGCTGTATATAACCTCGTCAAAGATCGCTCGATCGCTAAAGTAACGCTGACGGGAAAATGGGAGCAGAAGTTGGAAGAAATGCGGGCTAATAAGGTTTCTTATGATGTTTTTATGAAACATATTAAGGATTATACGGCGAAAATTACCAAAGAGTTATTGACATTGCGTATTTCATTGGCGCAAGAGGAAGTCAAACCACAACAAAAGGGAAAAATCAAATGTCCTAAATGTGAGAAGGGCTTAATCCTGCTCTATGATCGGGTGGCACAATGTGATCACTATGCCCGCGGTTGTGATTTTAAGATCTGGCGAACATTGAACGGTATTTTTCTAGAGGAAAAGGAAATGAAGAATCTGTTGGAAAAAGGGAAGACTTCGGAATTTAAGGGCATTAAAAATAGTGAGGGCGCCATCGTAAATGCTCCTCTTGTATTTGAAAACTTTAAAGTCAATGTGGGATAGTTTAGCTATCCCACATTGAACACTGGATATGTTTATTTTTCTGCTAAAATGTCTCCTAAAGCAGTTGAAATCGTCGGAAATTTAAATTCAAATCCATTATTTTCTAATTTTTCCGGTACCACCCAACGACTTTTCAAGAGCAGTTCAGTTTCCGTCCCAATCAATAATGCACCTATTTCTAATAACCATTTCGGTGAGGGCAGACCAATTTTTCGATGCATGATGCTTCGAAAAGTCTCCATAAAGATTTTATTCGTAATCGGATTAGGGGCTGCACAATTTATGATGCCATCTATTTCGCGATGTTTTTGTATAAATAATATAGTCTGGAAGAGGTCTTCAATATGTATCCAGCTAAAATATTGCTTACCATTCCCTTGTATACCTCCTAAACCGAAGCGAACAAGATTTTTAAAGGGCTTTATCACTCCACCATCGGTTCCGAGGACAATAGCCATCCGAAGAGCAACCTGTCTGGTATGGGGTAAGTGGAAATCGAAAAATGTCTTCTCCCATTTCTTTGCGACCTCGACAGAAAATCCCGTCCCAATCTCACCGCTGCTTTCGCTCATTGGTCGATCCTCCGCATGACGGTAGATTGTTGCGGTACTCGCATTTAACCAGAGGATGGGAGGATGGCTGCAATTTTCAATTGCCTTACCTAAAATGCTTGTGGTTTCTGTTCTTGAAGAAAATATCTGCGCTTTGTTGCTGGCATTGTAACGACAATTGACGGATTTTCCGGCGAGATTGATCAGTATTTCAGCATTTTCAAGTGCGGCGGAAATACCATCCGTATCGGTCCATGGTATATTTTCTTTCTGTCTACCAATGAGGATTACCTGATATCCCATTATTTGGAATCTTTTGGAAAGATATTGTCCGACAAAACCTGTTCCACCTGCAATAACTATTTTAGGCATGATAACATCATTTTTAGCGATCGGTTTTACTAGTCGATTGTTGTTGGAATATTTCTTCTTTGTTTTGCGATTCTTTTGCCCCGAAAGAATAAAAACATATTTAAGAAAAGCATGATACCTAGATAAATGCTGAATCCACCGATTTTATAACTGAGGCGTTCTATAAGTTCTTGTACACTTGGTTTATATAAGCTTATTTCGAGGATGTAAAGCGCAAACCCTAGGTTCAGCAAATAAAAACCGATACGGAAAAGATTATTTGTCGCATTCGCGACTTCCAGTCGCCCTGCAAAAATATCATTCATGTACACGATGCTATTTTTGAAAAGCACATACGCAACATAATAGGTCAGTGCGATTACAATGGGTAGATAAATGAAATACCCGATAACTGTTAGATTTCCCATGATATTAAGATTTAATGGTGAATGAATTTGTCTTTTTGGCGAAGAAATAAATACCGAACATATTGAAGTAATGCATGATAACAAGGACGAATAATAACAATCCTGTTTTTAACGCAATACTGCTAACCATTGCTTCGCATGTTTGGATTTGTTTCCAGTAACTGAATTGGATAATGGCATAACCAATATTGAGCAAGTAATATCCCGTAAGCAATAAGTTGTTTGTCGTGTCTGTTAGTGCAACGTTGTTCTTAAACAGCGAAAGAATAAAAACCCGACCGTTTTTGTGAAACAAACGGCCTACCCAAAGGATAACATAACAGGTCAGTAAGCCATATATCGCGTAAGCAAGGATATTAAAGTTCATCGTGTTATATCATTAGTTTGATCAATTTTAGCAATAAATCTCCGCCACTGGTATTGAATAGTTTATTTGCGATAGTTTCAAGTTGATCGGTCAATACCTGAATATCTTTTACCGTCTTATGAAACTCCTTGCCTTCCGGCGTTTTATCTTTCTCAGTATTTTTGCTGATTTCTCTGAGAATTTCCATGACGGGATCAAGTTCTTTTTGTTTGCGCATAACCGCAATTTTCATTGCCCATTTTAATACGTCTTTTTCAGCAAGAAAATATTCCTTTCGGTCTCCCGCAATATGTTTTTTGTAAACAATTCCATAGTCGATTAATTGACGGATACTCATGTTGGCATTACCTCTCGAGATAACAAGCTTTTCCATGATTTCGTCTGTAGACATGGGGTTGCTCGCAGAAAGGAGTAACGCATGTACCTGAGCAACGGATTTGTTGATTCCCCATTCGGAACCCAACGCTCCCCAAGTATCTATAAATTGCTGTTTTGCTTCTTGTAGTTCCATCTTCATTTTTATTTCTTAATCAAATTTATATATAGTTTTTGAATTTTCAAAAATTTCTGAAAATAAAATAACTTTAATAAAACAAGTCACCATATCGTAATAAGGTTTTGCTTTTCTTGTGTCGTTTTTGATTTGTATTAACTTTGCTGGCATTATGGCAACAACTTTGTATAATCCATTCAAACAATTTCAGTTTGATCCTGCTATTTGTTTTTTAACGGGCAATCAACTTCAGTCTGAAGAAGAGAGCATTCAGGTCTTTCCTGTCTGGATGATGAAATCTTTTCAATTGGAGGATAAGCCTTTCAAAATGTTGGATGAGAATCTCGTAACCTATAAGTCCTTGAAACTTCCATGTTCCATTCATGCGGCTGAAGCAATAGAGCAGATGGAACTTGCCGTTGAGCAGTCATTTGAGCAAGGCTATGAAGCGGTCCGACAATTAGACCCCTTGCTACTCTTTCAATGGATGACAAAGATCATCTATGGGGTTGTTTATAACGAAATTCTTGCTGGAATCCGCCAACAGAAAGCCTCAGGTGAGGATATGAATTTTTCACAGGCTTTGGCGCAGCGTTTTACCAACCTGCATGCCATGTTGCAGTCGTTGGTTGTTCCAATGGAATTTGAAAATACATTCCCATTTTCCCTCGTTGTTGTGCCCGTGGAAAATGCGCCGGATACCTTCATGTATCGTGATGAAATCAATACCCTGATTTTTTCTATTCGAATGAAAGACTTCGCTGTTGTCGCCTGCCTTCAGGATAACGCCACAAACAATATTTACCATGAGGAAATATTGAAGGCTATTGAAGGGAAGAAACTGCATCCGATACAGTTTGAAGAATTATGTGCCCGCTATTTCTATTCAGCCTATTTATTTAATCGTTTACCCGATTATACATATTTAAATACACCGCAGAAAGTTTATGTTGAACCAATGCCTTTAGCAGATATGTCGATGAAACCAATATTTGATCATTGGCAGAACAAGACGTATGGGCAGGTATTGGAAAACTTCTGGAAACCTTGGGGGTTGACCTTATTTGAAATTATTAAAAATCCAGAACATCCAATCAGCTTTTTGTTGGATGATCAAGGCAATTTGATCACCAATGTCCAAATGCCGCTACATTAAACTGATGAACGTAAAGCAATAAGTTGTTGCAAATATGCGTTAAATGGTATGATTATGGATAGGATCAGGTATGTATTCACCAAATTTTAACATTACTGTTTTATCAGTCCTATTTTTTATCGTTTGTTTGACTTCAAAGGCGCAGACTGGTGTTGTTCGTAACATTCCAGCAGATAGCTTAATTCAAAATGTGGATAATTTTCCTTATTTTAAGGGCGGGATAACGGCATGGTCGAAGTTCTTGCAAAATAACCTCGATCTAACGCGTACAGCAGTTGCTATGGATAGCATTGCCTATGTAAAATATGGCTCCAAGCAAATGGCTATTCTCAATTTTATCGTTTGTGAGGATGGCGCGATTTGTAATATCGAAATCGAGAATCCAGAAAAGATAAGTCCTGAATTTGCTAAAGCTGTACTAGCAGCAATGCGGAGATCTCCGCAATGGATGCCGGCCCTAGTGAAGGGGCAGCCGGTCAAAACAAGATTTCGGCAACCCATAGTTGCTGTTATTGAATAAATAAAATACAAACTGTAAACTGAAAATTTAAACATTTATTCGCATAGTATGTCATTTTGGGATAAAGTCAAAAAAATCATGAGTGGCGAAGAGGACGAATCTTCCACTGAAAAGAAAGATGTTGAAATTACCGCCGGGGGTTCGACTGTATATCGTTATGAAAATCAACCTGAGGAAAAAGATCCAAAAGACCTATTTCCCGAGGTACAATGTGTTTATTTGGAAGAGATAGAAGAGCATTTAGCAAAATATATCGCTGAGCCAGATTTGGTTTTTCACGAAATTATATCTGAGTTGGTGCATATTGATGTGCATTGGATTAAACCTAGCGCAAATTATCCGTACAATATCTTGGTAACATCCGGTATGAGTGACCTACCAATGAATGTTCCAGAAGAGATAGACGATAAGGAGGCTTATGAGCGAGCCGAATTGATGGTGGTACTTCCCGCGGATTGGAAGATAGGAGATGAAGAGTTTCAGGATGATAATAATTATTGGCCAGTTTATTTTTTAAAAAGGCTAGCGCGGTTTCCACATGAGTATAAAACCTGGTTAGGTTACGGACATACTATTCCTAACGGGATGGAGGCGGAGGAGATTGCAAATACCAGCTTTGGCTGTATGCTTTTATTGCCTCCGATGTTGAGTTTTGATGAGGAATTTTTAGAACTTACAACAAAAGATGGGAAGATCATTAATTTCTATGCAATGATTCCAGTCTATAAAGAAGAGATGGATTATAAATTGGAGGAGGGGACAGATGCTCTATTGGATCTTTTTGATGAATATGGGATTTCAGAATTGGTCGATATAGATCGTCCTAATGTTTGCAAAAGATAACGGATATAATTATTCTGTTTGAAATGCAGTATTGTCAAGGATGAAACTGCTGACAATACTGCATTTTGTCTTATAGGCTGTTTTCAATGATCGCTATCGTTTTGTCGATATCTTCCGTACTGACATTCAGATGTGGTCTGAAGCGGATGCTTTTCTCGCCGCAGCCTAACATAATTAATTTATTGGCATAAGCCCGTTTGATAAATTCGTTACGGGAATCTGCGGTATCAAAATCCAGGGCAACAAGTAAGCCTTCTCCTCTTAAGTTACTGAGCTGCGGTTTGTCTTTCATAACTTCCTGTAGTTTGCTCTTTAGGTAAGTTCCTTTTTCAGCGGCATTCGCTAATAGATTTTCCTGCTCGATGACTTCCAAAATTAATTTGAAACGCAACATGTCAATAAAATCTCCGCCGAAGGTTGAGTTGATTCGGCTGGATTCTTTGAATACATGATGCTCGACCTGATCAAATTTTTCCTTATTCGCCAATATCCCACAGACTTGGGCCTTTTTGCCAAAAGCCAGGACATCAGGTATAACGCCGTAATGTTGATAAGCCCACATTTTTCCGGTAATACCCAGGCCTGTCTGCACTTCGTCAAAGACGAGCAGCACTTCATTGTCATCACAGATCTGACGCAGTTGTTGAAAGAATTCTTTCCGGAAGTGATTGTCGCCGCCCTCACCTTGTATGGGTTCAATAATAATGCATGCAATATCATTGGGATTGTTTTGAATAGCCTGATTGATCTCCGCGATTGCTTTTTCTTCCAGGTTTACTGTTTGGCTTATACGCTCCGGAGTTAAAGGGTAGGTAAGCTTAGGGTTAATTATCCGCGGCCAGTTAAACTTTGGAAAATACATGTACTTTCTGGGATCCTGTGTGTTTGTTAGGGAAAGCGTATAGCCTGATCGACCATGAAAGGCCTGTTTGAAATGGATGACCTGGCTGGCTTCTTTTTGTATTCCTTGTGCGAAATTAAGTCTTGTTTTCCAATCAAAAGCCGCTTTTAAGGCATTTTCCACAGCTAATGTTCCGCCCGAGATGAAGAATGTGTAAGTAAGTTCTTTGGGTATGGCCACACGGTCGAAGGTATCCACAAAATCTGCGAATTCTTTTGGATAGATATCCGACATCGCCGGTTTGTTGACCGCCATTGTGCCGAGAAAATCGCGATGTTTAATTAAATGAGGATGGTTATAACCAATAGCCATGGAGGCAAACATGCTAAACATATCCAAATATTCATCCCCATTTTCATCGACAATATAAGAGCCGTGTGATTTTTCCATGTCCATGACCAATGGAAATCCATCTGCCAATATATGTTTACTTAGTCTTTCATGTACGTTGCTCATAATTTCGAATCTGAATGGTTTATAAATCGAATTTTATACCCTGTGCTAATGGTAAGTCTGTTGTATAATTAATGGTATTCGTCTGGCGACGCATATATGCTTTCCATGCATCGGAGCCGGATTCTCTACCTCCTCCAGTATCTTTTTCTCCGCCGAAAGCACCGCCAATTTCTGCCCCTGAGGTACCGATATTGACGTTGGCTATGCCACAATCCGATCCGGCAGCACTGAGAAATAGTTCGGCTTCTCTCAGATTGGTTGTCATGACGGCCGAGGATAGTCCTTGGGTAACGCCATTTTGCAGGGCAATCGCATCGCTTATGTTGCCCTGATATTTTATTAAGTATAAGATAGGGGCGAAGGTTTCATGCTGTACGATCTCATAGTGATTTTCAACTTCCGCAATAACGGGCTGTACATAGCAGCCGCTTTCATAACCTTTACCTTCCAGTACTTTTCCTTTGATAAGAAGTTTTCCCCCTTGTGTTTTAATTTTGTCCAGTGCGTTTAAGTATGATTTTACGGCGGCTTTGTCGATCAATGGTCCTACATGATTTTTTGTGTCCAAAGGGTCGCCAATTTTTAATTGTCCATAAGCTTTCGTCAGTTGTTTCTTTACTTTGTCGTATATACTTTCGTGGATAATAAGGCGTCGCGTGCTGGTGCAGCGTTGTCCCGCGGTACCTACGGCACCAAATACGGCGCCGATAATTGTCATATTGAGATCGGCATCGGGAGTAACAATAATTGCGTTGTTACCGCCGAGTTCCAGCAGCGTTTTGCCTAAACGCTGCGCAACAGTAACAGCGACCTCTTTTCCCATTCGTGTCGATCCTGTTGCTGAAATTAAAGCGATTCGGTTATCAGCAGCAAGCCATTCACCGACTTCTTTGTCGCCCATGATTAGATTGGAGATACCTTCTGGTAATCCGTTATTGTGGAGTATATCAGCTAATATTTTCTGACAGGCGATCGCACATAACGGTGTTTTCTCACTTGGTTTCCATACGACTGTGTTTCCGCAAACCAAAGCGATAGCTGTATTCCATGCCCATACAGCAACGGGAAAATTAAATGCTGTAATAATCCCGACGACGCCCAGCGGATGATATTGGTCATACATGCGGTGGCCTGGACGTTCGGAATGGATCGTATTTCCGTAAAGCTGTCTGGATAAACCAAGGGCAAAATCACAAATGTCTATCATTTCTTGTACTTCCCCCATTCCTTCCTGGTAAGATTTACCCATTTCATAGGAGACTAACTTTCCCAGAGTCGGCTTGAGTTCACGTAACTTGTCTCCTAATTGGCGAATAATATCACCTCGTTTTGGTGCGGGAATGAGCCGCCATTCTTTGAATGTATTTTCTGCTGTAAGGATAATCGTTTCATAGGCTTTTTGGCTGCTCCCTGATACTTTTGCAATGAGTTTTCCGTCGACTGGAGATAGGGACTCGAATGCTTCACCACCAGAAAGCCAGTTCTGGCCTGTTGACGAGCCTGAATTCTGGGTAGCTATGCCGAGTATTTTAAGTTCCTTTTTTATCATAATGGTTTATTTTATTCGTGTATTACGTTAAATATAAGGAATAAAATTCTGTTATACAAGTTGTGAATGAATATTGTTCAGTTTGAAAATATTTTACTATCTTAGGTATAAGCTAATGTAGACTATACGATCATGAAACAAATAAATGTTGATTATTTTCAAGTAGATGACCTTTTATCTGAGGAGAACAAGCTTGTTCGTCGTGCTGTTCGTGATTTTGTCCGGGCAGAAATAAAACCTGTCATAGAAGATGCGGCACAGGCACATCAGGCAATAGCGGGGTTGATGCCTAAGCTTGGTGCAATAGGGGCTTTAGGACCCTATATCCCAGTAGAATATGGTGGTGCCGGATTGGATCAGATTTCCTATGGTTTGATCATGCAAGAATTGGAGGCTGGTGATTCCGCTGTCCGTTCGGCTGCTTCGGTGCAATCTTCTTTGGTGATGTATCCAATATACACTTATGGTAGTGAGGAGCAACGACGTAAGTATCTGCCGCGACTTGCTTCGGGTGAGCTTATTGGGTCATTTGGTTTGACCGAACCGAATCACGGTTCTGATCCGGGAGGTATGGAGACACGGCTGACTGCCAAGAACGGTGGTTTTCTATTAAATGGAGCAAAGATGTGGATCACAAATTCGCCGATATGCGATCTGGCTGTGGTTTGGGCACGCGATGAGGCTGGAAAAGTACGGGGAGTAATTGTTGAGCGCGGAATGGACGGTTTCGAAACACCGGAAACATTACATAAGTGGTCTTTAAGAGCCTCTAAAACTGGTGAGTTGGTTTTTCATGATGTTTTTATTCCTGCGGAAAATGTATTGCCTGAGGTAAACTCGATGCGTGGGCCGCTATCTTGTTTGAATTCTGCACGGTATGGAATATCTTGGGGCGTCATAGGCGCAGCGATTGACTGTTACGAGACTGCTGTTCAATATGCCTTAGAACGGGAGCAATTTGACCGACCAATTGGTGGATTCCAATTGCAACAGAAGAAATTAGCCGAATTTCTGACAGAAATTACAAAAGCGCAGTTATTGTCGTGGCGATTGGGTGTCTTGAAAAACGAGGGTAAGGCAACTCCGCAACAGATTTCGATGGCCAAAAGGAATAATGTGCATATGGCTTTACAGATTGCGCGTGAATCCCGACAGATTTTGGGAGGAATGGGCATTGTAGGAGATTTTCCAATTATGCGACATATGATGAATCTTGAGTCGGTTATTACATATGAAGGAACTCACGATATTCATTTATTGATTACTGGCCAGGATATCACAGGGCTTAATGCGTTTTCTTCTTAGGTTTGATAGTAATTATAACATGCGACACCCTGTTGTTCAAAATAAACAAAACTTATAGGTAGTCTTTTTATCATTGCTTGATCCTGCTACGGGTAGGCCATTTTAATTTGTATTTGTAGTTTTTGAGAAAAGGCTCGAAAACTACAAATACAAAACTTTTACCTCGTTTTAGCAGAACTATCCCCATTATTTTTTTAAGTTTTCTGATTTCTGAAACCAACCCGTCTTTGGACTGGAGCAGGGCCGTCCCCTTTTTTAAAAGTACTTATTGTCTATCGGTGACAACAATATTGCCTTAGTTTAGCAGTGGGAATTCATTGTTGCCCTTGACTGGCACCTATTAAAGCCTTGTTATTATTCATTCATCTAACTGCCAAGCGGAAGAAATAGACGGTCCTGGGGACGGGACTGTCTATTTCTTTGATCATATCAGATCTGATTTTTCATATGGATAAGTCCTATATTAAGATAGTAATACGCTAGTAAACAAAACCTAAGTTAACCTTATATAGATACTTATATTAATCCTGCTTCCATTTGCTCCGTTCATCTCCCTGCATTCGTTCTCTATGGTCGGGTTACTTTCGGAGCTCTTTTACATCTGGATTCCTATTGGCCACGGGCCGCGACTTTTCCTTCCGTTATATCATAGCGATAGCCGATGGAATCATGTTTCCCTGCAATGTTCCATTGTAAATTCTATAAAAACAGCATCCGATAGCCTTTTCTGCTGCTCGTTCCTGTGTTTAAAGGTCTGTTGGAACTGTCCTGCAAAAAGAATCGGTCAAGTTCACAGGCAGTTAAGGGTATATTGAAAGAAAATAAAACAAAAGGCTTGGAAGTTTGTTGGTAATCTCCCTATCTTTGCACCACTCCGCAAGGGAGGAACGGTTGCTCTGAAAGAAGGAACCATGAAAAAAGAAGGGTTTAAGTGAGTTCGACAGGATTTAAAATCCCGTTCAGTTTATTTTAAACACGGAAATCAAAAAAAAAGAAAAAGAAAAAAAACTTCAAAAGTTTTTTGGAAGTTCAAAAAAGATTTCTACCTTTGCAGTCCCAACGGAAACGGAGGGGAAACAAAAAAGATAAAGACAGGCGCAATGCCTATCGGAATATAGCGGATACGGAAGTTGAAGCGCAGAAGTTCTTTAAGAAAACA
>Ga0308158_10003254_pt1 | contig 14477 bp, 18 predicted proteins | sample PhyBR2_FD_201038 | JGI IMG/M metagenome (GOLD analysis project Ga0308158, IMG submission 201038) | Phyllosphere microbial communities from UC Gill Tract Community Farm, Albany, California, United States - DLSLB.R2 | ecosystem: Host-associated > Plants > Phyllosphere > Unclassified | place: USA... | reverse complement strand
ATGTCGGCATCCGTATGCAGAAGCCTCAGGGCTGGCGCGACAGGCGCCAGCCCTTCAGCTGATTGAAGGCGATTTCCACCGTCACGCGGTCGCCCAGCAGCGAGACGCCCGTCTGGGCGCCCAGCGACGGCAGGACCGTGATCAGGTGGCCGTTGTCCAGGCGAACGCGACGGCCGCCGAGCGGCATCAGTTTGATGACCTCGCCGTCGAAAGCGATCACGCCAGCCCTGGTCGGGGCCGGCTCGTTCGTGTTGGACGCGTGGAGCGTGTCCTACTCCGCCGCCGTAAGGCGACCGGCGGACTCTTTGCCGGAGCGCGAATCGCGCTCGATTTCGTAGGAAATCTTCTGGCCTTCGTTCAGCGAGCCGACGCTCGAGGTTTCGACGGCCGAGGCGTGGACGAAGACGTCCTTGCCGCCGTCATCAGGCGCGATGAAGCCGTAGCCTTTGGTGGGGTTGTACCATTTTACAGTGCCGGTAGCCATTTGGAGACCTCCGTCTGGCGTTGACCGCAGGGAGGGATCCCTGGTCGGCCTGTCGGGTCTGAATGGGATCGGCTTTTGGACCTCGGTGCGTGATGCAAAGGGAGCAGCGGCGTTACGCAGAGAGATCGACCAGACCTAGATGGGCGCCCGACAACCGTTACGCAAGGGGCTGGCGATCAGAAGGCGTAGGCGACCTTGGCGACCAGGGCGTCCTCATACTGTTCGCCGAAGGTGTGGGCGTCGGTGTCGTAGTAGCGCAGGTCGAGGTCCAGGGCGTCGGTGAGGGCGTAGGTCACGCCGGCGTTCCAGCCGGTGTAATCGGGCGCGCCGTTCTGCTCGCGACGACCGACGGCGACCGTGCCGTTCAGCTGGGGCGTGAAGTCCCAGCCTAAGCGGCCCTCGACCCAGGTGAAGCTGTCGGTCGAGCCGGCGGCGTCGGGTGAATACTGGACCTGCAGTCGCGCGCTGGCCGGGCCGATCGAGCGGCTGGCGTTGCCGGTGATCTCCCAGGCGTCCTGATCATAGCCGGCTTCGGCGTCGATGCGGTTCTTGTAGGCGACGTTGAAGTCGAACCGATAACCGAAGGCCTCGGGCTGATAGCCGACCACGAACTCGGCCTCGACGTTTGAGCCGCCGGCTTGGATCGTCTGGAAGCCGGGCCCGACGTAGAACAGGCCGTCCGCGCTTTCCCAGGTCGCCGAGCCGAAGGCGTAGCCGTCGTTGCCGGACTTGGACGCATCCTTGGAGCGGTTGTCCGTGCCCGCGCCCAGTTCGAAGGACCAGGCGTCGCGCGCGGACGTCGGGGCGGATCCAGGCGCCGACTGGGCGGCGGCCGGCAGCGCAACGGCGAGCGCGGAGACGGAGAGGGCGGCGAGGATGGTCGTGCGGATCATGGGGGCTCCAGCGCGAGAGAAGCGGATTGGCGCCGCCTTTAGCGTGCTCCGGCCTTGATGGCGAATTCCTCCGTGGCCTGAGCGAACTCTTGTCGCAGGCGCGCGACCAGTTCGGCGGTCGGCAGGACGTCGTGGATGGCGCCCGCGCCTTGGCCGGCGGACCAGACGGTCTTCCAGGCCTTGGCCTCGTCGCCCATGTCCAGCTTGTGCTCTGGCAACGTCTTCGGATCGATGCCGTTTTCGATCAGCGACTTGCTCATGAAGTTGGCGGGGATGCCGGACACGGCGGGCGTGTGGACGATGTCGGTCGCGCCGCTGTCGATAACCATCTGCTTGTAGGCGTCGGCGGCCATGGCTTCGGTCGTGTTGATGAAGCGCGTGCCCATATAGGCGAAGTCCGCGCCCAGCATCAGGGCGGCCGCCACGTCCTGACCCGTCGAGAGCGCGCCCGACAGGATGATGGTCCCCTTGAAGAAGCTGCGAACCTCATTGACCAGGGCGAAGGGGTTGATGATGCCCGCATGGCCGCCCGCGCCGTTGGCGACCAGGATCAGACCATCGACGCCCGCCTCGGCCGCCTTTCGCGCATGGCGAATGTTGGCGATGTCATGGAAGACCTGACCGCCGTAGCCATGGACCGCGTCGACCACATCGCGCACGGCGCCCAGGGAGGTGATGATCAGCGGCACCTTCTCCTCGACCGACACCATCATATCAGCCATCAGCCGGGGGTTGGTCGGGTGGACGATGTGGTTGACGCCGAAGGCGGCGGCCTCGGGCTTCAGCCGGCCCTTGATCTCATGAATCCAGTCGCGATAGCCCTCGGTCGTGCGCTGGTTCAGCGACGGGAAGGTGCCGATCACGCCCGCATTGCAGGCCTCGACCACCAGATCCGGTCCGGACACCAGAAACATCGGCGCCGAAATGATCGGCAGGATCAGACCTTTTTGCAGCGAAGCGGGAATGGCCACGGACGTCTCCTTTGGTTTTCTTTCGCTACGCTTAGCGGGCTGTCGCCGGGGAAGGCAATCGCGGGGATTTCAGACGGTGGCGCGAAAAAATGAGTCTAATTCGTCTAATCTCGGCTCGGGGGCGGGGTGAAGTAGGGCGGTGGCCGGCGTCGGGTGAAAACCGGCCATCATACGACGGTTCGGGCGTAGGGTCGGTCGATTGACGCTGGTCGCGGCGAAGGCGTTGAAAGGGTGAGGGAAGCTGTTCGGGATTAGGATGGCTGGCCCGTCTCAATCCTCCCCCACCGGGGGAGGGGGACCGCGAAGCGGTGGAGGGGGCTGATTACGCACCTGCCGATGAATACGGTCCAACACAACAGCCAGTTCGCTCAAAACATCGCGCCGGAATACGAAGGACGGAAATGCCGCGTGCGTTTAGCCATTCTGTCCGCCGGTTGTCGTGCTCCACCGCCTCAGCTTGGGAATGGCTTTCGCCGTCCACCTCGACCGCGAGGCGGGCGTCCTCGCAATAGAAGTCCAGAATGTACGGACCGATCGGGTGCTGGCGGCGAAAGCGAATGCCGTCGAGCCGGCGCGCTCTGATCTGCTGCCAGAGCAGAACTTCCGGCAGGGTCATTGCGCGGCGCAGGTCGCGGGCGCGGGCGACGGTTCTCTTCGGTGCGTAGGTCATTTCCGTCATGGACCGCATACGCGGCCGGGGGGGGGGGGCCGCGCCCGCGGGCCCCCGCATACGCGGCCGGCCCCCTCCACCGCTTCGCGGTCCCCCTCCCCCGATGGGGGAGGATTTTCAAGCCGGTCGCAAGCGCCTAAATGCCCGGCATGACCCACTATACCGACAACCTCAGCCAGCTCGGCGCCCAGACCGCCGCACCGACCAGTCCCGAGACGGCGGTGCTGGAGCGGGTGCTGAACCCGCATGCGGACACGCTGTATCTGGCCCGGTTCACGGCGCCGGAGTTCACCAGCCTGTGCCCGGTGACGGGCCAGCCGGATTTCGCCCACATCGTCATCGACTATGCGCCGGGCGACTGGCTGGTCGAGTCCAAGAGCCTGAAGCTGTATCTGACCAGTTTCCGCAATCACGGCGCCTTCCACGAGGACTGCACCGTCGCCATCGGCCGCAAGCTGGCCGACCTGCTCGAGCCTAAATGGCTGAGGATCGGCGGATACTGGTATCCGCGCGGCGGCATCCCGATCGACGTCTTCTGGCAGACCGGCGCGCCGCCCGAGGGGCTGTGGCTACCGGACCAAGGCGTGCCGACCTATCGCGGGCGGGGGTGAGTGAAAACAAAAAAGCCGGTTCTCAAAAGAACCGGCTTTCTTGAAATTATGCCTCCGAAGAGGCGTGGGGCAGCGAGGCCCCCGCGGCCGAAACCGTGCCGCATATATAGAGGGTGGGTCTTCGACGATCAAGCCCTATGGCTTAGGAACCGGGGTGGCGGATACGCCCTTTTGAAGGAAGGGACTCAATACTCCGAAAACCCTGCGGCTGATTTCCTCGATATCTTTCGGGTCTAGCGGAAAAGGTTTGCGGACCTGATTGGCGGCGTTGCGAAGTTGGCGGAGGCGACCTGCAGAAACGGCGTAGATGTGGTCGCACACGGCCCACGATTCATCAGCCGTTTGTTCGTTGGGATTGTGCTTGAGCTTGTACCCATGCGGATTCGAGGATTGATCCCGCTTCGTCAAAGGCACGACAAGCGAGGCGTCGCTCAGCTTGGCGGATTTGATCACCACGACGAGATGTTCTGAGTCGAACTCGGGGATGAGATTCGTATGCGAAAAATCGCACCAGTACACTTCGCCTACCCGTGTGCCGCTTTTGAGAGTGCTCGTGGGCAGTCTCTTAGGCTTGGCGGGAGGCGGCGTGCGCTGCGAAAGAGCATCCTTGACGCTCTGGCTTGCGGACAGCGTTCCTGCCTTCCTGGGATTGTTCATCAAACAATCCTGGATGATATTTGGGTGAGCCGCAATGGCTGACAAGAGCCTACCGCTCGAAGCCTGGGGCCGTCGTCTGATGGCGCGGGCGGAGGCGTGGGCCGACCAGTCTAGCCCGCGCGGCTACGCCTATGAGTTCCTGTGGTTCGGTCTGAAGCAAGGGTGGGCGTGTCTGTTCGGGGCGCTGATGCTGGCCCTGATCCTGGCGACGTTTCTGCTTTGGCCGGAGAGGGCGCCGGTATCGCGTTACGATTTCCTGGCGATAGGGGCGGTGGTGATCCAGGCGGCGATGCTGATCTTCCGGCTGGAGAGCTGGGAAGAGGCGCGGGTGATCTTCCTGTTCCATGTGGCGGGGACGATCATGGAGCTGTTCAAGACCGCGCACGGGTCGTGGGTCTATCCCGAGGATAGTCTGCTGCGGATTGGGGCGGTGCCGCTGTTCTCGGGCTTCATGTATGCGGCGGTGGGCAGTTATATCGCGCGGGTGCAGCGCATCTTCCATATTCGGGTGCGGAGGTATCCGCCGCTGTGGACGACCTGGGTGCTGGCGGCGGCGATCTACGTCAACTTCTTCGCCCATCACTGGCTGCCGGACGTGCGCATCGCGCTGTTCATCGCGACCGCCGTGTTGTTCGGGCGGGGATGGTTCTATTTCACGGCGGACCGGAAGCGGCGGTCGATGCCGCTGCTGCTGGGGTATTTCCTGGTGGCCCTGTTCATCTGGTTCGCCGAGAACCTGGGCACGCTGGGGCGGGCCTGGGTCTATCCGGGGCAGGCCGACGGGTGGGAAATGGTGTCCCTGGCCAAGCTGGGCAGCTGGTTCCTGCTGATGATCATCTCGGTCGTGCTGGTCTCATTGGTGCACTCACCGGAAGAGGAACTCAGCGTCCCTGCAGCGCTCCGCGCATGACGGCCGACTTGCGGCTCATGCGGGCCTTCACCAGGCGATAGGCCACGGCGACAATCAGGATGGTCACGGCGAGGGCGCCGATCAGAAGGGTGGGGCCGTGGGCCTCGCTGAGGACTTCCATCTTCGCCAGACCTTGAGCGGCGAGATAGCCCGGCGCCAGCATGGCCAGCACCCAGACGATCCCGGATGTGACATTGCCGAACTGGAAGGCGCGCTGACGCATCCTGAGCATGCCCAGGGTCAGGGGCACGAAGGCGCGCAAGGGCCCGAAGAAGCGGCCGACGAAGATCGACATGACGCCGTAGCGACGGCAGTACAGACGCGTCCAGGCGATGCGGCGACGGTGCGCCTTGAACATCGGGCGCTGGAGGAAGCGCACGCCCAGCCGACGTCCGGCCCAGTAGGAGATGGCGTCGCCGATGACCGCGCCGATGACGCAGCCGACGATGACGTTGACGGGATCCAGCACGCCGGCCGCGATCAGGCCGCCCGCCGCGACCAGCAGGCCGGTGGCGGGCACGAAGGCGCCGACGACGGCCAGCGACTCGACGAACACGACCAGGCCCAACATGACGCCGGCCCACATATGGTTGCGGGCGATGAAATCGCCCACGGCTTGCAACAGTGAGTCCATACGAAGGCCTTGGGGGAGGAAGGCGGGGTCGGTCGAGGTCAAACCGACGTAGGGCGACCTTATGTCACCCGCTTACGGCAGGCGTGTGACCTTGGCGGCCAGGTCTGGGCGCGGGCGTTCCAGCGCGGGTTCGTTCAGGGTGCCGATGTGGATGAAGCCGGCGACGCTCTCGCCCTCGGTCAGGCCGAACAGGGCCGTGGCTTGGGGATCGTAGCTGTACCAGTCGGTGATCCAGCTGGACGAATAGCCGAAGCCGGAGGCCGCGTGTTCCAGGTTCATGCAGACGGCGCCGGCCGACAGCTGTTGCTCCCAGATCGGCTTGGATCCTTCGACCGGCGTCGAGACGACCAGGATGGTGACCGGCGCGGCGGTCAGCTTGGCCAGGACCGCCTGATCCTTGGCCGGGCCGTTGCGCAGTTCGACCAGCACGGCGAGGCGGGCGGCGATGTCGGTGCGCGATTGGGGGCCCAGGACCACGAACCGCCAAGGGAACAGCTTGCCGTGGTCGGGCGTGCGGGCGCCCAGGGTCAGGATCTCGCCCAGTTCGGCCTCGGACGGGCCGGGCGCGACCAGGGCCTGGGCCGGGGCGGAGCGCCGCTGGGCCAGGCGGTCCCGGAAATCTTTGGACGGAACGGGCGGGGGCAGGGGTTCGTTGAGGGCGACCATGCCGTCTAGCTAGGCTTTCATCCGCGTCTTCGCCATAGGTGGCCCATGCGCAAATCCGACGAACCGAAATGGGCCGAAGGGCTGACGAAGCCGCCGGCCTGGCGCAGCGACGGAACCCAGACGATATTCGACAGCCCTTGGATGGCGCTGACCCGGCATCCGGCAACGGCGCCGACGGGGATAAAGGCCGACTATGCCGTCGTGCGGTTCAAGAACGTCGGGACGGGCGTCCTGCCTGTGCACGAGGACGGGACGGTGACCCTGGTGGGTCAGCAGCGGTTCGCCCACGCCAACTACAGCTGGGAAATGCCCGAGGGTGGCGCGCCGCTGGACGAGGATCCGTTCGACGGCATCCGGCGCGAACTGGCCGAAGAGGCGGGGTTGCAGGCCGAACACTGGCTACCGGCGCTGAAGGTCGAGATGTCGAACTCCATCACCGACGAGATCGGCATGACCTGGATCGCCTGGGGCCTGTCGCCCGCGCCGACCGATCCCGATCCCACTGAGATCATCGCTGTGGTGCGCGTGCCGTTCGTCGATCTGCTGAACGAGATCGGGCGGGGAACGGTGCGCGACAGCCTGACGGTGGCGACGGCCTATAAGGCCTATCATATGGCCATGAACGGCGAACTGCCCGAGGCGCTGGCGCGCGCCTTGCTGGGGCGCGTATGATGTCGCCGAAGGAGCCGGTCATGGCCAAGCTGGAAGTCGTTGCGGAAACCGAAATCGACAGCGTGTGGCGTCAGCTGCGCGCCTCGGCCGAGGCGGCGTCGCGCGAGGAGCCGCAACTGGGCTCGCAGATGAATGCGGTGATCCTGTCGCACGACGACCTGGCGGGCGCGCTGAGCTTCCAGATCGCGCGCAAGCTGGCGGACGGCGAGATGAGCGCCATGTCGGTGCGCGAGGTCTGCCTGTCGGCGTTCAAGGCCGATCCGTCGATGGTCGAGGCGGCGGAGGCCGATCTGCAGGCTGTGGCCGAACGCGACCCGGCGATCCGCAACCTGTTGCAGCCCTTCCTGTATTTCAAAGGTTTCCAGGCCTTGCAGGGCTGGCGCGTGGCGCATTGGCTGTGGGGGCAGGGGCGCGAAACGCTGGCCTTCCATTTCCAAAGCCGGATCTCCGAACTGTTCCAGCTGGACATCCATCCGGCCGCGCAACTGGGCAAGGGGCTGTTTCTGGATCACGGCACGGGCATCGTCATCGGCGAGACGGCGGTGGTCGGCGACGACGTGTCGATGCTGCACGGGGTGACCCTGGGCGGGACGGGCGCCGAGCGCGACGACCGCCATCCCAAGATCGGCAAGGGCGTCCTGCTGGGCGCCGGGGCCAAGGTGCTGGGCAATATTCACGTCGGCGACTACGCCAAGGTGGCGTCCGGCTCGGTGGTGCTGAAGGCCGTACCGTCCGGCTGCACCGTGGCGGGGGTGCCGGCCCGGCTGGTCAACTGCCCGACCAACGCCGAACCGGCCCGCACCATGGATCACACCCTGGCCGATGTGGTGTACGATTTCGTCATCTGAGCGGACGCTTCACAGGGCGATCCTGAGCGAAGCGCGGACACTGCGCGGGGCGCCGGGGTAGATCCACAGGGCGCTGTAGGAGCTGGCGGCGTAACGCTCGTCAAACAGGTTGTCGACCTCGACGCGGGCCGTAACCTGGGGCGTCAGGCCATAGTCCAGCGCCGCCTTGGCCTTCCAGTAGGCAGGCAGTTCGGGCGCGCCCAGCGCCAGGCCGCCGGCCCGGTCGCCAACGTAGGCCGCGCCGGTCATGAACGACCAGGTCGTGCCGTGGATGGTGGGGAAGCGACCGATCACGAACAGCGAGCCGGAATGTTCGGGCACGTTCAGCACGGCGTCGGTGGCGAAGGCGCGGTCGTCGGCCTTGGCGTCGGTCCAGCCGTAGTTGGCGACTACCTGCCATGCGTCGTCGATCTTAAGGGCGCCGTCCAGCTCGATTCCGCGCGTCGTCAGCTTGCCCACCGGAGCCAGGAAGTTGGGATCGACGGGATCGGTCGTCAGAATGTTCGACTTCTCGATGTCGAAGACGGTGGCGGCGAGGTCCAGTCCGTCCCAGGCGCCGGCCAGGCCGATCTCATAGCCCTTGCCATCCTCGGGCGCGAAGCCGGAGCCGTCGCGGCCCGTGCCCGAGTTCAGCACGAACGACTGACCATAGCTGGTGTGGGCGGTCAGGTTGTCGGTCAGGCGATAGCGGGCGGCGAGGCGATACTTCAGGGGCGTGTCGCGGGCCTCGCCGACGGCGCCGGTGCGGTTGTTTCGGATGGTCTGGTCGTAGTCGTCGAACCGCAGCCCGGCCAGCAGGCTGAGACGGTCGTTCACCTCCCACAGATCCTGGGCGTAGAGGGTGACGACGTCGCGCGTTTCCAGATTGTCGGTGAAGGGCAGGGGCGTCGGCGGCGTGACCGCGCCATAGACGGGATTGAGGACATTGATCGGATAGGGATTGGCCGCAGTCGGATTGATACGCAGCCACTTCTCGCCATAGGTCAGCTGATAGGCCTTCACCCCGAAACCGAGGTTGTGAACGCCCAGTCCCGTCTCGACCATACCGTTCAGTTCGAGCCGGGCCGACAGGTCCTCGACCGAGAAGTCGCGTCCGCGACGCTGACGCCACAGCTGGTCGCCGACAAGACGCGACTGATCGCTGGACAAACCCTTCAGCGAGCCGCCGCGCCAGGCGACGCCGCCGTTCAGGCTCCAGTCGTCATTGATCCGGTATTCGCCGGTGATCTGGTGCCGTTCGTTGCGGAAGCGGGTCACGCCGTCGCCGGGCTCGCCGTAGTAGTTCGAGGGCGGCAGAAACAGCGCATCACCGTTGATCGCCGGCATCCCCCGGTCGAACAGGGTCGTGAAGGTGGTGAACTCGCCCACATAGGTCAGGCGTAGGTCGTCGGTGGGACGCCAGGTCAGGGACGGCGCCACCACGGTGCGGTCCAGGCCGACATAGTCGCGCCAGCCGTTCGAGGTCTCGCCCGCCACCACAAGCCGTCCGGCCAGCGAGTCGTTGATCGGGCCGGTCAGGTCCAGCTCGCCGCGACGCAGGCCGAATGATCCCACCGTGGCGGTAAAGGCGGCGGCGGCGGCAAAGCGGGGGGTCTTGGAGACGATATTGATGCGTCCGGCCGGATCGATGTCGCCGAACAGCGCGCCGGACGGCCCCTTCAGCACCTCGATCCGTTCGGACGTCGCCGGGTCGCGGGGCGGGGCCATGCCGCGGTTGGCCAGGAAGCCGTCGACATAATATTCCGCGCCGCCGTCGGGCGTGCCCAGGAAACCGCGAATGGCGAAGTTGTCCATGACGCCGCCGCGATTGTTCTGCTGGCTGACGCCGCTGACCAGTTCCAGCGCATCGGCCAGGCGCGTCGCGCCCACGGCCTTGATCAGATCGTTCTCGATAGAGCGGCTGGACGGGGACATGGCCTCGGTGATCGCTCCTGCGCCCAGGGTCAGGTCACGCGGCGCCGAGCGGCGGCCCAGAACGACGATCTCCCCCACCGTTTCAGGCTCGACCGCCTCGACAGCGACGGGGGCGGGGGCGTTGGCGGCGACCAGCAGGCAAGCGCTGGCGCAGCTCAGAAGGAGGGACAAGGCAGGCTCCGTTTGAAATGTTATACTGTATCGGCTATCCGCTTCCGCCTGATGATGTCAACCGCTGCAACGCTTGTTCCCGCCTCCGCTTCTTCGACTGCCGCGCCAAGCCGTGCGGTCGGTCGGATCCTATCCATCGACGCCCTGCGCGGGCTGGTCATCCTGCTGATGCTGGTCGATCACGCGCGGGAGTTCTTCTTCATCCACGCCCAGGTCTCGGACCCGATAAATGTAGAGACGACCTCGCCGGCGTTGTTCTTCACCCGGCTGTCGGCCCATCTGTGCGCGCCGGTGTTCGTGGCCCTGACGGGCTTGGGGGCTTGGCTGTACGGAAACAAGCAGGCGGGCGGCGGGAACGGAGCCGGCGAGGCATCGGCCTTCCTGCTGAAACGCGGTCTGTTTCTGGTCGTGCTGGAGCTGACGGTGGTCAACTTCGCCTGGACCTTCTCGATCACGCCCGAGTTGATCTATCTGCAGGTGATCTGGGCCATCGGCCTGTCGATGATCGCGCTGGCGGCCCTGGTGCATCTGCCGCGCGCGGTGCTGATCGGCGGGGGGTTGGTCATCGTGCTGGGTCACAATCTGCTGGACCCGATCACCGTCGCGGCAGGGCAGCCGGGCCATGCGATCTGGGCCGTACTGCATGATCGCGGTTTCATCGATTTGCCGTGGAGCGCTCAAGCGAGGACCTCCTATCCGCTGCTGCCGTGGATCGGCGTTGCGGCGCTGGGCTACGCCATAGGGCCGTGGTTCGTGGGCGAGCAGCGCGCGCGGCTGAGACGGTTGGTGCTGACGGGCGTGGGCGCGCTCGCTCTGTTCGTCGTGCTGCGGGCGATCAATGTCTATGGGGATGCGCCGTGGGCCGTGCAGGCGACGCCGATCCAGACGGTGATGAGCGTGCTGAACCTGACCAAATATCCGCCGTCAGCCGACTTTTTGCTGCTGACGCTGGGGATAGGCGCGCTGATCCTGGCGGGGCTGGAAGAGGCGCCGGATCGGTTGGTCGGCGTGCTGGCGGTCTTCGGCGGAGCGCCGCTGTTTTTCTATCTGATCCACCTCTACGGGCTTCACCTGCTGAACCTGGCGGCGCTGATTCTGTTCGGCGCCAATCATGGCGAGGGCTTCGGCGTGCCCGGCGTCGGCTGGGTGTGGTTGCTGGCGGGCCTGGTCGCCGTGCCTTGCTGGTTCGCCTGCCGATGGTTTGGCGGGGTCAAGCGGCGCAGTTCGCAATGGTGGATGAAGTATCTCTGAAGCGGGAAAATGCGCGACGCCGGTTTCCCTGAACCGCCGATGTCTCTAGGGTCCGCCGCCAACGTCCAGACCATGAGGCCCCCCGTGAAAGACACCGACCTGAAGCGCATCGAGGCTCACCTCAAGCGCACCTTCAACACCGGCGGCATCATCGTGAAGGCCCGCCCCAAGCAGAATGACTCGGCCGAGGTCTATGTCGGCGACGAGTTCATCGGCATCGTTTTCGAGGATGAGGACGAGGAAGGTTCGTTCATGTTCGAAATGGCGATCCTGGCCGAAGACCTTCCGGCCTAAAACGCCGACCGATCCGACCGCCCGGCGTGAATGCGCCGGGCGGTTTTCGTTTGGGCCGACCTGTTCAGCGATACGGGCCGGTCAGCGCGTGGGGGCCGCGCGTTCGAGGCCGTACAGCGCCTCGACGATGTCCTCGGCCTTCTGCCGGACCAGTTGCTGGGCGTCGTGAACGCCGCGATTGTAGAAGGCGCCGCCGATCTCCTTCCCGATGAAGTCCAGCAACATCTCGGCCGGAAGCTGGCCCAATTCCTGATCCAGTTCGCGGGCGAGGTAGTCGCGCAGTTTGGCGGTGATCGCCGCGCGTTCTTCCCTGGAGAATTCGATCGGTTTCATGCGACCTCCGCCAGGGCTTCTTCGGCGGCGACCCAGGCGGCTTCGGCGGCGGCCAGATCGGCCTCGGTCTTGGCGCGGGCGCGGGTCAGGCCTTCGAGGGCTTTAGGATTGCTGACCGAGGCGGTGGCCATGTCGTCGTCGATGCGGGCGATCTCGGCCGTCAGGCGGGTCATGGTCTCCTCGGCCTTCTTGACCGCATGGCGCAGGGTCGAGGGTGAGGGGCCGGATCGCTTCTTGTTGCCCCTATCGTTCGCGCTGCGGGCGCTCTCTGCTTGAGGGGCGCCTGAGCTCGCCTTGGCCTCTTCCTTCTTGATCTGGCTAGGCTTGGCGATGGCCTGTTTCGCGCGGTCCAGGACGAACTTGGCGTAGTCGTCCATGTCGCCGTCAAAGGGTTTCACCGTGCCGTCGGCGGCCAGCCATAGGCGATCCGCCACCATCTCCATCAGCGAGCGGTCGTGGGTGATCAGGATGACGGCGCCGTTGTAGTCGTTCAGCGCGTCCAGCAGGGCGCGGCGGCTGTCGATGTCCAGGTGGTTGGTCGGTTCGTCCAGGATCAGGACATGGGGCGCGTCCATCGCCACCATGTTCAGCAACAGCCGCGCGCGCTCGCCGCCCGACAGGCTGTCGACCGTTGTTTCCTGCTTCTCATAACCCAGGCCGAACTGGGCCAGTTTGGAGCGACGGGCGCTTTCGGGCGCATCCGGCATGGCGCGGCGGATGATTTCCAGCGGCGTGTCGGTCGGGTCCATGGCCTCGATCTGGTGCTGGTGGAACCAGCCGACGCGCATCTTCCTGTCGCGGTGAAGCTCGCCCTCGGACACGTCCAGGGCGCCGGCGATCATCTTGGCGAAGGTCGACTTGCCCGCGCCGTTGACGCCCAGCAGGCCGATGCGGTCGTCCAGGTCCATGCGCAGGTTCAGATTGCGCAGGATCGGCTTGCCCGGCTCATAGCCGACATTGGCCCGCTCCAGTCGGATCAGCGGCGGAGCCAACGGGCGCGGCGGCGAGGGCAGGGTGAAGGGCGCGACGCGCTCCTCGATCGTGGTGGCGACCGGCTGCATCTTCTCCAGCCGCTTCATGCGCGACTGGGCCTGGGCGGCCTTGGAGGCCTTGGCCTTGAACCGATCGACGAAGGCCTGAAGGTGGGCGCGCTCGGCGTCCTGCTTGGCCTTAGCCGACAGCTGCAGCCGGGCCTTTTCGGCGCGGGCCTTTTCGAAGGCGTCGTAGTTGCCGGTGTAGAGGGTCAGGGTGTGGTTCGCGAGGTGCAGGATATGGGTGCAGACCTCGTTCAACATCTCGCGGTCGTGGGAGATGATCAGGGCGGTGTGCGGGTATTTCTTCAGCCGCGCCTCGAGCCACAGGGCGCCTTCCAGGTCGAGGTAGTTGGTCGGTTCGTCCAGCAGCAGCATGTCCGGCTCGGCGAACAGGGCGGCGGCCAGGGCGACGCGCATCCGCCAGCCGCCCGAGAATTCCGACATCGGCCGAGCCTGGTTTTCCTGATCGAAGCCCAGGCCGACCAGGATTTCGGCGGCGCGCGCGGGCGCGGCGTCGGCGTCGATCTCGATCAGGCGCGACCAGATCTCGCCCATCTCCTCCGGTTCTGCGGTCTCGAGCCGGCCCAGCAGGGTGTGGCGCTCGACGTCGGCCTCAAGGATGGTGTCGATGACGCTGACGGGGGTCGCCGGATGCTCCTGATCGACCGAGCCGATACGAGCGGTCTTGGGCAGGCTGATCTCGTCGCCGGCGGCGTGAAGCTCGCCCAAGATCAGCTTGAACAGGGTCGACTTGCCGATGCCGTTGCGGCCGACCAGGCCGACCTTGGAGCCGGGCGGCAGGCTGACGGAGGCGTCCACGAGAAACTTGCGGCCCCAGGCGTTGAAGGTCAGGTCGGTGATCTGGAGCATTGCGGCGAAGGTTCTTCGATTGATCGGCGTCCCTCAATCGGCAGGTCGCCATGCGGCGTGCGTCAGGGATGCAAAAAGGGACGGTTGGAAACGCGGGAGGTGGTCGCTATAAGCCCGCGACACTCAATCTCCCAACAAGAAGTCAATTCCCATGACCGAACGTACCTTCTCGATCATCAAGCCCGACGCCACGCGCCGCAACCTGACCGGCGCGATCAACGCCGTGATCGAAGGCGCGGGCCTGCGCATCGTGGCCCAGCGCCGCGTCAAGCTGACGACCGAACAAGCCAAGAAATTCTACGAAGTGCACGCCGAGCGCCCGTTCTACGGCGAACTGGTCGAGCAGATGACGGCAGAGCCGGTCGTCGTTCAGGTGCTGGAAGGCGACAACGCCGTCGCCGCCTATCGCGAAGTCATGGGCGCCACCAACCCGGAACAGGCCGCCGAAGGCACTATCCGCAAGCAGTTCGCCCTGTCGATCGGTGAAAACTCGGTCCACGGTTCGGACAGCCAGGACAACGCCAAGATCGAGATCGCCCAGTTCTTCACCGACGACCAGATCGTCGGCTAAGCGCTCAAGTCGCGCGGGACCGC
>Ga0308158_10003250_pt1 | contig 14485 bp, 12 predicted proteins | sample PhyBR2_FD_201038 | JGI IMG/M metagenome (GOLD analysis project Ga0308158, IMG submission 201038) | Phyllosphere microbial communities from UC Gill Tract Community Farm, Albany, California, United States - DLSLB.R2 | ecosystem: Host-associated > Plants > Phyllosphere > Unclassified | place: USA... | reverse complement strand
CATACATAAGTAATAGTGAAAGACGAGCGAGGGATCATCCTTCATTAGGACTTCACATTTCGTAGAATAATTTATAATGTCAAACAATCTATCTTTTACGGCAGATAGGTAATCCATTTCAAAGAATGCATCAATCAATGACAGACAAGTATGTTTTCTGTAGCTGTCCCAAAACTCAGCTTCAAAATCTATTTTTTTCTTTTTCATAATATTTAAAGTTTTATCTTGATACGAATTACCGTTATCAAAAGCTCATAATCAATACAGAAGTTGGATATTATATCTACTGGAATGGATATTTTACAGGATAATTTTTTAACTTTACAATTCAGATGATTTAACAGAAATGGCTTTATCTTTAAGCCTTTAAAATTTGACAACCGCTATGGAACAGAAAATACATCAGGGGAGAAATGTAAAACGATTTAGAGAGATGCTAGGTATCAAACAGGAAGCTTTAGCTCTTGACTTAGGTGATGATTGGAATCAGAAGAAAATTTCTTTGCTTGAACAAAAAGAAATAATCGAAGATGTTTTACTGAAAAAGATTTCCGAAGTATTGAAAATTCCGGTAGAAGCTATTCAAAACTTTGATGAGGAACAAGCCGTTAATATTATTTCTAATACTTTTGGAGAGCACGCTTTTAGTAATTCTTTTAATTATGGAACTATCAATTTTCATCCAATTGAAAAATTAGTTTCACTGCACGAGGAAAAGCTTGCCCTTTACGAAAGAATGCTGAAGGAAAAAGATGAAATGATGGATAGGCTTGAAAAGCTTATCAATAAATAAAAATAGAAGTAATTCGGGATAATTACTTTTTCATAGGAAAGGCTCAACCGATTGTTGAGCCTTTTTGTTGATATTTTTTAATAAGTTATAAAATTATTTAAATTAGTAATCTGAAAATAAAAAGTGCCTCTTAATTAGACATATCCTCACCCAACAATTTAGCCTGATCTAAAATCGTCCTTACTGCTTTCTCTTGTAAATCAGGTGGATAGCCGTATTTTTTGAGAATGCGTTTTATCATAACTCTCATTTTTGCTTGAACACTTTCTTTTTTGTCCCAATCAATGGTTACAGAATTTTTCACGCTTCCAACTAATTCTCTCGCAATAGTTTTAAGAACTTCATCCCCTAAGATCAAAACTGCACTGTCGTTTACTTCTAGTGCATCATAGAAAGCTAATTCTCTAAAGTCCAATTTTAAATCTTCCCCACGCTTGTCCGCTTGCTTTAGTTCTTTTGCCAGCCTTATCATCTCTTCAATGATTTCAGCTGCCGTTATAGCATTATTTTGATAGCGTTTGATTGCATCCGCAAGCATTTCAGAAAATTTCTTACTTTGAATGATATTTCGTGCTGAGCGCTTTTTGATTTCATCATTGAGCAATCTTCTTAATAATTCTAGCGCTAAATTCTTTCTCGGCATATCTTTCAATTCTGCCATAAACTCGTCTGAGAGAATATTCAAACCTGATATTTCAGGGTTTTGTAAACCTGCTGCTTGAAAAATATCTATTACTTCTGTTGAAATTAAAGCATCGGAAATTATTTGACGAATTGCAGTTTCTACTTCTTCATCACTACGTTTTTTATTGGTTTCCCTTAATTTAGAAATTCTTGCTTTGATACCTTGAAAAAAACTTAAGTCGTCTCTTATTGCCAATGCTTTGGGATGCGGAACTGAAATAGCAAATGCTTTTGAAAGGTTAGAAACATTTGTACTAAAACGTTCTTGGCCATTATCTAAACCCAAAATAAAATCTGTCGCATCTAAAAGAAAGTTCAATTTTTCTCGTGGCTGTAAACTAAAGAATTTTTTGTAATCGAAACCGTGAAATAAGTCTAAAACTATTTCATATAGTTCTTCCATTTTTGCGACAGCTTCTTCCTGGTCAAATTCAATTTTACCTTTTCCACCACTTGCTGTATAAACGCTTAATGCTTTCTTTAAATCTTGTGCAATCCCCAGGTAATCTACAATTAAACCGCCCTCTTTGTCTTTGAACACTCTGTTAACTCTAGCAATTGCTTGCATCAAATTATGACCTGTCATCGGCTTGTCAACATATAAAGTATGTAAGCAAGGTGCGTCAAATCCAGTCAGCCACATATCACGAACTAAAACCAATTTCAAACTATCTTTTGGATCTTTCAATCTGTCACCAATACTTTTTCTTCTTGATTTATTTCTGATATGCTCTTGCCAATCTAAAGGGTCAGATGATGAACCAGTCATAATTACTTTGATTGCCCCTTTGTCATCTTCTCCACTATACCATTCAGGACGAATTTTGATAATTGCATCAAAAAGAGCTACGCAAATTCTACGGCTCATACACACTATCATTCCCTTGCCCTCAAATACTTCACTGCGTTGTTCAAAGTGTTTTACAATGTCGGTGGCAACTTGTTGTAATCGTTTGTCACTTCCTACAATTGCTTCTTGCTGTGTCCATTTAGCAAAACGTTTTTGACGTTCTGTTAATTCATCTTCTTCTGTAACTTCTTCTATTCGCTGGTCAATTATCTTTTGTTCTTCTGGGTCAAGTTCAATTTTGGCTAAACGACTTTCGTAAAAAATACGGACAGTTGCACCATCTTCAACGGCTTGTTGTATATCGTAAATGTCAACATATTCGCCAAAAATAGCTTGTGTATTTTTATCTTCTTTTTCAATTGGCGTTCCTGTAAAACCTATAAATGATGCGTTTGGTAAAGCATCTCTCATATGCCTTGCGTAACCATCAATAAAATCATATTGACTTCGGTGTGCTTCATCAGCAATCACAACAATGTTTCTACGGTCAGACAATTTTGGATATGTACCACCTTTTTCTTCGGGCATAAATTTTTGAATGGTAGTAAAAACCACACCACCAGAAGCCACTGATAACAAACTTTGTAAATGATTTCTATTTTCAGCTTGTACAGGTGTTTGCCTAATTAATTGCTGGCAATTACTGAATGTTTCAAAAAGTTGTTGGTCTAAATCATTTCTGTCTGTCAAAATTACAATGGTAGGATTATTCAATTGTGGCGTAACAACCATTTTTCCTGAATAAAAAACCATACTTAAACTCTTACCGCTTCCTTGTGTATGCCATACAACTCCTGCACGTTGGTCGCCAGAAAGAGATGCTGCTTTTACAGTTGATTGAATGGCTTTATTAACTGCATAGTATTGATGATAAGCTGCAATTTTTTTAACAGTTTTCTCTTTTGTTTTTTCAAAAACTACAAAGTATCTGATTAAATCAACTAACGTCCTTTTATCCAACATTCCATTTAGTACCACATCCATTTCCAAATAGGTGGGCTCTTTTGGAAACAAGGTTGAATTGTAAGTAGTGTCAGGTTCGGCAACTACGTTTGAAGTTTCAGCCCGACTTGGCGGAATTTTCCAACCACTAAAACGGCTCCAATCGCTTGTGATAGTTCCTGCTTTTGCAAACCAACCATCTGTTGCTATCAAAATACTGTTGTAATTAAACAGGGTAGGGATGGCTTGTTTGTAGGTTTGCAATTGATTAAAGGCTGCTTTGATATCTGCCTTTTCATCAGTTGCGTTCTTGATTTCAATTACAACCAATGGCAAACCATTTACAAAAATGATTACATCGGGTCTTTTGTTATTGTGATTTTCTACAATGGTAAATTGATTAACGGCTGCATAATCGTTATTGTCAGGATTTTGAAAATCCATCAACCACACTTTAAACGTCTTAATTTGTTCTCCTTCTCTACCTTTTACATCAACACCTTCGGTAAGCAATTTGTGAAAGGCTTCATTATTCGCTAATAATGTTGTGAACTGAACTCTTAAAACATTTCTTAATGCTTCTTCTCTAATCTCGGCAGGGATTTCAGGGTTTATTTTATCAATAGCATTTTGCAAACGATTAGTTAGCACAACTTCGCTGTATGGTCTTTGTATTATTGCACCATGTAATATTTCATAGCCTTGTTCTTTCAAAGTTTGCAAAGCCATTTGTTCAATTTCTTCTTCTGTGAGTATTTTCATTTGCAAATATTAAGTTGATAAAACCCGCAATTCGAGTATTCTGTCATTGAATGTTGCAATAGGTTCCATATAGTAAACTGCTCTTCTTGCTATTTCAAATTTGAACTCTAATGCATTTGCAGGATTATATTGATGCAGATAGCAAAGGTTAGTTAAGTGCCCATCATCATCAGATTTGAAATGTAAAAAAGGTGAAATTGAAAATATATCATCTTCAATTTTAACCAATACATTCAAATTGCTTAATTCTACACCTGTAAGTGTTAATTGGATTGCCGAAATTACATAGGTCTTTAAGGTTCTATTAGGCGATTGTCCAATAAACGTTTCACACCTAAGTGATAAAGGATTTCCATCTGTATTTAAAAAATGGAAAATTTCAATATTTTCTATTTCGGAAATTGATTTCAAAGCTCCTAAGACTTCTGGAATTAATTCTGCAAATAATGCAGCAGCTTGCTCTTCAGATAATGCAGCAACGTGTTGAAATCCGTTTCTTTGATAATTGAGCTGTTTTATTTTTACAATTTCGTCAACATCGAATAAAACTCCACAATTTAGACCAAAAGCATTATCTCTATCATAAGTGAGAATTTTTTCAATTATACTTAACTTTTTATCTACAGAAAAATTATACAAATCTGCTTCACGAACTCCTGCTGTTCTAAGTGGAAATGATTTTTTTCTTGCTTCTCCAACCACTATAGCATATAGAACAAATATCATAGCCTCCCAAGTAGAACGAAGTAAATGAAGCCTGTTGTTATTATCAAGATATCCGAAATAAGTTTGCCTGAAATAATAGGCTATAGGTGTTGGGTAAGTGTCAAAAACCTTTTGTTTGAATTCTTCAGATTGTTGATTTAAATAGTCGGTTAGAGCAATTCGATATGTTTCTTTTTGCATTGTGAATAAAACCTCACTTGCTCTGAGAGTCACACTTACTATAACTACTTCATTTTCAGTATCATCAAGATACTGATTAAAATCTTCGTGTTCTTCATATACCAAATCGTCTAACTCCATATTGTTATTAGTCGTTTGAAATATTTAAACAAATCTCCCCAGACATTAATTTAGGCAATAAACTATTTCGCAGTTCTGTCAATGATTCATTTTCCTGAATATTATCTTTTATTTTCTCAAATAATGGTTCAACAATTTTATGAAACTCTTTCACTAATTCACTTGGTGGGATTACCAATTTATACTGAAGCAAAAGTTGCTGGCTAATATTCTGTTGTGCTGAACCAACAGCCTGCCCAATTATATCTTGCTTGCATTGCAATAGAAAATGATAAATAAAGGTATATGGATAACTTTCATTCGGTAGGAAAGCACAGATTGCCTGATTGCAAGTAAAATCATAGGCAGTAATTCCAATTTCACCAACTGTAGCGCCATACATAGCAACTAAAACAGAATGTTTTGTAAGTAGCTTTGCAGATGAATTTTTCAGAGCCACTTCTGTAATTTTTTCCTCAGTATCTAAGATGAATGTGTTATTAAGTTCCTTTGATTTTATCCAACCTATAGTTCCACTTTCGTAATACTCGGGTTTACTTCTGCTCGGTGTTCCACCTGAAGTGGTTTTATAAATATCTCCTAATCTACCAACTTCCCAGTCAGATGGTATTTCTCCAAATTCACTATGTTTTCGGTTTCCGTCAGTATCTGGATAATTAAAATTCACAAACCATTCTTTGAAAATGGTTCTTGCTATTTCTTCAAGGGTTTGATTGGTGGCTATGTTGTTTTCTATTTTATCATCAATTGAAGTAAGTGTTGAGGCAATGCGATTTTGAATATTGATTTCGGGTAATGATATTTTTAAATCTTTTATCATACCAGCGTTCAAATTTGGTTGTGCACCGCCAACTGCCATTCCTGCAATCTCCGTAAATCTTGAAAGTAGATTGTAATAAATAAAATTGTAATTTGCTTTTTGAGCATCTACAATCAAATTACAACAAGCCTGATTTGTTGTAAGTGGAATTTTATTTATTGCAATTCTGCCAGCAGTTGCTCCGTACATTGCAACAATAACAGCATTAACAGGTATCCACTTTGCTGAAGAATTGTTTAACCCCTCTTCTGTAATAAAAGTTTCAGTTTTATAAATTCTATTAAATGTTACTTCTTGTGTTTTCAACCAAGGAATATTACCATCGTAGAACTCTCTTATTTGAGTATTTGGTGTTCCTCCAGAAGTTATTTTAGAACACAAGTATTCCAATGAATAAATTTTCCATTCGTTAGAACTCATATCCAATTCCTTTTAAGTTTTCACGAATAGTATTTTCTAATTCATTGTCTTTGGCAAATTGTGCTGAAAGTTTTGCTGTTAGATTTTGCATTTTTTCATCAAATGGCATTGCGTCTATTTCTTCCTCTTCTGTTCCTACATATCTACCTGGCATCAATACATAATTGTTTTGTATCACTTCTTCCATTGTAGCAGATTTGCAAAAGCCAGCAATGTCTTCATAACCACCGTTTGGGTTTCTCCATTTGTGGTACGTATTACTTATCAATGCAATATCCTCAGGCATTAACTCACGGTTTCGTCTGTTAATCATTACACCTAATTTTCTTGCATCAATGAAAAGTATTTCGTTTTCACGGTCTCTAAACTTTCCGTTGGTTTTGTTTTTTGCTAGAAACCATAAAGATGCAGCAATGGTAGTATTGTAAAACAAGTTTGCAGGTAGCGTAACCATACAGTCAACTACTCTTGCTTCAATCATATTTTTTCTAATATCGCCTTCACTTCCTGTATTGCTGTTCATACTTCCATTAGCCAATACAATACCTGCTGTACCGTTTGGGCTAAGTTTGTGTATGAAATGTTGTAGCCAAGCATAGTTAGCGTTGCCAACTGGCGGTACTCCAAATTTCCAGCGTTTGTCGTCTCGTAATTGTTCGCCTTTCCAGTCGCTAATATTAAATGGTGGGTTGGCTATGATGTAATCTGCTTTTAAGTCAAGGTGCAAATCATTAGTAAAAGTGTCGCCAAATTGTATGTTGGCATCAATACCACGAATAGCTAAATTCATTTTAGCCAGCTTTACAGTGGTTGGGTTGCTTTCTTGTCCGTAAATACTTAAATCACCGATTTTTCCTTGGTGGCTTTCAATAAATTTTTCACTTTGAACAAACATTCCACCACTACCACAACATCCGTCATAAATTCTGCCTTTGTAAGGTTCAAGCATATCAACCAAAACTTTTACAATGCTTTGCGGTGTGTAAAACTGTCCACCGTTTTTACCTTCGGCATCGGCAAACATTCCTAAAAAGTATTCATAGACTTGGCCTAAAAGGTCTTTACCTGTGTGTCCCTCACCGCCAAAACCTATTTTACTAATCAAGTCAATTAATTCTCCTAAACGTTGCTTGTCTAAGTCAGGATCAGCATAATTTTTTGGTAGAACCCCTTTTAAGTTGTCATTTATTTTTTCAATGCTGTCCATAGCTTGGTCAATCAGAACACCGATTTCAGGTTGCTTTGCATTGTCTCGCAAAAAAGTCCAACGCGATTTTTCAGGTACATAAAAAACGTTAAAAGCAAGATATTCATCTGGGTCTTCAGGATCTGCACCAGAAAATTCACCTTCTCCTTCTTGCAATTTTTGGTGTAATTCAGCGAATGCGTCTGAAATATATTTTAAAAAGATTAAACCTAATACAATGTGCTTGTATTCAGCTGCATCCATATTGCTACGCAACTTGTCGGCAGCAGCCCATAGTGTTTTCTCAATTTGTTTGATGTCACTCATAAATTCGTTATTCTATTTATTCTTATCCTCTTCAAAATTTTCCAATTCTTTTTTAACTTCTTCTAATAATTGCTTCTCTGTAGGAAGATATAGGTGATACTGACTCGCAATAATGTTTTTTGTATTTTCAGGTAATGAGAATTTTACCACCCCATCGTTTTTGTTAGCACAAAGTAATATTCCTATCGTTGGATTTTCGTTTTCACGTTTCTCAATTCTGTCATAATAGTTAACATACATTTGCAACTGTCCTATGTCCTGATGCGTCAATTTATCAGTTTTTATTTCGATAATTACAAAACATTGCAGTAGTCTATTATAAAAAACAAGATCTACGAAAAAATCGTCGCCTTCTATATGAATTCTTTTTTGTCTGGCTACAAATGCAAATCCATTCCCCAATTCTAGTAAAAAATCTTGTAAATGGGTAATGATTGCATTCTCCAAATCTCTTTCATAGTATGAAGATTCTCTTTTTAATTCCAAAAATTCTAAAAACATTGGATCTTTGATTATCTCTCTTGCATCGGATGGTTGTTTCTCATTTCTTGCAACCGCTAACACATTTTTCCTATCACTACTCATTAATAATCGTTCGTACAAACTGCTATTTATTTGACGCTCTAATTGTCGTGAAGTCCAATTATTCTTGACACTTTCAGCAATATAAAATTCTCTTTTATCCGTGTTATCAATTGATAAAAGTAATTTATATTGAGTCCAGCTTAATTGTGTCCGCAGTGCGGACACAATTGGAAATGTCCGATAGAACTGTCGGTACCAATTCAATTGACGATAGGAAAAACCACTACCATATTCTGGTTGTAATTGTTCTGCAAGAAATTTTATCAGGTAAGTTCCATAATCTGCTCTATCCTTTCCTTGTTGTTCTTCTTCAAATATACGTTTGCCAATATTCCAATACATAATTGTCCGTTCACTATCAACGGCTCTAACTGCTTTTTCTTTAGCAGTTGCAATAATTGTTTTAATATCTGGAATTAGAGATTGATTTTGAAGCATATTATAATTGAAATGATTTTAAAGAGTATTCTACAAAAATACTAAAAAGCAAAATAAAACAATACTATATTAGATTGTACCCTGCAAAAATTAGTTTTTAAATATCTTTAATTTGTGACAAATTAAATCCCAGATAATTTAACGTTTTAATCTTTTCTTTTTTTGAGGAATTTCTTCAGTGCATAGGTTATCACTTTCTTCAAACCTTAACAAGGAGAACAACTGACTCCCTTTTTCGGAGTCTTTAAAGATTTCATTAATGGCAGCAAATGAAATCGTATTTTCTTGTGAAATTTTTTGTGCTATTTTTTCCATTTCCAATATCAACTTTTGATTATCTGTTCTGCCAAGATGTGGACTTCTAAATCTTTCAACTTTCATCTCCCTCTCAAGAATATTAGTAACAGAATCACGATATGTTTTTCTTTTCACCAGCAATTTTTTCTATGTATCTACACAAAATCCATAGTTTCTTATTCATAAAAAATATGCTTTCCAGAGCAAAAAAAACGAGTTCCGAAGTTTTTTTCACCCTTTTCCCAGAAAAGGCAAGAGTCTAGGTAGTACAAAATGTAAATTTTGTACGTACAAAGACACATCTTGCTATATAGTTTTCATAAATTAAAAATTATATTTTAGTCTACCTTAATTTAGACTAGTGGTCATAGATGATTTTAGTCTAGTTTCGGTCTTTTAATAATTGGAAGATCAGATAGCGAAGAACTTTTGTAAGAGTGTGAGAACTCAAGTGTATTCATATTTTTTTCAAGAGTAGATTGCCAATTCAAAATAGGTCTTCCTAATGAATTTTTCCAATCTGCTTCTTCCCATTTATGAAATTTTTGAATTAATAAATCATCCAATTTTTCTGAATAGTCTTTTAAAGTTTTTGCAAAATCCATAAACTGTTTTAGGCTAGGATATTTTGAAAATGAATTATGCACAACAATTTCCGGCTCTAGGATCTGATCTAATTCTTCAATCGGGTCTTCCATTATTTCGTCAGTTTTTGGTGTAACTTTTCGCAATTCATTCCCTTTTAAAATGAAACGATTCGGAAAACCACGATTTCTGTTGTAATCTAAAAGTCCTAAAAGTTTAAGCTTATTTTTCGCAGTAATAACAGTTTGTCTGGAAAGCCCGAGTTCTCTTGCCATCTGATAGTCTGATAACTCAATTTCCTTTCGCAGATCTTCACATTTGTAGAGGATAAAAGTAAAAACGGCTATGGTATTTGCACCAATTTTATTTTTTGAATTTAAATCAAAATTTTTTTCAAATAAGTTTGCGTCAAAAGCTTTGGAATTTTTCATCGTTTAAATCTCGGTTTAGACTGGTTTTCAACTTCGCTGGTTTGTTGATTAAGATATTCATTCAAATCTTTAAAATCTGAATATAAAACCCGACAATCTTTTACATTTTGTAATTCATTACTAATGATTTCAACAGCACGATTTCCAGCTTCATCATTATCAAAATAAAGCTCCACTTTTTCATATTTTCCGAGTGAATTTCTAATATTATTAATCATTGAAACTGAATTCAAAATGATGTAATCGGAATATTTTTTTTCTAATTCATTTTCTAGATTTTTAAATGAAAGAAAATCAAAAAAGCCTTCGAAAATTCGTACTGAATTTGAATTGTTTTTAATTGTCGAAATGTCTTTTTTACCCAAGCAAATTTTGGAGTATTTATTTCGGATTTCGTATCCTCCTGAATCATTTTTAAAACCAATTCCAAAATAATTTTTGTCATTCATTCGATAATGAATTTCGTGTAAAAATTCGGTTTGGTTTTCAACTTTTCTTTCTTTCAAATATTCCAAAAGTGCAGGATGCTGAACGTTTTTAATTTCAATAATCTCATAGTTCTTAGAAAGATTTTCCAGTTTACTATGGGAAATATTTTGCTGAGGAAAAGAAGAAAAATTCCGCTCTTCTGCCCAAACCAAAACTTCACTTACTGATGCATTCAAATATCTTTTCATAAAAGCGACATTGTTTCCACCGATTCCTTCAGAATGTAAATACCAATAGTTTATATTTTTATTAATTTTAAAAGAGGCGTGGTTCTCTTTGGCAAATGGATTGAGAAACCATGCTTCTTTTTCAGATTGTTTCATTGGAAGGTGTCCGAGAGAAAGGAGGACTTCTTCCAACGGGATTGCATTAAATTGTTTGCAGTTCATTTTTAAATTTTTATGTGATTTTTGTTAAAAGACTTACCTAATTACCATATCCTTGATAATCAAATTATTATCTCAATTTTTCACCTTACCTCAAAATACCTACTTACCATAATTTTCTTTGTAGGTAAGTTCAGGTAGTTCTAAATAATTAGACATACCTTAATAATAAATTGGTTTTCAAATATTTAAAACATTTAGGTAAGTAGGTAAATGATTATATATTATTAAAATTAATTTGCGATTTTCGATCGAATGAGGTAACCGTATATTTGTCTTTGCGGATGTTTAACTCTGGGAAATTTAAAAGATGATAAAGCTCTTCCGATTTTCAAATGATTGAGGCGAATTCCGTGACCATTTAGATCAATCATCACTTCTGTGGCGGTTTTAAATTCTTCCAGATTGTCAGATGCTTCATAGAATTTACTCACCATTTCCTGTTCTAAAGTCATTTGTGTGAATCGCTCATTGCGTTTTTCGTTTTCGGAAATATCTGCTAAAGTTAGTTCGGGATTGTAATTTTCTCGTTTGTAAGCGTTGAAATAAGCTTGAGCCCAAACTTTATCAATATCAATTTCAGATGAATAATTGAAGTTGATTTTCTCGATTACTTCAAAAATAATCCAGCGAACACTTCCGGATTCGTCTGTTAGAAAGTCCGTTTTGTTGGTAGAACCCACGAAACTGCAAATTCTTTCAAGATATTCAGCTTTCCTTGCATAAGGCAATCTTTCGTTGATATGCGTTTTTGAGATCATCGCTTTCAAAGAATTAATGTCAGCTTTTGCCAATACCGAAAGTTCATCCAAATTGATAATCAAATTTTTGCATAATTTGATTCTGCTATCTTTATCCAAACCAATATCTTCCGAGAGGTAATTCGTTAGTTTTTTAGGAATAAAAAATCTTAAGAATGTTGACTTCCCACTATTCTGAATGGTATTTGCCAAAACCAAACAATGTTTATTGATTTTCTCTTTTTCTAAAGCACAAAAGACCGCTCTGGTAAACCATTTTTCAACGTGATACAAAAATTTTTCATCATGATTAGTCTTCACATAACTACATAATTTTGCGATATGATCTTCGCCATCCCAACACTCCAAACTTTCAATATATTCTGAAATAGGATTATACTGTTCTATCAAATGGCTTCTGACCAAGATTTCCAATTTATTAATCGGTATATTAATTCCAGATTGAATGAGCTCTATATACAATGAGTTTAAATTTAGATCTGCCCATTTTTTATCTTGTATCAGTTTGATTTCAAACTCCAGAGATATGGTGTTAAATCTTAATGAATACTTCGAATTTAGATAATTTAGAGTGCGATCAAAAATAGTTTTGCCTTCTGTACCATTTTGATACAGAGTGTTTTTCTCTTCCATAAAAACATCTGGGGTATTGTGGAAACAGAAACAAATAATTATTATATTTGTACTTTACTTCCAAGTAAAACAAAGATTTTAAGCCTAACTACTGCTATAGTTAGGCTTTATTTTTTGCGTAAAGAAAATTCTATCGCTTCTTGCTGAATTTCATCATTTGATTTATGGCTGTTTTTTAACAACCATTCGTCAATTTTTTTCCGTTCAAAAAAGAGAACTTTCCCGTTAGGTTTAGAAAAAGGAATACTGTTGGAATGAACCAATTTGTAGATATAGGATTTCTTGAATCCCGTATAATCTGAAAGTTCTTCGACATTCAAAATTTCCTTTAAACCGAAAATATGTTTTTCAATTCGGTTGAGTTTGTGCAGAATGATTTCGTTATTTTCCATTGCTTTCGTTTAACAAATTTAATGAAGCAAAAGTCATCATAGAAAATCATAAAAACAATAGAATCAAACACTTAAAGGCGAAATAAGAATAATATGGATTAATCTGGAATTTCAAAAGTCTAAATAAGAATAATCTGGATTAAAATAGATTCAATACAATTTTACTAACTAAAATATTACTCTATCTAAAAATATATTTTTTACAGTTCGATATTTAGTTCTGGGATAATCTCAGCAGCTTCTTTCATTTTGCTATCCACAATTTTTGCGTAAATCTGCGTAGTTCTCAATTCTCGATGTCCCAATCTTTTGGAAACGGTGTAAATATCTGCACCATTTTCCAGAAGTAAGACAGCATTTGTATGTCGAGCTGAATGAAAAGTAATATGTTTCGGAACCGCAGCACGATTGCACCAGCGGATAATTTCTGTATTGTAGGTCATTCCATATTTTAAGCCTTTGAAAACTCTTTCTTGCGGATCCTGTCTTTCGCCCAACAATTCTCTGGCTTGTTTTGAAATATAGAGATATTCTACACCCTCTGTTTTTTCTTGTCGGAAATTGACTCTAGAAATATCACCTTCGTCACGAACTTCTTTCCAAATCAAAGTATTGATATCCGACCAACGTAATCCTGATAAACACGAAAAAAGAAAAGCTTTTTTCAAAACCGGATATTTACATTCCGCTTTTGCTAATCGTTGTAGTTCGTCAAAAATCAAATATTCCCTTTGGCTTTCAGCCTGCTCAAATGATTTTATTTTTGAAGCATAATTTACTGTCAAATATCCATTATCAAAAGCATTTCGAAGTGCAGCCTTAAATTTATTGAAATATGAATATTTTGAATTTTGAGAAAGGGGTAAATCGCTCTTACTAATTGCATCCTTTTCAAAGTATTTCCGAACTTTTTTAATGAAATATTCATCAATTTCCTCAAAAGTTAAATTCTTTGGAACTACTTTTTTTAAATGCTGGTAAGTAGAGAACCAATTACCATAATTATTTGACGAATCTAGTGTTCGTTTTTCCTCAGCAAGATCAGCGAAGAAATTTAAAAATACCCGTTTAGCTTTCGCAGTATTTTTCAACTCAAATCTTCCTTGAGCATATTCAGCTTTTCGAATTGCAATAACATTTTCTGCAAATTCCAAAGCTTCTTTATTTTCTTTTTTTTCTTTGGCAGTTTTTGGATCTATAATTAGATAGGTGTCTAAATTCTCAAAATTTCTCAGATGCTTTCTTTTTCCGTCATCAGTAATTTCAGAACCACGGTAAAACTCGATTGACAGACTGATCCTTCCGTCCTTTAATTTTCTTTGACTAAGTGATATTTTCATAAATTCTGTTTTGTACTACTTTGTACTACTTTTCACTATTTTCGAAGTATGAAGTAGTACAAAAGTGGTACAAATATACAAATATAGTCTAATAAGAGAAAATAAAATTTATACAACTATCTGATAGTCAAACAAAAGAAAGAAAAAGAAATCAAAGAAAAGCTAATTTATTTCCCGATACAAAACTTAGAGAAAATATTTCCCAATACCTCATCATTGGTCACTTCACCGGAAATTTCGCCAAGATGCTCCAAAGCATTTCTTAGTTCGTAAGCTAAAAGTTCTGTTGAAATTTGGAAAGTAATGGCTTCCTTTACTTTGTTTACGGCGTCTAAGGA
>Ga0308158_10003245_pt1 | contig 14497 bp, 7 predicted proteins | sample PhyBR2_FD_201038 | JGI IMG/M metagenome (GOLD analysis project Ga0308158, IMG submission 201038) | Phyllosphere microbial communities from UC Gill Tract Community Farm, Albany, California, United States - DLSLB.R2 | ecosystem: Host-associated > Plants > Phyllosphere > Unclassified | place: USA... | reverse complement strand
CCGTGGATTAAAAACTTTACAGCAGATCATATCATTATTGGCGGAAAAATTGCCAATGCAAGCGATTTGTTTTTATCTTCATTTAATAAAATAATTCAGAAATCTGACTTAAAAGTTGAGGTTTCCATTTCAAATGATAATGAAATTGCCGCTTTGTTAGGGGCGGTCAGTTTTCTTTGTGATTAAAACAAAAACGGATGAGTTAATATTCATCCGTTTTTGTTTCATTTCTATACTAAATAACATTTCCAGCTTTTAACTGTATTCGTGTAATTTTAAGCAAGGCAAAAGCTGAAATTACTTTGATGTAAAAAAAAAAGCTTTTAAAGGCTTTTTGCTTTTTAAGTTTCATTAGAAACTTCATCTGATGGAGAAAGAGGAATTCGAATTTTAAATTTGAAATTCACTTATTCCCTATATTTATTCTTTGTTAAAACTCCGATTGCCGTGATTTTGTCATGAAATTCAAAAATGTCACTTTTTTAGAATAAGTGATACTCTTTTTAAGATCTATATCAAGCATTTTCCTTTATAAATCGAAAAAATACTTATTTCTATCTCAAAATAAATAGTTTAAGAATTTTGTTTTTAATAATCTTATGGAACAAGGAAGGTGGACATCTTAGATTTATCATGTCCCCTTTTTTAAAGTATTAATAATAAGTAAGTTTAAGTTTTTCATAATTGATATATATAATAAAATTGTTTTTTTAATTTATAATGAAACGCCATATTTAAGACTATACTCAAAATTCAGTGTTACGATCTTTTGCAATAATTAATTATCAATTAGTTAAAAAGCTTTGAGATTGAATCTTTACACATCAGAAAAAGCACCTTCGAAAACGTTATATTCGTTTCAATAGAGCTAAAACTCGTATGTTTTAAGTTCTTATTTGTGAAATATATAAAAAAACTTTTTTATAAAACCTTTTAAATTAATAGATTATAGTGTTTTTATACACTATCATAATACGATTTTTACATTTTATAAGAAAAAACACTCCTGAATGTGGAAAACCGTAAATATCTAATTGTTAATACTTTTATATTAGCAAAAGCAATTATGAATATTAATGTTGTATTAGTAGTGATTTGTGTAAAATATTAACATAATGAGTATTAAAGTATAAAGTATTAATATGTATTATAAAGTTAAACAAAAGATAAGATTGTGACTCAAAAATTGGGAATATGTAAATATATGAGTGAAAATACGATACTAGATTTATTTAATGAACATGTTGTAAAAAGACCGAATGATGTAGCTTTAGTTTTTGAAGGCGAGTTTTATTCATATAAAATTTTAGATGATAAATCTAATCAATTAGCTAATTACCTTTTAAAAAATTGTGAAATTCAATTGGAGGATTTAGTTGGAATAAAATTAAATCGGGACGAGTGGATGATAATTTCATTGTTAGGTATCCTAAAATCTGGGGCTGCTTATGTTCCTATAGATCCTCATTATCCCAAACAGCGTCAAGATTTTATTGAAAATGATACAAAATGTAAGACAATTATAAACGAAGAATTTTTAGAGAAGTTTCATTTAGTGTCTTCTACTTACTCTAAAAATCAGCCAGACAACGTAGTTGTTTCGTCGCGAAATCTTGCATACGTAATTTATACATCTGGATCTACGGGAAAACCTAAGGGAGTAATGATAGAACATAGGAGCGTTGTCTCCTTTTTAACCCGTATTGATGTCCAATTAGGGTTTGAAGATTTGAATATTGTCGCGGCTACAACAAATGTGACTTTTGATATCTCAGTACTTGAGATATTTGGAACATTATGTTTAGGAAAAAAAATGATTTTGATATCAGAAGATAAATTATCTGATCCTGAAATGTTTGTTCAAGAAATAAAAAATAACAAAGTTGAAGTATTGCAACTAACACCTTCTAGATTGCACCAGTTAACAAATATATTGTTTAAATCACCTCTTTTGCATCTCCAGAAATTATTGGTAGGTGGGGAAGCATTTCCCAAAGAAATGTATAGTTTTTTAAAGGAGCATACAAATTTAGAGACTGTTAATGTATATGGCCCTACAGAAACTACAATTTGGAGCACCTTTCTTAACATTAAGTCAACTAATAAGCTTTCTATAGGAAAGCCCTTTGAGGATGAATTTATTTTTATTTTAAATGAGAGAGAAATACCACAACCAATTGGTGTAGTTGGAGAGCTATACATAGGAGGAGCTGGTCTTGCTCGTGGCTATTTAAATCTTCCGGAGTTAACAATGGAGAAATTCATAAAGAATCCATTTATAGAAGGGGATCATTTATATAAAACAGGGGATTTAGGGAGATGGCTTCCTGATGGTCGTATTGAGTACATGGGAAGGAAAGATGATCAGTTGAAAGTTAGAGGCTATCGCATTGAGGTTGGGGAGATCGAAAATGTATTACTTCGTATTCCGGAGATTACTGATGCTGTAGTTTTACCCTATATAAAAGACGATTTAGTAACAGAAATTATTGCATATTTCGTATCAAATAAAGAGTACGACATCAAGACCTTGCGGACATATTTAGGTCAAGATCTTCCAGATTACATGATTCCGGGACATTATGTTCGATTGGAATGCATTCCTTTAACAAACAGTGGAAAAGTTGACAAACGCATGTTGCCGTCTCTGGGAGGTTTAAGCCTTGAAATCGGAGTAGAATATGTTGCTCCAAAGAGTGAAACCGAAAAACGATTAGTAGCAATCTGGCAAGATGTTTTAGTAGGTGACCGTATTGGTGTGCATGATGATTTTTTTGATCTCGGAGGGAATAGTTTAAGGATGACGAGAATTTTATTTAAAATAAATAATGAATTTGAAATAAACGTTTCATTAAAAATACTATATCGATTTATAACAGTATATGAATTGGCCGAATTTATTGAAACAATGTATGAAAATGAAGAAATTGTATCGGATCAATTTGACAGCTTAAAATTGTAATAATAGAATTAAAATCACACCACATTTACATGATAGATAGTACAGAAGTTAAAGCTTTTAATTTAATAAAAGAACTAAATAAAGAAGGAGGAAAAATTTATTATGAAAATAAAGAGATTTATATCAAATATCCTAAAGGTGTTGAAATAAGTCCCGGTTTAATCAGTAAGATAAAATTACATAAGCTGGATTTAATCTCCTATTTTGAAGGTTTTTCTAAAAAAGAAAATATACAGTCGCTGGATCAAAATAAAATTGAAGCAACAAAAATAATTCATGAGGGAGAAGAATATTATTTTATAACTCCTACAGAGAAATACTGGGTTGATGATAATGCAGACCGGGAATATAAGGAAAAGAATAAAGATCACGGTACGATTAAATTTAGCTATGAAATTTTGGGTGAATTTGATAAGGATGTCTTTAATAAATCTATTTTGTTTCTAATTAATCGTAATGAAAGCTTGCGAACTACATTTCATAAGATCAATGAGAAGTTTTGCATGAAAGTATCTAATCAGAGTGTTTTAGAGTGTACTGAATATATCGATCTAAGAGGTCACGAAATCAGTGAATCTCAATTAAAAGATATTAGACGATTTAACGAACACAAATTTGATTTGAGTACCGGGCCTCTAATTTTGGCTCGTTTGATTCAAATCGAAGAAAAAAAAATTGTTATTTCATTCAATATACATCATGTTATTTCGGATATATATTCAAAACAAATTCTTTTAAGGGATTTTATGGTAACGTATAATTCGTTTTTACAAAACAGAGAGCCAGAGTTGCCTACAGTGAAATATCATTTAAAAGAAAACCTTTATTTAATCAATAAATTTATTGAAACTAACGCTGATTCAAATCGCAATTATTGGAATGATTTATATCCTAATTTACCCGATGAATTAATTATTCCATGTACTACTAAAGTTGCAAATAAAGATGCAGAGAGAATAAAAGAGTCCAAAATATTTGATTATCCGGAAGATCTTTTTAAAAACATGAAATTGATAGCAAAAAAAGAGTCTACCAGTTTATTTGTCGTTTTGCAAACTTCCTTTAAAGCGTATTTTAATCATAAAACAAATCAAACCGATATGTTATTTGGAACATATTCATTTGGAAGAAATTTTGAGATTTCTGAAAATCAAATTGGATGTTATGCAAAAACAGTTTTGATAAGAACAATTTTTGATAAAAAAGATGACTTCATCAGTATGGTTAAGAAGGTTAAACAATCCAATAATGACATGAATGATTATCATGCATTTTCTTTAATGGACTCAATTGAAAAAAAATTACTTCCTAACCAATCTCTTACTGGAGGATTCTGGAAGATTAATATGCAATATGATGATGCTCAAGGAAATTATTTGAATAAATCAGATTACCAGGATGTAGTACAGAGACCCAATGTCGAGTACAGAGAAATTGTAGATGATAAAGATCCTATTATGGCAATTGACATGGAATTATGGTTTGTTAATTCAGGTGATAATCTACAGCTAAATGTAGTTTATGATAGTAGTCGATATGACTCTTTAGGGATTGAAAATTTCATACGCGATTATATTGATTTTAGTTCTAAAAAAATAATTGACATCGATGCTAACCAAATATAATATTGGAGCCGGAATAAGTTTACAGATACAAGTAATTAAAGATTAATACAAAGTTCTTTTGAAAAATAAAATAGTAAAACCTGAATTTATTGGGGATTTTCCTGATACCCAAAATAGAATTGCTTTATTAGTACCTCAATTTAACGAAGATTCCAATTGTAATCTTGAGAATCGTTTAAAATATTTTATGAATATAGCGGAAACATATAAGGATTATATGGACGTTGTAATTATTGACGATGGCTCAACTGATGATAGTCTGGAAAAAATCAAATTATTCTTAGACCAAAATCCAAAATCTTTTTTTGCTGCGTCAGTAAATCCAAATGGTCAGAAAGTTGGAGCATTATTTTCAGTGAGTAAAGTAATTTCTCATGATTTCGTGATCTTAACAGACTTTGATACTGATATAGTGGGATTTCATGAGGCATTTAAAGTTATTAACGAGATGGAATCCAATGTAATGGGATGCTATTTTAAAATGATTCCATTTGAAGGTTCCGGATTTGTGTTTAACTGGCAAAAACTGGAATATTCTTTAGCAAGAAGTCTATATTTTTTTCATAGAAAAGACCTTAGTGTCCCAGTCATGCCAGGTGCAGGATCGTGTTTTAGACGAGACATATTAAATACTATTTATAGTAATCATAGTGGTCTAAGAAACGGTGAAGACAGAGAAGCTACAGTAATTGGACTAAAATTAGGATACAAAGTTATATATGTTGATTCTGTACTAACTCTAACAAGGCCTCCTTTGACACTTAGAAAATTAATTAAACAACGCGTTAGATGGAATCTGGGTTACATTGAAACTCTGGCTAAAGAAAGTGGATACTATAACTCGCAAATGTTAAAATTAAATATATTAGGAGTAAGAGTGATATTAGATTTTATTACTGTGTTATTTATAATTTTTTTACCTCTTACATTACTTATTATTGCTACGATAAATATAAATTATTTTTTATCAATGACCTTGATAATATACTTGTTCGGATTTTTTTCATGTGCAAGCTTTGTTCTTTTTTCATCAAACGAATTATCAGAACATAAAAAGAAACTCACCACAATTTTAAGTTTTCCAATTGTCAAAATATTAGTTGATTGTATTGCCTGGACTAGGGCGATTTTATCCTTTCTAAAAAATAATAGAATGGCTAAAGCTTTAAATGAAAGTGTTCTATAGTTTTTTGAATTTTTATTGATGATGTAATTTTAAGATACAGAATTACAACATTTATTTATTTACCTATTAATCATGCATAATTTTTAACAAATGGATTACTCGGATTTAAAATCAACAAGTTTATATACTAATTATTGAAAAAAAAAGATATTAAATAGAGATAAAAGTTTAATGTTGGGGTATGAAAGAAAATGCCTTTCTTCTATTTCTATCAAAGCTAATGAGCTGCATTATTTTAATAAGCTCACTAATAAAAATCAAATTGCACAATATAATGTGGTTACAGCTATTTATACCTTTCTACTAAATAAATTAATTCTCGATTTTGATGGTTATATAGTTACAGGTTCTAATGATAAAAATATACCCTTGTTGTTATCATGTCAATCTGATTTAAAATTATCATTCAAAGAATACCTGCAAAAAGTAAAAGTAGAAATTTTAGAAACTTTAAAATATTCGGATTCCAATAATGAGACAGTAGTTGAAAAGCTTGGTATAGAAGATTTAAGACTTTTATCTAATTATTCTATTAATATAAATTCTAGTAACGATATTAATTGTAATGGGATATTGTTTGATTTGAAAATAAATGAAGATCAGGATTTCAAGATTCAAGTATATTATTTAGAGGGATTTGTAGATAAAATAATATTAGAATTATTAATCAAGAACTTTAATCGTTTTATAGTCGATTTAGAAGATAATATTGAAGTTTGTTTATCAGAATATGCAATAGTATCCGAAAAAGAAAGATTACAATTATTATTACAGTTCAATAATACAGAAGTAAATTAACCGAGAGACAAGACAATCGTAGATTTATTTGAAGAGCAGGGGTATTTTGCAACAATTCATACCAAATAGTTAATGCTTGTTTTTGAATTTGATGTTAATAATGAATCTTTTATTACGAAAACGTTGTAATCGGTCAAGTAAGGTTGGTGTTTTTATATTTTTCAATGTTTTTTTTTTTGAAATATGTAAAAAAAATATTTTTTTCTTTTTCTCTAAAAGCTTTTAAATTAATCTATTGCATACTGTGATAAATTGGTATTATGAGATTTTTACATTTTATAAGAAAAAAATACTTCTGAATGTGGAAAACCGTAAAGATTTACTTAATAATCGTTTTACATTAGCAAAATTAATTATGAATATTTAAATTATTTTAATAATAATTTAGGTAAAATTCTGGTATAATGAGGGCGAAAGTAAGGAATACTGTGCTATTGTAAAATTAAGCGAAAAGACAGGATCGTGCCTTAAAAAGTAAGAATATAAAATTTATGGATGAGAATACGATAATAGACTTATTTAACGAACAAGTTGTAAAAACGCCAAATAAAATAGCTTTAGTTGTTGAAGGTAAGTGTTTGACATATAAATTTTTAGATGATAATTCTAATCAATTAGCTAATTACCTTTTAGAAAATTGTGAAATTCAACTGGAAGATTTAGTTGGAATAAAATTAAATCGGGACGAATGGATGATAATTTCATTGTTAGGAATATTAAAATCAGGTGCAGCTTATGTACCAATTGACCTTCATTACCCAAAGCAACGTCAGGATTTTATTGAAAAAGATACTAAATGTAAGATAATTATAAATCAGGAATTCTTAGAGAAATTCAATTTAGTATCTTCTTCTTATTCTGATCATAAGCCAGCCAATGTACTTGTTTCATCTCGAAATCTTGCATACGTAATCTATACTTCAGGATCAACAGGAAAGCCTAAAGGAGTTATGATTGAACACAGAAGCGTTGTTTCTTTTTTAAGTCGCATTGATGTTCAATTAGGGTTTAAAGATTTAGACATCGTTGCAGCCACAACAAACGTGACTTTTGATATCTCAGTACTTGAGATATTTGGAACATTATGTTTAGGAAAGAAAATGATTTTGATATCAGAAGACAAATTATTTGATTCTGATTTATTTGTTGAAGAAATAATAAAAAACAAGGTCGAAGTATTGCAGCTTACGCCTTCGAGACTACAACAGATATCCAATACATTGTTTAAATCACCTCTTCTGCATCTTCAGAAATTATTGGTAGGAGGAGAAGCATTTCCAAAAGAAATGTATAATCTCTTGAGCAGAAATATAAATTTAGAGACTATAAATGTTTATGGTCCTACAGAAACTACCATTTGGAGTAGCTTTCTTGATATTAAATCAACGAAAAGGCTTTCTATAGGAAAGCCTTTTGAGAATGAATACATCTATATATTAAACGATAAATTGTTGCCTCAACCCATAGGTGTAGCTGGAGAATTGCATATAGGAGGCGCAGGCCTTGCTCGTGGTTACTTAAATCTTCCGGAATTGACCATGGATAAATTCATAAAGAATCCATTTATAAAAGGAGATCGTTTATACAAAACAGGGGACTTGGGTAGATGGCTCACTGATGGTCGTATTGAGTATATGGGTAGGAAAGACCATCAGTTGAAAGTTCGGGGCTATCGCATTGAGGTTGGGGAGATTGAAAGTGTATTACTTCGCGTTCCAGAGATCACCGATGCAGTAGTTTTACCCTACATAAAAGACGGTTTAGTAACAGAACTTATTGCATATTTCGTATCAAATAAAGAGTACGACATCAAGACCTTAAGAACACATTTAGGTCAAGATCTTCCGGATTACATGATCCCGGGACACTATGTCCGAATGGACATTATGCCATTAATGATAAATGGCAAAATTGATAAGAGATCTCTTCCTGATCCGACAGATCTTGGAGTGAATAGTGGAGTAGAGTATGAAGCTCCACGCAATGATATAGAGGAACGACTTGTGAAAATTTGGCAAGAAACGTTAGGAAGAGATAGAATAGGGGTAAATTATGACTTTTTTGAAATTGGCGGCCATAGCCTAAATGCTACCAGCATGTTGAATAAAATCCGTAAGGAGTTTGACGTAGAAATTTCCTTTAGCCAATTTTTCGCGAACAGTAAAATTTCTCTAATATCAGAGTACATAAATAAAAAGAGCAATGAAAAGATTAGAGAGGTTCCATTGTTTCAAAAACCCACTGTTACAGAGTATGAAAATTTTTCTGACCAGGAATATTTTGATGTTTTCCATCAGCAGGAAAAAGAATATATGAGGAGAAGAATCCTGGATGTAAACAATTCATATAATATGTCCTTTTATGTTCTGTTTGAGAAATTAGACACTTATATTCTGGAAAAAGTAATCCAAACTATTTTTGAAAGACATGAAAGTTTAAGGACTTCATTTAAAATGAAAGAAAACATATTGAAACAACATATAACGAAAAACTTTTCCAAAATACCAATAGAATATATCGATGTCGCAGGTGAGAAAAATAAGGATGAGTTGATTATGGCCATTCGTCAAAATGCAAGCAACACAGAATTTGATTTAGAGAAAGCACCTTTGGCTTATTTGCAGGTTGTGAAATATTCTGAAGAACTGTCAGGACTACTTTTTACTTTAAATCATACAATTTCTGACGATGTTTCCATGAGAAATCTAAAAAATGAAATTCAAACGCTTTATGATGCCTATTTAAAAGGAAAGGATTCCCCGCTGGCACCTATTAAATTTCAATATAAAGATTATGCCATGTGGGTAAATACGTTTTTGAAAAGTGAAAAGTGGTCAGCATCAAAGAAAAACTATTTATCTAAAATTTTACAAAGTATTGAGCGTACAAAAAAGGAGAATGCCCAAGGTAAATGCATATCCTCCAGAATACAGACAAAAGAAGTATGTTCCTATAGAAAAAATTTGACAGATGAATTATTACAAAATCTTTCGGACGGAAAAAGTATAAAACAGTTTGAAGATGCGTATGGTACCATTGTTAATCTGGTTGCAGATAAAGGAGCAGTATACAAGATGATTATTAAAGAACCGCTATTCAGTAAACTTAAGGATATGGCCTCTTTAAATGGATCCAGTTTATTTGTAAATATTATTGCAATGTTATCACTTGCCTTTTATAAATCAAAAGATGTTAAGGATAGCAGGATATATATTCCATTTTCCACGAGAGTATTTGAAGAGTTTGAACCCATCGTCGGATGGCTTACTTCTGAAATAATTTTACCTATATCGGTAAATGAATCCTTGCTTTTCAGAAATTTTGCTGAACAGGTGGCTAAGGAAGTATTTGAAAATTCAGATTATAGATTCTACTCTTATGAAAAAATTCTTAACGACACAGATGCCCCTTTACATCTTTTAGCACCGGTTTCCTTCAATTTCGTTGTACATAATGAAACTGATCTCACAAATTTTGATGAAGGGCACCGTCAAAACGGATCTGGACATTTTGATTTTAAGTTAGAAGCCACACAGTATAAAAATGCTTTAAATTTTAATGTTGAATATAATTTGAAAGCGTATCAAGCCAGTGATATAGAAAATATAATGAATATTTATGTTGGCATCATAGAAATTTTGACAGAAAATTCAAATCTATTTGTATCAGAAATTATGGGGGATAAATCTATTTCTTTAGATGTTTTAGCTAACTAGAATTTTGAAAATTACTTGGGATAACTTCTAGTCTGTGACTTAATTTGTTTATGGCGATATGAATTAATACAGAGATTTGTAAGTATTGAGATCTTTTTTTGTTACGAATAATACTTTCTATAATTGTGTTAGAACTAACTAAAACAGAAAGTTAATTTGTTTAAATTTTACTGTGTGAACCTCAAAACTTTTGAAAACGACCCAAATAATATGTAATGTTTCATAATTTACTTTTCGAGTAGTTGAAAAAAAATTATTAGTATTAATTAATCTTAATAAAAATGCGCTTAATTATTGTTTCCAATAGATTACCTATAACTATCGATAGGTCAAATAAAAGTGGATTTAAAAGAAGTATTGGAGGTTTAGTGACCGGTATTCTATCTTATATCAATAAAATAAAGTCTGGGGTTTCAGAATTTGAGGACTATTTATGGATTGGGTGGGCAGGAAAATCTATAATTGAAAGTGAGCAGGAAGCTATAAAAAGAGAATACAAAGAGAATTACAAATATGTTCCTATATTTCTAGACGAGAAAGTTCAGAAGGGATTTTATGAAGAGTATTGTAATAAAGTTATTTGGCCTTTGTTTCATTATTTTCAAGACTTTGCAGATTATAAAAAATCCTCATGGGATTGCTATAAACAGGCAAATGTAATTTTCTATAACACTATTAAGGAGCAAATAAAGAAAGATGATTTCATTTGGATTCATGATTATCATTTGATGTTACTACCACAAATGATTCGGAATGATTTTCCAAATGTTAAAATTTCTTTTTTTTTACATATTCCTTTTCCCAGTTATGATATTTTCAGGTTATTACCTTTGGAAAATCAGCAAGCCATCCTTAATGGATTGCTAGGGGCAGATGTTATTGGTGTGCATACAATAGACTATGCTCAAGAATTTCAGAAAACTATTTCAAAGGTTCTGAATTTTAAAGCTGTACAAAATATAATTAATCTAGGTGATCGATTTTCAAAGATTGATATTTTTCCTATGGGAATAGATTATAAAGCAATAAAAGAAATTTCTATCAGCGAAGCGTGCAGTCAAAAAAAGAAAATCACAAAAGAAAGATTAAAAAATTATAAAATAATTTTATCAGTAGATAGACTTGATTATACAAAAGGTATAATTAATCGTTTAGAAGCTTACTATAATTTATTATTGGAATACCCAGAATGGATTGAAAAAGTAATATTAAAGCTTGTTATTGCTCCATCTAGAAGAGAAATAGATTCTTATAAAAAAGTTAAGAGGGCAATAGACGAATGTGTGGGTAAAATTAACGGGAGATTTAGTTCAGATAATTGGATCCCTGTAGAATATCAATATTCCCAATTAAACCTTGTTGAGCTATGTGCTTTATATGGAATTAGTGATGTTGGATTAGTTACTCCGTTGCGTGATGGCATGAATTTAATGGCAAAAGAATTTATAGCGGCCAATAGCCCTGATCAAGGGGTCTTAATTTTAAGTGAAACAGCTGGAGCAGTAAATGAGTTATTTGATGCAATCTCAATTAATCCATTTTCTGTAGACGAAATTACTTCAGCTATACATAAGGCATTAACGATGTCTAAAAAGGAAATACAACTGAGAAACGAGAGAATGCATTTGAGACTAAGTTCTTATGATGTAAGTTCATGGGCAAATGAAATTATACAAACTACTCAGGAAGTAAATAGCTCAAAGGTATCATTATTGAAAATTGGAATTAAAGATGATAAAAAAAAGAATATGCTCCAGCATTATAAGGAGGCAAAATCATCCGTATTTTTTCTAGATTATGATGGGACACTTTCACCCATAGATCGTAATCGAATTGAAGCAGAGCCAACACAAGCAATTTTAGATACAATTGAAATGTTTTCCAGTAGAGAGGATACGGATGTTGTTATCATAAGTGGACGAGACAAACTAACACTATGGAAATGGTTTGCACACCTTAATGTCGATTTTGGAGCTGATCTTGGAGCTTGGATTTCAGAAAAGTCCGATTGGAAGTTATTAGGCGATTTTAATACAGATTGGAAAAAACAAGTTGCACAAACAGTATCTCGATATGTAGATAAACTACCAAATTCCTTGATTGAAATAAAAACATTTTCAATAGTCTGGGATTATAGAATGGCTTGTTCTGAGCTTAGGGAACTACGAATTACTGAACTTATTACTGAACTAAAAAACAATGATAAGATAACGGATAAAGTTGATTTTATTACTGGAGAAAATACGTTTACAGTTCAAAGTAAGGGGACTGGTAAAGGGAATGCAGCTACCTACTGGCTGTCCAAAAAGAAATATGATTTTATTCTTGCAGCTGGGGATGATGATTCTGATGAAGAATTATTTGAATCAATTCCCAAATATGGGTATTCTATTAAAGTTGGGAAGGGAAAGACAGTTGCTAATCATAGATTAAAGGATCATGATGCAATAATAAAATTATTAGATGCACTCGGTCATTGTAAGAGTCAGAGCAAATTAGTTTAATTAATTCAAAATATTTTCATGAAAATTATTCAAAGTCTGTGGACTAAGCCAATGCTAAATGAAGATAATAAAACTGATAATGGGAGATTTTCAGGTGGTTGGCTGGAAAGCAAGTATCATTTAATGAGTTGGGCTTTCAGTTGTTTGCAACTCAAAAAATTTTATAAAGAGGTTGAACTCTACACTGATTTAAAAGGAAAGGAATTACTGATTGATATCTTAGGTTTACCTTATACAAAAGTTCATTTAGTACTGAACAGTATAGATCATTATCATCCAGATTTATGGGCATTGGGAAAAATTAAAGCGTATAGTTTGCAACAAGAGCCATTCCTTCATATAGATAGTGATATATACATAGGGGAAAGGTTTTCGGATAGTATTGAAAATGCAAATTTAATTGTTCAAAATTCAGAAATGGGTTATTCATTCTATAAACCACTGTATGAGGATTTAATAAGAAATAATTTTTTTTTCCCAGAATCATTAATTGAAAATAAAAAAAATGAAACTGAAGTAAATGCATATAATGCTGGGATAATTGGAGGGAATAATATCTCTTTTTTTGAGCGTTTTACTTCTGAAGCTTTCAATTTTGTAAATAGAAACCTAGACAAGTTAGATAGAATAAATATAGGAAGATTTAATACAATCTATGAACAACATTTATTTTATTGTATGTCGCAGTCCGAAAATATTTCTGTAGAATGTTTTATGTCAGTGAAAGATAAGTATAAATTAAACCACGAATTAAAAGGTTTTGAATATTTCAAGAATGCCCCAAATGAGAGGAAATATATCCACCTTTTTGGTGAAGATTGTAAAAAGAGTATAATGTACTGTGAGGAACTTTCAAAAAAAATGCATTCTATGTATCCTGATTATTTTGAAAAAATTAATGAGATAATGTTGTCGAAAATCTGATAACATATTTACCTCGATTACAAGAAAAGAGAAATACTGTCGCAATTATAAAATTAATATTCGCATTAATAATGCATAATTTTTAACAAATGGATAACTCGGATTTAAAATCAACAAGTTTATATACTAACTACTGGAAGAAAAAGATAGTAAATAGAGGTAGGGCTTTAGTGTTGGATAAGGAACAAAAATGTCTTGCTTCCTTTTCTATCAAAGCCAATGAACTACATTATTTTAATAAACTTACTAATAAAAATAAAATAGCGCAACATACTGTTGTAACGGCAATTTATACCTTTCTACTAAATAAATTAATTCTCGATTTTGATGGTTATCTTATAGCTGGTTCTAATGATAAAAATATACCCTTGTTATTATCATGTCAATTTGATTTAAAATTATCATTCAAAGAGTACCTGCAAAAAATAAAAGTTGAAATTTTAGAAACTATAAAATATTCAGATTCTAATAATGAGGTAGTAGGTAAAAAAATTGGTATAGAAGATTTAAGACTTTTATCTAATTATTCTATTAATATAAATTCTAGTAGCGATATTAATTGTAATGGAATATTGGTTGATTTGAAAATAAATGAAGATCAGGATCTTAAAATTCAAGTATATTATTTAGAGGGATTTGTAGATGAAATAATATTAGAATTACTAATCAGGAATTTTAATCGTTTTATAGTCGATTTAGAAAATAATATTGAAGTTTGTTTGTCAGAATATGCTTTAGTATCTGAAAAAGAAAGATTACAATTATTAGTAGAATTCAATGAT
>Ga0308158_10003244_pt1 | contig 14501 bp, 14 predicted proteins | sample PhyBR2_FD_201038 | JGI IMG/M metagenome (GOLD analysis project Ga0308158, IMG submission 201038) | Phyllosphere microbial communities from UC Gill Tract Community Farm, Albany, California, United States - DLSLB.R2 | ecosystem: Host-associated > Plants > Phyllosphere > Unclassified | place: USA... | reverse complement strand
GTGGCGTACTCGGGTTCGAGGTTCTCGGACACGGGGCGCACCAGCGGGTCGGCCGCGGTCACCGTGCCGGCGTCGTCCCGCCCGCCGAAGATGCGCACGGCGGGGTCGACGGGGGTGGCGCCGTCGGCTTCGAACGCGTGGAAGTCCGCCGTCCGCACGGCGGTCTGGGCCGGGACCGCCACGGTGGAGGGGACGTCGATCAGGCTGACGGCGCCCTCGGGGTCGGCCGAGTAGTCGTCGGCCGGCTCGCCCTCGTTCGCGACGATCACGCGGGTGCCGTCGGGCGAGAAGGCGACCATGTCGGGCAGGGCGCCGACGCGCACGGCTCCGAGGGCGTCGCCGTCGCCCGCGGCGTCGAAGAAGACGATCCAGCCGGCGTCGGTCTTGGGGCTCGACTCGACGGCGACGACGCCGAGTCCGTCGGCCCGCACCGCCACGGAGTTCGCGACGGCGTCGGCGGGCACGACCGAGCCGTCGGCGGCGAGCACGCCGGTGGTCTGCAGGTCGAAGAGCTTCGTCGGGGTGGTCGGATCGGCGACGTCGAGCACCTCGACGCGAGCGGCCGCGGCGTTGACGACCAGCAGACGCTGCCCGGCGGCGTAGTGGGCGACGATCTCGGCGGCGCTCTCGTCGAAGACGCCCGTCTCGTAACCGCCGACCGGCGCCATCGAGAACGCGTCGGCGTCGGCGAACGAGCTGATGGGAGCGGCGACGACGGCGGCCGAGGCCGGGGCGGTCGTGGCGCCGGGCCCGACGGCGGCGAGGGCCACGAGGCCGAGCCCCGTCAGACCGGCGGCGCCGGCGAGGGCGGTCCGACGGGTGCGCGGGCTGCGCGGAGCCGAGGAGGCGCGGGTCGCGTCGAGCGGGGAGGGGCGGCGGGCTGGTCGCATGGGAACGGTCCTTCGTCGGGGGTCGCGTCGACGGTAAGGACCACAGGTGTTGCGCACGTGAACCGCCGGTGTCGAGCGGGTGCCGCACCGCGCCTCCCGACGGGCGCCGCGCCTCCGACCCGTGTCGCGCTAGGCGGGCGCGATGACGCGCAGCGCGCCCGGCACGACCTCGACGGTCACCGGCAGCGACCCCACCCGCTCGCCGTCGGCGAAGGCCGCGACGTCGTCGGAGTGGATCGTGACCCGCCGTGCGCGGTGCACGTGCACGCGCGGATCGGCGAGGTGCGTGCCCCGGGCGACCTGCGCGAACAGCCGCAGGAACCCGAGCCTCCCCAGCCGCTCGACGACCAGCACGTCGAGCAGCCCGTCGTCGAGCAGGGCGTCGGGCAGCACGGTGATGCCCCCGCCGAACGAGCGGCCGTTGCCGACGCTGACGAGGGTGCCGTCGAGCTCGAGCGTCTCGCCGTCGATCTCGAGGCGGTACGACAGGTGCTTGAGCCGGATCAGTTCGAGGTACAGGGCGATGGTGTACCGGCTGCGGCCCCGGGGGCGCCGCATGCGGTTGGCGCGCTCGTTGACGACCGCGTCGAACCCGGCCGAGAGCATGCAGGCGAACCAGGTCGTCTCGTCGCCCCGGGTCACGCGCCCGGCGTCGACGACGCGGGCCGGTCGGTCGAGCTGCGAGACGAGGAGGCGCGTGGCCGACTCCGCATCGTCGTGCGGGATCCCCAGGGCCCTGGCCATGTCGTTCCCGGTGCCGGTCGGCACGAGCCCGAGGGGGACGCCGGTGCCGGCGACGAGGTTCGCGCCGAGGTTCATCATGCCGTCGCCGCCGACGACGACGAGGGCGTCGGGCGAGGCGGCGATCTCGCGGCGCGCAGCGGTCACGAGGTCGTCGAACGAGTCCTTCAGCAGCAGCGTGACCTCGTGGCCGGCGGCGGTCAGCGCCGAGACGACCGATGCGCCGACGTCGCTCCGTCGCCCGAACGACGCGGAGGGGTTGACCGCGACGACGAGGCGGAGGGGGGTGGGGCTCATCGTCCGATCATGGCACCTGGTCCGCCCGCGGGCGGGTCGGCGCCCGCGTTCCGGGGCGGATGCCCGCGGGGCCGGGGATGGGGAGGGATCGTGCCCGGCTCGCGCGCGCCTCCCGGGGGTGCTTGGATGGACGCCGGGCGTCCGCCCGAGAAGAGATCCGCAGGAGGCCGCAGCATGACCACCACCAGCACCGTTCCCGCCCCGAGCATCCGCGAGTCGCCGAACCGCGGTCTCACGCTCGCCCTCGGCACGATCGTGCTGCTGCTCGGGGTCTGCGGATTCCTCGCGCCCGACATGGGCTCGTTCTTCGACACGACCGGCGCCTCCCTCTTCGGCGTCTGGAACGTCAACCCGGCGCTCACGGTCATCTGGGTCCTCGCCGGCGCCGCGCTGATCCTCGGCGGGACGTCGGGCGTCTCGGCCGCCCGCTCGCTCGGCGCGGTCGTCGGTCTCGTCTACGTCGTCTTCGGCATCGTCGGCTTCTTCGTCGAGGGCACCGAGGTCAACTACCTCGCCGTGAACCTCGCCGACAACATCACGCACCTCGTGGTCGGCGGGCTGCTGCTCCTGACGGCGATCGGCGCCGACCGCCGCCGCTGAGGCGCGCGGCCGCGACCGCCGGCCCCCGAATCGCCGTGACGGCCCCCGAACGGCCGTGGCGGCCCCTGCTCGGGGGCCGCTCCGCTGGGTGTAGACCTTGAGTAGTCCTCACCCGGTTCGTCTGGTGGACAATGCGTCGACATCCCGGTCGAGACCCCGTAGACCTCAGTTAACGGGGAACACCGACACGGCCCGGTCGTGTGCTCAGGTGCCTCCTCTTCTCAGTCAGGTGCCTCCATGGCCCGCACGACGTCCCTCCTCCCATTCGCCCGGACGGCGCTGGTGCTCGGCGTCGCCGCAGCGCTCACCGTCGCCGGCGGCAGCGCGGCCCAGGCCGACACGATCATCGACGGGCCGGTGAACCTCCGGACGGCCGCGCCGTACGGGGTCCTCGCCGGGTCCACCATCACGAACACGGGCACGAGCGTCGTGCGCGGCAGCATCGGCCTCAGCCCGGGGACGTCCGTCACGGGCTTCTCCGGCGGCCCGGGCGTCATCGTCGGCGGCACGCAGCAGGTGAACAACGCTCCGGCCCGTCAGGCCAAGGCCGATCTCACGAGCGCCTACGGGGTCGCGCGCAGCCTGACCCCGCAGGAGAGCGGCATCTCCGAGCTGAACGGCCGCTCGCTGTCGCCCGGCGTGTACTCGGGAGGCGCGATCAATCTGGCGGACACCGGCGCGTTGGCCTTCGCCGGCGATGAGGAGTCGGTCTTCGTCATCCAGGCGGCGAGCTCGCTGACCATCGGGGCGGCGACCACCATGACCTTCTCCGGCGGCGCCAGCGCCTGCAACGTCTTCTGGCAGGTCGGCAGCTCGGCCACGATCGGCAGCGCCGCGCAGTTCCGCGGCACGGTCCTCGCGCAGCAGTCGATCTCGACGACCACCGGCGCGACCGTCATCGGGCGCCTCCTCGCCCGCACCGGCGCCGTCACGCTCGACACGACCAACATCACCGTCCCCCAGGGCTGCGCCGCTCCCGGCACGCCCTCGGCGACGAACGTCCCCACGATCACCTCCGAGAGCCCGTCCGACGGCACCGTGGGGACTCCGTACTCGTTCGAGGTCACCGCCTCGGGCAACCCGGCGCCCACCTTCACGGTGACGGCCGGCACGCTCCCCGCGGGTCTCACGCTCGACTCGGACTCCGGTGTCATCTCGGGCACGCCGACCACGCCCGGCAGCACCACGGTGACGATCGTCGCCGACAACGGCCAGAACCCGTCCGACAGCGTCGAGTACACGATCGACGTCGACGAGGCCGCGGTCGTGCCGGTGCCCAACCCGAACCCCGGCCCCTCGCCGGCGCCCAGCCCCGCGCCCAGCCCCGGCCCGTCGCCCGCTCCGTCGCCCGCACCGAGTCCCGCTCCGTCGCCCGCGCCGAGCCCCGCGCCGACGCCCGACGTGCCGGCTCCCTCGCCGACTCCTGACGTGCCGGCTCCGTCCGACTCGCCGACTCCTGACGTGCCGGCTCCGTCCGACTCGCCGACGCCCGTCGTGCCGGCTCCGTCCGACTCGCCGACCCCCGTCGTGCCCGTGACCGACCGCTTCGACGGCTTCGACGGCGGCTCCGGCTCCGGTTCGGACTCCGGAACGGGCGGCGACCTGGCCTTCACCGGCTCCGAGTCGACGGTGCCTCTGACGATCGGAGGCCTGGCGCTGCTCGCCGGGATCGCGCTCCTCGTCGGCGCCGCGGTGCGTCGACGTCGCGGGATGACGTCCGAGAAGTAGACCGCGCCTCCTCGGAGGGCGCCTTCTCGGAGGGTCGGTGTCGTCGGTCCAGGCCGTCGGCACCGGCCCCCTCGCAGGCACTCGCCTGGCCCCCTCGGGCCCGGCGGGTGTGACCGCATCAGAACGGCTATCACGCACTCATGCGTGATAGCCGTTCGGCGTCTACATCCCCCGCAGCCCGCCACCCGCGCCACCCCACACCGCACGCCCCACACCCATACCCACACCGCACGCCCGCCACCGCACGCCCCGCACCCGTCCGACTCCTCGCCGTCTGCTGACGTTTCGCCGAACCCCATGGCCCTCGCGCGCCTCCCTCGCTATGGTTAGGGTCACCTAACCGACTCACGGAACGGAGGGGCCCGATGTCCGTCGTCATCCCCTTCTCGCAGGCCCTGCGAGAGCGCACCTCGGCGTCGAGCGCCACCGGCGACATCGGCTGCACGTTCATGGCCGACCTCATGACGGGTCGCGGCACGCGTGACGACTACATCGAGATGCTCGCCCAGCACTGGTTCGTGTACGAGGCGCTCGAGACCGCAGCGGCCCGGTTCGCCGGTGACGCCGTCGCCGCACCGTTCCTGTCGCCGGCGCTGACGCGGCTGCCGGCCATCACGGCCGATCTGGAGTTCCTGCTCGGCGACGACTGGCGGTCGCGGATCCGCGCGCTCGAGGTCACGAGCGACTACTGCGCCCGGATCCGCGCGGCGTCCGAGTGGGTCGGCGGATTCATCGCCCATCACTACACGCGGTATCTCGGCGACCTCTCGGGCGGGCAGCTGATCCGCGGCCTCATGCAGCGCCAGTTCGGGTTCGACACCAACGGCGTCGGGTTCTTCCTGTTCGCCGAGATCGCCGCCCCGAAGGAGTTCAAGTCCACCTACCGGCGGCAGCTCGACTCCGTCGACTGGAGCCCGGAGGCGCGCGAGCGGGTGCTCGACGAGGTCGCCGTCGCGTACCGGTTCAGCACCGAGCTGTTCGTCGAGCTCGCCGCCGCCAAGGCCGCCGCCGCCGCCTGACAGCGACGATCGGCCAGCAGCCGGTCGTCCGCAGTCGGCCCCGCTACTCGCCCGCGGCCTCGGCACCGGCTCCAGCGGCGTCCGCCGCCGCGTGGATCGCCGGCACCCGCGTCGCCTGGCTCATGAACCGCCGCACGTCGAGGTCGACGATGATGTCGGCGGGTCGCAGCGGACGCGACAGATACAGCCCGTCGAGCGACGTGATGCGGCTCAGCGCCACGTACGTCTGCCCCGCGCTGAACACCCGTGATCCGAGGTCGACGATGGCGCTGTCGTACGTCTTGCCCTGCGACTTGTGGATCGTCACGGCCCAGGCCAGCCGCAGCGGGAACTGCGTGAACTCGGCCACGACGTCTTTCCGCAGCTGCTTCGTGGACTGCGAGTAGCTGTAGCTGTACTTCTCCCAGACGGCCGGCTGCACCTCGTGCTCCTCGCCGTCGACCTCGACGAAGACGGTGTCGCGCACCTTCGTCACCGTGCCCGTGGTGCCGTTGACCCAGCGCTGGTCGCTGTCGTTCCGCAGGAACATCACGCGCGCCCCGCGCTTGAGCTCGAGCGCTTCGTCGGCGGGGAACGACCGGCCGCCGAACTCGCCGCTGACCTCGGCCTTGGCGGTCAGCACCTTGCCGGGCAGCCGCTCGAGCTCGAGCTTGTTGATGCGGTTGACGGTGTCGTTGCGGGTGGCGAGGGTGATCGCGTCGGCGTCGGGCGGCACGGGCCGGGCGCCGGCGGCGTTCAGGTGACCGGCGATCTCGCCCGTGACCCGGCCGTGCCGCACGGCGTTGAGCATCTCCTTGAAGTCGCCCTCGGTCTGCCGGTGGATGAACGCCAGCTCGTAGATGCGCAGAGCCGCGTCGTTCCAGACGTGGGCGTCGAAGAACCACATCGACCGGTAGTTGTCTCGGAAGTACGCGCGCTCCTCGGCGTCGCCGGGCACCGGCGGCAGCTGGTACGGGTCGCCGAACAGCACGACCTGCACGCCGCCGAACGGCTCGGACCTGCGCTGACGCGCCTGGCGCAGCGACCGGTCGATGGCGTCCATCAGGTCGGCGTTGACCATCGACACCTCGTCGATCACGAGGGTGTCGATCGTGTTGAGCAGCTTGCGCAGCTCGGGCTTCTGGTCGATGTCGTGATCGGCGATCAGGCCGATCGACAACCGGAACAGCGAGTGGATCGTCTGACCGCCGACGTTCAGCGCGGCCACACCCGTCGGAGCGCAGATGACGACCTGCTTCTCGGTGTTCCACGACAGGTGGTTCAGCAGCGTCGACTTGCCGGTGCCCGCGCGGCCGGTGACGAAGATGTGCTCGCGCGTGTTCTCGATGGCGTCGAACACGGCCTGCTGTTCGGCGGAGAGGGCGACGGGCACGAGCGGGCGGGACCTTTCGACGGGACTCGGGAGGAGCCGAGGAGGCGCGGGGAGCGGATCCAATCTACCCGCGCCTCCTCGGGTCCACGGCTTCCCGTGACCCGCGTCCACCTATGCTGTGGGCATGTCTTCTGCTGTGGGGGAGAAGAGACCCGCCTCACGGAGATGGCCCTTCGTCGCGATCTGGGGAGGCGCGGCCCTCTTCGTCGTCGTCGCCTTCGTCGTGACCGTCGCCGCGCTGAACGCGACCGTCTACAGCGCCGGCGGCTTCGCCCGCGGCTACATGGACGCCGTCGACCGGGGCGACGTGTCGAGCGCCCTCACCCTGGCCGGGGTCGAGGTCACCGACGACCTCGACGACAGCCTGCTCGAGGTCCCGTCGCTCGGCGGCCTCGACGACGTGCGCGAGGTGTCCGAGCTGCCGCTCGGCGACGGCACCCGCACCGTGACGCTCGCGTACACGCTCGACGGGGTGGCCGGCGAGTCGCAGTTCGTGGTGCGCGAGGCGGGCACGAGGTTCCTCGTCTTCCGGCAGTGGAGCTTCGCTCAGAAGCCCACGGCGACCATCGACGTGACTCCGCGCAACGACGCCCGCTTCGAGGTCGACGGCCGCGAGATCACGACCACGGGCGGCGACGTGGCGACGAGGTTCACGGTCCTCGCTCCGTCGCGCTTCGAGCTCTCGCACGACAGCACCTACCTGCACGCCGACCCGGTCGAGGTGAGCGCCCTCGGCGTCGCGTCGACGACGGCGGCGGCCGTCGACATCCGGCCCCGCGCCTCCTTCGCGGCCGTCCTGCAGCGGCAGCTCGACCGGCAGCTCGACGAGTCGTGCGTCACGCAGAAGGTGCTGCTGCCGGCCGGCTGCCCGTTCGGTCGTCCGGTCGACGACCGCATCGTCGACGAGCCCGTCTGGTCGATCGTCGACCACCCGGCCGTGACGGTCGTCCCGTCGTCGTCGACGCCGGGCCAGTGGCTCGTCGACGAGGCGCCGGGCACCGCGCATCTGGTCGTCCAGGCGCAGTCGCTGTTCGACGGCTCGGTGTACACGATCGACGAGGACGTCCCGTTCACGGTCAGCTACGCGATGACGATCGACTCCGACGACACCCTGAGCTTCCAGTAGCGGCGGGCCGAGGAGGCGCGGGTCGACTACCGAGCGGACGCCCGCCGCAGGAACGCGAACGTCCCGCCGATCGACAGCGCGATCAGGGCGACCGCGGCGACGGCGACCCACCAGGGCCGGAACGCCTCGGCGAGGGCGCCGAACGACGGCACCGCGAGCAGCACGCCCCCGGCCAGCACCAGCGCCGTGCCGAGGCTGATGGCCAACGGCCCCCGCGGACCGAAGCGCAGCCACGAGGCGCCGAACACCGAGCCGATCGAGAAGCACAGCAGCGAGCCGACGAACACCGTCGCCACGAACCTCACCGGGTCGCCGGCCCCCAGCAGGTCGACGTCGAAGACGTAGAAGCCGCCGAACCAGTGGTCGGTGACGAGCTCGATGCCGAGCAGCGCGACGAAGACCGCCGTGATGTAGAGCGACGCCAGCAGGTGCGCGAGCGTCGTGCCGAGGGCGAAGTCGCGGCGGGTCGTGCCGAGGGACGCCGCGAGGGGGAACGCCGTCGCGACGGTCGAGACCCCCAGGGCGATGAAGTAGCCGCTCTGCGCCCACGCGACGGCGGGGTTCATGCGGGCGCCCGGGGCGAAGTCCTCCGGCGTCGCCGCCATGGCGCGCTGGATGGCGATCTGGATGACGATCGTCACGAGGACGACGACCACCGTGATGATCAGCGGCACGACCAGCAGGCCGAGGCGGCGGACGAAGTGCAGCCGGGTGACGGCCAGCACACGGCTCGACTCGCGGGCGGGGACGCGCGAGGCGTCGGTGGCGGGCAGGGTGGTCATGACCGGGCTCCTTCGGGGTCGGCGGCGACCGCCGCGGTGAGTGCGGCGCCGGCGCCGGCGTGCGAGTCCGAGTCCGAGCCGACGGCGGCGACGACCTGCTGCAGCGAGACGCTCGAGAGCTCGACGCCCGCGTGGTCGGCGTCCTCCCGCACGCGGTCGTCGGCCGGCCCGTCGACCGTGGCCGTCATCAGGCCGCCGATCACGTGGGTCGACAGGGTGCGGCGGTCGGCGACGAAGGCCTGCACGGCCCGGGTGGTCCCGGCGACGGCGAAGGCCGACGCTCGCGCCTCGTCGACGTCGCAGTCGAGCCGGACGCGTCCGCGGTCGAGCACGACGACCCTCTCGAGCAGCGGCTCCATCTCGTCGATGAGGTGGGTCGAGAGCAGGATCGTGCGGGGGTGCTCGGCGTAGTCCTCGAGGAGGCGGTCGTAGAAGACCTGCCGGGCGGTGGCGTCGAGACCGAGATACGGCTCGTCGAAGATGGTCAGCGGTGCGCGGGAGGCGAGCCCGACGACGATGGCGACCGCCGAAGCCTGGCCCCGCGACATCTTCTTGATGGCGAGCTTGGTCGGCAGGCGGAAGTCCGAGACGAGCGAGGCCGCGAGCCCGGCGTCCCACCGGCGGTGGAAGGCCGGGGCGATCGAGAGCAGGTGCGACAGCCGGAAGTCGTCGGGGTAGCGCTGATCGTCGCGGATGAACGACGTCTGCGACAGGACCGTCGCGTCGTCGACCGGGTCGTGTCCGAAGACGCGCACCGCGCCTCCTGACGGTCGCTCCTGCCCCGCGATGTGGGCCATGAGGGTGGTCTTGCCGGCTCCGTTGCGGCCGAGGAGACCGCAGACGGTGTTCTCCTCGACGGCGAACGAGACGCCGTCGAGAGCGGTGGTCGAGCCGTAGCGGCGGTGCAGATCGGTGATCTCGATCGCGATGCTCATCAGCTTCTCTCCTGTTCGATCAGGGTGACGAGGGTGGGGAGGTCGATCCCGAGGGCGGCGGCCTCGCGGATCAGGGGGCGCACGTACTCGGCGGCGAAGGCGGCGCGCCGCTGCTCGCTCAGGCGTTCACGGGCGCCGGGGGCGACGAACATGCCGACACCCCGGCGTTTGTAGAGGATCCCCCGGTCGACGAGCAGATTGACGGCCTTGCCCGCCGTCGCCGGGTTGATGCGGTGGAACGCGGCGAACTCGTTGGTCGAGGCCACCTGCTCGTCTTCGGGGTAGGTGCCGTCGAGCACACGTCGCTCGATTTGGTCGGCGAGCTGCACGAAGATCGGACCCGACTCGTCGAACATGCGCACCTCCTCTTCATAGGTTCGTTACTTGAGTAATGAACCTAGGAGGCGCGAGTGCGGCTGTCAAGGGCGTCGCCGTCGGCGACGGCGTCCATACCGCGGACGCAGCGCGGCGGGCGGAGACGGCGCGCGGAGGCGGCGTGCGGCGAGCGGCAGGCCGAGGAGGCGCGGGTCGGGCAGGAGCGCCCGCGCACGGCCCGCCCGTCGTAGGCTCGGCGGCAGTCGTCGAGCCGTCACCCCCGTGACGCACCCCTCTTGATGCCCTGGCAGTCGACCGTGCGCGGCGCTTCCCCGGTGTCAAGAATACATAGATCCTGCGAGAATGACAGAAGTCCGTCACTCTCGGGTGGTCAGAGTGCGCACACGGGCTCCGCAGGCCGCCGGCATCGACCCCCGCGACGACTCGAGAGGAGACGTGCATGTCCGTCCCCTCCGGCGAGTTCCGAGCCTGGGCCGCGTCCGTCGGCCTCCCCGCCGCCGCCCTCCCCCTCGCCCGCGCCCTCGGCGTCAGCCGCAGCACGCTGCAGGCGCAGCTGCTCCGCGGTCGGGTGCCCGAGGCGCAGATCGTCGCCGCGGCCCGGGTCGCCGGCGTCGCCCCCGTCGACGCGCTGACCGCCTTCGACCGCTACGCCGACCTCCGGGGTCCGGCGATCGAGCCGACCCCCGCCGAGGTCCTCGCGCAGGTCGAGCTCGCCGACGCCCTCGTCGTGCTGCTCGACCGGCAGGCCCCGGGTGCGCGTGCCGCTCTCTCGGGCGTCCGCGGCATGGCCGACCCGCCCCTCCCCGGCTCGGTGCGGCAGTGGATCGACGCGATCGACCCCGGGGGCCTCCGCGCCACCCTCGCCGAGCGCTGGCGCATGGCCCCCTCGAACGTCTCGGCGGCCATCAGCGCCTCGAAGCTGCGCCCGTCGCAGCTGGTCGAGATCGCCCGCATCGCCGGCACCTCGTGGACGGGCGGACTCGCCGCCGCAGGTGTCCTCACACTGGAGGAGGCAGGATGGAGGCGCGGCGCGAGATCCGACGCGCTGACGCGCCTCTCGGACGTCGACCTGAACGACCTGGTCGCCGATCGTCTCGCCGCGGCGCAACGCGAGGCGAGGCGTCTCGCGGCCGACACCGAGCAGGCGCACCGAATCCAAGACACCCTGGGGTGACATGACCATCGCATTCCTCGTGGTCGCCGTACTGGCGGCCCTGGCCCTCACACGCCTCCCGGGGGCGATCAGGGGGCGCAACCCGCTCGTCGTGGCGTCGGCCTTCGCGATCGCCCTGGCCTTCGCGCTGATCACGCCCGAGGTCTACCGGGCCGTCGACGGCGTCCTGCCGTTCGAGAACGCGACCGACCTGCTCGCCAAGCTGCTGCTCTTCACCGGCCTGCTGCTCGCCGGCACGCAGGTCGCCCGGGCCTACGACGCGCCCCGCACGCTGCGGTTCGTCTCGGGACCGCCCGGGGCGCTCGTCTTCGTCGGGGTGTTCGTCGTCGAGGTGGCGCTCTTCGTCGCATCCGAGCCGACGGGGCGTGCGGCCGATCTCGCCCTCGACCTGGACCAGGGGGTCGTGCGGCTCTACTCGACGGTGGCGACCGCCTACCCCGCGTACCTCTTCGCGCTGCTGCTGCCGCACGTCGTCCGGGGCGTGCGCAGCTCGCAGACGAGCACCCGCCTCACGTCGCTGCTGCTCAGCGCCGGCGGCGTGCTCGCCCTCGTCCGCTTCGCGATCGGGCTCGTCACGCTCGGCGTCCCGGCCGCCTACCCCGTCGGCCAGATCGTCAGCGGCCTCGCCGCCGTGCTCGTGGCGCTGGGGCTCGCCCTGGCGTTCTTCGCCCGCAGGCTGCGGAGCCGCGCCGCCCGCTGACCCGCCCGCCGCCCGCTGACCCGGCCGACGCCTGCCGGACCCGCCCCGCGCCTCCCGACCCGCCCTGCGCCTCCTGCCTTAGACCTACGCGCGCGCCAGCTCGGCCAGCTCGTCCGGGCCGGCGAACATCGCCCGGTACGAGCGCGGCGTCGTCCCCAGCACGCGTCCGAAGTGGTGCCGCAGCACCGCCGCCGACCCGAACCCGACCTCGCCGGCGATGGCGTCGAGTCCGAGGCCGGTGCTCTCGAGCAGCCGTTGCGATCGCAGGAGGCGCTGCGACGTCAGCCAAGCGGCCGGCGTCGTCCCGAGCTCGGCCTTGAAGCGGCGGGCGAACGTGCGCGGCGACATGTGCGCCCGCGCGGCCAGGACCTCGACCGGCAGGTCGCGGTCGAGGTGGGCGAGCATCCAGTCGGTCAGGGGGGCGAGCGACGAGTCGGCCTCCACCGGCATCGGCCGTTCGATGAACTGGCTCTGCCCGCCGTCGCGGTGCGCGGGCACGACCATGCGTCGGGCGATCACGTTCGCGGCCGCCGCGCCGTGCACCCGCCGCACGAAATGGAGGCACGCGTCGATGCCGGCGGCGGTGCCGGCGCTCGTGATCACGCGGCGATCCTCGACGAAGAGCACGTCGGCGTCGACGGTGGTGCCCGGGTGGTCGGCCTGCAGACGATCGGAGTGCAGCCAGTGCGTGGTCGACCGGCGCCCGTCGAGCAGGCCGGCCTCGGCGAGCACGAAGGCGCCGCTGCAGACGCTGATCAGCCAGGCTCCGCGGGCCTCGGCGGCCACGAGCAGGTCGCGGACGGCCGGCGACAGCGAGCCGTTGTCGCCGTGGTCCGCGAACGCGGGCACGCAGATCACGTCGGCGTCGGCGGCCGCCGACAGGTCGAGGTCGACCGTGATGCCGAAGCCCTGATTGGTGCGGATCACGCCGGGGTGCTCGGTCACGACGCGGTGGTCGAACGTCGGTCCGCCGTCGGCCGAGCGGTCGAGTCCGAAGACCTCGCAGAGCACGCCGAACTCGAACGGGGCGACGCCGTCGGCCACGAGGGTCGCGACGACGAGCCCGGCCGGCGGCGTCGGATGCCGGGGGAGGGGCCGAGGAGGGGCGGTGGCGGTCACGAGGGCTCCAGACGACGCGGGGTTGGCAGCTTCTCGAGCAACCGTGGCCAGACTGCCACTGGTGGCGCGATGCGTCCACTCGTAGATTCCCCACCATGACGGACTCCCGGGATCTCGACCGCCTGCTCACCCCTCCGACGCCCGTCGCCGCGCGGGCCCTCGCCGTCGTCTCCGCGCACGCCTCGCCGGCCCTCGCCGCTCACAGCCTCCGGTCGTTCGCCTTCGCCGCCGCCCTGGGCGACTCCGAGGGCCTGGGCGTCGATCGCGAACTGCTCTGGGTGGCGTCGATGCTGCACGACCTGGGGCTGTCGCCGTCGTTCGACAGCCACACGGTGCCGTTCGAGCGGGCCGGTGCCGACGTCGCGCGGGTGTTCGCGGCGGGAGCGGGCTGGGACGACGAGCGGGGGAGGCGCGTGGCCGAGATCATCGAACGCCACATGTGGCCGTCGGTGGCCGCCGAGCTCGACGTCGAGGGTCATCTTCTCGAGCGGGCCACGAGTCTCGACGTGAGCGGGGCGGCCCCCGGCGACTGGGAGCGCGGCTTCGTCGCGGCGGTCGTCGAACGGCTGCCCCGCGACGGCTTCGGTGACGAGTTCGCGACGCTCGCCGCCGCGCAGGCTCATCGCAAGCCCGCGTCGGAGGCGGGTCGGTCCGTCCGCGCGGGGCTGCCCGCCCGGGCCCGGGCCAACCCCCTCGACGCGGTGCCGCGCCCCTGACGGCCGCACCGCGCCTCCTCGGCCTCTGCCGCGCTCCGGCGTCTCGTACGGTGGCAGCATGCGATCTCTCATCACGCTCGACGACTGGGCCCCCTCCGACGTCGAGCAGGTCTTCGCCCTGGCCGACGCCTACCGCGACGGTCGAGGGCCCGTGACGACGGGCTGCGCCGTGATGTTCTTCCCCGCGACGAGTCTGCGCACCCGCGTGACGTTCGAACGGGGTGCGGCGCTCATGGGGCTCCAGCCGATCGTGCTGCCGGACACGACGCTCGACAAGGCCGAGGCGCTCGGCGACGTCGCCGCCTACCTCGACGCCTGGGCCGACATCGTCGTCGTCCGCCACCCCGACCTCGCCGTCGTGCAGGGGCTCGCCGACGCCGGGACCCTCCCGATCGTCAACGCCATGACCGATCGGAACCACCCGTGCGAGGTGCTCTCCGACCTCTGGTCGCTCCGGCGGCTGCGGGGCGGGCTCGAGTCGACCCGGTTCCTGTTCGTCGGGGCGGACGGCAACATCTCGCGCGCCTGGCACGAGGCGGCGCGGCTGCTGCACCTCGACCTCGTGCAGTGCTGTCCGACGGGGCTCGCGTCGCCCGGCGCCCGCACGACGGACGACCTCGAGACGGCCATCCGATCCGCCGACGTCGTCCTCACCGACGGGCCGGGCGCCCACGCCGAGCAGCTCGCGCCGTACCGGATCACCGCCGCGCTGCTCGACACGGCGCCCGAGGGCGTCCGTCTGAACCCGTGCCCGCCGTTCGTCCGCGGGCGCGAGGTCGGCGCCGACGCGATCGACCACCCGGCGTTCGTCGGCCACGGCTTCAAGGCGTCGCTCCTGCCGGTGCAGCAGGCGATCATGGCGCACTGCCTCGCGTGACGGCCGTCGCAGCCCGCCCCGAGCATCCCCGGGTCGGACGGCGAGCCCGACCCTAGGCCGACCCCGACCCCGACCCCGACACCGACCCC
>Ga0308158_10003239_pt1 | contig 14524 bp, 17 predicted proteins | sample PhyBR2_FD_201038 | JGI IMG/M metagenome (GOLD analysis project Ga0308158, IMG submission 201038) | Phyllosphere microbial communities from UC Gill Tract Community Farm, Albany, California, United States - DLSLB.R2 | ecosystem: Host-associated > Plants > Phyllosphere > Unclassified | place: USA... | reverse complement strand
GCGAGGCGCCCTCGATCCGCCAGTGGACGAAGGACGTCAAGGAGGCCATGTCTAACCTGCGCATGGACCCGAAGTTCGCGCAGCGCAACGTCAACGAGGGCTTCTCGGGCGGCGAGAAGAAGCGCCACGAGATCATGCAGCTCGAGGTGCTCAAGCCCAAGCTCGCCGTTCTCGACGAGACCGATTCCGGCCTCGACGTCGACGCGCTGAAGATCGTCTCGGAGGGTGTGAACCGCGCCAAGGAGGCGACCAACCTCGGTGTCCTCCTCATCACGCACTACACCCGCATCCTGCGTTACATCCGTCCCGACTTCGTGCACGTGGTCGTCAAGGGCAAGATCGTCGAAGAGGGCGGTCCTGAGCTCGCCGACCGCCTCGAGGAAGAGGGCTACGACCGCTTCCTCGACCCCGCAGAGCCCATCGAAGCGTAGGCTGACAGCATGACCGCGACGCTCACTCCTGAGAAGTACGACGAGGTCACCGAGGCTCTGAAGGACGTCATGGATCCCGAGCTCGGGATCAACGTCGTCGACCTCGGCCTGATCTACGACCTCTCATGGGACGACGAGAACGACGCGCTGGTCATCCACATGACGCTGACCAGCGCCGGATGCCCGCTCACGGACGTGCTCGAGGAGCAGACCGCGCAGGCGCTGGACTCGGTCGTCGACCAGTTCCGCATCAACTGGGTGTGGATGCCGCCGTGGGGCCCGGAGCGCATCACCGACGACGGGCGCGACATGATGCGCGCGCTCGGATTCGCGATCTGACATGACGGCTCACGTCGTGGCTCTTCCCCTGGCGGAACTGCGGCAGCGCACGAGCGAGAAGTGGCGGGAGTACCCGGAAGGGGTGCTCCCGCTCTTCGTCGCCGAGACGGACTTCCCGCTCGCGCCGGCCGTCAGCACCGCGCTCGAGCGCGCCGTGCGCACCGGCGACACGGGATACGTCGCCTCTCGCACCCCGCTCGCGGGCGCCTACGCGGCCTTCGCTGAGCGTCGGTACGGCTGGTCGCCGGACCCCGCCGGAATGCGCAGCACAGCCGATGTCAGCATGGGCATCGTCGAGATCCTCCGCCGGGTCATCTCTCCGGGGGATCGGGTGGTCGTGAACCCGCCGGTCTATCCTCCGTTCTTCGACCTGGTCGCGGAGGCCGGGGGAGTCGTGGAGCGCGTGCCACTGCGTGATACGGGTGACGCGTGGGAGCTGGATCTGGACGGGATCGCCGCGTCTCTGGCATCCGGTGCGCGTGCCGTTCTGCTCTGCAACCCTCACAATCCGACCGGGACCGTGCACTCGGCCGAGTCGCTGCGTGCGCTGGCAGAGCTCGCCGCCGAGCACGGCGTGGCGGTGATCTCGGACGAGATCCACGCGCCGCTCAGTCAGCCGGGGTCCGGCTTCACGCCGTTCCTCGCGACCGGCGACGCCGCGTCGCGGGTCGGATACGCCGTCGTGAGCGCCAGCAAAGCCTTCAATCTCGCGGGTCTCAAGTGCGCGCTGATGGTGGCCGCGAGCGACGACACGCAGCGCGTGCTGCGTGAGCTGCCGGTCGAGGTCGAGTGGCGGACAGGCCAGTTCGGCCTGCTCGCGGCTGTGGCGGCGTTCGCTCCCGAGAGCGACGACTGGCTCGACGGTCTTCTCCGCACGCTCGACGAGAATCGCCGCCTGCTCGCGGCGCTTCTGGCTGAGCACCTGCCCGAGGCGCGCTACCGGATGCCCGACGCCGGCTACCTCGCCTGGATCGACCTCACCGACCTCGGCTGGGGTGAGAACCCCGCGAGGCGCATTCTGCGAGAGGCGGAGGTCGCGCTGCACTATGGGCCTGCGTTTGGCGCCGAGGGTGCGGGGCATGTGCGCCTCAACTTCGGCACGAGCCCCGAGATCGTCACCGAGGCCGTCAGCAGGATCGCCGCGCTGCGCGCCGGCGACTCGGCTCGCAGCGCCGGGGCCGAGGAGTGACCACCACCGCACCGGTGGCGACGATCTGGGATCGCACCCGTCTCGGCATCACGATCGGCTCGGTCGTCCTCATCTTCCTGGCTGCGATCGAGGCTCTTGCGGTCACGACGGTGATGCCGGTGGTGAGCGCTGACCTGCACGGCGAGGCGCTGTACGCCATCGCGTTCTCGGGCACGCTCGCGACGAGCGTCATCGGCATGGTCGCGGCAGGCACGTGGAGCGACCGTTCAGGACCTCGCGCTCCGCTGTACACGGCGGTCGCCCTGTTCCTCGCCGGGCTCGTCGTCTCGGGCCTCGCCCTCGACATGTACACCTTCCTCGCCGGCCGGCTGATCCAGGGTCTCGGCGCAGGCGGGCAGACGGTCGCGCTGTACGTGGTCGTCGCCCGCGTCTATCCGCCCCAGCTGCACGGGCGCATCTTCGCCGCGTATGCCGCCGCATGGGTGGTGCCGTCGATGATCGGGCCGTTCCTCGCAGGGCTCGTGACAGAGCTGCTGCACTGGCGCTGGACTTTCCTCGGCGTCGCTGTGCTGACGGCGGGTGCATTCGTGCTCGTCGTCCAGCGACTGAGCGGAGTGCGTCTCGAGGCGGACGCGGGAGAGGCGAACCAGGATGCCGCCATGGCGGATGCCGAAGGAGCGGAGCCCCCGGCGCAGGGAGCATTCGCGAAGCGGATGCTGCTGGCCCTCGTCGTCGCGATCTGCGCCGTGGCAGTGGGGTTCACCGTGGAGCTTCCGCTCGCAGCCGGCGGACCGCTCGCTGCGCTCGGGATCGCGGTCATCGGGGTCGCGCTGCTTCCCCTGCTGCCGCGCCGCACGCTGCAGGCCGGCCCCGGACTCCCCAGCGTCGTGCTCACCCGCGGCCTCATCGCCGGCGCGTTCTTCGCTGCCGAGGCGTACATTCCCAAGCTGCTGATGGACGACTTCGACTTCTCGCCCTCGATCGCGGGCCTTGCGCTGACCCTCGCAGCCCTCGGCTGGTCGAGCGCCTCGGCCGTACAGGGGCGCTACGGTGACCGCCTGGGCAGCCGGCGGATCATGCTGATCACCTTCGTGCTGCTCATAGCCGCTCTGCTCGGCATCATCGGCGTGCTGCTGCTCTGGCCGCTGCCGTGGATCGTCGTGGTCGGCTGGGGGCTCGCGGGTGCCGGGATGGGCTTGCTCTACCCTCGGCTGACGGTGCTCACCCTGGCGTACTCCACGACTCGCGACGAAGGATTCAACTCCTCGGCGCTGTCGATCTCGGACGCCACAGGCTCAGCCCTCGCCGTGGCCGTGGCTGGTCTCGGTTTCGTCGCCCTGCCGCTGCTCGGCAGCGGGTACCTGACGGTGTACGTCTTCGCCGCCGTGCTGACGGTCGTCGCGGTGCTTCCCGGTCTGAGGATGGGCGACGCGCAGCGCTGACCCGTGTGGGCACGCGTGTCCACCGACGACAAGGTTTTCGCGGCGACGCTGTATCCGTCGCCTGCTGGTGTCGGCGTGCACGTCAATACAGTGAACAGTGTTCCGCCGACGCCCAGGCGTCCGTAGACCACGACTCACGGAGGACACATGACTGAACCCCGCCCGCTCGGCGCCGACATCGCACGAATCGCCGTCTTCGCCGCGCTGATCATCGTGCTCGGCACCGTCATCGTGCCGCTTCCGGGAGGTGTGCCGATCACCGGCCAGACGCTCGGGGTCATGCTCGCCGGTCTGGTGCTGGGTGCACGGCGCGCTCCGCTGGCGATCCTCGTCGTGCTCGCCCTCGCGGCGATCGGACTGCCGGTGCTGGCGGGCGGGCGAGGCGGCCTGGGGGTGTTCGTCGGACCGACGGCCGGCTACATGCTCGGCTGGGTCTTCGGGACGATCGTGATCGGCCTGATCGCCCATTCGGGACGTCCCGAATGGTGGCGCACCGCCGGCGCGACGGTCGTGGGCGGCATCGCCGTGGTCTACCTGTTCGGCATCCCGGTGCAGGCCGCCGTCACGGGGGTTCCGCTCGACCTCACGGCACTGTCGGCTCTCGTCTTCCTTCCCGGGGACCTCATCAAGGCCGGCGTCGCCACGGTGCTGGTGCTGGCACTGCGTCGGGCCTACCCGCGGGCGTTCCCCGCACGTGGCGCTGCGGCGCCGGCATCCGCCCTTTCGTGACAGATCCCGGGATCAGGTTCGACGGTGTCGAGTGCATCGTGGACGGCAATCGCGTCCTGCACGACATCGATCTGCGCCTGAGCGCACCGCGGACCGCGGTCATCGGGGCGAACGGCTCGGGCAAGTCGACGTTCGCCCGGATGCTCAACGGGCTGCGTCCGCTGACGGGCGGGCGCGCGAGCGTGCTCGGGTTCGACATCAGCCGGGGTGCCAGCGCGCTGCGCGATCGTGTCGGGTTCGTGTTCACGAATCCCGAGGCGCAGATCCTCATGCCCACCCCGGCGGAGGACATAGCGCTCTCGCTGCGCGGCCTGCCGACGACGCAGCGAGCTGAGCGAGTGCAGGCGATGCTGTCGCGATTCGGCCTCGAGGGCAGAGGCGACCAGCCGGCGTCGTCGCTGTCGGGCGGTCAGCGTCAGCTGCTGGCCATCGCGTCCGTGCTCGCCACCGAACCGGATCTCGTGGTCGCCGACGAACCGACCACTCTGCTCGACCTGCGCAACGCCCGCCGCATCGGAGACCTGCTGCTGTCCCTCGATGCACCGGTGGTGATCGTCACCCATGATCTGGACCTCGCCGGCGCGTGCGACGAGGTGGTGCTGTTCGATGAGGGCACGGTGCGCGGTGTCGGGGCGCCCGACGACATCATCGACGCCTACCGGCGGCTGGTCGCATGATCTCGCTGTTCCGCCCGGGGAACACCGTGCTGCACAGACTCCCCGCCGGGGTCAAGCTGTGCGGGCTGATCGTCGCGGCGCTGGCGATCTCGCTGGCGCCCCTGGGGGTGGGCGGCGGTCTCGGCGTCGTGTTCGCGGCGACCGCGGTGCTGTTCCTCGCCGGCCTCGGCGTGCGGGAGGTCGCGGGCGCCTGGTGGCGACTGCGCTGGGTGATCCTGCTGCTCTGCGGCGCGCTGTGGGTGTTCGTCGACGCTTCCACCGCCGTGCAGAACACGTCGCGTGTCGTCGGGCTGATACTTCTGGCCGAGACGGTGACCCGTACCACGCGCATGGGCGATCTGCTCGACGTGATGGAGCGGAGCCTGCGCCCATTCCGGCGGGTGGGGGTGAACCCGGAGACGGCCGCGCTGACCATCTCGCTGACGATCGCGATGGTCCCCGTTCTCGCCGGTTTCCTGCGCCAGGTGCGCGAGGCACAGCACGCTCGCGGCGTGCGGCTCGGGCCGCGTGTCGCCCTTCCGCTGCTGGTTCTCGCGATGCGCCATGCTGACGATGTGGGGGACGCCCTGGCCGCTCGCGGTCTCGCGCGCTGACGCGCAGTGGGGGTCCCGCACGACGGTGATCAGGACGACGGACCGACGCGCCACAGTCGCGTACACTGGGAGGCTGGCCATTCGGCCGCTCATCCTCACCTCCCGAAGATCGGACTGCGCTGTGCTCGCCGTGCACGAACTCGAGATCCGCGTCGGAGCCCGCGTGCTCATGTCGGACGTCTCGTTCCGAGTCGCCGACGGCGACAAGATCGGCCTCGTCGGCCGCAACGGCGCCGGCAAGACCACCCTCACCAAGGTGCTCGCCGGCGACGTCCTCGCCTCGGAGGGCAAGGTCACCCGGTCGGGCGAGATCGGCTACCTGCCGCAGGACCCGCGCACCGGCGACCCCGAGATGCTCGCGCGCACGCGCATCCTCGACGCGCGCGGCCTGGGATCGATTCAACTGGGGATCAGCAACGCCTCGCACGACATGGCATCCGAAGACCCCAAGGTCGCCGAGCGCGCCATGCGCAAGTTCGCCAACCTCACCGAGCGCTTCGAGGCGCTCGGCGGCTACGCAGCCGAAGCGGAAGCGGCGTCGATCGCCCACAACCTCTCCCTCCCTGACCGCATCCTCGACCAGCCGCTGAACACGCTCTCGGGCGGACAGCGCCGCCGCATCGAGCTCGCGCGCATCCTGTTCTCCGATGCCGAGACGATGATCCTCGACGAGCCGACCAACCACCTCGACGCCGACAGCGTCGTGTGGCTCCGCGACTTCCTGAAGAACTACAAGGGCGGGCTCATCGTGATCAGTCACGACGTCGAGCTCGTCGGTGAGACGGTCAACCGCGTCTTCTACCTCGACGCGAACCGCCAGGTCATCGACATCTACAACATGAACTGGAAGAACTACCTGCGCCAGCGGGTGGCCGACGAGGAGCGCCGGAAGAAGGAGCGCGCCAACGCCGAGAAGAAGGCGACGCAGCTGCAGCTGCAGGCCGCCCGGTTCGGGGCGAAGGCCTCGAAGGCGGCCGCGGCGCACCAGATGGTCGCCAGGGCCGAGAAGCTCCTGTCGGGCCTCGATGAGGTGCGTCAGGTCGACAGGGTGGCAAAGCTGCGCTTCCCGAAGCCCGCGCCGTGCGGCAAGACCCCGCTGATGGCATCCGGTCTGTCGAAGTCGTACGGTTCGCTCGAGATCTTCACCGATGTCGATCTTGCGATCGACCGCGGCTCCAAGGTCGTCGTGCTCGGCCTCAACGGTGCGGGCAAGACGACGCTGCTCCGTCTGCTCGCCGGCGTCGATCAGCCCGACACCGGCCAGCTCGAACCGGGCCACGGACTCAAGATCGGCTATTACGCGCAGGAGCACGAGAACCTCGACGTGAAGCGCTCGGTGCTCGAGAACATGATCTCGGCAGCGCCGGATCTGAACGAGACCGAGGCGCGAAAAGTGCTCGGGTCGTTCCTCTTCACCGGCGACGATGTGCACAAGCCCGCCGGCGTGCTCTCAGGCGGCGAGAAGACGCGCCTGTCGCTGGCGACGCTGGTCGTCTCCTCGGCGAACATGCTGCTGCTCGACGAGCCGACGAACAACCTCGACCCGGCCTCGCGTGAGGAGATCCTCGGGGCGCTGGCTCACTACGAAGGCGCCGTCGTGCTGGTCTCGCACGACCCAGGGGCGGTCGCGTCGCTCAACCCCGAGCGTGTGCTGATCCTGCCGGACGGCGTCGAGGACATCTGGAGCAAGGACTACCAGGATCTCATCGAGCTCGCCTGAGCCCGATCCGACGCCGGCTCAGTGCAGACGCGTCACCGCCGGACGGCGTCGAGCAGCGCGTCCTCATCGTCGGCGTCCCGGTCGCGTCGTCTGGGCTGCCGCTTCGGCAGCTCGCCGGCGTCCTCCTTCGCCTTCACGATCTCGATGCGGATCACGTAGGCGATGAAGGCGAAGCCCATGATCGCGAACAGGATCCACTGGATCGCGTAGGAGAGATGGGGCCCGGGATCATCGGTGGGTGATGCGAACCCGCCGAGTCCGGCTTCCGCAGCCGGGTCTTCGGAGACGAGCTGACCGTAGGCGCCGGTGACGAGCGACGGGTTCACGCGATCGGCGATCGTCGGCAGATGGATCGTCGGCACCTGGCCCGCGGGAGCGCTGCGCCCGGATGCCGGAAGCGACTCGCCAGGGCGCAGCCGCACGACGACCGTGCTGTCGCCCTGCGGGGGAGCGGGCACCGACTTCGGCACGCTGTCCTCGCCGGGTGAGATCCACCCGCGATCGACGAGCAGCACGAGTCCGCTCTCGTCGCGGAACGGCACGAGAACCTCGAACGCGCTGGTGCCGCCGTGCGGGCGGTTGCGCACCAGAAGCTGCTCGTCTGCGAGATACTCGCCCCGCAGCAGCACCGGATGCCATTCGTCGGAAGGCTGCAGTACCCCGGCGGTTCCGAGCAGCTCCGACGCCGCCACGGGCTCGGCGTCGTAGTTGCGCTCCACGAGCGCGATCTGCTCGGCTCGGGACTCGTTTCGATCGAATTGCCACTGCGAGAGGAAGGCGCACGCGATCGCGAAGCCGATGGCGACGAGCAGATAGACGCCCCAGCGCATCAGACGGCTCACTCGGGCGTCCCTTCGTGCACCTCGACGGGGAAGTCCCTGGCTCGCAGGTAGTCGCTGAGGAATCCGACATGCGCGTCGCAGGCGAGCCAGATCTTGCGCCGATCAGCAGCATGGATGCGCGGGTTGCGCCAGACGATGTGGTGCGTGGCGGGTTCCCGGCACTCTGCCCGCGCGCATTCGAGCGCGTCGGTCATCTCTCGTCGGCTCCGGGGTCGTCGCGCTTCTCGATGATCGTGATCACGTCGGGCTGCGTGGAGATGGACTCGGGAGCGGATGCCCGAGGGACGTCGAGCTCGGCCACCGGCGATTCGACGGTGCTCGGAGTGCTGTCGCTGCCGGCGTTGGCGTAGACGACCGCGATGTACGGGAGGAAGATCGCTGCAGCCGCGAAAGCCCATGTCCACCAGCCGATGGGCTGCACGAGAGCCATGAGGAGGAAGCAGACCGTGCGGATGCCCATCGTCAGGGCGTAACGGCGCACGCGGTGGTCAGCCTCGTCCCGCGGCGACTGCGGCAGGGAGGTGACGGAGGGGGCGTGGTGCTTCTCTTTCACGGTGCCTCCAGCCTACGCCGCGCCCGGCGCCCCGGACGCCGTTCGGAGGCTCGGCGCTCGATAGGATGGCGAGCGATCCGTTCCCAGTCAGGAGTCCCCATGAGCGCTGAGCGCGTCGTCCTCGTCACCGGTGGAAACCGCGGCATCGGCCGCGCGATCGCCGAACGCTTCGTCCGCGAAGGCTACCGCGTCGCGGTCACCGCCCGCAGCGGCGAGGGCCCTGCGGGAACCCTCACGGTTCGTGCGGATGTGACCGACGCCGCCGCGATCGATGCGGCGTTCACCGAGGTCGAGCAGCAGCTCGGGCCGGTGGAGATCGTCGTCGCCAACGCCGGCATCACCAAGGACACCCTGCTCATGCGCATGAGCGAGGACGACTTCGACAGCGTCGTGGCGACCAACCTGGGTGGCACCTTCCGTGTCGTCAAGCGCGCATCGAAGGGCATGCTGCGCGCTCGCTTCGGCCGGGTCATCCTCATCTCGAGCGTGGTCGGCCTGTACGGCTCGGCCGGGCAGGTGAACTACTCGGCGTCGAAGAGCGCCCTGGTCGGCTTCGCCCGTTCGCTCACTCGGGAGCTGGGCGGCCGCGGGATCACCGCGAACGTCGTGGCGCCCGGCTTCATCGAGACCGACATGACCGCCTCGCTGCCCGAAGAGACCCAGAAGCAGTACAAAGCCAGCATCCCGGCGGGTCGCTTCGCGACGCCGGACGAGGTGGCCGGAGCTGTGGCATGGCTCGCAGGCGACGACGCCGGTTACATCTCGGGCGCTGTGATCCCGGTCGACGGCGGCCTGGGCATGGGGCACTGACCTGACCGCCGCGACCGCCGTCAGGATCTGACGGCGTCGAGGATGGCTGTCGCGAGGCGCTGCGGCATCGAGAACCGCGGCCAGTGACCCGAGCCGAGCTTGACCACGTCCGCATCGGCGACCGATGCGAACTCCACGCCCCACGGACCCCAATCGGCGAGCTCGGCCTCGAGCTGCTGCCGGTCGTATGCGCCCATCAGCAGTGTCACCGGAACGGCGAAACGGCGCTCGTCGGCGAGGCGGATCGGATCTGAGGGAACTCGCGCCGGAACGCTCGCGGTCTGCGCGGCGGTGCGTGTTCTCGTCTCGTCGTCGAGGTCGTGCACGTCCTCATCCGGAAAGTGATCCCACCCGGGGAACGGCACGACGCCGTCGACGACCTCGAACTCGCTGATCCCGCGGCCGGGGGCAGGGGGAACGGTGTCGACGAAGATCACTCGAGCGACCCGATCCGGGCGCGCGTCGGCTGCGCCCCAGACGACATTGCCGCCGCCGGAGTGCCCGACGAGGACCACAGGGCCCTCGAGACCGTCGATGAGCGCGACGACCGCGTCCACCCAGTCAGCGATGCCGACCTCAGGCGCGGGCTCGCCCAGTCCGGGCATCGTCATCGGATGAACTCGATGGCCGGCTGTGTTCAGAATCGGTGTCACGTCGTCCCAGGAAGACGCATCCAGCCACAGGCCGGGAATGAGGATGATGTCCATGTGACGACGCTAGCCGCCACCGCCGACATCAGGGCAGCAGGGGAATGACCTCGGACAGGTCCTGGGGGCCGATCACGAGCGACGCCGCAGCTCGCACCGCCGGCTTCGCATTGAAGGCGATGCCCAGCCCGGCGACGGCCATCATGGTGAGATCGTTCGCGCCGTCGCCGATCGCGATGGTCGCGTGCGGCGCGACACCCAGCTCTGCCGCCCAGGTCTGCAGCGAAGCGGCCTTGGCCTCGGCATCCACGATCTCGCCGTCGACCGACCCCGCGAGCGCGTCGCCGTCGAGGAGCAGCCGATTGGCGCGCCAGCGGTCGACGCCGAGGTCGGGGGCGATGTGATCGAGGATCTCGTGGAAGCCACCCGAGACGACACCCACGACTCCGCCCCGCTCGTGCACCGCCTCGGTGAGCTCGCGCACCCCAGGAGTCGGCTCGATGCGGGCGAGCACCTTCGCGAACGCCGTCGTCGGCACACCGCGCAGCGCGTCGACCCGTGAGCGCAGGCTCGTGGCGAAGTCCACCTCGCCGCGCATCGCGGCCTCCGTCGCCGCCTGCACCTCGTCGCGGCGACCCGCCTCGTCGGCGAGCAGCTCGATCACCTCGTTGCGGATGAGCGTGGAATCGGCATCGAGGACGACGAGGAAGCGCGCAGCGGTCACCCGTCGAGCGTATCGGTCAACGGGTGATGCGCACGCCCTTGCCGACGACCGTGATGCCGGAGTCCGTCACGGTGAAACCGCGCTCGAGATCGCGTTCGCGATCGACGCCGACGGTCGCGCCGTCTTCGAGGATCACGTTCTTGTCGAGCACAGCTCGACGCACGCGTGCCCCGAGACCCAGATGGACGTGGTCGAGCAGCACCGAGTCGGTGATCGTCGATCCGCCGAGCGCCACGCCGCCGAGACCGATCACGCTGCGCTCGATGTGCGTGCCGGAGAGCACGGAGCCTGCAGCGACGACGGAGTCGATCGCGTTGCCGATGCGACCCACGGCGTCGCGCACGAACTTCGCCGGGGGCATGTTCACGTTCTGCGTGCGGATCGGCCAGTCGGTGTTGTACAGGTTGAAGATCGGCAGGGTCGAGATCAGATCCATGTGCGCGTCGAAGTACGAGTCGATGGTCCCCACGTCCCGCCAGTACGAGCGGTCGCGCGGGGAAGAGCCCGGAACATCGTTCTGCTTCATGTCGTAGTAGCCGGCTTCGCCGCGTTCGACGAAGTAGGGGATGATGTCGCCGCCCATGTCATGACCGGACGAGGCGGATTCGCCGTCTGCCTCGACCGCCGCGACGAGCGCATCGGCATCGAAGACGTAGTTGCCCATCGAGACCAGCACCTCGTTGGGGGAGTCGGCCAGCCCCACCGGGTCGGCCGGCTTCTCGAGGAAGTCCCGGATCCGCCCCGTTTCGGGGTCGGCGTCGATCACACCGAACTGGGACGCCAGCGCGATCGGCTGACGGATGCCCGCCACGGTCGCCGGCGCACCGGAGGCGATGTGCGCGTCGATCATCTGCTGGAAGTCCATGCGGTAGACGTGGTCGGCGCCGATGACGACCACGATGTCGGGCTTCTCGTCGTTGATCAGGTTGAGGCTCTGCAGGATGGCATCCGCTGATCCTGAGAACCAGCGCTTGCCGAGCCGCTGCTGGGCCGGGACCGATGTGACATACGAGTCGAGGAGCGCCGACATGCGCCAGTTCTGCGAGACGTGCCGGTCGAGGCTGTGCGACTTGTACTGCGTCAGCACGACCACCTGTCTGAGGCCGGAGTTTATGAGGTTCGAGATCGCGAAGTCGATCAGCCGGTACTGGCCGCCGAACGGCACTGCCGGTTTGGCTCTGTCCGCGGTGAGTGGCATGAGTCGCTTGCCCTCGCCGCCGGCGAGGATGATCCCGAAAACCTTCTTTGGAGCCGACATGCGTCCACCATAGAGCGCTCGGCGGTCGATGTACTACCGTGCAGACATGCGAGTCGACATCATCACCAAGGAATACCCGCCGGAGATATACGGCGGCGCGGGGGTGCATGTCGCGGAGCTGGTCGCCGCACTGCGAAGCAGCATCGACGTGCAGGTGAGGGCCTTCGGCGCAGAGCGCGCGGAGCCCGGCACGGTGGCGTACCGCGCCCCGGCCGAGCTCGCCGGCGCGAACCCCGCGCTGCAGACGCTCGGTACCGATCTCGTGATGGTCGGGGACGTCGCGGGAGCCGATCTCGTGCACAGTCACACCTGGTACGCGAACTTCGCAGGACACCTCGCCTCGCAGCTGCACGGCATCCCGCACGTCCTGACTGCGCACAGCCTCGAGCCGCTGCGGCCCTGGAAGGCCGAGCAGCTCGGTGGCGGATACGCGGTGTCGAGCGGCATCGAGCGTCTCGCGTACGAGAACGCCGCCGCGATCATCGCCGTGAGCGCCGGTATGCGACACGACATCCTGCGCAGCTACCCGCAGGTCGACCCCTCCCGAGTGAGGGTCATCCACAACGGCATCGACGTCGAGCGCTGGCGCCCGGTCGAGAACCCGGCCTTCCTCGAGAGCATCGGCATGGACCCGTCGCGTCCGTCCGTCGTTTTCGTCGGCCGCATCACCAGGCAGAAGGGCCTGCCGTATCTGCTGAGGGCCGCGCAGCTGCTGCCGGCGGACGTGCAGCTCGTGCTCTGCGCCGGAGCCCCGGACACCCCCGAGATCATGGCCGAGGTGCAGGAGGGCGTGCGCCTGCTGCAGCAGACGCGGGAGGGGGTCGTGTGGATCGAGCGGATGCTGCCGCGCGACGAGCTCTCGGCGATCCTCGCGGCGGCGACCACGTTCGTGTGCCCGTCGGTGTACGAACCACTGGGCATCGTCAACCTCGAGGCCATGGCATGCGGCGCCGCAGTCGTCGGCACGGCGACGGGAGGCATCCCCGAGGTCGTCGACGACGGCGTGACCGGCCGGCTGGTGCCGATCGAGCAGCTGCAGGACGGCACGGGGACTCCGGTCGATCCCGATCGCTACGTGTCGGATCTCGCCGCCGCGCTCACCGAGGTCACGGGCGACCCAGCGCGCGCGAAGCAGTATGGCGAGGCAGGGCGCGAGCGTGCGCGCAGCCAGTTCAGCTGGGGGGCGATCGCCGACACCACGCGCGCGCTGTACGAGGAGCTGACCTCCTGAGCCGATAGGCTGGCGTCATGTCGAGCGCTCTGGATCTCACTGATGTCGTCGTGCGTCGCGAAGGCCGCAACATCGTCGATCAGGTGACCTGGTCGGTGTCGGAGGATCAGCGCTGGGTGGTGCTCGGCCCCAACGGCGCGGGCAAGACCACTCTCCTGCAGCTGGCGGACACGCTCATGCATCCCACATCGGGCACCGTCACAGTGCTGGGGGAGACCCTCGGGCGCACGGATGTCTTCGAGCTGCGTCCGCGGATCGGCTTCGCCTCGTCGGCGATGGCCCGCCGCATTCCGCGCGACGAGACCGTCCTCAACACCGTGATGACGGCAGCGTTCTCGGTCATGGGCCGCTGGAACGAGGAGTACGAGGCGATCGACGAGCGCCGCGCGCGTCGCGTGCTGGCCGACTGGCACCTCGAGCACCTCGCCGAGCGTCTGTTCGGCACGCTGAGCGACGGGGAGCAGAAGCGCGTGCAGATCGCTCGTGCCGTGATGACCGATCCCGAGCTGCTGCTGCTCGACGAGCCTACGGCGAGCCTCGACCTCGGCGCCCGTGAGGAGCTGCTGCAGCTTCTCAGCGGCTACGCCGCATCGCCGACGACGCCCGCGATGGTCATGGTCACCCACCACGTCGAGGAGATCCCGGTCGGGTTCACGCATGTCCTGCTGCTGCGTGACGGCGGAGTCGTGGCCTCGGGGCCGATCGCAGAGACGCTCACGGCCGAAGCGCTCACCGAGGCGTTCGGCATGCCGATCGTGCTCACCCAGGAGGGCGGCCGCTACGCCGCACGCGCCGCCTGAGAGGTGCTAAAGTAGATCCTTGGTGCGATCGCACCGCAGACTTCCCTCGTCCCTGGCAGAATCCAGGGCACCACGTAAGGAATCCCATGAAGACTGACATCCACCCCGAATACCAGGCCGTCGTGTTCCGCGACCTCGGCTCGGGCGAGACCTTCCTCACCCGCTCCACCGTCTCGAGCGACAAGACGATCGAGCTGGACGGTGTGGAGTACCCCGTCATCGACGTCGAGATCTCCTCGGCCTCGCACCCGTTCTACACGGGCAAGCAGCGCATCATGGACTCGGCCGGTCGTGTCGAGAAGTTCAACCAGCGCTTCAAGGGCTTCGGCGGCTCGTCCAAGTAAGCTGCCACGTCGAAGGCCCCGCTGCGGCGGGGCCTTCGTCGTATCCGGGACCATCCGCCGGCCGGGAATCATCCGCGGACCGGCCACGTGCCATCCAGTCTCTGCTCGGGTTCGAGTCGACCGGTGCGGATGAAGTACTCGGTGAGGCTCGACGCCTGATCGCGCGCCCAGCTGATCTGCCGCGTGTGCAGCTCAGCGGCCGAGCGCGGCAACGGGAACTCCCGCGCCAGCGCG
>Ga0308158_10003238_pt1 | contig 14527 bp, 15 predicted proteins | sample PhyBR2_FD_201038 | JGI IMG/M metagenome (GOLD analysis project Ga0308158, IMG submission 201038) | Phyllosphere microbial communities from UC Gill Tract Community Farm, Albany, California, United States - DLSLB.R2 | ecosystem: Host-associated > Plants > Phyllosphere > Unclassified | place: USA... | reverse complement strand
TGTTCCAACTCGACGCCTTCACCACTCGCCGTTTCACGGGGAATCCTGCGGCGGTGATGCTGCTCGAGACATATCCCGACGACCGCACGTTGCAGGCGCTGGCGGCCGAGAACAACCTTGCCGAGACGGCCTTCGTCGTTCCCGATGGCGCCGATTTCCGCATCCGTTGGTTCACGCCGACCGTGGAGGTGCCGTTGTGCGGCCACGCGACGCTGGCGAGCGCGGCCGTGGTTCTGGAACGCTTGGAGCCTGCCCGCGAGACGGTCGTGTTCCATTCGGCGAGTGGTCCTCTGACCGTCCGGCGTTCGAAACGCGGCTATGTCATGGATTTTCCGGCCCGGCGCTGCGCGCCGGCGGAGGCGCCCGCCGGGCTTGCGGCCGCGCTTGGCGCGTCGGTCGAGGAGACGCTGTGGGACGGCTTCAACTTCGTCGTCCGGCTCGCCGCGGCGAGTGACGTTCGCGGGCTTTCCCCCAACCTGGCCGCCATCGCGGAAATGCCGTGCGCGGGCGTAATCGTGACGGCACCGGGTGACGGCGACCATGATTGCGTCAGCCGGTACTTCGCCCCAGCCAAGGGTATTCCCGAAGACCCTGTCACCGGGGGCGCGCATTGCGCGCTGACGCCCTATTGGGCGGCTCGGCTCGGTACGACAGACCTTCGCGCCTTCCAGGCGTCCGCGCGTGGCGGCGAGCTGCGCTGCCGCCTCGATGGCGATCGCGTCGAACTCGAAGGTGCATGCGTCTTCTACCTGGAGGGCATGGCCGAGTGGTGAGCAGGCATGTCGGCTCCTGCCACTGTGGTGGCGTCCGCTTCTTGGTGAACCATGAGGTCACCGAGCTGACGACCTGCGACTGCTCGTTGTGCGTGAAGCGCAACGCCGTCATGGGGAAGGTGCCGGAAGCAGCCTTGTCCATCGACCAAGGTCAGGAACTGCTCGCCACCTACCAGTGGAACAGCATGCGTGCTGTCCATCATTTCTGCCGACGCTGCGGCATCTACGTCTTCCATCGCAAGCGCGCGGCGCCCGATCATTTCGGCGTGAATATCTTTTGCCTGGACGGTTTTGATCCGAACTCGCTGCCGGTCCGCGCGACGGAAGGGGCGGGTATGACGCTCGTCTGCGACCAGCCGCGCGCGGAGTGGCCTGGTTCACGAGTGCGGGAACCAAGAAGGACGCGATAGATACTGACCTTCCCCGAACGCGACGCAATTGGTTGTTTTCCCGTTTCACCATCCTTTGCGGGATGATCGTGTCGGCTGCCTGCATCTACTTGGCGCCTCGATATCTGAGCACCTCCAAGAGCAAGCTGAAGGCCGGAGACGGCTGTCGGCGACTGGGGTAATAAAGATAGTGGCCGTCGAATGGTTCACACCAATCGTCGAGTACCCGAACAAGGCGTCCATCAGCCAACTGTGGCGCGACGTGATCCTCGATCATGAAGGCGATCCCGTGCCCGGTAATTGCGGCGTCGATGGTCAGATCGACGTCGTTGAGGACGAGCTGTCCCTCGACTTTTACTTTCAGCTCCCGTCCGTCCTTCTCAAACTCCCAGACATACAGGCTACCGGAGCTGACGAAGCGCAAATTGATGCAGCGATGATGGGCAAGATCGCCGGGCGTCTGAGGCGTGCCATGTTCAGCTAAATAGGCCGAAGACGCCACCGCAGCCATCCGCAACTTCGGACCGATCGGCATCGCGATCATGTCCTTTTCAAGCCGCTCCCCCAGGCGAACGCCGGCATCGAACCGTTCGGCAACGATGTCCGTCAGCCCAGCATCAACGCTAAGCTCGACCTCAATGTCGGGATTTTCGGCGGTAAGCCGGTCGACGGCAGGCCACAGGACCGTGCGCGCCGCGTGCTTGGACGTCGTGATACGGATTGTCCCGGCAGGACGCTCGCGCATTTCGGTCAGCGACGAGAGCTTGGCATCGATATCTTCCAAGGCAGGCCGCAGCGTCTCCAGCAACTGTTCACCAGCAACCGTCGGGGAGACGCTACGGGTGGTGCGGGTCAGCAGTCGCAAGCCCAGCTTCGCCTCTAGCCTTCGCATCGAATGGCTTAAAGCCGACTGCGACACACCCAGCCGCGCGGCAGCGCGGGTGAAGTTACGTTCCTCGGCCACAGCAAGGAACATGGCGAGACTGCCAAGATCCTCACGCCGCATAAGTTGGCTTGGCCCAATGTAGTTTCATGACAATTAGTCATAGGCTCATGCCGTACTTGGTGTCTAATCAGATTGATGGAGTGGACCTATCTTTGTCAACAAGCGGTGCTCGATGTGCACCGCACATGGACGACGCAGGAACACGATCATGCAAAAGCGTAAGTTGGGCGACAGCGGGCTTGAGGTATCGGCACTGGGACTGGGCTGCATGGGCCTCAGCTTCGGCTATGGTCCGGCAACCGACCGTAACGAGGCAGTCGCGCTAATCCGCGCCGCTTACGAGCGTGGGGTGACCTTCTTCGACACCGCTGAAGCCTATGGTCCCGGCACGAACGAAGAGATCCTCGGCGAAGCACTGGCACCAATGCGCGACCAGGTCGTGATCGCAACCAAGTTTGGCTTCAAGAACGCTGTTCCGACCGATGGTCTCGACAGTCGGCCCGAACGCATCCGACAGGTTGCTGACGAAGCGCTGACGCGGCTCCGGACTGACCGGATCGACCTGTTCTATCAGCACCGTGTCGATCCAGCGGTACCTATGGAGGACGTCGCCGGCACGGTGAAGGATCTGATCCAAGCCGGGAAGGTGAAACACTTCGGCCTCTCGGAGGCGGGTGCGTCATCGATACGCGCGGCGCATGCCGTCCAGCCTGTTGCCGCGTTGCAGAGCGAATACTCGATGTTTTGGCGTGAGCCGGAAACGGAGATCCTGCCGCTTCTGGAGGAGCTGGGTATTGGCTTCGTGCCGTTCGCCCCGCTCGGCAAGGGTTTCCTGACCGGCAAGCTGGATGCGAACACCACCTTCGCTAAGGATGATTTCCGCAGCACCGTCCCGCGGTTCTCGCCGGAGGCATTGAAGGCGAACATGGCGCTGGTCGACCTCGTCGGATCGATCGCGGCGGAGAAGGGCGCAACCCCGGCTCAGGTCGCCTTGGCATGGCTGTTGGCGCAACGTCCGTGGATCGTGCCGATCCCCGGCACGACCAAGCTGCACCGTCTGGAGGAAAACCTAGGCGGCGTAGACGTTGTCCTCACCGACGCGGATCTCAGCCGTATTTCGCAGTCGCTGGCCGGCATCGAGCTCCACGGCGAGCGGTACGGCGCCTCGCATCAGCGTCTCATCAACCGCTGAACCGGAGGAACAACCATGAGCAATACCATTCCAACCGTCACGCTGAACAACGGCGTCGAAATGCCGATCCTTGGCTTCGGCGTATTTCAGGTGCCGGACCCGGCCGAGTGCGAGCGCAGCGTCCGCGATGCCATCGACGTCGGCTACCGGCTGCTCGATACGGCTGCGTCTTACGGTAACGAAGCGGCCGTAGGCACGGCGATCAAGAGTCACGGTATCGATCGCAGCGAGTTGTTCGTCACGACCAAGCTTTGGATTCAGGACGCCAGCTACGAGGGGGCCAAGGCAGCCTTCGAGCAATCGATGGACAAGCTCCAGCTCGACTATCTCGATCTGTACCTGATCCATCAGCCGTACGGAGACGTCTATGGGGCATGGCGGGCGATGGAGGAACTGCACAAGGCCGGACGCATCCGCGCGATCGGCGTCAGCAACTTCTATCCCGATCGCCTTGTCGACTTCGTGCTGCACAATGAGGTGAAGCCGGCGGTCAACCAGATTGAGATCCACCCCTTCCACCAACAGGCTGATGCGGTGAAGACCCTCGCGGAATATGGCGTTCAGCCCGAGGCGTGGGGACCGTTCGCAGAAGGCAAGAATGGTCTGTTCACGAACGAGGTGCTGCAGCCGATCGCCGACAAGCATGGCAAGAGCATCGCCCAGGTCGTGCTTCGCTGGCTGACCGACCGGGGCATCGTTGCGATCCCCAAGTCGGTGCGCAAGGAGCGCATGGCGCAGAACTTCGCCATTTTCGATTTCGACCTCGACGCAGGCGACCTCGAAGCGATCGCCAAGCTCGATCAGAACGCCAGCAGCTTCTTCGACCACCGCGATCCGGCGATGGTAAAATGGCTTGGCGAACGGAAGCTCTGATCGTCATTCCCAGGCCGATGTTCCGATATCGGTCTGGCCCCTTTCAGCCTCGTGCGGGAGCAGTTGTGATGGACACTCAGTCGACCCAAGGAATGAAGCAGCTTCGCTTGCTAGGCGCTTTCGCCTTGGCGGTGCTGCCCACGCAGCCCTTGCTTGCGCAACAAACGCCAGCGCCACCCACCGAGACGATCAAGACCGCCGCTACGCATACCCCGACCGAGCAGCAGGTCATCGACCTGTCGAAGACCAAATGGGACTGGATGGCGGACAAGAAGGTCGACGCCTTGGCGACGCTCTTCGACGATCGGGCCATGTTCACCCACATGGGAGGAACGTGGGGCAAGACCCAGGAACTCGCTACCATCAAAAGCGGCGGAATCTGGTACAAGAAGGCGTCGATCTACGCGGTTGATGTGCGGGTGTTCGGCAACACCGCGATCGTTCTGGAAGACATGGACCTGGAGGCTGTCGTTGGCCCTCGCACCGTCACGAACGCGTTCATGGTCACGGAAGTCTACACGAAGCAGGCCGGCAGCTGGCGCTTGGCCCAGCTCACCTTCTCGCACCTTGTCCGTCCGGTGAAGGCAAGCGCCAGCAGCAATTGACCCAACCGGAGGCTAGGATGGGAGACGAAACGATGAAGGTTGCATCTGCAACTGCTGCCGCGCTGGCGATGGCCGTGCCGGTCGAGGCGCAAGATCGTCCGTCGGTTGCGCCCAAGAACATGCAGGCAATCGCGCCGATGTTGGCTGGCTATACCGACCAGGTGTTGTTCGGTGACGTGTGGGTGCGTCCCGAGCTAGCCCCGCGCGACCGCAGCATCGTCACTCTGTCGGCGCTGATCGCGACTGGCAAAACCGCGCAGATGACGAGCCATCTTGGTCGTGGCCTCGATAACGGCATCAAGCCGTCCGAGGTGGCCGGCATGGTGACGCAGCTCGCCTTCTATACTGGGTGGCCCAACGCCGTGTCGGCCTTGAATGAGGTCGAGAAGGTATTCGCCGCACGCCATGTCGACCTAAAGTCGCTTGCAGCGGTGCCTCCGGCTACCGCACCGCTCCCCGACTCCGATCCCGCGCGTGCCGCGACCGTCAACAGGACGCTCGCCCCGATCGCACCCAAGCTCGCGCAGCTTACTAACGACGTCGTATTCGCGGACTTGTGGCGGCGCACCGACCTGTCGCCGCGCGACCGCAGCCTTGTCACCATTGCCGCGCTTTCCGCAGGTGGCGACGCCGACCAGCTCGCCTTCCACGTCCAGCGTGGCCTCGAAAACGGGCTGACGCAGCCGCAGATCGTTGAAGCCCTGACCCACCTCGCTTTCTACGCAGGGTGGCCGAAGGCAAACGCCGCCATCGGCGTCGCGGGCAAGGTATTCGCCAAAAAGGAGGTTGCCGCCATGTCAGAGGTTCAGATCATCCATTCCGGTCAGGAGCCGAAGGCTGGCCCCGCCGACTATTTTACCGGCAGTGTGTCGGTCACATCGCCCTTCAAAGGCACCGGCGATGCGCGGCTTGGCGGTGCAACGGTCACGTTCCAACCGGGTGCGCATACGAACTGGCACACGCATCCGCTGGGGCAGTTGCTGATCGTCACCACTGGAAACGGATGGGTTCAGGTCGATGGCGAGGCTGCAAAGCCGATCGCGCCGGGCGATACCGTCTTCATCTCGCCGGGCGTCAAGCATTGGCATGGCGCGGCGCGCGACACTGCGATGACGCATGTCGCGGTGTCGGAAGCTGTCGACAACACGTCCGTGACCTGGCTCGAACCAGTCGCCGACGACCAATACAACAAGCTGTAACGGGAGAGATGGCGATGGTGTCCGAGATGGAAATGTCGAGGCGAGGTGTCCTCGCTGGTAGCGCAGCAACGGCCGCCCTGGTGGCAGCCCCGCACGTGGAGGCGCAACCAGCAAAGGCAGCCCCGCCGGCCGCCATGTCCGTGTCGCTGACCGTCAACGGCAAACGCCGTGACCTCACCCTCGACACGCGCACGACCCTTCTCGACACGCTTCGTGAGCATCTGAAGCTCACCGGCACCAAGAAAGGCTGCGATCACGGCCAGTGCGGCGCCTGCACCGTGCTGGTGAACGGTACGCGCATCAATTCCTGTCTCAGCCTTGCCGTGCAGCATCAGGGCGACACGATCACCACGATCGAAGGCTTGGGAACGCCGGACAAGCTGCACCCAATGCAGGCGGCGTTCGTCAAACATGACGGATACCAGTGCGGCTATTGCACTCCAGGGCAGATATATTCCGCGGTCGCGGTCCTCGATGAGATCAAGGCTGGTATCCCTAGCCACGTTCAGGCCGACCTCACGACGAAGCCGCAGGCGACGAATATCGAAATGCGCGAACGGATGAGCGGCAACATCTGTCGTTGCGGTGCCTATTCCAACATCGCCGAAGCGATGGCTGACGTTGCGGGGACCAAGGCATGAAAAGCTTTACGTACGAACGCGCGAAGACGCCGGCCGATGCGGCAGCGGCCGTCGGCAACATGCCGGGCGCGAAGTTTCTGGCTGGTGGCACCAACTTGCTCGACTTGATGAAACTAGAAATCGAGACGCCGACCCATCTCGTCGACGTGCAGAATTTGCGCCTCGATCGCATTGAGAAAACGGATCAGGGCGGGCTACGCATTGGCGCATTTGCAACCAATACTGCGCTGGCGGCCGACGAGCGCGTGCGGCGTGACTATGGCGTACTGACCCGCGCAATCGTGGCCGGGGCGAGCGGTCAGCTCCGCAACAAGGCGACGACCGCGGGCAATCTGCTTCAGCGCACGCGCTGCCCGTATTTCTACGACACCAACCAGCCCTGCAACAAGCGCAAGCCCGGTTCGGGATGTGCCGCGATTGGCGGTATCTCGCGGCAACTGGCGGTCATAGGATCGTCCGACCAATGTATCGCTACATACCCCGGCGACATGGCTGTGGCGTTGCGCGTGCTGGATGCCAGCGTCGAGACGATCACGCCAAACGGGCAGACACGATCAATACCGATCGCTGACTTCCACCGGCTTCCCGGTGACACGCCGCACATCGATACCAATCTTGCCAGGGGTGAGTTGATCACGTCGGTGACGTTGCCGCGGCCGATCGGCGGGACGCACATCTACAGGAAGGTACGTGATCGCGCCTCCTATGCGTTTGCACTCGTGTCTGTTGCGGCTGTCGTACAGAAGGACGGCAGCGGTCGTGCCGCATTCGGCGGGGTCGCGCACAAGCCGTGGCGTGTTGAAGCCGCGGAAGCAGCAATGGCGAAAGGTGCAGCGGCGGTGATGGCGCGGGTATTCGCGGACGCCAAGCCCACGTCTGAGAACGCGTTCAAGCTATCGCTGGCCACCCGAGCGCTAGCGTCCACCCTATCGGAGGCACGCGCAGCATGAAATTCGACACGCCCGCAGGCATCAACCCGATCGACCGCGAGACGGTGATCGGCAAACCGCACCCTCGTATCGAGGGGCCGCTCAAGACCACCGGCACGGCGGTCTACTCCTATGAGAACCATGCCGTCGCGCCCAACGCCGCCTATGGCTACGTCGTCGGTGCCGGCATCGCCAAGGGCCGGATCGTGTCGATCAACGTTGCCGACGCGAAAGCGGCACCGGGCGTTCTAGCAGTCATCACGGCCGAGAACGCCGGGCCGGTGAAATCATCGGGCTTCTATGTCGCCAAGCCGCTCGCCGGCCCTGAGGTCGATCACTACCATCAGGCGATCGCACTGGTCGTGGCTGACACCTTCGAGCAGGCTCGCGCCGCAGCCGGGCTGATTCGCGTCGACTACACGCGCGGCACGGGCGCGTTCGATCTTCCCGCCGCCCGTGCCGGCGCCAAACCGCATCAACGCCAGCCGGACGTCAAGATCGGTGATTTCGAGGGGGCCTTCGCCAAGGCACCGGTCAAAGTCGATCAGACCTACACGACGCCCGATCAGAGCCACATGATGATGGAGCCGCACGCGACCATCGCGCGCTGGGACGGCGACGAGCTGACGCTTTGGTCGGCACAGCAGATCGTCGGCTGGGCGCGGCGAGATTTGGCAAACAAGATTGGCGTGCCGCAGGACAAGATTCGGATCGTCGCGACATACATTGGCGGCGGGTTCGGCGGCAAAGGCAGCGTCTGTTCGGATGCCGTTCTCGCGTCACTTGGTGCGCGGGCGACAGGTCGGGCGGTCAAGGTCGCGCTGCCACGTCCACTGATGCCCAACAACACTACGCATCGTGCGGCGACCATCCAGCGCGTTCGCCTTGGCGCCGGCAAGGACGGTAAGCTGATCGCGATCGGCCACGAAAGCCTGTCCGGAAATTTGCCGGGCGGCGGACCAGAGATTGCGGCAGCACAGACAGAATTGCTCTACGCTGGTGCCAATCGCCTGAACCAGACCCGGCTAGCCACCCTCGACCTGCCCGAAGGCAACGCGATGCGTGCGCCGGGCGAAGCATCCGGCATGATGGCGCTTGAAGTGGCGATGGACGAGTTGGCAGAAAAGCTGGGCATGGACCCGGTGGAGCTACGGATCATCAACGACACGCAGGTCGTGCCGAGCGATCCCGGCCGCGGCTCCGGAACCGATCCACAAGGCGCCAGCGGCAACCAGGGACCGCCAAAGCCAGCGGCACGTCCCTTCTCGACCCGCGAATTGGTGCAATGCCTGCGGACCGGTGCGGACCGGTTCGGGTGGAAAGCGCGCGATTCCAAGCCGGGCGCGCGCCGTGACGGCAATTGGCTGATCGGCATGGGGATGGCGTCGGCGATCCGTGGTGCACCGATCATCCCGGCGGGCGCGCGTGTGACACTCGACGCCAAGGGTATGGTGACGGTCGAAAGCAACATGACCGACATGGGCACGGGCAGCTACACGATCATCGGCCAGACCGCGGCCGAGATGATGGGCCTGCCTCTTGACCGGATCATCGTGAAGCTTGCCGACACTCGCTTTCCAGAAGCGTTCGGTGGTGGTGGACAGGCCGGTGCGGCGACTGCGACCGCAGGTGTCTATGCAGCTTGTGTGAAGCTGCGTGAGGCGGTCGCGACGACGCTCGGCTTTAACTCAGGCGATGTCGACTTTGCGGATGGTGAGGTTAGGTCGGGCAATCGCCGCGTGCCTTTGGCAGGTGCCGCGAAGGCAGGTCCGATCACCGCCGAGGACAAGATGGAATACGGCGATCTGTCGAAGCGCTATGAGCAGCAGACGTTCGGCGCACACTTCTGCGAAGTCGGCGTGGACGCCTGGACCGGCGAGATCCGTATCAGGCGCATGCTCGCCGTCTGCGCTGCCGGGCGCATCCTCAACCCAACGACCGCACGAAGCCAGGTGATCGGCGGGATGGTGATGGGCGCCGGAGCTGCGCTTATGGAAGAGCTAGCCGTCGACAAACGGTTCGGCTTCTTCGTCAATCACGATCTGGCGGGCTACGAGGTGCCGGTTCACGCCGACATTCCGCATCAGGAAGTCTTTTTCCTAGACGAACTCGACCCGACGATGTCGCCGTTGAAGGCCAAGGGTGTCGGTGAGCTGGGCATCTCCGGTGTCGCACCGGCGATTGCCAACGCCATCTACAACGCGACGGGCATCCGTGTTCGAGACTATCCGCTAAAGCTGGACAAGCATCTCGACAAGCTGCCGCGGATCGCATGAGCGGTTCGGCGCAGCGCGTGGTGCCGCGCGCGTCCCGCCACCGTGTCGTGGGCGCGTTATGAGGAAGGCGGCAGACATATCGAGGCGGGTCATGCTCGCGGCACCCATGATCCTGGGCTTGGCGAGCGCTGCATGTGCCGAGAAGAACGAGACGAGACGCATGAAGAACGCGAAAATTCTTGTCGCCTATCTCACCCGCTCAGGGAACACGCGGGTGATCGCCGGTACTCTTCAAAAAGCGCTGGGGGCCGATCTCTTCGAGATCAGGCCGGCACGCCCGTACCCTGAGGATTACGAGCAGCATGTGGCGCAAGCCACACGCGAGCGCGACAGCGGGTTCGAGCCGCCATTGGCTGAAAAGGTGGCGAACATAGCCGCCTATGACGAGATCTATCTTGGGTTCCCTGTCTGGGGCGAAACCATGCCACCGCCCGTAAGGTCGTTCCTGAAGTCACACGATCTGCGGGGAAAGACGGTACGCCCGTTTATCACTCACGGCGGTTATGGAGTAGGCAGCAGCCCAGCCGTACTTACGAACCACGCTCCCGGCGTTCGGATCGAGAAGGCGTTCGTGATGGAGGCGGATCAGGAGCGGCGAACGATGAACGCGGTCCACGGTTGGCTTGGCCAATCGCACAAGTAACGATTAGTCGGCTTTCCCGTTTTACCATCCTTTTCGAGAAAGGCGGCAGCGTCGCAGGATGTCGGCCAGCGCGACGGATCATCCGTAAGCCGACCGGTCTATCATCCCAATCCTGGCCGTTACCGAACCAACTTCCGCCCTACCATTCCTTTCATAAACGACCGTCTTCGGGTGTAATGGCGGCGCTGGCGCGTCCCCTACGGGAAACGCCTTTCGTAAACCCCTTTCATCCGCTGACCGAAAGGCAAGGCTAGTGTGAAAGCCAAGCCTACCGTGAATCTGTGTCCGGATAATGCACAGGGGCCATCAGCCGCGTTGCGCCGCCAAAGGCACGCAGGGCCGCGGCCATCTCGCGTCTGATATTCGTCTTGTTGGAGATGATGATCTCGGGCGCGAGCCGATCACCCGTTGAGGTCGCGTAGCCCTCGGCGGGCTTACCGTCTTCGGCCTCGATGCGAATTAGGTGACCACGCTTGGGCGCTGGGCCGACATGGCGAGCAGTAAACTCGCCGAGCTTACCGGTTAGGCCCTTGATGGCCTTGCCCCAGCGGATGTGGCCGGCGCCGAGATTGTCCGTGCCGTCGTAGCCTCGGTCGAGCCAGCAGCGAAGATGGGCACGCTGCTGCAGGAGCGAATTGCGCGATCGCTCCATGTTCGCGCACAACGGCAAAGCGCTGGCAAAGGCGTCCACGATGCGAAGGTAGTCACCCTGTACCGCAATCAGGATGTCATCGATCTCGTGTCCGCTGAGGATGGCGCGCAGCGCGTCACCATGGCTAGGATCCGCAATGATCTCGTCGGCACGCGTTGCCGAAATAGGAACCGGCGTCTCGACCGGGCAGTCGCTCACGACGAAGCCAGCATGGCGATCGATCGTGACGATCGTCATTGCCTCGGTCCCGTGTCTGGCACGGACCTCGTCGATCAGTCGCAGACCCGACACCCGCATCAATCCCGGCGTAACCTCCTCGATCGTGGCATCGGCTACGATGAGTAAACGGCGCGCCCAACGCGTTGGGCGGGCATGGTCGTTCGGCTTCGGCCAGCTGCTTGGAGCCGGCCGCGCGACCAGAGGCGGTGCCTCAATTGGGCGTTGATTGTCCTTGCGCATGGCAGCGAGATTGCTGCGGCGTGCGGCGTCGAAGAGGTCGCCTTGTTCGCCTCCACCATCAGCGAAGCCCCGGTCGTAGGCCTCCCGCTTGGCCTCTTGCCGGCGCGTGCCATCGGCGCAAAAGCGATGCTCCCAACCGGCCTCGGCTGCGGTCCAGCCGCTCGCATAGGCAACCGCGAGATCCCAATCGTAGCCGTGGAGATCCCGGCCACGCAGGATAGCAATCTCGCTATCGGTGATCGTCCCGTCCTGAGCGCGCGATGCCATGAAGGCGAAGTTGCGGTTCTGCCGCTCTGCTTCCGTCTTCGCGGCGATCGCGTCATTCAAGGGCTTCATAGCGGCGATCCGTTCGCGCCCCCGCGCCATTCGGTCAACCAGTGGCGCCGCAGGCGGGAGGTCCGGGTAGGATCGCCAGATCCGGGCAAGCTCAATCGCCTGCTCGACCGACCTGCCGCGGGTCAGCCAGCAGCGCATGTCGGTGGAATCGAAGTGGTCCAGTTCCACGGCCCCACCAGGACGCGGAGACCGGACAGGGGGAAACGCGCCTGCCGAGACGATCTCGGCGGGCTGCGATTGCAGCATCAGCATTGGCTCAATCCTTCAGAGGATAGGCGGGATTACGCGGCGGTGAGACGCTGGCGCGCCGTGTCGGCCTGTTGCGGGAAGGCCGCTGCCAGATGGCCGTGGAGGATCGCGAAGTCGGCGATCGGGAACGTCCCGTCAGCGCTCGGCCGTGTCGTCAGGAGGGCACCGATTACCAGCTCGGTATGGTCCGAGCGTTCGATCTTCGCGATTTTGCCGGTGTAGGTGACGGGTGCCGTGAAGCCCGCCTCGAGCCAGGAGCCGAGCCCCTCCTCTACGGCCTGGGCATAGGCCTCGACCGCCTCGCTATCTTCGTCCTCAATCTTCAGGGCGAGCGTCCGATAGATACCGAAGTCATGCCGGTTGGTGTGGACGATCAGCTTGCATCCTTCCGGTGGCATGCCGTGGCGCGCGATCATCGCCAGTTTGTAGGCCATCACCTCGTGCGTATTGGCCGCCTCGAAGTCGATGGTTTGCCCGAGTTGCGCGCATTCCTCATTGGCAGGCGCGCCGCCAATATCGATGATGTGGGACATGGGAGGTTCTCCTTCGATCCACCTGGATCAAAAGTATCCCATCCCCCCTCCCTCTCCCGTCGCGCAGCGGATTGCTCAGGACCGATAAAGGAATGGGCGCACTGCGCGTTGCGCTGGTCCGTCGGTCGATCCCAGCGTCTTCAGGCGATCGGTCTCTAGCGTGGCGCCTAGGTCGTCCGGCAGGCTGGCATAGCGCGCTGCGATTTCGATCGCCGAGGCCGCGGTCGGTAACTCGTCGGGTTCCGTGCCCTGCCATTCGACCATGTCATCCTTGTCTTTCATGTTCGGGTGAGGACGCAAAACCTGGACGAAAAACGTCGCAAGCGGTCGATCCCAACCGATTGCGACAGTGGTGCCGGCGTTGCCGGTGAAAGTATGACGGCTCATCAATTGATCCCCCAGTCGGTCAGGAAGCGAGCGTTATCCACTCAGCGTGCCACGGGCGCGGACGTGGCGTAAAGCGGAGTACGCCGGGGAGTGGTCCGGCATCGTCCGCCAACCGGTCGACCAGCCAATCGATGTAGAGAATGGCATCAGCCATATCCCCCTCGAGCAGATCATCGAGCATCGACGACTGGCGTGCGTGCTCTTCGCTCATCATCGGCCAATCGAGGGCGTCGAGGAAGCGTTCGCGACGCTCGATGAAGCGGGCGAGATTGGCGGCGTCAGCCCGGGCAACGGCAAGGGCGTGCAGGATTTCCATCGTGGTGTCCCTTCAGGCGGCGAGCGGGATGGGGAGGTTGGCCGGCGTGGCGGCACGCATCAGGCCAAGCTCGCGGCACAGCCGGTCTGCGAACCGGTCAGGCTTCAGAAGGTCCCGGATCGAGGCGAACCGGTTTGGCTGCTGGTGGCCCTCCGACACGGCGCGATAGGATACCTCGCGTCCTTCGTGCCGACCCCCGATCTGTACCATGACCGCAATATCGGCCGCGGCGAGCAGCACGTTACCCGACTGGTCGGGGGTGCCCTCGAAATTGCACACCGTGTAGGTTTCCGGAGCAAGGCCGAGTGCTATCGCCAGCTGCAGCATCGCCGCGCGGCCATCTTCGTGAAACCGGTTTTTGGCGACGACGTCATATTCAACGCCTCTGATCGCCAGCGCCAATAAGGTCGGAAAGCGCTGCAGCTCCTGCAGCCGGCGATGGCAGGCTGCACGCAGGACCTCTGCGTCTGCGTGATTACTCGACACGGTGGCCATGTGCCGCGTCAGCAATACCACTGCAGGGTCGCTGTCCGGGCTCACTCCGGCGCCTCGACAATCCTCCAAGGCCTTGCCGATCGCATGCACGGGCGCGGGCGTGGAGGCGAAATTGGGCATGGTCTTCTCCTAGATCGATGCCCGTTCTCTCCCCCTCTTCTCCCGTTTTTCAGCGCGTCCCTTTATCTCGGGGGCGGCTTTCGCAGGAGAGGCGCTCGCCGCGGCGCCACTTGGTCGGATCGGTGAAATAGCCGGCATGGACGCCGGCATGGCTGGCCTTGGCGCGTTCATAAGCAGCGACATACCGCTCTGCCCGTTCCGGATCGTTTTTGAGATAACTGGTCGCAGGGACGGCGAGGCCGGCTGCAATCATGCTTTCTCCGAGATCCTGGCCGTCGATTTCCACCGTTCCGATCGGCCGCCCGTAACTCTGCTTCCCGGTTAACCGGATGGTGCTGGTCCCGGTCTTCAGGAGCTTCGAGGCGTAATCCTGCGCCGCCTTTCCGCATGGCCAGCAGCCATTCGAGTTGCGGCATAATTGCCGTTTCTCGAAGGCGTCTGCACCGAAAAGGCGAACGTCGAAGGAGACTGTATCCCCATCGATGGCTCGGCCGTCGGCGCGAATTGCGGACTG
>Ga0308158_10003237_pt1 | contig 14528 bp, 14 predicted proteins | sample PhyBR2_FD_201038 | JGI IMG/M metagenome (GOLD analysis project Ga0308158, IMG submission 201038) | Phyllosphere microbial communities from UC Gill Tract Community Farm, Albany, California, United States - DLSLB.R2 | ecosystem: Host-associated > Plants > Phyllosphere > Unclassified | place: USA... | reverse complement strand
AAATTCAGAGGCTTTTTTATTTTATTTCAACTTCAGATTATAGAGAAGCTGAGTGAACAAGCATATCTGCTAATTTGTTAGAGTAACCCCACTCGTTATCATACCAAGATACTAATTTAACGAAAGTTGGATTCAACATAATTCCAGCCTCTTTGTCGAAGATAGAAGTTCTTGCATCACTTACGAAATCCTGAGAAACTACAGCATCTTCTGTGTAACCAATAATCCCTTTCAATTCACCTTCAGATGCAGCTTTGATAGCAGCACAGATTTCTTCGTAAGAAGTTGGTTTGTCTAGTTTTACAGTAAGGTCAACTACAGAAACATCAGCAGTTGGAACTCTGAAAGACATACCAGTTAATTTTCCATTAAGAGAAGGAATTACTTTTCCTACTGCTTTTGCAGCACCTGTAGAAGAAGGGATGATGTTGTTAAGTGCAGATCTGCCACCTCTCCAGTCTTTTGCAGACGGTCCGTCTACAGTTTTCTGAGTAGCAGTAGTTGCGTGTACAGTTGTCATAAGACCTTCTGCGATACCGAAATTATCGTGGATTACTTTTGCCAATGGCGCAAGACAGTTTGTAGTACAAGAAGCGTTTGAGAAGATTTTGATATCGTCAGTCAGTTCTTTGTGGTTTACACCCATTACGAACATTGGCGTATCATCTTTTGAAGGAGCGGAAAGAATAACTTTCTTTGCGCCAGCGTTGATGTGAGCTTGAGCTGAATCTTTTGAAAGGAATAAACCTGTAGATTCTACGATATATTCTGCACCAACTTCATTCCATTTTAGGTTGTTAGGATCTTTCTCAGCAGTTACACGGATTGTTTTCCCGTTTACAACAAGGTTATTTCCTTGTACTGATACTTCTCCTTTGAACGCTCCGTGAACCGAATCGTATTTTAGCATATAAGCCATATATTCAGCATCGATAAGGTCATTGATACCTACAACTTCGATGTTGCTTCTTTCAGCCATTGCTCTGAAAACTAGACGTCCGATTCTACCGAATCCGTTAATTCCTACTTTAATTGTTGACATATTATTTAAAATATTAAGGTTTTTTTGTTACTATAAATTTACGAAAAAATGACCTACATCGCAAGTATTTCAGCGATTTTCAGCAAGTCTTTATCAATTTCGTTATGTTTTTTGATTGCTTCTTCAATTGGCGTGTAGACAATTTTATTAGACTGCATTCCAACCATTACTTTATTCTTGCCTTCCATCAATCCGATAACAGCGCCGTAGCCAAGATGACTAGCCAAAACTCTGTCTGCACAGCTAGGTGATCCACCTCTTTGGATGTGTCCAAGAACAGTTACACGGATATCATAGTTAGGGAATTTTTCTTTTGTAGCTTTGGCAAGGTCATAGATGTTTCCAAGCTCTTCACCTTCTGCAACTACAACGATGCTGGATGATTTACCAACTTTTTCGGCTGTTTCGAAAGTTTCAAAAAGATCATCTAAACTATCTTTTCTTTCAGGAATCAAAATATCAAGAGCACCTGTTGCAATTCCACTGTTAAGTGCGATGAAACCAGCATCTCTACCCATTACTTCTACAAAGAAAACTCTGTTGTGGGAAGTCGCAGTATCTCGGATTTTATCAATAGAATCCATTGCTGTGTTAAGGGCAGTATCATAACCGATGGTTTTATCAGTCCCGAAGATATCATTATCGATAGTTCCAGGAACACCAATTACTTTGATTCCAAACTCTTCGTTGAAAACTTTTGCACCAGTGAAACTTCCGTCCCCTCCTATACAAACAATCGCATCAATTCCTAATTTCTGACATTGTTCGTACGCTTTTTTTCTTCCTTCTGGCGTCATAAATTCTTTAGATCTTGCAGACTTTAGAATTGTTCCTCCCTGATTGATTATATTTTTTACGGAACGCGGTCCCATTTTTGTAACATCACCAGCAATAAGACCATTGTATCCTTCACGGATACCGTAACAGTCTATATTGAAATGATTTGCTGTTCTTACAACTGCTCTAAGTGCGGCATTCATCCCCGGCGCATCGCCTCCAGAAGTCAGAACCGCAATAGATTTAATGTTGTTTTCTGACATATTTTTAATTTTTTTCAAAGCAAATTTACGAAATATCAATCACATTTTAGCCCTACTATTATCTTAGTTGGACAAAATATATCATATGTTAAAGAATTAATAATATGGCGATATGACAAAAATCAAACTTAATATGATTAACAAAATAATTAAGTTTATTATATTTACGAACAAGACAAAACAAAATTTAAACTAAATAAAAAATACATTATGAAAGTTACCGTAGTTGGAGCTGGTGCAGTAGGAGCAAGCTGTGCAGAATATATCGCAATGAAAGACTTCGCTTCAGAAGTTGTTTTAGTGGATATCAAAGAAGGATTTGCAGAAGGAAAAGCAATGGACTTGATGCAGACAGCTTCTCTTAATGGTTTCGATACCAAAATCACAGGTACTACCGGAGATTATTCTAAGACTGCTGGTTCAAAAGTAGCGGTTATTACTTCCGGGATTCCTAGAAAGCCAGGGATGACAAGAGAAGAACTAATCGGAATCAACGCAGGAATTGTAAAAGAAGTCACTGAAAACTTAGTAAAACATTCGCCAGATGTCATCATTATTGTAGTTTCTAACCCAATGGATACAATGGCGTATTTGGTTCACAAAACTTCAGGACTTCCAAAAGAAAGAATTATCGGGATGGGAGGTGCTTTAGACTCAGCGAGATTCAAATACAGATTAGCAGAAGCGTTAGAAAGTCCAATTTCTGATGTTGACGGAATGGTAATCGCTGCACATTCTGATACTGGAATGTTACCATTGTTTAGCAAAGCAACAAGAAATGGAGTTCCGGTTTCTGAATTCTTGACTGATGAGCAAAAAGCTTCTGTTATCGAAGAAACTAAAGTAGGCGGCGCAACATTGACAAAATTATTAGGAACCTCTGCTTGGTATGCGCCAGGTGCTGCTGTTTCTGTTATGGTTCAGTCTATTCTTTGCGACCAGAAGAAAATGATTCCTTGTTCATTGATGCTAGAAGGTGAGTACGGACAAAACGATATCTGTCTTGGTGTTCCAGCAATCATCGGAAAAAATGGTGTTGAGAAAATCGTAAACATCACTTTGACTGTTGAAGAGCAATTGAAATTTGCTGAAGCTGCACAAGCTGTAAGAGAAGTCAACGGAGACCTTAAATTCTAATCTTAAGATTCCATATAAATAAAAACCATCTCAACTAGAGATGGTTTTTTTGTTTTTATTAATTTCATTTATCCTTGAAAATCGCCACAATCGTGTTCTTCAAATTTTTCTAACAAGCTTTCCTGAGTATAAAATTCTGAGATTCTCATATTTTTAAATTCTGGTTTTTGACCTTCAATTTTAAGTTGGTAGATAGGCTCATTTTCAACTTTAGTAAAAGTAAAAGTAGATTCTGGAGTTTTGATTTTTAAACTATTTCCTGTCTTTTCATAACTGTAATCTTTATATCTGTGGAAATTCTTCTCATCACAAAGTTCCACAATATCAAAATTATTTTTATTAATTTTAAAGATAGCCAGGTCGCAGGAATAACAAACGCCACCGAATTCTATTCCATATTTTTTGAAAACATCTTTCTGCTTAGAATCCTTGATTTCAATCGGTGTAAGTTTACCATATTCTGATAAGTTGATTGAGGGTTCTTCTTTAGAAATTGGTTTTTCGGGAGTTTTTAATTCTGTCTTATTTGTATTAGTTACTGGATTTTCAATTGTTTCTTTGTTGTCCTTATTGCAAGATAATAGGAGAGTTATAAAAACTGTGGCAATTAAAAATTTATTCATCATTCAAATCTAATTTTGACTTCCAAATTTACACAAATGTCCCGAACTAAAAACCCTCATTTGTAAGTTCCATATTAACCATTGCTCCCGTCAGATTTCCTGTATAAACTGCATTGGCAACGGAGCGCATCGGGCTGGAATTATCACCGCAAGCCAATAATCCAGCAACATTAGTTTTTTGAAATTGATCGATTTTAATGTGGCCCATTTCCGTCATTTCGCAGCCTAAAGATCCGGGAATATCCGAATGTTGATGAAAAGGAAACACACCATAAACCGCATCTAAATTCAGTTTTTCACCATCGGATAAAATCAAATTTTCTATATATCCATTCTGATGTTGGATTTCATCAATTTCTGTTTCGATGATATTGATGTTATTTTGTTTTAATTTTTGTGTTTGTTCTTCCGTGAATTCGGCTTTTCCTCTGGTCAAAATTGTCAAATCATTGGTCAGATTATTAACTAATGATGCAATATGAAAACCACGGTCGCCATTGGCAATAATTCCTGTCTTCTTAGTTCTGAATTCATAGCCGTGGCAGTAAGGGCAATGGATTAAAGAAATTCCCCAGCAATCCCAAAATCCTTTGATATTGGGGACTTCGTCAACAATTCCTGTTGCAAAAATAAGTTTTTTAGCTTCAAATATTTCGCCTCGCTTTGTTCTGATTTCAAATCCATTTTCTGTTTTCTTGCCTTCTGTAGCAAATCCGTCATAAAACTCAACAGTATTGTATTTTTTGACCTGTTCTTTTGCAACGGTTGAAATTTCTTTTGGCGTTTTTCCGTCCTGAGTCAGAAAATTATGAGAATGCGGTGTCTGAATATTGCAAGGTTTTCCACTATCGATAACCAAAACTTTTCTCAATGACCTTCCCAAAGACATTGCCGCAGAAAGTCCGGAATAGCTTCCGCCTATGATGATTACTTCATATTGTGCTTCGCTCATAATTTTTGATTTTTAATTTTAATAAAATATTTTTCTCTGAATATTTTGTCAAAGTTAGAATAAATTTTTATTATTGCAACTAAATCGCATTAACAAAATGATAAGAAGAAGTACACCTACGAAAGATGCTGTTTTAAATGTTTTAGCAGATTCAAAAAAAGCAATGAGTCAGGAAGCAATTATGAGAAAAGTCGATATTAATATCGACAGAGCTACGGTTTATCGTGTTTTGAACAGATTTTGTGAAGACGGAATTCTTCATAGAATTGTTGCGGAAGACGGAAAACAATATTTCGCAGTTTGCATCAAATGTGAAGAAAAGAAACTGGCAGACCATCATTTTCATTTCAGATGTACAAAATGTGAAACGATAGAATGTCTGCCGATTGCTGTCCAGTTTTCCTTAGAGAAAGGGTATTCTGTGGAAAGTGTAAACTGTATTTTGACTGGAGTTTGTAAAGATTGCGCTTAAACTTAATAAAGGGAAAGATTTTCTTTTCTCATTTTTTCAATTTCCGCATTCATTTTTGATTCCCAGTTTCTACCATTTCTCTTGTCTAGATAAAGTTTAACTGTTTCATCATATTTTTGGCGAGCTTCGTCATCAACAGAATTTATAATACAACCTATATTCTTATATTTAACCCCATATTTTTTATGAATGTTGTTAATTTTATCTAACATTTTTTGATTGTCTAAAATAATTCCTAACCCGCCATTATATTCAAAAGTAACATTGTCATTTTTAATGTCTTCTTTAGCTTTAATAATATATTCCTTTTCTCTTTTGGAAATTTCTTTTTTTGTTTTTATAAAAGAATCTGTGGAATAATAAATCATAAAAATTAAAAGTAAAATATTGAAGCATAAAAAAATCCGCTGAAAATCTAATTGTTTAACTTTTAGAAATCCTAAGACCAAGGAAAAAACAGCTAAAGATGAAATGATGATTAACAACATTATCCATTTGCTTTCTTCTACAGCAAATTGAAAATCAAATTTCATAGGGTAATTGATGAAATATGACTGAAAAATATTAGCTAAAACAATTAAGACTAATACAATCAAATTAAGAATTAAAAATTTTGTTTTCATCTCTATTTTATTTTCAAACTCTCAAAACTCCCCGAAAACCTCTCGCTGCATAATAAGATTCCGCACCATTATGATAAAGAAAAACATTATTATAACGTTTATCGCAGAAGATTGCACCACCTAATTTCCTAATATCTTCAGGAGTTTTCACCCAGCTCGAAGTTTTCAAATCAAAGCTACCAAGTGTTTGCAATTCGCGATATTGTTCTTCATTTAAAATCTCAATTCCGATTTCGTTTGCCAAATCTATTGCGCTGTTTGCTGGTTTATTTTCCTTTCTGGAATTCAGTGCATCTCGGTCGTAGCAAAGACTTCTTCTGCCTTTTGGACTTTCTGAGGAACAATCAAAGAAAAGATATTCATTCGTTTTTTTATCATAACCAACAACATCCGGTTCGCCTTCGGTTCTTTCCATTTCGTTGAGTGACCAAAGTTTTTCAGGATTAGATTCTAGTTTTTTCTGAACATCTTCCCATTTGACACTTTCGTGGCGATTTGGATTTTTCTCAAAGCGGGTTTTCAGAATTTTAATTAATTCTTCTTGTTGTTCTGCTGAAAGTTGAGGTTTATTTTTCATATTGATTAGTTGCTTTTTAATCATTCATTCCTTTTCCATCCAAGATATTGGGAATAGATTTTTCGATTCTGGATTCTCTGGTTTTAGATTGTTTTGGTGCGGAAAAATGAAACAGATAAGCGCGCTGTCTTCCAGGAGTTAAAGATTCGAAAGCTGATTTTAATTCGGGATTTTCATTTAGTTTAATTTGAAATTCTTCTGGAATTGGTGTTGCTTCTTTTTTGATTTCTACTTTTTCTCCTCGTTCTTCAATTTCAATTGCTTCAAAAATATAATCTTTAATCATTGATTTTTTGTCCAGAATTTCCTGAACATTTTCAAATCGCATCTGTCTTCCGGCTTGTGTGTTTTCTCCCATTTTTACAAGAAGATGTTCGGTGTCTTTCATAATTCCACCTTTGAAAAACAACAATGCAAAATATTCTTTGAATCCCTGAATAATCACAATATTCTTCCCTTGAAAAGAATAACACGGTTTTCCCCATTTGAAATCTTCTGCCAATTGGCAGTCGAGAATAATGGTTCTCAATGCGCTCATCTCATCTTTCCACTGTTTGGACTGATTGATGTGTTCGTCAACTTTTGAATTCATTTTAAGATGATGTTTTTCCCAAATTTAATTAAAATTCGTATTAATATAAATTTAATTGATTTCAGATGTAACATTTCTACTGTAACGGTTGTCTTATAAGCAAAACGAAACTATGAAATTACTGTTATCCTCCTTAGGATTACTCTCAACTACTTTATTACTAGCACAATCTACTCAAGATACTATAAAATCAAAGGAAATAGAATCTGTGACTTTGGTTGCCAAAAAACCGACTGTCCAAAGTAAAGCTGATAGAACTGTTTTTAATGTCGAAAACAGTTCTATTCTTGCAGGAAATACGACTTGGGATATTGTGAGAATGACGCCATTGGTTAGCATTGATAACAATGATAATGTGAGGGCAGAAGGGGAATCTGTAACGGTTTATATCAACGACAGAAAATCGGTTTTCACGGGTAAGGAACTGAAGGAATACCTCAAAACAATTCCTGCGGATAACCTGATGAAAATTGAAGTCATTACAAGTCCTTCTTCGCGTTATGAAGCGACCGGCGCAGTTATCAACATAGTTCTTAAAAAACGAGATGATGAAGGTTTGAAAGGAAGTATTTCTTTGACTAATACGCAGAATACTAAGAACAACCAATATGGAAGTTTGAACCTCAATTATCATAAAAAAAGCTTTACTCAAACTTTTACAGGAAGCTATAGCGATAATGTTTTTATATCGAAAAGCTCGAATGATTACTCATATTACGCTAATAAAAACCGGCAATTAATCGATTCTGAAACAGCTTACAAAAACAAAAATCCTTCTTTTTCTTCTACTTCGGAATTTGAACTGAATGACAAAAATAATGTTGGTCTCGTTCTGGAATATTTCCGAGGAGATAATAACTCGGATTCTAAATCTTACACAAAATCTTATAATGACGGAGTATTCTTAAAAGAAGATTATCAGAATATGCTTGGTAAAAACCTGAATAATACTTTGGGAACCAATTTGTTCTATAAATATTATGATAAAGAAAAGAACAAAATTCTAGATGTCAATCTTGGACTTAATTATGATTCGAATGAGGGTTTAACTGATAGAGCATTAAAAAGATTTGATAAACAGAATGAAACTCCAGATTGGACAAAAATTCCTGTGATTGAGCAAACATTAATTAATTCTGATACCCAAAACAGAAATTATTACGTGAAAGTGGATTACACAACGCCTTTGGGGAAAGGTGGAACTTTGGAAGTTGGAGGAAAAGCTAATTTCAATAATAATGTTATTCCAAATACTTATCAAGATTTGATTGAAAATACCAGGCTGACAAGTGATTTCCATTACACAGATAACATCAACTCGCTTTACTTCACCTATAGCAAAACGTTTTTTGAAAAATTGGAAACCAGAGTTGGTTTACGTTATGAACATATTACTTATAAGATCAGAGAAAATGTTGGAAACCAAGGAAGAAAACATTCTTACGGGACATTTTTACCGAATCTATTGGTGAAATATGCCTTCTCTCCGAATTATGATTTGAGTTTGACTTATAATCACAATCTTTGGAGACCTTGGTATTCAGAATTCAATCCTTTCGAAGTACCAAATAATAATGGAATCTTTTACAGAGGAAATATGGAACTTCTTCCCAATCCAAGCGACAGAGTGGTATTGAAATTCGGTTTGTTCAAAAAATATTTTATTTCAGCTAGATATATGTTTACAGACCAAGATTATTGGGAAAATTATAGCCAGCAATATAGTGACAAAGGAGAATTGCTAAAAACTATTGTTTTTCCGGATAACTTCAAAGGTAAAGTGGAGAAATTCTATTTGTTTGCTAATACCAATCAGAATCTTTTCAAAAATAAACTGAATGTCAATTTCGGAGTTGGTTGGTATTATATTGATAACAGCGATTTCAATAGAAGAAATGGATTGAGTCCTGATAGTAATTACATCAGCTATATCGGCGGATCCACGAATTTGTCTTATACCAATCTGTTCAACAAAAATATTAATCTGAGTGCTTGGTTAAGTGTTGATAATCAAAATAATGGAAACTCTGTCGCAAATAAATACAATTATTTTCACAACTTTTCTGTGACCAAGATTTTCCCTGGTGCACAGATAGAAACCAGTTTACAATTTATGAATATTTTCAAAAGACCGAGTATGACGACAACAACTTACAGTCAAATTGGAACTTTCAAAAACTTTAACCGTTGGGATTGGTATGGCGTATCGCTAACTTTTGTAAAACGTTTCGGAAACCAAAAAGTAAAGGAAAATACTAAAACCGATGTCGAGAAAAACTCAGGCGGAAGTAAATAAATTTTCAATGATAAATTAAAGAGAACGGGCACTTGCTCGTTCTTTTTGTTTCTAGTTGATAAGGATTTAAATTAAAATTAAAGAAGTTCTTTTCCCAAAACTTTTGAAAGCCGTAAATTTGGAATCAATAAAAAGTTTTAAAATGTTAAAGAAATTTACGATTGCAACAGTTGCTTTTCTGACTGTAATCACCCTGAATGCACAGAAGAAAAAAAATACAGAACTAGAAAGACCAAAATTGGTCGTTGGTTTGGTAGTAGACCAGATGAGGTGGGATTATCTTTATCGTTATTATAACAAATTCGGGAACAATGGTTTCAAAAGACTCTTAAATTCCGGATATTCTCTTAACAATGTTCATATTCCGTATGTTCCTACTGTAACAGCTTTGGGTCATACATCAATTTATACAGGTTCGGTTCCTGCTATTCACGGGATTGCTGGGAATGATTGGACAGACAAAGAAACAGGTAAAAATGTCTATTGTACAACAGACGAAAATGTAAAACCTGTCGGAACAACTAATGTTAAAGTAGGAAGTCATTCTCCAAAAAATCTTTGGTCAACAACGGTTACGGACGAGCTAAGATTAGCAACCAATTTTCAAGGGAAAGTAATAGGTGTTTCTTTGAAAGATAGAGCCTCTATTTTACCTGCAGGTCATACACCGACTGGCGCTTTTTGGTTTGATGATTCCACTGGAAATTTCATTACGAGTACTTATTATATGAATGACCTTCCGGAATGGATAAAGTCATTTAATTCCCAAAATATTCCGGATAAATTAGTTGCAAATGGGTGGGATACCTTGTTGCCAATTAATCAATACACAGAAAGTTCTCCCGATAATTCTGATTGGGAAGGTTTGTTGGGAAGTGCGAAAACACCAACTTTTCCTTACACTAATTTACCGGCAGATTATCAATCACGAAAAGATAATATCCGATATACGCCTTTTGGAAATACGTTGACATTGAAGTTGGCTGAGGCTTCTGTAGAAGGCGAAAAGTTGGGAAGTGATAATATCACAGATATTTTAGCAATCAACCTTGCATCAACGGATTATGCAGGACACAAATTTGGGCCAAATTCCATCGAGGTTGAAGATGTTTACCTTAGACTTGACCAAGATTTGGCTGAGTTTTTCAAATATCTTGATAACAAAGTTGGTAAAGGACAATATACTGTTTTCCTTTCTGCTGACCACGGTGGCGCGCACTCTGTAGGATTTTTACAAGAACATAAGATTGCTACAGGCTTCTTTGGAGAAGGAATGGAAAAAAATATAACTGCGAAGTTGAAAGAGAAATTTGGAGTTGATAAATTAATTAATGGTGTTGATAATTACCAAATCTATTTTGATAGAAAACTGATTGCTGACAACAAGTTAGACCTTGAAACCATCAAAGCTTTTGCAATTAACGAGCTTGAAAAAGATCCGACAGTTTTATATGCAGTTTCTACAACCAAAGTTCAGGAAGCTACAATTCCGGAACCTATCAAACAAAGGATTAGCAACGGTATCAATAGGGAAAGAAGTGGTGATATCCAATTGATTTCTCATGATTCTATGCTTCCGACCTATGCTAAAAAAGGTACAACACACAGCGTTTGGAATTCTTATGATGCTCATATTCCATTGATTTTTATGGGTTGGGGAATCAATCATGGAGAAAGTAATAAGCCCTATTTTATGACTGATATTGCTCCAACTGTTTCTGCTTTGCTGCATATTCAGTTTCCTAGTGGGAATGTTGGAAACCCAATTACAGAAGTGATTGGGAGATAGAAAGGATGCTAGATGTTAGATTAATATTTTGATGTCTTAATTGCAAAGCGACGAAGTCGCAAAATATTGGTAGAAATCTATCAAATAGAATAAAAAATGAGGTGCGAAGCACCGAAATGTTGGTAAAGCCAATATCTATATTAAGTCGCAAATGTTTTCAATAAGAACTTTGCGACTTTTTTATTTTCAAGATTAATTCTCTTCCACCTTTGACTTGTCGAATCTTCGATTTGCGAAAAAACAATTCGTATTTTTGAACAATGAATTTGAACGAAAAAGACATCTTCGATTTGTTGAATGAGAAAGCTGAACTCTACAATTCTCCGGATTTTATTACCGATGACCCGATTCAGATTCCACATCGTTTTTCTTTGAAACAGGATATTGAAATTTCAGGATTTCTATCTGCTAGCATTGCTTGGGGAAATAGAAAATCGATTATCAATGATGCGAACAAAATGATGGAATTGATGGGAAATTCGCCGTATGATTTTGTAATGAATTTTACCGATTCTGATTTGGAGAGAATTCCACAAAAAGTCATTCACAGAACTTTTAACCACGAAGATTTTATTTTCTTTCTAAAGAATTTTAGACGAATTTATACTCGGTTTGAAAGTCTGGAAGATGCTTTTTTGATTAATGAAAACGAAATCAACTTCTCTCATTCCATTGAACGTTTCAGAAATCATTTCATATCAGAAAACCATCGCGGACAAAAACACGTGAGTTCGCCTTACAAAAATTCGGCTTCTAAAAGACTGATTATGTTTCTGCGTTGGATGGTTCGGAAAGATAAAAAAGGTGTTGATTTTGGAATTTGGGAAAAGATTAACCCGAAGTTTCTTTCTGTTCCATTAGATGTTCACACGGCTAATATTTCCAGAAAATTAGGAATCTTAACAAGAAAACAAAATGATTGGAAAGCGGTGGAAGAGTTAGATTCAATTCTTAGAAAATACAATGCTGACGACCCGGCAATTTACGATTTTGCATTGTTTGGATTAGGTGTTTCCAAGGAATTTGAATGAAACTAAAATCTCGCTGATTTGGCATATTAAGCAGATTTTTTTGAAAATGAATCTGCGAAATTAGCTAAATCAGCGAGATGAAAAAAAGAAGATTTTCTTATTTCAAAATATCATTAATCTTAGGATAATCCGAAATTTTTCTGAATTCAAAACGGTTGCTGTTCTGCAAACCGGAAATAAACAAATCCAATTCCTTTACCGAATCATCATCCTGAAGATACTGGTCGTGCGTCAGAAAAACCAAATGTCTGGAAGTCTTTTCCAAATCGTTGAAGAATATACTGTCCACACGTTTTGCCATTTGTTGATGAGAACCTTTCAGTTTCATTGTATTGTCCGGTTTCCATTCGAGGTCCCAACCTACTAGGACATAACCAGCTCTTTGCAATTCGTCCGCTGCAGTTTTAGAACTTTTGATATCGGTATTGTTGATGTCAGAAGTTCTCCAGATATTTCTTCCGGGCGTTCTGGCGTATTTGTTCTTGAATTTTATACTGTCTTTGGCTCTGTCAAAATCGTGGACTACTTTTCCCGGATTTTTATAAAACTCAGAGTATTTGTTTTCTGCGTGAGAATAGCTGTGATTGGCTAATTCTACCAACTCGTGATTTTCTAATTCTTTCAAGTTTTTTGCCTGGGTTTTGCTATCATAAGCATGTTTTCCTACGATAAAAGATGTTACGGGAATCTGATATTTGTTGATGATTTTCAGAAGGTTCTCTGTTCCTTTATTTGGACCATCGTCAAAGGTAAGATAGATATAACTTTTGTTCGGGTCGTCGGGAATCTCTGGTTTTGTGGAAATCACTTTTGCTGGTTTGGTGACAACTTTTTCTGAATTTGTTTTTGAATCTGCCACCTCTTCTGATTTTTTGTTACAGGAATTCAAAAAAAATACTGCGTTAACGATTAAAGCAGCAGTCCCAAGAAAAACCAAATGATTTGATTTTTCAGCAAAAGTTTTTTTCATTGGAAATAAAAGATTTTAAATTGTTAAAAAATGTTAATTAAGTTAAAATTTATTATCAAATTTAATGCCTGATTTTCATATTTTTCAATTTTAACTAAAATATTTTTATATTGATATTCAGTTGTTTATGATTTTGTTTAATGAAAGGAATATTGTGTTAAATTTAAATGTAAATTAAAACGTAGAATCTTATGCAGCCCGACTTGAACGGAGCTCATTTTTTGTGACTGGAATTGGGTGACGGCAAAAAATAGCGGGAGTGGAAGGCGGATAAAGCTGCCCAAATAATTTTGATGATTTACTTTCTTGATGTACATCAATGTAGGGAGAGGATTTAAGGTCTTATTTTTGCTGCAAGAAAAACAATAATTAATTTAAAATATTATCTATGAAAAAATTAACGGTATTAGCATTGGCAGGCGCTGCTTTGATGTTCACAGCTTGTAACGACAAAAAAGAAACAGTAAAAGATGCACAGGAAGTTGCAGCAAAAACTGGTGAAGCTTACAAAGTAGATTTGGCTACCTCCAACGTGAACTGGAAAGCTTTCCACAAAGGTGGATTTGCACCAAGATGGGGAACACTTAACCTGAAATCTGGAGAAATTACAGTTGAAAATGATGCGGTGACTTCCGGAGATTTCGTAATCGATATGACAACTTTGAAAGTTGATCCTGCATCTGTAACGGAGGCTGATAAAAAACCAGCTGACCTGGAAGCACACCTTAAAAATGCTGATTTCTTTGATGTTGAAAAACAACCAACTTCTGATTTCAAAATCACTGCGGTAGCAGATTTGGCTGGAGAACTTCCAAAAGATGCTGTTGCGGGTGCTAACAAAACTGTGAGCGGAAACCTGACATTGTTAGGAAAAACACTTAATGTTTCTTTCCCTGCGAAAGTAACTGTTGCTGAAGGTAAAGCGGCTATTGAAGCTAAATTTACTGTAAACAGAGCGGATTGGGGAATCAAATTCGGGACTGATGAAACTGACCCAGCTGAATGGATGATCAGCAAAGACATAGAAATTGGAATTAATGTCAATGCTTCTAAATAAGTAAATTGTAAAAATGAAAATGAAAAGACTGTTTCGAAAGAGACAGTCTTTTTTTATAATGATTGATTTGAATATTTTAATTCTCGCTCATTGTTCAGATTTTGCAGATTGAAAATGCTGAAAATAAATCTGCACAATCAAAAAATCTACGAGAAATTATTTTTTTGAAAAATCTAACAATAAAAGAACCGACTCTTTAGAAGCCGGTTCAGTAGATAAACATCTCATTTTTTTAGTTAGACAACAACAAAAAAGGACAGCCGACAATGCTATCCTTTAAATTTTTATATCAAATTTAATTTGAGTAATTCCGATTGGGTCAAAAGC
>Ga0308158_10003236_pt1 | contig 14534 bp, 8 predicted proteins | sample PhyBR2_FD_201038 | JGI IMG/M metagenome (GOLD analysis project Ga0308158, IMG submission 201038) | Phyllosphere microbial communities from UC Gill Tract Community Farm, Albany, California, United States - DLSLB.R2 | ecosystem: Host-associated > Plants > Phyllosphere > Unclassified | place: USA... | reverse complement strand
ACAGCCGTGCCGGCGACAATATCGATGACCGCATCGGCGGCGCGACGGTCAATGCCGACTGGAAGGTGGACCGTTACAGCATCGACTACCTCAGGTTTGGCCTGAGCCAGACGAACCGCAAGAAATCGCGCGACATGATCAACAATGCGTTCAACTCGGGGCAGGATCACTATTCTGGCGAAAACGCGATCAACGTGGGCGCCCTGGGTGGCAACGTGATCAACCAGACCCTGAGCCCGAAAGGCTTCCTGTCGGGCGTGAACGGCAACTTCCCGCGCAGCTTCCTCGGCTTCGACGTCGACAGCTATGCACAGGCACTGGCGGGCTACGACGGCCAGCCGCGGCCGGGCGGCGGCGTCTATAGCTCGACGCTGTCGGCCCCCGCCTTCAACCCGCTGGAAAGCTACCGCGTCGAAGAAAAGACGTCGACCGCCTTCGTGCAGGCCGACCTGGCCGGCGACCGCTGGTTCGCCGACGTCGGCGTGCGCTTCGTGCGCACCAGGACCAGTGCGCAAGCGTGGGACGCCAAGATCAACGAGATCGTGCAGAACGGCGCATTCAACTTCACGCCCATCTACGCCGACCCGTCGATCGTGCGCCAGGATGCCACCTACAGTTTTGCCCTGCCGTCGGGTAACTTCACCTATTCGCTCACGGACAAGCTGCAACTGCGCGTCGGCGCGGCCAAGACGATGGCACGCCCGTCGGTCGACAAGCTGGCGCCGTCGAGCACCACGGCCAGCATCTCGTGGGGCGACTTCACGCAGATCTACGGCGGCAATGCCGATCTGAAGCCATACACGGCGCACCAGGCCGATGTGTCGCTGGAATGGTATTACGCCAAAGGCTCCGCGATGACCTTCGCCGTCTACCAGAAGAACATCAAGAACCAGATCACCAACCTCTGGCTGACCGGCCAGGACATTGGTGCACCGGGCGGACGCCTGTTCAACGTGCAACGCCCCATCAACGGCGACAGCGCCAAGGCGCGCGGCATGGAGATCGGCATGCAGCACCTGTTCAACAACGGCTTCGGCGTGCGCGCGCAATACACGCGCAACCTGTCGACCAGCTGGGTCGCCGGCGTCGAACGCCCGCTCGAGGGCGTTGCGCCTGCAAGCGCGTCGCTGGGCCTCCTGTATGAGCGCGGTCCGTGGAGCATGAGTACCACGGCCGACTTCACCGATTCCTTCGTCACTGCCAGCAACGTGATCGGTTCCGGCTTCAACGAAGTGACCAACTCGGTGACCTGGGTTACGGCCCAGCTGGCCTATGATGTGAACAAGTCGCTGCGCATCAGCATCGAGGGCAACAACCTGACCGATGCCGAGCAGGCACCCCGGCTGACCAACGGCACCGTCAGCCTGCCCAACGGCTACTACCGTTACGGGCGCTCCGTGACCCTGGGCGCCAGCCTGCGATTCTGATGAAGTCTGCGGCGCCATGGTCCGTGGCGCCACCAAGTCCATCGCCAGCGCGGGCCGGCCTGGCAATCCACCGGTCCGCCATACCGAGAACTGGAATCCTGATGCACACTGCTGTCTTTTCCTTTGCCGTCCTGATTGCCGGGACCATCCCTTTCGCCGCGCACGCCGCGGACCAGTCCAGCTACACGATGGCGGACTACGCCAGCGTCGCCAAGATCGACGCCCACCTGCACCTGCACAACGCGGCACCGGCGTTCATGGAAGCTGCCCGCCGCCAGAACTTCAAGATCCTGTCGATCAACGTCGACTATCCCGATTTTCCACCGCTCGATGACCAGCAGCGCGTCGCCATCGCACTGAAGAAGCAGTTCCCGCAGGACGTGGCATGGGCAGCGAGCTTCTCCGTCGATGGCTCCGCCCAACCGGCCTGGCTGGCCGCCACCCGCCACCGCATCGCCGCATCGATGGAAGCCGGCGCCGTCGGCGTGAAGGTCTGGAAGAACATCGGCATGAGCCTGCGCGGCGCCGATAAAGAACTTGTCATGATCGACGACGCGCGCTTTGCGCCGCTGTTCGACGACCTGGCCCGCCAGGGCATCCCGCTGCTGGGCCACCAGGGCGAGCCGCACAATTGCTGGCTGCCGCTGGCGCGCATGACGGTCAACAACGACCGCACCTACTTCAAGAACCACCCGCAATACCATATGTACCTGCACCCCGAGATGCCGAGCTGGGAAGCGCAGATGGCGGCGCGCGACCGCATGGTGGTGGCGCACCCGACGCTGCACTTCGTCGGCGTGCACCTGGCGTCGCTCGAGCGCAATGTGGACGAACTGGCCGCCTTCCTCGACAAATTCCCGCACGCCGTCGTGGATGCGTCGGCGCGCATCGGCCAGCTGCAATACCAGAGCCAGCGCGATCGCGAGAAGGTGCGCAACTTCTTCATCAAGTACCAGGACCGCATCCTCTACGGCAGCGACATGGCGCAAGAGCCTGGCCAGGATGGCGCCGCGCTGGGTCGCGAAGCCGAAGGCGTATGGCGCATGCACTGGCGTTACTTCAATACGGCAGAGTCGTTCAAGGTCGCCGATCTCGACAAGCCTGTGCAGGGTCTGGCACTGCCGCGCGACGTCGTCGACAAACTCTACCGCACGAATGCCGAGCGCGCCTTCCCCGGCGCCTGGAAAGGCCAGCCATGACCGCGCGCCGTGCATTCCTCGGGTGGCTGGGCGCGGCGCCGCTGGCCACGCACATCCCGCTCGCCCAGGCAGCGGCCGCCCCGGTCTCCGGCAAGGGCCACGTGCGCGTGCAGGACAGCGCCGTCTCGCTGCAGTTCGACGGGCAGCTGCGTTGCCGTATCGTCAGCCTGCTGGGCAAGCAGCCGGTCGCGCTGACGGGTTTTGACACGAGCGAACACCTGGTCGTAGGCGGCAAGCCGGTCGGCCGCTTCACGCTGCAAAAGGCCGCGCCGGCCCGGGCCACGACGCCGTTTGGCGCCGGACAGGCGCTGCACCTCATCGGCCGTGCCACCGCGGGCATCGAAAAGCGCGTCACCGTGACCCTGCTCGACGAGCATCCGGGCGTGGCATTGCTCGACGTGCAATACCTGAATATCGGCGACAAGCCGCTGACGATCCACGCCTGGGCCAACGGCGCGCACCGCCTGGCCGCCGCGCCGCGCCATGCGGGCGGCTACTGGGCCTATTCCGGCGCCAGCCACGCCGACCGGCGCGACTGGGTCCAGCCCGTCAAGCGCGGTTTCGAGCAGGGCAACTTCCTGGGCATGAACGCGTCGGACTACGGCGGCGGCACGCCGGTCGCCGATGTCTGGCGCCGCGACGTCGGCCTGGCCGTCGGCCACCTGGCCCTGCAACCGCTGCTCGTGGCGCTGCCCGTGAAGGCGGTCGGCGACGGGGTCGAGATCGCGCTGCGCGGCGACATCCCGCAGACGCTGGCGCCAGGCGCCACGCTGGCCACCCCGCCCACGTTCATCGCCGTGCACCGTGGCGACTTCTATGTACCGCTCGACCGTTACCGCCGCCTGATGGCCGCGCAGGGCCTGGCGGCCCCCGAGCCGCCGCAAAGCGCCTACGATGCGCAGTGGTGCGCGTGGGGCTACGAACGCGATTTCTCGCTCGACTATGTGCGCGCCACGCTGCCCAAGGTGCAGGAACTGGGCTTCAAGTGGGCCGTGCTGGACGACGGCTGGCAGGTCAAGACCGGCGACTGGACGCCCGACCTCGCCAAGTTCCCGCGCGGCGGCGACGACATGAAGGCGCTGGTGGCCGATATCCACGCACGCGGCATGAAGGCGCGCCTGTGGATTGCGCCGCTTGCCGTGGCGCCCGGCAGCGACGAGCTGCACGAGCATACCGACCTGCTGCTGCTCGACGAGACCGGCGCAGCCCAGGACGTCACCTGGTGGAACTGCTTCTACCTGTGCCCCGCCTACGAAAAAACGCAAACGCGCCTGGCCGCGACACTGCGCATGATCATTGCGGACTGGGGCTTCGACGGCCTCAAGGTCGATGGCCAGCACCTGAACGGCGTGGCGCCATGCTTCAATCCGAAGCACCAGCACAAGCGCCCCGAGGAATCGGTCGAGGCGGTCGCCGACTTCTACAAGGTCATGCACGATGTGGTGCATGCAGCCAACCCGGAAGCGGTGCTCGAGGTCTGCCCATGCGGCACCAGCTACGCCTTCCACAACATGCCGTTCATGGACCAGGCGCCGTCGTCCGACCCGCTGTCGAGCTGGCAGGTACGTCACAAGGGCAAGACGCTCAAGGCGCTGATGGGTCCGTGGTCCGCCTATGCGGGCGACCACGTGGAACTGAGCACGGGCGGGCAGGATTTCGCCTCCAGCGTCGGCATCGGCGCCGTCATCGCCACCAAGTTCACCTGGCCCGTCGACCCGAAACCGAAGGACTCGTTCCTGCTGACCCCCGAGCGCGAAGCGCACTGGCGCCAGTGGGTGGACCTGTACAACAAGGGGCGGCTGGCCGAAGGCCGTTACCGGGGCGAGCTGTATGACCTGGGGTTCGACAAGCCGGAAACCCACGTGGTGGAGCAGGCTGGCGCATTGCACTACGCGTTCTACGCCGATCGCTGGGACGGCATGGTGGCCTTGCGTGGCCTTGGCCCGGGCACCTGGACGCTGCGCGACTCGCTCAGCGGCAGCGTATTGGGCAAGGTCAGCGCCGACAAGCCGACGCTGCCCCTGCGCTTCACCCACAGCCTGCTGGTCGAAGCGCGGCCCGACGTCCCCGACCTGCTGCCTGTCGCTTTTGCCAGCAGGATCCAGGCCGTGGGCACGGACGGCTTCCCGCACGCCTCGCAGTGGGCCGATGCCCCCGCGACCTTCTTCCGCCACGACTGGCAGGGCACGCCACTTGCCGGGCCCCAGTCGACGCGTGTCCAGCTGCTGCGGGGCGCGGGCCACCTGTACCTGCGCTTCATCTGCAAGTACGAGACGCTCGCCACCTTTGACCAGGCCGGCCCGGCAAGCGCCATCTGGCCGCTGTGGGAGCGTGACGTCGTCGAAGTCTTCCTGCAGGCGCCCGAGCGCGCCGGGCTGAACAGCTATCGCGAGGTGCAGGTTGCGCCCAACGGGCTGCTGCAGGAAATCGCGGTCGAGGTGTCAGGAAAGCGGCGCATCGCCGGCGAGAGCCGCGCCAGAGCGCATGTCGATGCGAACAACAAGGTCTGGACAGCCGAGCTGGCCGTACCGATGCGCGCTACGGGCGTGGCCGACGATGGCTGGCGCCTGAACCTGTTCCGCGTCGAAGGCACCGCAAAAGAGCGCGTGCATTCGGCCTGGAGCCCGACCCGCACCGCTGCGCCCGACTTCCACGTGCCACGCGCGTTCGGCCGGCTGCTGATCGACGCATGATGCTGCAGCGCCTGCGGCCGCTCGCGCTGCTCGTCATGTTGTCGGTGCACGCTCACGCCGTGCAGTCGACAGACCGGCCGGGGGGCATGGTCGGGACGACGTTCAGGGCGTCGGCAGACGAAATCGCCAACCCCGAGCGTGGCATGTACGTCTGGGCTGCCGACAACCTGGCGGCGTGGACGCAGGCGCAGGCCGATGCGCAGTTTGCGGCCGGCTACCGGATCGTCTACGCGCCGGTGCGGCTGGACGCGCATGCCGGTCACGCGCTGCCTGCAACGCTGCTGCGCGATGTGGCCGGGGGTTTTGCCATCGCGCGCCGCGCGGGCCTGAAAGTCATTCCGCGTTTCATGTACAACTTCCCGGCCGGCGAAACGGCCTACCGCGCGGCGCAGGATGCACCGCTCAAACGCGTGCTGGAGCATATCGGGCAGCTCAAGCCGGTACTGGCGGCCAATGCCGATGTCATCGCGTACCTGCAGGGCGGGTTCATCGGGGCCTGGGGCGAATGGCATACGTCATCCAACGACCTGACCCTGCCGACGCAGCGCACGCGGATCCGCGATGCGCTGCTGGCCGCGCTGCCTGCCGACCGCTTCCTGCAATTGCGCTATCCGCCCTACCTGATGGCGTGGGCGCCGCAAGCGCCGCGCTGGCGCGACGGTTCGGCCGCGGCACGCATCGGCGTGCACAACGACTGCTTTCTCGCATCCGGCACGGATGTCGGCACCTACAGCGAGAACGCGGCGATCCGGCAGCGCGAGCGCACCTATGTGGCCGCGCTGTCGACCACGGCGCCGTTCGGCGCCGAGACCTGCAACCCTGCCGATGCGGTCAACCCGACGCCACGTACGAATTGCGACGACATCCTGCGCGAAGGCCGGCGCTTTGGCCTGACCTACCTGAACGACAGCTACTACCGCGACCTGTTTCACACACGCTGGCAGGCGCAGGGCTGTCTGGCGCAGGTCAGGCGCAGCATGGGCTACCGGTTCGAGTTGGTGACGCTGCGGCATAGTGCGCGCATCGTGGCTGGGCAGTCGGGCGAACTGGTGCTAACCGTGCGCAACAGCGGCTGGGCACGGGCCTTCAACCCGCGGGGCGTGCAACTGGTGCTCAGGCACCGCGCGACCGGCCAGGTCGTGCGGTTGACCCTGGCATCGATCGACCCGCGCACCTGGCTGCCCGGGCAGACCAGTACCGCAACCACACGGGTTGCCATCCCGGGCGGCACGCCCAGTGGCGCCTGGGACATGCTGCTGGCCTTGCCGGATGGCGCGGCGTCGCTCGCTGGCGACGCGCGCTACAGCGTGCGGCCCGCCAACGCCGACGATGCCGCCAAAGCGCAGGCATGGGAAGCATCGCCGGGCGCGTTCCGTACCGGGACGACGCTGCACATTCTTTGACGTGCTGCCATGCCGCTGGCGCGTGGCCGGCCTAATCGGCGATCAGCAGTTCGATGCCGGCCTCGCGCAGGCCGTCCCGGTATTGCGGGCTGATATCGCTGTCGGTGATGACGGTGTGGACGCGGTCGAGCTGCACGATACGGTGCAGGCTGATGAAGCCGAACTTCGACGAATCGGCAAGCACGATGACTTTCCGTGCGCGCTCGACCATCTTGTGGTTCAGGCTCGCTTCCGCCTCGTGGTGGGTCGTCACGCCGAACTGCAAATCGAGACCATCGACGCCCAAGAACAGCTTGTCGAAACTGTAGGCCTGCAAACAGGCTTCGGCCTGCAAACCCTGGATCGACAACGCCTGCTTGCGCAGCAGGCCGCCGGTGAGGATCAGGTCGACGCCTGCCGCGTTGACCAGCTCCCAGGCGATGTTCAGGCCATTGGTCAGCACCGTCACGTTCTGCACATCGCGCAGGTGGCGTGCCAGCGAGAGCGTCGTGGTGCCCGAATCGATGATGATGTTCTCGCCCGGCTTGACGAGGCGCGCAGCCAGCGCGCCGATGCGCTCTTTCTGCTCGTGATTGAGGGCGTCTTTTTGCGACACCGTGTGCTCGGTCGGTGGCATGCGTGCCAGCGTGGCACCGCCGTGGCTGCGGATGGCCAGGCCCTGCGCCTCGAGTGCACTCAGGTCGCTGCGGATCGTCACCGCCGATACGTTCAGTTGCTTGACGAGTTCGCTGACCTGGACCGAGGCCTGTTCAGTAAGAGCTTTAAGAATGGTGTCGCGGCGCTGACCGGTTTGACCCATGATTGGATACGCAGATTTAATAAAAAAACAGCTTACCAGATTGGCGCACGGCCGGCACGCCCAGTGCTTGACGGCGCGTCATTGCGCGCCTGCCAGACGTGCGAGCGCTGCGGGTTCCAGCGGTATGCCGACCTGGTGCGCCGCATACACGGCAGCGCCGAGCACCGGCGGCAGGCGCGGCGCCACCAAGCGGTATGCGCCGGCACTGCTGGCAGCGAGAACGCGGGCAAACGGCGCGCGCAGTGGCCCATCCTCACCGAACAATCCGCCCGAATACGACACCGTGACGGCGGTACCGGGATCGACACCCAGCTGGCCCCGGACCGCGTCGACCAGCGCCACCACCTCGAGGGCGGCCGCTGCCAGGATCGCCGCCGCCTGCGCATCGCCCAGCGCCGTCGCTTCGGACACGAGGCGCGACAGCGCGGCCACCTTGCTGCGCTCCCCTTTCAGGTCGCCATAGACGACCTGGCACAGGTCGAGATCGTCCTGCAACGCCAGGCGCGTGCGCACCAGCCCGTGCAACGGCCCGCGCGGCGCGCGGCCATCGCTCATGCGCGAGAACAGCGCCAGGCCGGCGCGCGCGATCCAGTAGGCCGAGCCTTCGTCGCTGAACAACTCGCCCCATCCGCCGGCACGCGCACCCTGCCCGCCGATGCGCCCGTAAGCCATCGAGCCGGTGCCGGCGATGACGCTGATGCCATCGGCGCAGGCCAGCGACCCGGCCCAGCTGCACACCATGTCGTTGTCGCACAGGTAGCGCCCGTGGCCCAGCACGGCGCGCGGCAGCGCATCCAGTTGCGCCTGCACGGCGCGGTCTTCGCCGTAGGCGGGCAGGCCGAAGAACGCGAAGGTGACGTCATTCGCACTGATGCCGGCCGCCGCGAACAACCCGGCGCAGCCGCGCGCCAGCACGTCAGCCGCACCGTCCATGCCGACTTCGAGGTAGTAGGCGCTGCTCTGCTCATTGCGCGCCAGGACCTGGCCCTGCCGGTCGATCAGCGCAAACGCCGTCTTGGTACCGCCGCCGTCAACCCCGAGAAACATCGCCGTCCTCCGCCAGTGGATAGATCGTCACGCCCTGCACCACGCGGTTGACGGTGCCCGACACGCTCGGCGTATCCGGGCGTAGTCCCAGCGCCAGCGACTGCAGCAGCGCGAACGCCTGGCAGAAGACAATGTACGGCAGCGCCAGCGCCAGGTCCCGGGCCTGCCCGACCGCGTCCAGCGCGATGCAGGCGTCGCCCAGCGACGGCTCATCGCGGCCGCTCAGCGCCAGCACGCGGCCGGCCCGGCCATCATTGCGCAGCTCGCGCAGCAGGTCGAGATCATAGCGGCGCGCGCGGGCGTCGTTCGACAGCAGCACGACGACCAGCGTGTCGGCATCGACGATCGTCTTCGGCCCGTGGCGAAAGCCCAGCGGCGAGTCGAACAGCGCGACCACCTGGCCGTCGGTCAGCTCGAGCAGTTTGAGCGACGCTTCACGGGCCAGCCCGCGCAGCGCATTGCTGCCAAGGTAGACCACGCGGCGAAAACGCTGGGCCACCAGGGCGTCCAGCAGCGGCAGCATCGACGCCAGTACCTGCGCGGCCGCCGCCGACGGCCCGGCGGTGGCGCCCGGTGCCAGCACGCCGAACGCGCTGGCCGCAGCCAGCAGCATCGAGGTGAAACTGGTGGTCATGGCAAAACCGCGGTCATGCGTGGCGTCCGGCAGCAGGATCGCATACGCATTGGCGCGGCCCTGCGCCATCCGGCACAAGGCACCGTCGGCATTGCAGGTGATGACCAGGTGATGGATCTCGTCCACGACGCCGTCGGCCAGATCGACGGCCGCCACGCTTTCTGGACTGTTGCCCGAGCGGCCAAACGACACCAGCAGCGTCGGCACCTTCGGCTGCAGGAACTGGCGCGGACCCGACACCAGGTCGGTGGTGGGCACGGCTTCCGCGCGCCAGCCGCCACCCAGCAATGCCGGCGCCAGGCATTCGCCGATGAAGGCCGACGTGCCGGCGCCCGTCAGCACGATGCGCAGGTCGGGCCGCGCAAGCAATGGGCCGAGAAACGCGTCGAGCGCGCTGCGCTGACTGGTAACCAGCGCCTCGATCTCGGGCCAGATGGCCGGTTGCTGCGCGATTTCGCGCGCGGTCAGGCCGGCGCCGGCGGCATCGAGCCGCTCCGTACCAAGGCCCAGAATATTCCTGTCAGCGACTAACATGCTTCCAACTCCTTCGTTGCGGCGCCTGCCATGCAGGCCGCCATATATTGGCGCAGCACCCTGGCCACGCCCTCTTTGAGCAGATCGACCGGCTGGTTGACCAGCCGTCCTTCACGCACGGCGTCATACTGGAACGGCAGGTACTGGCTCAGCAGCGTGAGCGGCGGCGGCGTGCGCTCCAGGCTGGCCAGCAGGCGGGCCTGCGCGGCCTGGATGGCCGGATGCGGCCAGTAGTAGCGGATCCGGTCACTCAGGCTGTATTGCTGGTCGAAGCGGGCGCGGCGCGGCTCATTGTCGTAGTACTTTTGCCACTGCGCCGGCTCGGCACGCATCACCTCCAGCACCGTGTCCTTGAACCCGGAACCGATGCCATCACCTGCCATCGCGGCCTCGATATCGGCCAGCGCCCACAGCGTTTCACGCAGCGCGAACGTCGCGCCCGGGCCCACCTTGAGGATGGCAAAATGGCCCGCGACGAGCGCGGCCAGGTTGGCCGCCGTCTGGTAGTCGGTCGAATGGGCCTCGTAGACCAGCGTGGGCACGTCTTCGATCATGCGGCCGAGATCCACGGCGCGCTCGGGCCGGAAGTCGATCACCTTGTGGTGGTCGAATTCGACGCCCGGCTGCACCACCAGGCCAACCACGCGCGGCCACGCCGCATCCAGTCCGGCAGCGGCAAATGCCGCGCGGTGCGCCGCGATCGTCTGCGTCGCCGCAGCGGGCGTCGTGACGCTCAGTTCGGCCAGGTCTTCGTGCGCGCCGCCAGGCACCGGCACTTCGGTGCCCACCACATAGACGGGCGCTTCGCCACCGGCCGCCTGCCAGGCCCGCTCGGCGACGGCGCACAGCCGCGCAGCGCGCGCGGCCACCACGTCATCCTGCAGCGGCACCGGGTCGCCAACGCACGACATCGAGCAATCCAGGTGGATCTTGCGAAAGCCCGCCGTGACGTACTGTTCGATCAGCACTTCGGCCTTCGCCATGGCGGCATCCGCGTGCTCGCCCTGCCAGGCATTGGGCCCCAGGTGGTCGCCACCGAGCAGCACCCGCTCGCGCGCCAGACCGACGCGGTCGGCGATGGCGTACACGAAATCACGGAACGCGCTGGGTGTCATGCCGGTGTAGCCGCCATCCTGGTTCACCTGATTCGACGTGGCTTCGATCAGCACCGGCTGCGCCGGCCCCGCCGCCAGCGTCACTTCCATCGCCGCCTCGAGCACGATCGGATGGGCCGAGCACACCGCGTGGATGCCGACGGCTTCGCCGGCCTTGTGCCGGCGCACCAGATTCAACATGTAGTCCATTTGTCAGGCTCCTTCGGTTGATTCGGCAGGCGCGACGTCGTCCGCCTGCAGCGCAAGAAACAGCGCGGCCGCCAGCGCCAGGCCGATGCCGGCCAGCCGGTAGCCGCCCGGCACCGCGCCGGCCAGCGCCATTGCGATCACGGTGGTCAACAGCGGCGCGCCGGCATTGACCAGCGGCGACACTGTCAGCGCCTTGCCATGCCGGAACGCGTACACCAGCGTCAGCGCACCGATGGCATTGAGCACCTGGGTGGCGGCGGCCAGCAGCGGCCCGGATGGCCCGTAATTGATCGGCTGCGAGAAATCGGTCATCGCCAGCGCCACCGGAATGCACAGCAGCGCACTGGCGGTCATATAGAAGAAAATGCTTTCGGCATCCATGCGCGTATTGGCCAGCTTGATGAAGTACGCCTGCAAACCCCATGCAACCAGCACGCCGATCGCCAGCACGAACCACAGCCCGTACTGCTGGGGCGCGCCGCCCGGGTTGAAGTCAAACAGCGGCAGCGCGCACACGGCCAGCACGATGCCCAGCACGCCCATGCGGCCGGTACGCTCATGCAGGAACAGCAGCGAGAGCACGATCGTGATGACGGGCGACAGCGAAATCAGCGGGAAAATCAGGTAAGCCGGGCCGGCCTTGACCGCGTAGAACAGCACCATCTGGCCGCCCGCGCCCAGCAGGCCAATGGCCAGCCCGTAGCCCACGGCGGTGCGATCGCGGCGCACGCGCCAACCGGAGCGTGCCAGCACGAACAGCGCCGGCGGCACCATCGTCAGCGCCCACACCACATACACGAGTGTTTCAGGGAAGCCGTTCTGGGTTGGCAGGCCGGCGAACGCGCCCCACACGCCCCACAGCAGCGCCGTCACCAGCGCGTAGCCGAGCCAGCGCGGCTTGGCAGCACTGGCGGTAGCTTGCTCAGGCAGCGTCGTCTTTTCCAGGGTATCTACTGGGTTCACAGGGCCACCCACGCTGTCATCCATGCCGCCATCCAATTTGTGCCGTACTCGACGCCATCGCTCGTTGTGCTTTTCATCCGAATCCTCTCCGCCAGGTGCGTTAGTTTCAAACGTTTTCGTTGCCACCCATGCGATAGTAAAGAAGTGCCAAACGAAAAGCAAAGTCTTTCCAAATATTTTCGCTTTCGCGTGTTTTGGTCAAAGAAATCGCGCCTTTTATTTTCGAATACTTTCGATTACCATCAGGACAACGGATGCATGTACCGCCCGACCTTTTCCCGCCCGCAGACAAATTCATCGTCAGGAGATTTGCATGAACCACCTTTGGCACAAGCCACGTGAAACCAAACCCTGGATCGTTGTGTGCGGCAGTGTGGCTGCTGCCTTGAGCCTGACGATGACGCAGGTGCATGCCACCACGCCGGACGATCCCCTGGCCCCGGCAGGCCGTTGGGAGGGCAACACGAGTGGCAGCGCCAGCACGCCCCCGATGGGCTGGAACAGCTGGAATGCGTTTCGCACGGAAGTCGACGAAGCAAAGGTCATGGGCGCGGCGCAGGTGCTGGCCGACAGCGGCCTGGCGAAGCTCGGGTACAACCATGTCATCCTCGACGATGGCTGGTGGATGAAGCGCCGCACCAGCGATGGCCGCCTGCAGATCCGCACCGGCATCTTTCCGTCTGCCGCTACCGGTGGGCCGGACGGCACCAGCTTCAAGCCGTTTACCGACAAATTGCACGCGATGGGCTTCAAGGCGGGCATCTACACGGACGTCGGGCGCAACGCCTGCTCGCAAGCCTACGACCTGCATTCGCCCAATCTGCCCCAGGGCACGACGGCCGAACGCGAAGTGGGCCTGGACGGCCACGTCACGCAGGACATCAACCTGTATTTCAAGGAATGGGGTTTCGATTATCTGAAGATCGACGCCTGCGGACTGGCCGACTTCATACCGGGCTCGGACCTGGTCAAGAAGCAGAGCTACCGCGGCATGGCGCCGCTGATCGAACGCGGGTCGATCAACCGCACGGAGATCGGCGCCGTGCGTGCCCGCTACGAGACCGTTGCCGCGGCCATCAAGGCAGCGCGCCCGCTGGGCGATTATGTGATGTCGATCTGCGCCTGGGGCATGGCCAACGTGCGCAGCTGGGGCAAGGATGTCGGCAACCTGTGGCGCACCAGTGCCGACATCACGCCGAGCTGGACCAGCATGCTGCACAACTTCGACAGCGCGGCCAAACGCGCGCTGTATGCCGGCCCCGGCCACTGGAACGATCCGGATATCCTGCACATCGGCCATGGCGAATTCGATGCCAGCAACCCGGTCGAAGTGCGCTCGCATTTTTCGCTGTGGGCGATGATCAATGCGCCGCTGCTGATCAGCTATGACTTGCAGCATGGTCCGGCGTCGCTGCTCGCCGTGCTGGGCAATGCGGACGTGATTAGCCTGAACCAGGACAAGGCCGGCCACCAGGGCATCGTCGCCTACGATTCGGACGATGCGCAGATCATTGTCAAGACGCTGGGTGACGGGCAGCGCAAGGCGGTAGCGCTGTTCAATCGCGGCGCGGCGCCTGCTCCGGTGACGCTGCTGGCGATGCACCTGAAACTGGCGGATGGGGCGCCGGTCACGCTGCGAAACCTGTGGACGAAGGAAACCTTGACCTTCACCGGCGAGAAGGCCTTCACGCTCGCGCCGCACGAGACGCTCGTCTTCGAAGCGCACGGCAAGCGCCAGCTGGAACAAGGTGTGTATCTGTCGGAAATTCCGGGGTCGATCAATGTTGTGGTTGACGGAACCCGGCAGCCGCAACTCGATCCGACGGTTCATCGCATGATCGACCCGTGGTCGAGCACCCGCTCCGGCGGCTCGCGACCCCAGTATGCCGGTTGGGGCGGCGCGCAGCCGGATGCAACGCCGTTTGGCCAGAGCCTGCAGGTGGCCGGTCAGGTGTTCACGTCGGGGCTGGGGGTGCTGTCGAATTCGCGCCTGCAGGTGAAGAACGATGCTGGCTACGCGCGCTTGACCGCTTCGGTTGGCGTGGACGATTCGACTGAAAACACGGCCGAGCCGGTACGCTTTTACGTGTATGGCGATGGAAAGCTGCTGGCTGAAAGCGCGCCGGCACGGTTCGGATCGAAGGCTCAGGCATTGACCGCCGATGTGCGCCGCGTGAAGGTCATTGAACTGGTGGTGCGGGATGCCAGGACCGGCAACGCAGTGCCTGTCGTGGCGACCTGGGGCGATGTGCAGCTGACGCAGGCTGGTGCCGCTGTGCCGGGTCCGCGAACGTCGAGCGGCGACCGCACCTGAGTGCCGGGACACGACACAATGATGACCTCATTCACCAGCCTCGACACCTTCGTCTTCCTCGTCTACTTCGTGGTCATTTCGGCCTACGGCATCTGGATCTACTGGAGCAAGAAACGCTCGTCCGGCAAGGCCACCCACGACTTCTTCCTGGCCGAAGGGTCGCTCACGTGGTGGGCCATCGGCGCCTCGCTGATCGCATCGAACATCTCGGCCGAGC
>Ga0308158_10003234_pt1 | contig 14547 bp, 9 predicted proteins | sample PhyBR2_FD_201038 | JGI IMG/M metagenome (GOLD analysis project Ga0308158, IMG submission 201038) | Phyllosphere microbial communities from UC Gill Tract Community Farm, Albany, California, United States - DLSLB.R2 | ecosystem: Host-associated > Plants > Phyllosphere > Unclassified | place: USA... | reverse complement strand
ACGGATCCGGGATCGAGAACTTCTGGAACCCGCACGGATCCGACTTCACCGACTCCGAGTACTGGGTCGCCTTCCCCGAGCAGCTCGCCTCCCAGAACGTGCAGGTGCCTGCCCCCGCCGCGTCCGCCGTGACCTCGCCGGTGCGGTACGGGTACGCCGTCGGCGCGGGCGCGAAGCTGCTGACCGACGGTGACGGGGCCGAGATCGCCCGCCTGAACCCGAACAAGGGCGACGCGACCGTGGCGCTGCGCCGGATGGTGTGGGGCTCGACGACCCAGACCTCCCTGGTCGGGATCCGCGTGCGCACCAACGGATCCGCGAGCCTTCAGGCCCTGCGCACGGCCGCGGACACGCCGTTCGCCCAGCTCGCCCTTCCGGACACGGGCAACGAGTGGACCTGGGTCTGGATCGATCTGGACCAGAACCTCGTGCCGCCGAGCACGGTAGGCGCGAACATCCTCTTCCTGCGGGCGAGGGGCGACGCGTCCAAGGTCGACATCGGCGGCGTGCTCAGCGACGCCACACGCACTCTCACCCCTCCGAAGTTCGCGGACGGTGCCTCGCTCGGATTCGTCGCCGTGGCGGGCGAGCCGATCGCCCGGACGATCACCGTGACCGATGCGGACTCCGCACCCGCACTGACGCTGCAGCACGCGCCCAAGGGCGCCGCGATCGGCGCGGACGGGGTGCTGTCCTGGACGCCATCGGCCGCAGGCACGACCGACCTGCTGGTGGTCGCGACCGACGGCACCGCCACGACCACGCTGCCCGTCACCGTCACCGTCGCCCCCGACCGGGGCTCCGCCATCGCGGCCGTGCAGGCGGGGCTCGCCGATCCGTACGCGTACACGACCGAGACCTGGAGCCCGGTGGCCGCGGCCGTCGACGCGGCGCAGGCGGGGATCGGATCCGACTCCGCCGCGTTCGCCGGTCTGCTCGAGAAGCTGCGGGTGGCTGTGCGCGGCCTGGTGCTGCTCGACCCGCGGCTCGCGGACGGAACGCTGGACTACTCGCGCATCGTGGCCTCGGGGCAGCTGACGCCGCAGCTTCTGGGCAACCTCGTGGACGGCTCGAATCAGACCACCTGGGGGGACCGCAAGGACACCACGGTCGATCTCGACTTCGGCGCGGGCTACCGCGTGCAGGCGGACCGCTTCGGACTGCTCGCCCGCGACACCTTCCCGAACCGCTCGCAGGGAACGAACGTCTACGGGTCGAACGACCTGAAGACCTGGACCCTGCTCAGCGATCACCCGAACGCGGGCCGGGACGACGCCGTCGAATACCTCGACGTGCCGGACGCGGCGAAGGGGCAGCGCTTCCGCTACCTCCGGCTCCAACTCGACGCGCCGGGTGCACCGACGGACCCGGCCTTCCCCGGCATATGGACGCAAGCGGACTTCCGCATCGACGGCGCGCGCTCGGAGGCGACGGTCGACGAGGTGCTGGCCTCGGCCGCGACGATCGATCGCACCGCGTTCTCGCGGGCCTCGCAGGTGCTGTTCGACCGCGAGATCGCCGCCGTCTCCGCCGCGGCGCAGCTGCCGGGCGCCGACCAGAAGGCGCTCGTCGCGCGGGCTCTCGCGGCGTGGAAGCTGCTCGCGGCGCCGACCCCCGAGATCGTCGCCGTGCAGCCCGCGTGGGTCACCGCGAGCACGGCCTCCTGGGACGGGAAGCGGGATCCGGCCGGCAACGGCTGGGCGATGTTCGACGGCGACGCCTCCACATACACCGACACCGCGACCGGATCCGGATGGGTGAGCGTCACCCCGGCGGACGGCGCGCCGCTCACGGTCGCCGGAATCGCGTTCACGCCCAGAGCCGGCTACGCCTCACGCGCCGTCGGCGTCCAGTTCCAGGGATCGACCGATGGCGGGAAGACCTGGACGACGTTCGCGACGGTCGGATCCGCGACCGACGGGGTCAACCGGCTCGCGCTCGATGCGCCGGTGACGTCCGGAACGATCCGCGTGTTCGCCCCCTCGGGCAACACCAACCTCGCCGAGGTGTCGCTGATCGCCGGCACGGTCGACCGCAGCGGCCTGCGCCTGCTCCTGGATGAGACGGCACAGCTGCACGAGGCGGACTGGACGGAGTCGTCCTGGGCGGCCCTGGTCGATGCCCGCGCGGCCGGCGACGCGCTGTGGACGGACGGATCGGCCGATCAGGCGACGATCGACGCGGCGACGACGCGGATCACGGACGCGGCGGCGCACCTGGTCAAGGCCGGGTCGTGAGCGCGGCGCGGTAGTCCGGCACGCCGCGGAACGGCCCCGGGGATCGCTCCCCGGGGCCGTTCTCGTGCGGGTCCGAAGCCGTCGTTCCGCGACGCCGCGGCGCCTTCAGCACCCGAAGCCGACCTCGGTGCGACCGAAGTCGGCGGTCCAGCCCTGCGAGTCCAGGTCCTCGGCGCGCAGGCCGAGGAACATCCCCGTGAAGCGCAACCGCGGGCCGTGGTCGTCCGAGAGCGTCCACGCCGGCTGATCCTCGCCGACCGGACGCCAGACGCCGTCCGCGTCCGCGGCCTCGAAATGCAGCGCCGGCCCGTGCAGCTCGGCGCGCAGCCGCACCGAGCCGGCAGGCAGCGGTACAGGGCCGGAACGGGTCGTGGTGCGGTCGTCCCTGCGCACGATCCTCAGGTGCCGGCCGTTCTCCTCGTCCCAGGTGACCTGCAGCCAGATCCAGCCTTGCCGGTCGTACCAGGCGATGATCCCGGCCGCCTCCCGCGGAGAGCGCGGATCCGCGTCGAGGACGGTCTCGAGCCTCGCGTCATGCTCTTCGACGCGGGTGAGCAGCATGGACTGCGCGAAGACCGACGCGGTCGAGTGCCCGCCGCGCAGACGCATCCAGCCCGGCCGCGCGGCCAGATCGGCAGCGCCGAGCGGCGCACGCAGCGTCGACCAGCGACGGTCGTCGATCCGAGCGAATGTCTCGGTCCAGACCGACGCTGCGGGAATCACGGGCTCCCCCGGATCGGTCGCCACGCCGCCCGTTCCCGCCAGTTCGAACGACGCGACGGGATGGTGCCCGCCGTGCGCGAGCCGCAGCCAGCCGTCCTCGTCGACCACCACCGGCTGCAGGCACGTCTCGCGCCCGAGCGTGCCATACCTCTCGCCGAGGTGCAGCGTCGGCCGGGTCGCGAGGTGCGCGAGCACCCAGTCTCCGCCGGGGCGCTGCACGAGCTCGCCGTGGCCCGCCTTCTGCAGCGGCAGCCCGGGAGCGTCGCGGGTGGTCAGCAGGTCGCCGGACGGATCGGCGCGGTAGGGACCGAGGAGCCGGTCGGCTCGCGCCGAGACGATCCCGTGGTTCCACCCTGTCCCGCCCGCGGCGAGGAGGAGGTGGTACTCCTCGCCGAAGCGGTACAGGTTCGGTCCCTCGATGAGGCCGGGGGCGGTGTGGATGAGCTGCGCGTCACCGCTCGTGCGGCGCTCGTCCGGCAGATACTGCTCCACGACGATGCCGCCGAAGGACGGATGATCGGGGCGCTGATCCCAGCGCACTCCGACGATCCAGTGCGTGCCGTCGGCGTCGTGGAAGAAGGAGAAGTCGAAGCCGCGCGATCCGAGGTGCACCGGATCGCTCCACGGGCCCTGCGCGGTCGGCCCGGTGACGAGGTAGTTGTCGACGTCCTTGTCGTCGCCGTCCAGGCTGCGCACGATCGAGTAGGCCAGCCAGAACTCGCCGTCGGCGTACGACAGGCTCGGCGCCCACACGCCGCCGGAATCGGGAACGCCCTGCAGATCGAGGTCATGCAGCGCATGGCCGGCGACCTCCCAGTGCACGAGATCGCGCGAGCGGTGGATGCGCACGGCGGGATGGAACTCGAACGTGCTCGTCGCGAGGAGGTACTCATCGCCGACGCGCACGATCGACGGATCCGGGTTGAACCCGCGCGAGACGGGGTTCTGCACGCGGCTCATGCCCGCGCCCCGATGGCGGGACGCGCCGGATCCGACCGCGACGGGACCGGATCGGCGAACGCGCCGGTGCGCACGAAGCGCATGACCTCGTCGACCGCGTGCGCACCGAGAGCTCTGAGCTCGGTGCCCATGGATCCCGCCAGGTGCGGAGTGAGGAACACGTTCGCGAGCGTGTAGAGCGGGTGGCCGATCGGCAGCACGTCCGGCTCGGTGACATCGAGCACGGCCCGCAGCCGGCCGGCGGTCAGCTCGGCGACGAGCGCGTCCTGATCGACGAGGATCCCGCGTGCCGTGTTCACCAGCGTCGCGTCGTCTGGGAGCGCGGCGAGGACCTCGGCGGACACCGTCCCCCGCGTGGCCGGGATGTCGGGGGCGTGCACGGTGAGGATGCGGCTGCGCCGCGCCAGATCCACCAGGTCGTCGACGAGTTCGACGCCGAGCTCGTCGGCACGGTCCGCGGGGATGGTCGGGTCGTGGAGCAGGGTCGTGATGCCGCGACGCCGGAGCTCTGCGATCACCAGGACGCCGATCGCGGAGGCTCCGATCACGCCGACCGCCGCATCGCCGAGGCCGGTGCGGCCGTACTCCGCCTCGCGGTCGATGAACCGCTGCTCCGCGGCATAGCGGCGGGCCGCCCAGAACACGTCCTTGGCGGCGAGGGTGATCATCGCGATCGTGAACTCGGCGACGGGGACCGCGTTCGCCGCCTTCGCGGTGGACACGGCGATGCCTCGCGCGTCGAGCGCATCCAGGTGCGCGAGGCCGCCGCCCCAGTGCGCGACCGCGCGCAGCGACGGCAGGGTGTCGAGCGCCGCAGGGCCCAGCGGCGGGGCGCCCCAGCCGGTGATGAGCACCTCGATCGTCGCGGGATCGCGCAGGTCGGCGATCGCCCGGGCGGGATCCTCGAGGTCGATGTCGCATACCTCGCGCAGGGCCTCGCGTGCGGCGCGGTCCAGGACGAAGCCGGTCAGCGCCGGATCCATCAGCAGCGCGGCCCTGATCCGATCCGTCATCCCTCGTCGTTCCTCTCCCGCAGCACCAGCACCCGCGCCGTCGCACCGGGAACGGTCCGCACCGTGGTGCCGCGGTCGCCGGGACGGATCTCCCAGCCGCCATGCGGGAATACGGCGTCGATCCACATTCCCGGCAGCGCGAACTCGGTCGCGTCCTCTGCACGATCCCACACGAAGAGCAGGGTTCCGCCCTCGCCGCGCAACCCGAGGCAGATCAGCGGGTCCTCCCAGCCGGGCAGTCCCCGCAGCCAGAACGGCACCGCAGTGCGCAGCAGCTCGCGATGCTCCTTGTGCCAGGCGACGGCCTCGGTGACCGCCCGACGCTGGTCCTCGCGCAGCTCGTCGAGGAACCCGGAGAGGTAGAGGCGCCCGCTCAGCCCCGTGACCAGGGTGAACGCCGTCTCCTCGTCCGACATCGTGGACTCCGGATAGGCCCAGTTGCCGCACTGCTCGGGCAGGATCGACGCCGGCGCGGAGGCGGCGATCGGTGCGTACCGCAGGAAGTCCTGCTGATCGCTCGTGGACTGCAGATGCGTCACCTCGAGCAGGCCGTAGTCCGCGCGCATGGCCCCCGAGCTGCAGTTCTCGATGAGCAGGCCGGGGTGCCGGCGCTGCACGTCCTGCAGCCAGTCCCGGTACGCCCGCGCGTGCGCGAGAAGACCGTCGCCGGCCGCCGTCGCCCGCCATTCCGTGCCCGCTCCGGGATTGATGTTGTAGTCCAGCTTGAGATAGCTCGTGCCGTGCTCCGCAACGAGCAGGTCGACGACCGCGTCCAGGTGCGCCCGCGCGGCGGGGTGGCGGAAGTCGAGGTGCAGCCGCTCGTGCTCCTGCACCCGGCGCCCGAACCGATGGAAGAACGCCTCCTCGGGGAGCGTCAGCGCGGCCGCGCTGCGCACTCCCACGACCTCGGGTTCGAGCCAGAGGCCCACCCGCATGCCGGCATCGCGGATCGCCGTGGTGAGCCGGGCGAGGCCGCCGTCCGGGAAGCGGCCCTCCGCCTCACGCCACTCTCCGACCGTCGCCCACCAGTCGCCGAGCTCCGGCGCGGCGAACCAGCCCGCATCGATGCAGAACACCTCCGCTCCGACCTCCGCGGCGCGCGCGATGAGCGGCAGCAGCGCTTCGGTGCTGGGCTGGCCCATCAGGGTGTTCATGAAGTCGTTGTAGACGATCGGGAGCTCTTCGGATGCGCTCCGCGCGGCGCGGAAGGCACGACGATGCCGGGTGAGTTCGGCGAACGCCTCGTCGCGGACCGAGGAGCCGCGATCCGCCGTCGCCACGGCGAGCACGGCCGGCACCGCGGCGAACGACTCCCCCGGGAGCAGCCGATGCGCGAAGTGGTGTTCGAGGTCGGCGGGGCCGAGCAGGGTGAGCGCGCCGCCCTGCGCCGTCTGGCACAGATCCACCTGCCACGCGGCGCTCGACTCGATCTGCCAGGCGATCGCCTGACGGCCGTCATCGATCACTCCGACCGGCAGATGCTCCCCGGTGGACCAGGACCCGTGGCTGCTCAGCGACCAGTGGCCGCGGCCGTCCTGCCCGTGCAAGGGGAGCGAGAGCGCCGGGAGCTCGTCGGTCAGCGGACGCGAGCGCCATCGGTTCTCGGCGAGCCACTCGCTGTCCGCCGTGGAGAGCACCATCCGTCCGAGGTCGTCGGTCGTGCGCCCCAGGCCCACGGTGGCCGATCCCAGCGCGGTGAGCACGACGGGCTCGGCCGAGGTGTTCGCCAGCAGGGTGCGGATCCGCACGCTGCGCCCCATCGGGAGGACGGTCAGTTCGGTGCGGGCTTCGAGGCCGGTGGCGTCATCCCGCTGCACGATCTCGACGCTCTCGAAACCGTCCGCGGACCGGGAGCGCACCGCGTGCACTCTCAGCCGCTCGCCCACGGCCGAGCGGAACATCGCCTGGCTCGTGCGCGCACGCTGCTCGTCGGCCGTGAAGACCTCCACGAGCGCGACGCCGGGGCGGCCGCCGAGATCGGCGTGCGGACTGTGCAGGCTGAGCGGGCGGTCGTCGTCCCAGGTGAGCGCGAAGGCGCCGACCGCGAGGAAGCCCGCGTCCGGGGCGGGCGAGGCCGCAGCAGGCACGCCGGCCGAGGCCGCGCCCGTGAGGGCGGCGATGGTGTCGGTCATGCCCTGCGCTCCGCTTCCCGGGTGTCGAACCGCAGCGCCCGCGCGCAGATCTGGATGCCCAGGGCCGCGAGCCCCGGGGCGAACAGCACGGCACTGCTGCCGACCACGGGCAGGAAGGCCGCCCCGACCGCGAGCGCGGCCAGCAGCACCCAGCTGAGCACCACGTGCGGAGCACGGGCGGCCGCGTGCGCCGCGCCGCGCAAGGACGGCCTGGGCTCCGTCGGCGCACCGGCCCGCAGCGACACGGCGATGACGAGTCCGAGCAGGACGGCGGCGATCACGGGGACGGCGAGCAGCAGGATGTCGGACGTCGGCAGCAGCGCGACGTCGTAGGAGACGATGACCGTGGCGGCCCCGACGAGCGCGGCGATCCGCCACAGCCGGCGGCATCCGTCGGCGAATCCGCGCCAGAAGACCCGCCCGGCGTGAGCGTCCCGGCCGTGATCGAGCAGGGACCCGGCGGCGCCCAGCAGCCCGTGGATCCCGGGGACCACGGGCGCCGTCGCGACCGCCGACAGCAGGATCGCGAGATGCGTCGCCTGCCAGCCCACGAGCGCCGTGAAGACGAGCAGGGGGATGAGGCAGGCGAGGAAGGAGACCGAGGCGAGGAAGCATCCGAAGACGCCCAGTACTCTCCCGGCGAGGGGTCCGTCGTAGGCGAGGAGTCGCTGCACGCGGCCCGGGGTCGGCGCACTCATCCCTTCACCGCCCCGACCGACATGCCCTTGATGAAGTAGCGCTGGAAGGCGCCGAAGATCGCGATCGAGGGGATGATCGCAAGGATCGCGCCGGTGTAGATCAGCTGCCACTGCGAGGTCAGCAGTCCGACCATGCGGTTGATGGCGACGTTGATGGTACCCGCGCTCGACGAATCCAGGAACACGAGCGGCACGAAGAAGTCGTTCCACAGGCCCAGGGCCTGGATGATCACGAATGCACTGGTGACGGGCAGCAGCATCGGGAACACGATCGACCAGAAGGTGCGGAACCGGCCCGCGCCGTCGACGTGGGCGGCCTCCTCCACCTCGATCGGGATCCCCTTGATGAAGCTGCAGTACAGCAGGATCCCGAAGCTCGCAGCCCCGCCGAGATGCACGAGGATGACAGCCGTGAGGGTGCTGTACAGGCCGACCTCGTTGAAGCCCTTCACCAGGGGGATCATGCGCACCTGGAACGGGATCATGAGACCGGCGATGAACAGCACGTACAGGAACCGCGAGGTGCGCCCGCCCACGCGCTCGATCCCGTACGCGGCCATCGGCACGACCGCGACGAGGAGCACGACCGTGCTGACGGTGATGATGACGGTGTTCAGCACCGCCTGCGCGTAGTCGGTCCGCTGGAACAGGGCGACGTAGTTGTCGAATGTGAAGGCGGTGGGCAGGCCCATCGGATCCTTCGTGATCTCGGCGTAGGAGCGGAACGAGTTCAGCAGCGCGTAGATCACGGGCGAAGCGACAGCCAGCACCAGCAGTCCGAGCACGATCATGACGACGATCTCGCCGGCGGTCCACTTCCGGCGTTCGCGCCGCCTCTTCGGGAGCACCATGGCCTCGGTCGCGGTCATGCCTGGATCTCCCTCTTGCGCAGATACGCGTTCGCGAGCACGGTGCTGGCGATCACGACGATGAACAGGACCACGGCGGCGGCGGATCCGAAACCCGCGCGATACTCGCCGAAGCCGACCTTGTAGATGAAGAAGGCCATGGTCTCGCTCACGAATCCGGGGCCTCCGGAGGTGAGCACCAGGACCTGGTCGAAGATCACCCATCCGGCGATCATTGCGAGCGTCATGTTCACGGTGACCGCTCCCGCGATCATCGGCCAGGTGACGTTCCAGAACACCTTCGCCCCGCCGGCCCCGTCGATCCGTGCCGCCTCGACGAGCTCCTGCGGAACCGACTGCAGGTTCGCGAGATAGATCAAGGTGGTGTTCCCGCCGAGCGTGAAGCAGATGATGAACAGGATCACCCAGACCACGATGCTGCTGTCGCCGAGCCAGTCACGCACCCACGTCGGCAGACCGAGATCACGCAGTGCCGTGTTGGCGATGCCGAAGTTGTAGTTGAGGACGTACTTCCAGATCGTCGCCATGATGAACGCGCTCACGAGGGACGGCAGGTACACGAGCGTGCGGAACAGGCCCTGCAGGTGGGTGAGTCGATCCAGCATGAGCGCGACCACCAGCGAGACGACGTTGATGATCACGGCCGAGCCGAGGCCCAGGATCAGCGTGTTCTTCACGGCGTTCCAGAATCGGCCGCTGCCGAGGATCTCCTGGTAGTTCTTCAGCCCGATGTAGTCGTAGGCTCCGCTGATCCCGTCCCAGTTCGTCAGGCTGAGCTGCAGCGACTGCAGCGACGGGAGGATCACCATCAGCAGGTAGACCCCGAGTGCCGGCACGACGAATGCCAGCGTGGCCAGCCTGCCGCGGCCGAAGCGCGGCCGACGCCGGGGCGGGGCCGCGGACGCGACCTCGACGGTCCGTGCGGCTGCGGCATCGCGATCGATGACGTCGGTCATGGGGTCTCCGTTCGGGAGGGCTGGTGGGCGGGGCGGACGGTGCCGCGCCCGCCCCGCCCGCATGTCACTTCTTCGCCGCCGCGTACTGCGCGGCGAGCTCGGTCTGCGTCTTCTCGATCGTCTGGTCGATCGAGGTCTGGCCGTCCTGCATCTCGATGCGGGCCTGACGGAAGAACGTGTTCACGGAGCTGAAGGTCGAGAACGTCGGCGCGTTCTCGTACCAGTGCAGATTCGGGTTCTTCAGCAGAGCGAAGTAGTCCTTCGCTCCAGGGATCGAATCGTTGTGCTTGACCTTGGCGGAGTCGGCGATGTTGGGCGAGATCCAGCCGGCCTTCTCCATCAGGTTCGCTGCACCGACCGAGTAGAAGTACTTCAGGAATTCGACCGAGGACGCGTACTGCTTCTTGTCGCCCGCGGCCTGCTTCGAGATCGCCAGGCCGCCCGCCGAGTCGCCGACGACGCTGTTCTTCAGGACGTTGATCCTGCCGTTCTCGTCGGGGATGATGAACAGCCCCGCATTGAACTTCGGATCCACCTTCTGAATGTCCATCAGGCGTCCGAGGCCGGCCGACGACGTCGCCATCACGGCCTGCTTGTTCACGAGGAGCGTGGTCGTCTGCGCATCCGCGGTGGACTGCCACCCCTTCAGCACGTAGTCGTCGGTGATCATCTTGAGCTGCTCGAGCGGCGCCTTCAGTTCCTCGACGGACGCCTTCCCCTCCGCGGCGTCGTTCCAGAAGCCGCCCTTGTCGGAGTACTTCGCGAACACCGGCGCGGCGAGCGGCTTCCACAGCTGATCGGAGGGCCACACCTCCGCGGCTGCGGTCGCGAGTGGAGCGTCGCCGTTGGCCTTGATGTCCTTGAGCAGCTGGATGAAGTCGTCGTAGGTCTTCGGAACGCTGAGCTTGTGCGCCTTGAAGTAGTCCTTGTCGTAGATGACGTTCATGCCGAGCTCTCCGTTGAGCGCGCTGTACGGCACCGTATAGACGTTGCCGTCCTTCGCGGCCGCGAACGCATCGGGCTGCAGCAGGCTCGTCACCTCCTTCGGGATCGTGCCGAGCTTGCCCGCGTTCACGTACGTGAGCGTGTCGCGCATGTCGACCAGCGCCGGCCAGTTGCCCGTCGCGTCGACCGTCTTGAGAGCGGTCGCGTAGTCGGATCCCGCGGGCAGCGGGTCGAGCTTGACCGTCGTGGTCGTGCTGTTCTTGTTGAAGTCCTTGACCAGGCTGTCGACGACCGTGTTCCAGGTCTCGTCCCCGGTGGCGTAGAGGAAGCGGATCGTGGTCTTGCTGCCGCCGGCGTCCGCCGTGCCGCCCGCGCCGGAGCAGCCGGCAAGAGCGAGGGCCGCCACAGCTGCGCCTGCGACGACGGTCACGACCCGCCGCAGGACCGGCCGACCGGTCGTGCGTGCTGACGAATACTGCATGTGATCTCCCTTGATACAGGCGGACCGCGTCCGCTCCCTGGATCGTAATCGAAATGGACAACGTTTGCCACCCCTGATTTCCCGAAGGATCAGAATCGCTCGCCGCTGCCGTCTCGGAGGAGCCACGGGGCCGGCAGGAGGCGGCCGCTCGCGGCTCTCCGGACGGCACGGATCGGCAGCCCGACGGCTCGGGGCGGGGGCGATATCACTCGGCTCGGGACAGCTCGGCATGACTCGGCCCAGGGTGCCGGATCCGTCCGCGGTGCCCGCCGTGTCGGCCGACGATCTCTAGACGGCGGCGATGCCGTGCACGATCGGGGTCGCGCTCAGTGCGATGCGCGCCGTCGGGCCGTCCCCGGTCTCCCCGTCGAAGGCGAGCGAGAGCGCCGCCTCGCCGAACGCCTCCAGCGGCACCTCGACCGTGCTGAACCCGGGCAGCACGTCACCCAGCATCGGCACGTGGTCGAAGCCGGTCACCTCGATCTCCCGAGGGGTCTCGATCCCGCGCTCGCGCAGCCGCGCGATGATCCCGACCGCCATGGCGTCGCTCATGGCGGCGATCACGTCCAGCTCCGAGAGGTCGGAGGCGATCTTCTGCACGGCGGAATGACCGCCATCACGCGAGAACGGAGCGTGCACGACGTCACCGGCGGCGACCGAGATCCCGTGCTCCGCGAGGCCCTCCTGGAACCCGGCGACGCGCTCGTGGGCGGTGATCTCCGAGTCCGGACCGGAGACGATGGCGAACCGCCGAGCGCCGGCGGCCGCAAGGCCAAGTGCGAGGCGCCGGGCCGCGCGCCGGTTGTCGACCGTGACCGTCGGGAAGTCCATGTCGTTGTCGCCGATCAGTACGATCTTCGCTCCGCGGTCGTGCAGCGTTCGCAGCTGCGCCGCGAGGGCCGCTTCCCGCCCCTCGTCGGTCGTGCGGCTCGTGCCGATGATGATCGCACGGTGCCGCTCCCCGCCCAGCTGCTCCAGCAGCAGCAGCTCGCGCAGCGGATCGTCCTTCGTCGTGCGGACCGACACCGACACTCCACGCTTCTCCGCGGCGTGCATGACGCCCGAGATCAGCGTCGCCGAGCCGAAGTCGTCGATGTCACTGACCAGCAGTGCGACCGTGCTCGCCCGCCCGCCCTTGATCGCCTGCGCGGCTGGACTCACGGCGTACCCGAGCGCGCGCGCGGCGTCCTGCACGCGACGGCGCACCTGGGTGGATCCGCTCTGCGTGCCGCGGACGCCGCCGTTCAGCGCCCGCGATGCCGAGGTCACCGAGACGCCCGCCAGGCGTGCGACGTCTGCCAGCGTGGGTGGTTTCCCCGATTGCGTCATCCCGCCCTCCTGCGACAACGTTATCCAGTAGCCGGGTCGAACGCGAAGTCGGCGCGCCAGCCGTCGGCCGCCCATCCGCCTCCCTCTCGGGCGGAGTTCGCTCGTTCGGGAGGACGGATACCGGGTGAGCCTCCGCCCGAGCGCGAGCTCTCCTCCCGAACGCGAGGTCGCAGGGAGACATCACGGCCGGAGATCCGGGCCGACGGATCCCGGATCCGCAGATCAGGCCGCGTCGGCGCGGAGGAGTGCCGCACCGTGCGCGGGGAGCGCCAGCCGCACCGCACGGCTGCCCGGCGCGACGCCGCGCGCCGCATCCGACTGCACGGCCACGCTCTCGGTGGGCGGCGCGTGCCCCGTCCACAACTCGGTGAGGGCGTCGCCCGCCGCGAAGGCGAGGGCGCTCACGTCCAGCACCAGTTCGCGGGGCGCGTCGGCGAGATTGAACACGGCGGCGAACCGGGTGCCGGCCGGGCCCTCCGCACCCCAGATCACGGTGTCGCCCTCGCGGAACAGCTCCTGGTTGCCGGTCGACTCGCGGTGCACGGCGAGCGCGTCGGCGTTCTGCAGCAACGCGATGGTGGCGGGGTCGCTCGTGGGCAGGTCGCCGCCGATCATGAGCGGCGAACGGGCGATGAACCAGAGCGTGAGCAGCGAGACCCGCTCGGCCGGGGTGAGCCTGTCCTGCCGCGGCTCGCCCCGCTCGGCGCGGATCCCGATCCGGCCCAGCGGCAGCATGTCGCCGTCCGGCCAGCCCTGCGGCGAGGCGTGCGGAGCCCACCGGGCGAACCGTGCGAAGTTCGCCTCCACATCCTCCCAGCGGTCCCAGAGGTCGTCGCAGATGCGCCACATCGTGGCGTGCTCGCGCAGGTGCGCAAGATGCGCGAGAGACAGGTCGCGCCCCGGCGACAGACTCAGCTCGATCGCGCGGCCGCTGCGCTCGATCGCGAGGGCGTACGCCTCGATGTCGGCGGCCTGGTAGGGCCAGAGCATGTCGTCGGCCTTGACGAAGTCGACGCCCCACTGCGCGTAGAGCGAGAGCGTACTGTCGTAATACGCCTGCGCGGCCGGATGACCGTGGTCGAGCCCGACCATGTCGGGATTCCACTCGCAGGCGTTGCCGACATCGGCGATGTCCGTGGCGCGGGCCTCGGTGCCCAGGATCTGCGTGTCCGCCGCGAGGGCTCGCCGGGGGATGCCGCGCATCGTATGGATCCCGAAACGCAGACCCAGCGCGTGGATCTGCTCGGCGAGGGGGGCGAAACCCCTCCCCCCGGCGGCGCTCGGGAACCGCTCCGGATCCGGAACGAGCCGGCCGTGGTCGTCCATGCACAGCGGCGCGCTCACGTTGTAGCCGTGGCTGCGTGCAGTCGGATCCGACCAGTCGATGTCGATCACGATCGTGTCCCAGCCGAACGGGAGCAGCTGCTCCGCCATGAAGCGGGCGTTGGCGAGCACCTCGTCCTCGGTGACCGTGGTGCCGTAGCAGTCCCAGCTGTTCCACCCCATCGGGGGACGACCGGGGGAGATCGGCGTGCCCATGGGAAGGCTCCTTTCGTCGTCGGAAGGCATCGGGCGTCCGTTCGGATCCCGGAGATGTCAGGTCGCGCTGGACTCGCGCTCGATGAGTCGTACCGGGCCCGTCACCGTGCGGAAATCCCCGGACGGGCGGGAACCCTCGATCCGGTCGATGAGCAGCGAGATCGCCGCGTCGGCCATGGCGGCGTGGTCCGGCGCGACCGAGGTGAGCGACGGCGTCACGTACGCCGCGAGCGGGACGTCATCGAAGCCCACGACCTTGACATCGTGCGGCACCCGCCGCCCGGCATCGGCGAGTGCGCGGATCGCGCCGATCGCGATGACGTCGGTCGCGCAGAAGAGCCCGTCCAGCTCGGGAATCTCCGCCAGCAGGGCGGTCGTCGCCGCTCTGGCCCCCTCGAACGAGAAGTCGCTGGAGCGGATCACGGCCGCCGCCGGATCGATCCCGCGGCCGCGCAGCCCCTCCTCGAAACCGCGGGTGCGCAGCGTCGAGACGTCCACGGCGCCGACCCCGCTGTGGTATCCGCCGAGCATCGCGACGCGAGCGCAGCCCTGATCGATCAAGTGCGCCGCGGCGAGCCTCGCGCCGTCCTCGTTCGCCATCACGACGTGGTCCAGGGGCTCGCTGAAGGCGCGCTCGCCCAGGATCACCGTCGGGTAGTCCCCTC
>Ga0308158_10003232_pt1 | contig 14560 bp, 10 predicted proteins | sample PhyBR2_FD_201038 | JGI IMG/M metagenome (GOLD analysis project Ga0308158, IMG submission 201038) | Phyllosphere microbial communities from UC Gill Tract Community Farm, Albany, California, United States - DLSLB.R2 | ecosystem: Host-associated > Plants > Phyllosphere > Unclassified | place: USA... | reverse complement strand
CGATGCGGCGCACATCGTAGCGCAGGCCGCCGCTGAGGTCGAGGCCGCCAAACGACTTTTTCACGACCCCAAACACACCGCCCTCGGTCATGTTGTAGGCCGGAATGAGGAATTCGGTGCCCAGGTTGCGGTTTTGCTGGCGCAGGCCGGTGGTGCCCACGGCCACATTCCAGCCATTGAGCTCGGGCAGGAAGTAGCGCAGTGCATAGTCCACGGTGCGCAGCTGGAAGTAGAGCTGCGGCTCGTCCGGGGCTAGCGCGTCGCCAAACTCGCGGCGCAGGTTCTGCTGGTAGTTTACCTGTAGGGCTAGCCGGCCGCCCTGGTCGCCGATAATGAAGTTGTTATCGGTGCCAAAGCGCAGGTGGTTGATGCGTTGGCGCGGTACATCGAGGGCGTAGCCGCGCAGCTCGTCGTCGCTCACCACCCGCGACTCGACCTGGCCGCCCACCGGCACATCGCGCAGGAAACGGCCGGTCAGGCTATCGCGGCCACCTTCTACTAAGCCAATATTTTGGTTGAACGTGCTGAAGGTGAGGTGCGAATAGCCCCAGCTTTTGTTCAGGCCCACGTAGCCGTTGGCGTCCCACTCGTTAAAGCCCGAGTTGAAAACCTTGCCGTCGTAGCGGTTCTGGTAGTTGCCGGCCACCTTGCGGGTGCCGCGCACCAGCCAGTTGAGGCCGTTGATATTGCCCGCGTTTTCGAGCGAGTAGCCCTGCTGCTGGTTGTTGGTCTGGTAGTTGGCCGTGGCCGAGCCCGTGATGTGGCCTTCGGCAATGGGGTCGGGGGCCAGGAAGTTGATGACGCCGGCCATGGCATCGGAGCCATACAACAAGGAGCCCGGCCCCTTGATAATCTCAGCCCGGTCGATGCTAAACTCGTCAATCTCAATGCCGTGCTCGTCGCCCCACTGCTGGCCTTCCTGCTTGGCGCCGTTGTTGAGAGTGACCACGCGGTTGTACCCTAGCCCGCGTACCACGGGCTTGCTGATGGCCGCGCCGGTCGTAATCTGGCTGATGCCCGGCGTGTGGGCAATGGCGTCAATGACGTTGGTGGCCGAGGTCTGATTGAGCCGCGTGCGGTCGATAACCGTGGTAGGCACCGGCGAGCGGCGTAGCTCGGTGGCCTGGCTCACGCCGGTTACCACCACCTGCCCGATTTCGGTGGCCGCGGGTGTTAGCTTGAGGTCCAAGGCCGGGCTCGTGCCAGTGTCTACGGTCTGGTTAATAGTGTTATACCCTAGCGAGGTTACCTGCATCAGGAACCGGCCGCGGGGCAGGTTGGCGAAGCTAAAGCGGCCATCAGCATCGGTGGCCGTGCCCTGCCTGAGGTCGGGAAAGATGACGTTGGCGCCCGGCAAGGGTTGGCCGGTGGCCGCATCGGTGAGGCGGCCGCTGAACACCGCCGCCCGCGAGCGGGCCGGCGCGGCTGACGGCGCCACCTGGGCCCCGGCCGAAAAAGAAAACGCAAACGTGCTGGCTAGCACCACTGTCGCAGCGATACGAAGCATAAAAACCACAAAATAGAGAGGGGATGGACTACCGCCCCGCCGGGCTACGCTAGCCCCACTAAGCCAGCTGCCAGCTGCGCCAAGCTCCGCAAACAAACCCCGGCCAGGGGCTAGGGCCTGTCTGCATTTTCTCTAAAACCAAACCAGAGAAAAAACCGGAGCAGCGGGCTCCCGAGGAGCCGGCACGGCAAATAGGGGGCAACCAGCTGAAAATCTGCGTAATAGGCGAAAGTCCGAAGAAAAATAAAAAGGCTGCATCTGGCGGGAGCGCTAGGCCCGTGGGGGGCCGCGCAGCGCCAGGCAGCGCTGCCAGATGGCCAGGGCCGCCCGTTGGGTGGGCACTGCCAGCATCTGGTAGCGGGCGCGCGCGCGGGGCCGGGGCACGCGCACCAGCACGCCCAACGCAAAAGGCACATTGTAAAATTGCTCGGCGTGGCAGTGCGTGTGCTGGGTGCTCAGTAGCGGCTGGCCGGCGGGGTGGCGGAAAGCCTTGAGCTCGGTGGTGTGCGCGTGGTGGTGCAGGGCCAGCACCCACGCCTCGGGCAGCAGCGTCCGCCCCAGGCAGAGCAGCAGCAGCAGGGCGAGATAGGGGCGAAGCACGGGTTGCAACACGGGAACGCTGGCTAGTAAGCTGAGGTAGAGAGGGCTAGCACCGCCAATTGGTTGCAGTCCCTGAGCAAAGATAAGGCGGCAGGCTCGGCAAAACAGGTTTTTCGTGCAACATCGTTACAGGACAATTCTCGCTAGTGCAGCATTTAGCTGCGCCAGGGCAGCCCCCAGCCTGGTGGGTAGCCGCCCTGTGGCGTACCTTGCCGCTTCCTGCCCTCTATTCTGCTACTTGATTATGCCATTTTGGCGCTGGTTTTTTTTGTTGGGGCTGGCGTGGGGGGTAGGCCTGCTGGCCGTCTGGCCCGCCTGGGCGCAGGTGCCACCCCAGTTGCCCGGCCGTTGGGAACTGCGTCAAATCAGCTTCGTAGCGAACCAAACTGTACCGCCCGACATTTTTGAGCGCATGAACAACCCCGAGGTGGCCGAGCTCAACCGCGAGATAGCGGGGGGGGCTGCCCACTTGGTAGTTGAGTTTCGGCCCGAGGGCACCTATCATTTTACCATAGTGCGGGCCGGGCAGCCCGATTATACGGAACGCGGTACTTACAGCGTTGCAGATAAAGTCCTGCTTGGGCAGAGCCCGGGCATGGCCAGCGGCTCGTCGTTTGACCACCAGCAGGTGTTGGCGCTGAGTCGCCGCCGGCTGGTACTGCAATTTTTGGTAGGGGAGGAGTTGCCCGGCATAACCGAGGAGCTGGAGTATCGCCGAGTGCCCTAACCCGGAAAAATCAAATTTTTTAACAATAGTGCAGACTAAACAGAGCGTTTTTTCGTAAGTGTGCGCCTTCGCCTTTACGCCAGTATACTTGCCGCAAGGCAGCTGAGCCTAGAGTAGCTAATAAATCTATGATTATCAACACAATAGATGAATTTTGCATTCAACATGACAAGCCGCTGAACCTGGTGCGGGTAGCCTGGCTGGCCGGGCCTAATATGCGCTTTTTTCAGCAGGCCTTCACCCAGCTGCGTAGTGTTATTACGCAATTGGGGGTGGGCCGCGTAATACTGGAGCTCAACGCCATGCCCGACATTCCGGTCTATGACCAGATATGGCTAAGCAAGGTCTTTATGCCCGCGCTGCTCAAGCTGCCCTTGCAGCAAGTGGTAGTGGTGCTCTCGGCGCGGCGCGTCTACAACCAGCAGGTGGTGGAGGGCGTGCTGGCCGCCTCGGCCATGAGCATTCTGTTCGACGTGCAGTTTTTTGCCCAGCCGGAGGCCGCGCTGGCCTGGCTCACCGACGACTCGCCCCGCCTGCCGGCGCTGCTGCGCGAGTGGGCCGGCGGCTGCGGCAACGTGGGGCCGGTCCCCGATGAGGTGGCCGAGCCCCGGGCGCCCTACGTTCGCCGGCTGCCAACCTGACAGCCAAGCTCCACTTGGAACAGCCTTTGACTTAGGGGGCTGATTAACGGGCGCTGCCTGTTAGTCAGCCTTTTATTGTTTTACTACCCTAGCAAGTCCCATGTCCGAAACCGGCTCTATTTCCATTCATACCGAGAACATCTTCCCGATTATCAAGAAGTTCTTGTATTCTGACCACGAGATTTTCCTGCGCGAGCTGGTCAGCAATGCCGTCGATGCTACCCAAAAGCTGCAAAGCCTGGCCCGCCAGGGCGAGTTTAAGGGCGAGCTAGGCGAGCTGAAAGTGCGCGTGACGGTGGACAAAGAGGCGCGTAAAATCACCGTCTCGGACCACGGCCTGGGTATGACGGCCGAGGAAATTAAGAAGTACATCAACCAGATTGCCTTCTCCGGGGCCACCGAGTTTGTGGAGAAGTACAAGGAGACCGACGCGCAGGCCAAAGACCAAATTATCGGGCAGTTTGGCCTGGGTTTTTACTCGGCCTTTATGGTGTCGAAAGAAGTGGAAATCTGGTCGAAATCGTTTAAGGAAGATACGCTGACCGCGCACTGGACCTGCGATGGCTCGACCCAATACACCATCGACGAGCCGACTGGCGAACACGAAAAAGCGGAGCGCGGCACCGACGTGGTACTGCACGTAGCCGAAGACTCGGACGAGTTTCTGGAGGAAGCCCGCCTGCGGACGATTCTGGAGAAGTACTGCAAGTTCTTGCCCATCCCGATTGAGTTTGAGGGCCAGCTGGTTAACGATACCACGCCCATCTGGACCAAGCAGCCGGCTGACCTCACCGACGAGGACTACAAGAAGTTCTACCGCGAGCTGTATCCGATGAGCATGGATGAGCCGCTGTTCTGGATTCACCTAAACGTAGACTACCCGTTTAACCTGACGGGTATCTTGTACTTCCCAAAGGTGAAGGACGAGCTGCAATTCTCGCGCAACAAGATTCAGCTGTACTCGCGCCAGGTGTTCATTACCGACGAGGTGAAGGATGTGGTGCCCGAGTTCCTGATGCTGCTGCACGGCGTAATTGACTCGCCCGATATTCCGCTGAACGTGTCGCGTAGCTTCCTGCAAGCCGACGCCAACGTGCGCAAAATCAACACCTACATCACCCGTAAGGTGGCCGACAAGCTAGCCGAGCTGTTCCGCAAGGACCGTGCTGGCTACGAGGAGAAGTGGTCTGATATCGGGCTGTTTGTGAAGTATGGCATGCTCTCGGACGACAAGTTCTACGAGCGCGCCAAAGACTTTGTGCTGCTGAAAAGTGTGGACGGCACGCTGCGCACGCTCACCGAGTACACCGAGCACGTGCAGGCCAACCAGAAGGACAAAACCGACAACACGGTGGTGCTCTACACCACCGATGCTGAGGCGCAGCACAGCTTCGTGGCTGGTGCCCAGGAGCGCGGCTACGACGTGCTAGATATGGACCATATCCTCGACGCGCACTTCATCGGCCTGCTAGAGCAGAAGTTGGAGAAAACCACGTTTAAGCGGGTGGACTCGGCTACGGCTAGCCAGCTCATCGAGAAGGAAGAAGCCCCAGCCAGCGTGCTGAGCGAGGACGACCAGAAGAAGCTGGAGGAAGTGTTCCAGGGTGCCATCCAGAACCCGGCAATGCACGTCAAAGTGGCGGCTTTGTCGCCGCAGGATGCGCCGGTGGTTATCACCCAAAACGAGTTTATGCGCCGCATGAAAGATATGCAGCGTACCGGCGGCGGCGGTGGCATGCAGATGTTCGGTAACATGCCCGACTCGTTTGACGTGACCGTGAACGCCAACAGCCCCCTAGTGAGCAAGGTGCTGGCCGACGGTGGCAGCACCATCGCCAAGCAGGCCTTCGACTTGGCCCTGCTAGCTCAGGGCTTGCTGAAAGGCGAGGCGCTGACGGCCTTCGTGAAGCGCAGCACCGAACTGCTGTAAAAGTCGTATTGGATTAAGCGAAAAGCCTCGTTGCCAAATTGGTAGCGAGGCTTTTCTATGGGTGAGCGGCGTAGCGCAACGGTCTGCTTTCGTGCCTGTTCTTGCCGATGAGGTCATACCTCATCTGCCGCGTCAGCGGCAAATAACGTCAGGTCGTAGGTAGTAAGCAGTTGCAACCTGCATTGCCGCGTTGCGGCAGTGGAGGCACAGCCTCCACGTCATGAGCAGGCACGAGTTACGCTGCGCTAAACTCGCGCCAGAAGTGCGTGGCTGTAGTCTTTACAGGTATCTGATAAAAACCCCGCCACTGCAAGGTGACGGGGCTTTTTTACGCAGGTTGACAGAAATACATGCTTAGCTGACAGTATAGTTCTTTAAATCGGCTAGCAGGCCGGGTTGGTTGGGTTGCCAGCCTAGGCGGGCGCGGGTTTGGGCGCTGGAAACCGGCCCGTTGCCGGCGGCAAACATGGCAATGGGGCCAAAATGGGCAGCTGCTTCCTCCGGTGACTGCGACACCACTGGCAGGTTCAGGTGCTGGCCGATAGCCTCGGCAATGTTCTTGAAAGCAATGCCCTCCTCGGCTATGGCGTGGAACGGCCCGCCCTGCGCCCCGTGCTCCAGGGCGAGGCAAAACACGCGGGCCGCGTCGAGCCGGTGCACGGCGGGCCACAAGTTCTGGCCGTCGCCTACATAGGCCGACACACCTTTTTCGCGGGCTAGCCGAATAAGCATGGGCATGAAGCCGTGCTGCTCGCCCGCCCCGTGCACCGTGCGCGGTAGCCGCACCACCGTGCCGCGCACGCCGCGCTCGGCCACGGCCCACAGCGCTTGCTCGGGGTCGCGCGGAAAGCCGGGCATCTTAGGCAGGGTCTTGTCCTCGGGCAGCACTTGGCCCATCGGCGCAAAGCCAATGCCGCTCGTTACGACAAGGGGGCGGTCGGAGCCAGCTAGCACTTCGCCAAATGCTTCGATGGCCTGCTGCTCTTCGGTGCTGGATTTGGCAATGTTGGCCAGGTCGAGCCCGAAAGCGGTGTGGATGACGCCATCGGCCTGCTCGGCCCCGCGCCTCAGGCTGTCGAGGTTGTCGAGGCTACCCCGCAGAGAAGTGCCGCCAGCGGCGGCTAAGGCCTGCGCATTGGCTTCGGAGCGCACCAGGCCAAGGACTTGGTGGCCAGCGCCAAGTAGTTGCTGAACAATAGCGGAGCCGACCCAGCCGGTGGCGCCAGTTACAAAAATGCGCATACTAAAGTGGTTTAGTGTGAAGGAGCAAGCCAGGGGTAAAGCGGCTTTCCGCGCTCGGCTTGCTACAACACAAAGGTCTGGCGGGGGGCTAGCCACCTAGTTGCGCCAACTAAACCAGTTGCTGCGCCAATCAAACAAGCGAGCGGCTACTGCCGAAAATCGCTGGGCGTGAAACCAGTGTGGCGCTTAAAAAAGGTGCAGAAATGCGCCGCGTCGGCAAATCCCAGGCGGTCGGCTACTTCCGACACGTTTTGAGTGGTTTGCTTTAGCAACCGTTTGGCTTCATGGGCGAGCCGGTTGCCGAGTAGGGTGGTTGTGGTGTGGCCGGTGGCTTCCTTAAGCACGCGGTTGAGATGCACGACGTGCACGGCCAGCGCGTCGGCGTAGTCTTTGGCCGTGCGCAGGCGCAAGGGGCTAGCCGACGCATCAAGCGGAAACTGCCGCTCCAGCAGCTCGGCAAACTGGGCTGCCAGGCGGGTGGCGGCCGGCACCTGGGCCGGTGAGGCAGCCGGCTGCAGTTTTTGCACGCGGTGAATTAATTCGACTAGGTACGTGCGCAATAAGTCATATTTATAAGCGTAGTCGGAAGCCATTTCCGGTATCATCCGCTCGAAAATGGCCTTTACTGCCGTGTATTCAGCCTGAGTGAGGGCGATGACCGGATGAGCGCCGGGCTGAAAAATCGGTAGCTCCTGCGCTAGCACGCCGCCCTTGGCGGGCTGCAAAAACTCGTCGGTGAAGATGCAGAAGCAACCAGTGTGCGTACTAACCTCGTCCGGCGCCCAGCGGTAGGAAAGGCTAGGCGTAGCCAGAAACAAAAAGTACGGGCCTACTTTCTGGGCTTGGTCGGCGTATTCAAGGCAACCGCACCCGTGCGTGAGACTGATTTTATAAAACGCCTGCCGGTTGAAGTGAGTAGGCGGCCGGTGCGGCAGCCTGCCGCGCTGGTTGCCCACGGTAAAGACATTGAAATGCCCTAGCTCACGCCGCATATCGGGGGGCGTATCGCCCACGGCCGGCGTGAAAGCAGCATAAAGCGCGTCGATGGAGACTGGTTTCATCGCAAACAACCGCGAGCCCTGGGTGCAGGTTGGGGTAACGGGGCAAGTTACCGAGTTGCCGCGTATGCAGTGCACAAAATAAAAGGGCTATTTACCAGTGTCATTGATGGCCGCATCTACGGGCTTGGACTGCGGCGAGGCCTGCTGGCGCAGGAAAATAGAAAGGCCAACTAGCGAGAAAATAGAGATAAACTCGCTCTGCCAGTTTTGGAACGACTCAAACCAGAAGCGGCTCGTGTGCATGTAGCCCCAGGTGCTCACGAGCGGCTTGCCCTCGTGCGCCTGCTCGATGTTATAGACGTCCATGCCGCCGCGGGCGTGCAGGTACACGGCCCCCAAGAATAAGGCGAAAAACGTGAGGCTCAAGGAGTTTTGGTAGAAGTGCAGCCACCAGCCGCCCCGGCGCACTGGCCACGGCGCATTGGGCTTGCCAGGGTCGGGGGCTTGGTCTACGTCTTCTTTTTCGTCCAACTTCTTCGATTCGGGCGAGCCTTTTTGGCGCAGCCAGATGGTGAGTACCACGTAGACGCCCATTTGCAGAAACTCGCTTTCCCAGTTCTCGAAGGTGGCTTCGAGCAGGTGGCCCGAGTGTAGGTACTGCCCTAGCGTGAGCTGGGCTAGCCCCATTTGCTGGAGGTCGTCGTTGTTGTCGTGCCAGCCGGTGAGAATCTGGCCCACCAGCGCGGCCAGAATCATACCTAAGGTGACCAGGAGCAGGCCGTTTTCATACAGAAAGCGGCGGAAGCGAGTGGTAGGCATGGGCGGGAGTGCAGAAAAAAGGGTGTACTTAGCGGCGTCAAACGCGCTGGCTGCCTACCCGGTTGAGGTCCTGGCTAGCCGAGCGATTGGCGAAGCCGAAGTTTATCGGTCGGTAATAATCTGTTCTTCAACGCGGCTTGCCGCATCCTAGCCCACCCATGAAAAAAATCTTAGCCCTGAGCGGTTTCTGTTTGCTCGCCACAGCGGCCCTGGCACAGTCGGGCCGCCCGGCCGCCGCTAACCTGGCTGCCAACCAGGTGCAGGTAGCCGGTGGCCGGCTAGCCGGCGCCACGCTGGCTAGCGGTATCCACGCCTTTAAGGGCGTGCCTTACGCTGCGCCGCCCGTGGGGCCGCGCCGCTGGCAGGCCCCGCAGCCCGCCCCCGCCTGGAAAGACGTGCGCTCGGCCAAGGAGTTTGGCCCGCGCGCCATGCAGCTGCCGCTGTTCGGCGACATGAACTTCCGCTCGAATGGTGTGAGCGAGGACTGCCTCTACCTTAACGTGTGGACCGGCGCCAAGGCTAGCCAGGAAAAGCGCCCGGTGCTGGTGTATTTCTACGGCGGCGGCTTTGTGGCCGGCGATGGCTCGGAGCCCCGCTACGACGGTGAGGCCCTAGCCCGGCAAGGCATTGTGAGCGTGACCGTGAATTACCGGCTCGGGGTGTTCGGCTTCATGGCCCACCCCGAATTGACCAAGGAGTCGCCCCACCACGCCTCGGGCAACTACGGCCTGCTCGACCAGGCCGCCGCAATTCAGTGGGTAAAGCAGAACATCGCGGCCTTCGGCGGCGACCCGGCGCATATTACCATCGCGGGCGAGTCGGCCGGCTCGTGGTCGGTGAGCGCCCAAATGGCCGCGCCAGCTTCTAAAGGGCTGATAGTAGGGGCCATTGCCGAAAGCGGCTCGCTGCTGGGCTTGCAGCCGCTGCCTACCCTGGCGCAGGGCGAGCAAACGGGCGTGGCCTTTGGCACTAGCCTGGGGGCTGGCACCTTGGCCGCGCTGCGGGCGCTGCCGGCCCAACAAGTGCTGGAAGCTAGCGGCAAGCAGGGCGCGCCCCACTTCTCGCCGGTGGTCGATGGCTACTTCCTGCCCAAGCAGCCAACGGAGATTTTCGCCGCTGGCCAGCAGGCGCACGTGCCGCTGCTGGTGGGCTGGAACTCGCAGGAAATGGCCTACCAAATGGTGCTGGGCCCGAATGCCCCCACGGTAGCCAACTACACCACCGCCATGCAGAAGCTCTACGGCGACCAGTCGGCCGAGGCGTTGAAGCAGTACCCTGCCGCTACCGACGCTGAGGTGGAGCAGGCCGCCACCAACCTGGCCGGCGACCGCTTCATCGCCTACAGCACCTGGAAACTGGCCGATGCCCAGCTCCAAACCGGCGGCCAGCCCGTGTACCGCTACCTCTACGCCCGCCCGCGCCCGGCCATGACGCCCGAAATGGGCAACGCCACCGCCAACCTAGCCGGCGGCGTCACCAAGGGCACGGGGGCCGCTGCCCCCGTGCCGCCCGCCAAAGGCGCCGTACACTCGGCCGAGATTGAGTACGCCTTGGGCAACCTGCCTACCAATAAGGTATTTGCCTGGACGCCTGAAGATTATCAGGTATCGAAAACCATGCAGGGCTATTTCGCCAACTTCATCAAAACCGGTAACCCCAACGGTGCCGGCCTGCCCCAGTGGCCCGCCGCTAGCCAGCAGAACGGCCAGTACCTGCGTTTAGATGTGACTACTAAAGCAGAGCCTGACCAGACGCGCTCGCGCTACCAGTTCCTGGAGCAGCACGCCAGCAAGTAGGCATACGTAGACTAGTAAATGAAAACGCCCATCCTGCTGACCTAAGCAGGATGGGCGTTTTCATTTACTAGCAGTCCAACTCTGGCGCTTCTACTTCTTAAAAAACGCCACCAAATCAGCCTTGTAAGACTGGCCAATCGGTATTTCGTCGCCCGTGGTCAAAATCAGCTGCTCGGGCTGCAACAGCTTGATGTGGGCCGCGGCCACGATAAACGAGCGGTGCGCCCGCACGAAGCGCTCGCCCAGGGTATCCACCATTTCCTTCATGGTGGCGTGGTGCAGATGCGTTTTGGCAGTGGTGACAACCTTGACATAATCCTTGCAGCCCTCCACATACATGATATCGCGGTAGGGAATCTTCAGCAGGCTGCCTTGCTCTTTTAAAAGCAGATGGGCCTCGGGTTCGGCGGGGGCTAGCGCGGCGGTGGGGGGCTGGTAGCGGGCTACGGCCTTGACAAAGCGCTCGTAGCTAAAGGGTTTGAGCAGATAATCGAGCACGTTCAGCTCGAAGCCCTCGTAGGCATACTCGCGGTAGGCGGTGGTGAGGATGGTGGCGGGCGGCGCGGGCAGCGTTTTGAGGAAGTGCAGGCCCGTGATGAGCGGCATTTCGATGTCCAAGAACAACAAATCGACGGGGTGCTGGCGCAGGTGGTCATAGGCCTCCATGGCGTGGCGGCACTGGCCACCGAGCACGAGGCCGGGCGTTTGGGCAATGAACTGCTTGAGCACCTGGTGGGCTAGCGGTTCGTCGTCGACTATCAGGCAGCGGGTGGGGGTAGGGCTCGAATTCAGGCTCATACGTGCAAAATAAGCTCGGCGCGGTAGCGGCCGGCGTGCTCGGTCAGGGTCAGGGTGTGGGCGCTGGGGTAGTAAAGCTGCAAGCGCCGCTTGATATTCTCCAGCCCAATGCCGCCGCTGCGGCGCGGTGCGGCGGGCGGCGGGCTCGGCAGCAGGTCATTCTCAATCACGAAGCGCAGCTGGCCAGGCGTGGCCGTGAGCGTGGCTGCTACGCTGGCATCGTCGCTGAAGTGGTGGCGGCCGTGCTTGAAGCTGTTTTCGACCAGCGGCAGCCACAGCAGCGGCGGCACCTGCTGCCCCGCTAGCCCCTCGCCGCTGGCCTCAAAGCGAATGCTGGCGCCTTCGTACTTACGCTGCTCCAGCTCAAAATAATTTTCCATAAATGTCACCTCGTCGGCTATTGCTACGCGCTCTTTACCGCTGTCGTACAGCACGTAGCGCATCAGCTCGGACAGTAGTAGGATGAAGCGCGGCGTGTCGGGCGAGCCTGCCAAGCTCAGGCCGTAGATGCTGTTGAGGGTGTTGAAGAGGAAGTGCGGTTGGAGTTGCGCCTTGAGCTGCTCCATCTGCAAGGCAGCGTGCTCCTTTTCTATCTGGCGGCGGCGGGTTTCCTGCTCGAAGGCAAAGCGCACGAAGGCTACGCAGCTGAACGCGATAAGGTCGGTAGTGGGCAAATCAAGGCTGAAGTAGCGCGGTAGAGCATTGAGGTTGCTGAAACCCTGCCGGGCCAGGAGGTGGAACAGCTTGTTGGTCAGAAAGAAATTTACTTGGGGTATGAAGAAGAAGTATAGCAACGCCACGACCAGCAACAGGATGTGCCGGCGGCGACGCAGCAGCAACGGCATCAGCCAGCGGTAGTAAGGCAGCACGTAGAGCGTAACCAGGAAGGCATACACACACAGGTGAGGGTAGGGGAAATACAGCCTCACCGCCAGTTTGCCCGGCACCAGATTCACGCAGGCAGAATACTTGTAGAGGCCCACGTACACGAGCCATATCAGAACCTCAAAAACCAGGGGAAAGCGGCTGGGCCGCGCAGTGTCTTGTTGCATGGGGCGAAGGTGGCGGATAACTGGCCGGCTAGGGCAAAAAACAGCGGGTTTTTCGACCAAACGGGGTGTTTTTTCGACTAAAAATCGGGTGGCAGGTCTTAGTCGAAAACGGCCTTGGCGTGGTCGAAAAAAGCGAAAAAGGGGTTGGAGGCGGTCGTTGCTTTGTCCCATTCCCAGCCGGTTGGCGGCCGGGAGTCACTCCTCTCGCCCCTTTTCGCCCCTGTGCCATGAACCACACGTTCACCTCCCTGCTCCTCACCGGTACCCTCGCTTCGGCCGCTACCCTAGCCACTGCTCAGACTACCCCCGCACCCGCCGCCCAGACTGCTGCCACTGGCACCCTAGCCGGTACCGTGGCCGACAGCGTGTCGCACCAGGCGCTGGCCTTCGCCACCGTAGTGCTGCGCCCCGCCACCGATACTAAAAACGTGCTCAGCACTATCACTACTGATAAGGGCGCGTTCAGCTTTGCGAGTCTGGCGGCCGGCGCTTACTCGCTAGAAGTACGCTACCTCGGCTACCGCACCGGCCAGCCCACGGCCGTGACGGTAGGCACCGGCGCCAACGCCCCCCTAGCCGTGGCCCTAGCCCCGGAGCGCCACGCCCTGGCCGAAGTGAAAGTGACAGCTACCAAGCCGTTCATCGAGCAGCAGGCCGATAAAATGGTGCTTAACGTGGCTGCTAGCCCCCTGGCTGCCGGGGGCACCGCCGCCGACCTGCTGGGCCGCGCCCCCGGCGTACTGGAGCAGGGCACCGGCTACCAGCTGCGCGGCAAAAGCGTCACCGTGATGCTCGACGGCAAGCTAACCAACCTGAGCGGCGACGAGTTGAAAAACATGCTGGCCGCCCTGCCCGCCAACACCCTGGATAAGGTCGAACTCATCGCCAACCCCTCGGCCAAGTACGACGCCAGCGCCGCCGCCATCGTGAACCTGGTGACGACCAAGAGCCTGAAATTTGGCACTAATGGCACCGCCACAGTGGGGGTAGGCGCCGGCCGCTACGGCCGCTACAACGCCGGCCTCACCCTCAACCACCGCACCGAAAAGCTGAACGTGTACGGCGGCCTCGACCGCCTCGACAACCAGACCTACTACACCAGCACCGCCGTGCGCGCGCTGGGCGGCGAAGGCCAGCTAGCCGAGAACAGCCTCGAAACCCGCCGCACCCAGGCCAACAACCTGAAGCTGGGCTTCGACCTCGACCTGAGCAAAACCACCTCGGTGGGCGTGCTGGCCAAGGGCGCCCTCACCGACCGCACCCGCACTACGGAGAGCGACGCGCTGCTAACGGGGGCTAGCCCCGCCACCACGCAGCTGCGTAGCGAAGGCGCCTCGCAGGTGCTAAGCTCGGCGGTGAGCGCGTATTACAAAATGGCTTTTGCCAAGGACAAGACGCTGCGCGTGGGCGCCGACTACTTTGACTACGCCAAGGATAGCCGCAACGACTACGCCACCAGCCTGCTCGACGCCAGCGGCTCGGCTAGCCCCGCCAACCTGCTGCGCGACAATTCGCCGGCCCGCAACGCGGTAAAATCCGTCACGGCCGACTACGCACAGCCGCTCTACAAAGGCACGTTTGAGGCGGGCCTGAAAGCCATCAGCACCACCACCGACAACGACATTCAGTGGGAGCAGGCGCCCGCCGGCCAGGCCTGGACCCCCGACCTCGGCAAAACCAACCACTTCATCTACCGCGAAAACGTGCAGGCGGCCTACGCCACCTTCAGCCGCAGCATCCAGAAAGTGGCGCTGCAAGTGGGCCTGCGCGCCGAGCAAACCACCACTACCGGCACCTCGCTCACCATGAACCAGACCACCGAGCGCCAGTACCTCAACTTCTTCCCCAGCGTGTCGGCGCAGTACAGCCAGTCGGAAAAAACGCAGTTTGGCTTCTCCTATAACCGCAAAATTGAGCGCTTCCAGTTCGGCATCGTCAACCCGTTCGTGACTTACATCAGCCCCTACCGCTATTCGCAGGGCAACCCCAACATCATGCCCTCGTTCTCGCACAACTTCGAGGTCAGCTACTCCTACAGCAGCCTGGTGTCGGCTTCGGTGAGCTACGGCTACTTCACCAACGCGCTCGTCGATAGCTACCAGAAAGACGACGCCACGCAGGTAGTTATCAACTCGTTCCGCAACTACCCCAGCGCCGACCAGTTCAGCGCCAACCTGACCCTGATGAAGCCGCTGCTCAACAACAAGTGGCAGACCGTCACGAACGTAGGCATCCTGTACGCCCGGGTGCAGGGCGGCCCCGGCACCATCGGCGTGGGCAACGCCAGCCCCGCCGCCATGCTCTCCAGCAACCACACGCTGGTGCTGCGCCCCGGCCTGAAGGCCGAAGTATCGGCCTCCTACATGTCGCCCCTAACCTTTGGCGGCATGGCCATTCGCGCTAGCTACGGCGGCAGCCTGGGCGTTTCGCAAACGGTGCTCAAAGGC
>Ga0308158_10003229_pt1 | contig 14564 bp, 13 predicted proteins | sample PhyBR2_FD_201038 | JGI IMG/M metagenome (GOLD analysis project Ga0308158, IMG submission 201038) | Phyllosphere microbial communities from UC Gill Tract Community Farm, Albany, California, United States - DLSLB.R2 | ecosystem: Host-associated > Plants > Phyllosphere > Unclassified | place: USA... | reverse complement strand
ATGGCCACGTCGCCGCGGCGCTGCATCGACCACACGGTGAAGAACGCACCGATCACGAGAGCCGAGATGCCGAACAGGAGGCCGACGATCAGCAGCAGCGAGCCGATCTCGGAGCGGAACGCGGGCAGGTTCATGAGGGTGGAGAGCGGGACGGCGGTGACGGTTCCGTTGCCGGAGTCGAGCGCGGCCGCATCCGGCGAGCCGATCACGAGCAGAGCCGTCGCGTGCGCGTCGGGCACGCCCATCCGTGCGCTCACCGACTGCCAGTCGCTCAGCGTGGTGTGGATCACCGGCGTGTGGCTGTACCAGTCGTCGCCCGTCACGCGCTCGACCGTGTACTCCTCGCCCACCAGGGTGATGGTGTCGCCTGCGCGCGCCTGCAGCGCCGCGGCCGCTCCCTCGGAGAGGACGACGTCGCCGTCAGATGACGGCTCCATCTCGCCGGCGACGCCACCGAACAGCGTCACCCCCTCGCGATGATCGGTGCTCTGCGCGCGCACCTGGCTGATGCCGATCGGGGTCGCCGAAACGGCACCAGATGCGGATGCCCATGCATCCGTCTGCTCCGGGGTGATCGTGGAGTCCGACAGCGTGGGAGTGGCCTCCGCGGCGGAGGGCGCCAGAACGATCCGATCGGCGGGCAGCGCCAGCACTCCCGACACGTTCTGCCAGGCGAGTCCGCCGGTGAGGCCGGACAAGAAGCCGACGAGAACGCTGACGAGCACGACGACGACGGTGATGAGGGCGAAGCGCCCTCGGGCGAAGCGCAGATCGCGCCAGGCGACGAACATGTGGGGTCCTTCCGATCGTTTCCCTCACTCTCGTCGTGATCCTCGTCTGCGGCATCGGCTGACGGGTGGGTCCTCACCGGCTGATGGAGCGAGGTCATTCTCGACCTTTTGGGGGATGCACCCGATGGGCCCGAGGTCTAGCGTGAGGGGGTGATGCCCGACTCGCACCCGCCCGTGAACCGGATCGTCGTCGGCATGCGCATCGGCCTGCAGTTCGTGTTCCTCGCGCTGCTCGTCTTCGCCGTCGTGATGACGGTGGTGTCCCGGGCGCCGGCCACGGGGGTCGTGATCGGGCTCGGGGTGTTGATCGCCGCCACCTACGTCGCCGCGATGTTCGCGCACGGCTGGGCCGCGGTGCGGCTGCATCGCTCGTGGCGGTGGATCTGGGTCCTCACGCTCACCATCGAATGGGCGGTACTAGTGTGGCTCACGCCGCACGCCGCCTATCTCGTCTTCCCGGTCTTCTTCCTGCAGCTCGAACTGCTGCGCCCACCGCTCGGGGCGCTGGCCGTCTGGCTGAGCGCGGGGTGGGCGGTTGTCGCGCTCGGGCTTGTGACGGGGTGGTCGCTGGGCGGCGTGATCGGTCCGCTGATCGGTGCAGCTGTGGCGGTGCTGCTCGGTAAGGCGTACAGCGCACTGCGCGAGGAGGCTGCCGAGCATGAGCGTCTGTACAGGGAGCTCTCCGGAACGCAGCAGCGGCTGGCAGCGGTGGAGCGCGATGCCGGGGTGGCGCAGGAGCGTGCGCGAGTGGCGCGGGATCTCCACGACACGGTGGCGCAGAACCTCTCCAGCATCGTGATGCTGCTGACCGCCGCGGAGCGCGAAGGCGATGCGACGGGCACCGTTCGGCTGGCGCGGCAGACCGCGAGCGAAACCCTCGCGGAGACGCGGGCGCTGATCGGTGCGCTCACGCCTCCGCTGCTGGACGAGCACACTCTGGGCGGTGCGCTGCGGCGCCTGGCGGCGAACGCCTGGCGCGCACCGGGGCTGGAGGTCGAGGTGCGGGTGGCGGACTCCATCGAGCTGTCGATGACGCTGCAGACGGCACTGCTGCGGATCGCTCAGGGCGCCATGGCGAACGTGCTGCTGCACGCTCATGCGTCGCTGGCCTGGATCGAGATCACTCGCGATGCTGACAGCGTCCGGATGGTCATCGGGGATGACGGCGTCGGCATGGACCCCGATGCGATCGACACGGATGCGGCCGCGCAACGGGGCGGCTTCGGCATCCGGGCCACGCGCGAACGCGTCAGTCAGCTCGGGGGCCAGGTGCGCATCGACAGCGCGCCCGGCGCGGGAACGGTGATCATCGTGGAGGTGCCGGAATGAGCGTTCGCGTCCTCATCGTCGACGATCACGCGATCGTGCGGGCGGGGCTGCGGGCCCTGCTCGCCGCGGACGACGGCATCGAGGTGGTGGCGGACATCGAGGTCGCGGAGCAGGCCGCCGACCTCGCCGCCGAGCACGCCGTGGACGTGGTGCTCATGGACCTGCAGTTCCACGGACGCAGTGCGGGTGTGGACGCGACCCGGGCCGTGCGCGCGCTGCCTCATCCGCCCGCGGTGCTGGTGCTGACCAACTACGACACGGACTCCGACATCCTGGCGGCCATCGAAGCCGGGGCCAACGGGTATCTGCTCAAGGACGCGCCGCTGGACGACCTCGTCGCGGCGATCCATGCCGCGGCTCAGGGCGAGAGCGCGCTGGCGCCGGCGATCGCCTCCCGGCTGATCGAGCGGATGCGCACCCCGCAGCGGACGTTGACGGCCCGTGAACTCGCGGTGCTGGAACTCGCCGGGGACGGCCTCAGCAACCGCGAACTCGCGCAGCGGCTGCACGTGACGGAGTCGACGGTGAAGACGCACCTCGCGAACATCTACACCAAACTCGGCGTAGCCTCGCGCACCGCCGCGATCGCTGCCGCGCGCGGCAGCGGGATGATCCGCTAACTCTTCTCCCTCCCGATGAACTAGCCTGCACAGCATGACGACGGAGTTGACGAACCGAAGCGCGCTGGTCACAGGCGGGGCGAGCGGGATCGGACTTGCCTGCGCGCGCATGCTCGCGCAGGCCGGAGCCCATGTGATCGTCGCCGATCGGGATGGGGACGGCGCGCGTGGCGCCGCCGCAGAAGTCGGCGGGGAAGCGCTGGTCATCGATCTGTCGGACCTGGAAGCCGTCGCCAACCTGAGTGTCGACGTCGACGTCCTGGTGAACAACGCCGGGGTGCAGACCATTGCGCCGGTGGAAGAGTTCGACCCGCTCGCGTTCCGCCGCATGATCGACCTGATGGTCACGGCCCCGTTTCTGCTCACCCGTTCCGCGCTGCCGCAGATGTACGGGCGTGGCTGGGGGCGCGTTGTGAACATCAGCTCCGTGCACGGCGTGCGCGCGAGCCCGTACAAGGTGGCATATGTCACCGCCAAACACGCGCTGGAGGGTATGTCCAAGGTCGTGGCGCTTGAGGGCGGTGCGCACGGCGTCACCAGCAACTGCGTCAATCCCGGTTACGTGCGCACCCCACTCGTGGAAAAGCAGATCGCCGACCAGGCGCGCGTGCACGGGATCGCGCCGAACGAGGTCGTGGAGCGGATCATGCTCACCGAATCCGCGATCAAACGGCTGCTGGAGCCGGAGGAGGTGGCGGCACAGGTGCTGTGGCTGTGCAGTGAGAGCGCAGGAATGGTGACGGGCACCTCACACCTCATGGACGGTGGATGGAGCGCGCGGTGAATCTCGCCGACCGGCGACTCAGGTTCGTTCGGTGGGAGGGTTCTCGGGGAGCCGGGCGTCCGGGTTCCCGCGCCGCGTGATCCACCAGCCGGTGAGGAGGCCGATGCTCAGCAGCACCCCGCTCCCACCCAGCCACATCCAGAGGCTGGTCTCCATGCCGACGAGCGACGTCTGCCAGTCGCGACAGTAGGAGCGGGAGGTGTCTTGTGCATCGACGCAGATCCCCGCCTCGAACAACGGCGCGAACAACACGAAAGCGACCAGCAGCGCACCAGCCCCGGTCCACAGCAGAGCGTTCCGACGTGTCGACATGCGTCTTTCCTACACCGGTGGAACGTGAATCGGCAGGTGCGGTGACCGAACCGCCGCAACGCGGCGCCCGGATCGACGCCCGGCAGGGGATCGGGGCACGCGGAGACACCCCGATCCCACCGCGTCACGGCGTTGTCGTCGATGTCTCGTACGTCACCCATCGGGTTCGGGTGGCCAGCGTGTCGTACAGCGACTGGGCCTGGCGGTTGTCGTCGGCTGTGACCCACTGCACGAAAGTGCGTCCCTGCTCCGCCGCGAGGCTGCGTAGCTCCTCGATGAGAGCGCGTCCGACGCCCCGGCCACGCACGGGTGGCGTCGTGAACAGATCGTCCAGGAACAGTCCGGTGCTCCCGGTGTACGGAGAGGAGACCGGGCGATGGTGCGCGAACCCGACGAGCTCATCGTCTATCTCCGCCACGAACGCCGAGCATTCGTGGGTGGGGTCCAGGAGCCAGCCCCACGCGCACGAGACGACGTCCTCCGACTCCGTCAGCTGGTAAAACTCGCGATACCGACGGAACAATGCCCGCCAGGCTGTCTCGTCCCGCGCTTCCACCGGGCGAATCCGGAGCGCTCCGCGGGTCGGTAACGGTTGGGAACTAGAAGGAGTAACGATACTCTGTGCTTTCATGGGGAACGATAACAGATCGAGTGAGATCGCCCGCGAACTCCGCGACGAGATTCTCGGGATGAGCGCTGGTACGCGGCTTCTCGGCGTGCGCGAGCTGGCGGCACGGTTTCACGCAAGCGCGGCCACGGTATCCGATGCCCTTGCCGAACTCAGCGCGCGTGGGCTGGTGCGTGCGGAGCCGGGGCGGGGGACTTTCGTCATCGGCCGCGATCACGGTGCTCGCCCCGACTACTCCTGGCAGTCACAGGCGCTCGGTGCTGTGCGCGTTGACGCAGACCGTGCATCGCGACTCGGAGCACACGGTGGGCCCGGCCAGATCCCCCTCTCCTGGGGCTACCTGGCCGACGAACTTCAGCCGGGCGAAAGCCTGCGCCGCACCGGCGCGCGGGTCGCACGGTCCGCACAGGGATGGGAACCCACATCTCCCGCCGGCTCCGCAGATCTGCGTCGGCTGATGGCGGTGGAGTACCACGCGCAGCCCGAGGACGTCCAGATCGTTTCGGGTGGCCAGCAGGCCCTCGTCTTCTCCTTCCGTACGCTCGCAGAACCGGGCGAGACCATCGTGATGGAGAGCCCCACGTATCCCGGTGCGATCCTCGCCGCGCAGAGTGCGGGGCTGCGAATCGCCGCAGTGCCGGCTGATGCCGAGGGCATTCGCACCGACCTGCTGGCCGATGAACTGGAGCGCACGCGAGCGCGCCTGGTGTACCTTCAGCCGGCCTACGCCAATCCCACCGGTGTGGTGATGAGCGAACAGCGTCGCCGGGACGTGCTCGCCCTCGCCGTCGCGCGCGGCGCGTTCATCGTCGAGGATGACTGGGCGCGTCATCTGGGAATCGAGCGCTCGGCGCCGCCCCCGCTCTTCACCGAGGACGTCGATGGGCACGTGGTGAGTATCACGACACTGGCGAAGCCGGTGTCGCCCGGACTGCGGATCGGGGCGATCATCGCGCGCGGACCGGCGGGGGCGCGACTGCGCGCATCGCGGATCGCCGACGACCTTGGCGTGTCTCCGCTCATGCAGGAGATCGCACGGGAGTTCCTCGCCTCCAGCGAATGGCCGCGGCATCGCAAGCGCCTGCGCACGGCCCTGGGCGATCGGCGCGACGCGTTGCTCGCTGCGATCGCCGCAAGCGACGACCTGCACGTGCCGTTCTCGCCACACGGGGGCCTTCATATTTGGGTGCGACTTCCGGATGGCGCGGACCCGGCCGTTGTCGCCGCGGCAGCGCAGACGGCCGGAGTCCTGGTGGGTGACGGCAGTCATTACTTCGTCGACGAATCGCCGGCACCATTCGTGCGGCTGTCTTTCGGTGCGGCCTCGCCGCCGCAGATGGTGGAGGGTGTGCGCCGACTGGAGGGCGTGCTGACGTGATCGGTCCGGCGCGCAGACTCCTCCGAGGGGGCACCGCATAGGCTCGCGGGGTGTCGCAGCCTCATCCTCGTCCCCGCCCCACGGCGCGCGCCCGGATCCGGGGCGGAGTGGTTGCAGCACTCATGGTGATGCTCCTCGTGGTCATGGCCGCGGTCGCCGTGCCGGGGCTGGTGGGAACGCTGTCGGCCGTTGCGCTGCCGTGGCTCTGGCTGCCCGCGGTGCTGGTGGTCGTCGGGGGATTCTGCTGGTGGCGCCGCCGCTGGATCGCTCTGATTCCGGTCGTGGTGTGGCTTATCGCGACAGCCTCCTCGCTGACCTGGTTCCCCGTCGGAGCCGCCGAGGGTGACGGCGTCGTCGTCGCCGCCAGCCAGAACGTCGAGGCCGGGTCGGGGACGGCGGCGCAGTCGGCAGCCGCGCTCGCCGACCGCGGCGCCGACGTTATCGCGCTGACGGAGCTGGACGCGCAGTCTCGTGACGACGCGATCGATGCGCTCGCGCAATCGCATCCGTACCGGTACCTGGTGGGAACGGTCGGTCTGTGGAGCACGTCCCCGATCAACGATGCCGAAGCACTGGATCTCGGTCTCGGCTGGCAGCGTGCCCTCCGCGCGGAGATCGAGAGCCCCGTGGGGCCGATCAGTGTGTACGTGGTGCACGCCGCTTCATTCCGACCCGGGGTGCAGGGCGAACGCGACACCATGCTGAGTGCACTCGGAGATCTGATCGCCGACGATGCCCACGACCGGGTTCTCGCTCTGGGCGACTTCAACGCCGCCGGTGCCGACCCGGTGCTCGCAGGCATCCGCTCCCGCCTGTCCGAACCCCGTCAGTCATCGTTCGGGTTCGGCTTCACCTGGCCGGCGAACCTGCCCTCTACACGCATCGATCACATCTTCCAGCGAGGATTCGACGCAGGAGGTGCCGAGACGCTCCGCGCCGGCGCCAGCGATCATCTCGCCATCCTCGTCGGCCTCCGTCCGCGTTCGTAGCGGCGTGCTGGTGAGGCACAGTGTCGGCACCCCGCGCCTGTGCGCCGACCGCGCCTCAGCGGCGGGACGAGACGGCTGCCTCGGTGCGGCTGGAGACGCCGAGCTTGCGCAGGATGGCGGAGACGTGCACACTCGCCGTCTTCGCGCTGATGAACAGGCGCTCGCCGATCTGGCGGTTGGTGAGCCCTTCGGCGATGAGGTCGAGCACCTGCTGCTCACGAGCCGTCAGCTCCGTGGGCGCGAGCGTGCCGACGGATTCGTCGCGGCGTGCGACGCGCGCCAGACCGGCATCCCGGATGAACGCGCGTACGCGCTGCTGCACCGGTCGGTGGCCGAGCGCGTCCGCAAGCTGCGCGGCGGCCGTCGCGTGCTGTGCCGCAGCCGTGCGATCCCCGTCGGCCAGGTGCAGACGCGCGAGTTCGAGCCGGAGGACGGGACGGAAGATCGCGGGCACATCGTCGTTCTCGGCGACGGGGAGGGCCGTCGTCAACGCCGCGGTGTCGCCGCTGACGACGGCGGTGAGCACGGTATCCCAGTGCGGGATGCGCAGCGCCTCCGGGCGGGCGTTCCACGCCGCCGCGACCGCATGCGCGGTGTCGTCGGCTCGGGCCTGGTGGCCGTCCGCGCGGAGCTCGGTGACTACTCGTGCACCTTCCAGCAGCAGTCGCGACACCTGAGCCAGTTGCGGGCCCTGGTCGTCCAGGACCTCGGTGAGGATGCCGGCAGCGCGTTGCGGGTCTGCCGCCCCCAAGCTCACCAGCAGTTCCACGTTACGGAGGGAGAACCACACCTGACGTTCGACGTGGGCGATGGCGGCGGCGACGGGCCGCCATTCACTCAGCAGCTGCGTGGCCTCCGCCATCCGCCCGCGCCAGACCAGGATCCGGATACGCGACATCGTGGAGTAGACGCGGAAGATCTGAAGCGTCCGCAGCGCGAGGTCACGAGACATCGCCTCCTCGGCGCGATCGATCTCGCCCAGCTCGATCAGTGGTTCGACGAGATTGTGCGCGAGCACCGAACCCGTGGCGCGCTCCACCCCCAGACGGCGGGAGTGCGCGACGCCGAGTTCGGCCACCTCGACCGCCTCGTGAAAGCGTCCCAGATTGTGCAGCGCGTCGGCATAGTTGACGCGATATCGCAGCTGGGCGTCGTGGTCGGACGCATGCTGCCAGGAGAGGCGGAGATCGGCGAGGCCGGCATCGACGTCGCCGAGGTGGATGCGGCTACAGCCGCGCAGATTGGCCGCGACGGACATGGCGTTGTCCACTCCGGCGGCCTCCGCGATGCGGAAGGCGCCGTCGGCGGTCTCGATGGCTTCGGCCAGTCGCGCGCTGGTGAGATAGCGCCCGCTGAGGTAGTTGAGGAGAGATGCGCGCAGGCGATCCTGATCGGGTTGCCCGTCGAGGATGGTGAGCGCTTCGCCCAGTGACTCGACAGTGCCGCGCTTGCCGAGATTCTGGAGGTAGAGGGCGCGATCGCGCAGCAGCCGCGCATGCACGGCCGGGTCGGCGGTCTGCGGGTCCAGCTCGTCGAGGGCGAGCGTTGCCACCGTGAGCGCGCGTTCCGCGTCGCCGCCGTTGCGCAGGATCGATCCGAGGCGCGCGAGGAAGGGGATGCGTCCGACTCCGGCGACCTCGTCGGCATCGGGCACCTGGTCCCACAGCTCCAGCGCGAGCTCGCCGAAGCGTGCCGCCGTGGAGAACGCGTAGCTGTCTTTCGCTTGCTGCATGGCCTGAATGGCTGCGCTCAGCGCGCGCTGCGGATCGTGCGCCTGGTACCAGTGGAAGGCCAGGCTGGATGCCGTGCCGCCGGCCGCCTGGATCGCCTCCGCGTAGGAGCGGTGCACGCGCGCGCGTTCGCCGGGGAGGAGATCGTCGTGGATGGCCTCGCGCAGCAGCGCGTGCCGGAACGTGTAGCTCTCGTCGTCGCGCACGGTGAGGATGCCGGCGATGACCGCCTCGCGCAGCGCCTCGTCCAGACTCTCGCCGGTGCGGCCGGACACGGCGGCGAGCAGGTCGTGGGCGATCGCGCCGTCGCAGGCGGAGGCCAGCCGAACCGTGCGGCGAGCGCTCCCTCCCAGCGCGTCGAACCGGGCGAGAAGGACATCGCGCAGTGTGTCGGGCAGGGGGCCGTCAGCATTGCACACCAGCTCTTCGACGAAGAACGGCACCCCCTCGCTGCGCTGCACGAGATGTGCGATCGTGGCATCGTCCAGCGGGCCGCGCAGGCCCACCGCCAGCTCGCGCACGGCGCCGGCGTCGAGGCGGGCGAGGGTGATCCGATCGAGGAGTCGCGCGCGTTCGGACTCGGCGAGGAAGGTGCGGACGGCGCCGCCCCGGCGCACCTCGTCGGTGCGGCAGGTGAGCACGAAGAGGACGCGCCGGCCCGCGAGGGCACGCAGCAGGAACGAGAGCATCGACAGCGTTGCGGCGTCTGCCCAGTGCAGGTCTTCCACGATCACCACCACCGGCCGTGCGGCGGACGCGGCTTCGAGCAGATTGGCGATCGTCTCGCCGAGCGCCTCCGGGCGCACGGTGGAGCGGTCCAGGGGGGTGCCCGCGGGATCGGGAAGCACGAGCTGGAGCGCGTTGCGGCTGGGGCCGGCAGCGTCATCGGCGCTCTCACCGAGCTCTGCGAGCAGACCGCGCAGGATCGCCGGTAGCGGACCGAAGGGGGCGGGAGTGGAGCCGTAGTCCAGACACCAGCCGGTGAGCACGGTGGCGTCATCCGCGAGCCGCTGACGGAACTCCGTGGTCAGCCGCGACTTGCCGATGCCGGCCTCCCCGGCGACGAGCAGGGACGCGGGCTGGCCCTCCTCCGCGCGACGCAGCGCCTCGTGGAGAAGCGCGAGCTCGGCGTCGCGCCCCACCATCTCCGGTGCTGCGGTGGCTGACATGGGTTCATCATGCCAGCCACCTCGGACATCGGATGGCGGGGCGATCACGCCGCGTGCGGGGTGCACTCCGCGAGCTCGCGTGCGGCTCGCCGGGTCGTCGGGGCGGTCGCGGGCGCCGTCCGTGCGAACAGACGGCGCAGCAGACCCGGACGCGGTCCGAGACGCTCGGGGACGACGCGGGCGCGCTCCGCACGGATCACGGCCTGCTCCAGTTCCGCGGCCCTCACGTACGGGTTCACGTAGGTGTTGAGATCCATGGCACTCTCCTTCTTCGGTACCCCTACGCTCCTCTCTGAGGAGGGGGTGCCTCATCGGGCAGATGACCTAGATCCGGCGCCACGGTACCTCAGATCCGGTGAGGATCAGACGGGGTCCCGGCCATGAAGCTCGGGCTTTTCCACGGCGCTCGCCGAGATGGCGCGGCGCTGGGCGGCCTACTCTGACGGTGACGGGCCCCGCGGAGGACGTCCGCAACAAGAGCCGAGGCTCGGTGCTTGCGCCCGGAAGGAGAAAGGCAGCGATGATGAAGGCAGCACGTTTCCACGCCCGTGGCGACATCCGGATCGAGGAAGTCCCGGAGCCCTCGTTGCGCCCGGGGGCTGTGGCCATCGACGTGGCCTGGTGCGGCATCTGCGGGACTGACCTGCACGAGTATCTGGACGGGCCGATCTTCTGCCCGGCTCCGGGGCATCCGCACCCCCTGTCGGGGGAGGAGAGCCCCGTCGTGCTGGGGCATGAGTTCTCCGGCACGGTCGCGGCTCTCGGTGAAGGCGTCACGGACATCGCGGTGGGCGACTCCGTCGTCGTCGAGCCGTACTTCGTGTGCGATGAGTGCGCTCCCTGCCGCGCCGGCAACTACCACCTGTGCGAGAAGATGGGCTTCATCGGGCTGTCGGGAGGCGGCGGCGGCCTGAGTGAGCGGATCGTGGTGGACCGGCGCTGGGTGCATCCCGTCGGTGACATTCCCCTGGACCAGGCCGCACTCATCGAGCCTCTCTCTGTCGCCCACCACGCTGTGCGCCGTTCCGGTGTGCGTCCGGGGCAGGTCGCCCTCATCGGAGGCGCCGGACCCATCGGTCTGCTGGTCGCGGCGGTGCTGCACGCGGAAGGCGTGACGGTGATCATGAGCGAGCTCAGCGAAGCCCGAAAGCAGAAGGCTCAGGATACCGGCGTGGCCGATCACGTCGTCGATCCCTCTGCGGTGGACGTTCCCACCCGCGTGCGGGAGCTCACCGGCGGCGCCGGGGCAGATGTCGCGTTCGAGTGCACGAGCGTGAACGTGGTGCTGGATCAGCTTCTGGACGCGGTGAAGCCCACGGGAGTCGTCGTCAACGTGTCCATCTGGGGCAAGCCCGCGCAGATCGACATGCAGAAGCTGGTTCTGAAGGAGATCGATCTGCGCGGAACGATCGCCTACGTGCGCGATCACGCGGACGTCATCCGGCTCGTGCAGGACGGCAAGATCGATCTCGCGCCGTTCATCACCGGCCGTATCAGCCTCGATCATCTGATCGATGAGGGCTTCGACACCCTCATCAACCGCAACGAGACCGCGGTGAAGATCATCGTTCACCCCTGAGATCACGAAAGGGCGCGGTGCCGGTCGGCACCGCGCCCTTCGCCTGTTCAGTTCGCGAGACCGCCGGAGGCGTAGCCCTCGATGAACTTGCGCTGCAGCAGCAGGAAGACGATGACGACGGGGATCGCCATGATGAGCCCGGCGGCGCTCACCAGCGACCAGTCCGTGGTGAATCCCTGCTGGAACGCGTACACCGAGAGCGAGGCGGGCATCGCATCGCGGTCCTGGAGGAACGTGACGGCGAGCATGAACTCGTTGTACGCCTGCAGCCCCGCAACGAGCGCGGCGGTGAGGATGCCGGGCCAGATCATCGGAACGATCACGCGGAAGAACAGTCGCAGCTCGCCGGCGCCGTCCAGGCGCGCTGCCTCCTCGAACTCGACCGGCAGGCTCACCAGGAACGAACGGATCAGCAGCGTGGCGAACGGGCTGAAGACCGCCCAGTAGATGATGATCAGGCCGATGCGCTCGTTGTAGAGGCCGAGGAACGACCACCACGCCACGAGCGGCACGAGGAACAGCTGCAGCGGCAGCGAGGAGGACACCAGCAACCACAAGATCCATCCGCCCTTGGCCGGGAGGTCCAGCCGCGTCATCGCGTAGGCCGCCATCGAGGCGATCAGCGCGACGCCCACGGCGGTGGCCACGGCGATGATCGCGCTGTTGAGCAGAGCGCCGCCCATGCGGGCCTGCTCCCAGGCGGTGACGAAGTTCTCCCAGTTCCAGTTCTGGGGCAGCCCGATGGGGTTCGAGGCGATCTCTCGCGACGACTTGAGCGAGTTGCTGGCGAAGACGAACAGCGGGCCGACGGCGTAGACGCTGAGCAGACCGACGATCAGCCAGGTGATGAGACGGGGCCGACGGCGGGTGCGGCGTGCGGGTGCCACGGCGGGCATGGCGGTAGACATCAGACGTCCCATTTCAGCTTGCGGCGGAGCACCAGGTATCCGATGACGGTGATCGCACTGATCGAGGTGAGCAGCATGGCCACGGCGGACGCGTAGCCCTGGCGGCGGTTCTCGAACGCCTCGCGGTACAGCACGGTGCTCAGCACATCGGTGGAACCGGCCGGGCCTCCCTGGGTCAGGACATAGATGTAGTCGAACACCAGGAACGACCAGATGATCGTCATCAGGGCGAGGAAGACGAAGGTGGGCCGGATGGCGGGGAGCGTGATGCTCCAGAACTCGCGGACGGGCCCCGCTCCGTCCAGCTTGGCGGCCTCGTAGAGCGAGGGATCCACGGCCTGCATGGCGGCGAGGAAGATCACCAGTAGGAAGCCCCACCACTGCCAGGTGTTGACGAAGGCCACGGATCCGAGCGCGAGCGACGGGTTGCCGAGGAAGTTCACGTCGGCCAGGAACGGGATGCCGATCGTGGCCAGGGCGTCTCCGATGCCGCCGTCCGGGTCCATGATCTGGCGCCAGATGGCTGCGGAGATCACGGTGGCGAGGACGTACGGGATGAAGAAGAGGACGCGGAACAGCATCTGACCGCGACGCAGGCGCGAGAGCAGGAAGGCTCCGACGAGGCCCATCGCCATGGGGACCACGAGGAAGAACGCGGTCCAGATGACGTTGTGCCAGAGGGCGTTGAGCACGGCGGCCGAGGTGAACAGCTCGGCGTAATTGGCCAGACCCACGAAGCTCGGCGAGTTCAGACCGTCCCAGTCGGTGAACGACAACAGGATCGAGGCCGTGCCGGGGCCGGTGATCACCAGCAGGTTGACCAGGAGCAGCGGCGCCACGAACGCCCAGGCGATCAGGCGGCGTCGGCGGCGCAGTGCGGAACCCCGGCGACGGGCGGGCGCCGCAGCGCCCGCCCGCGTCGAGGTGGGGGAGGTGATGGTCACTCGCGTCCCGCCGGGGTGAACGGGGTCAGCGTGCTCCCCGCGTCATGCTCCTTCTGGAACGCCTGCTGCAGGCCCTCCAGGTACGCAGCGGAGGTGACATCGCCGGTGACGACCTTGTCGAACTCACTGATCAGGTACGCGTCGGTCTTCGGGGGGAAGAACGTCCAGGTGGCGTAGCCCACGTTCGTGGTCTCCGGGATCGCCGTGTACAGCTCGACGGTGCGCTTGTCGATCTCGGCGGGGAACTGGTCGGCGGTGATCGCCAGTGGCGGCGGGTTCTCCCCGGTGCGCGCGGTGTACTCCAGTGCGCGGTCGGCGTCTCCCACGAGATAGTCGATGAAAGATGCGGCGGCATCGGCGTTCTTCGACTCCGTGTTGATCGACAGCGCGGTACCGATCGCCAGCGGGTAGACGCCCGGCTGAACCGCGTCGCTCAGCGACGGCAGCGGCGCCCAGGCCCAGTCCTCGGGGTCCTCGAACACCTGCGACATCGAGTTGAACGCCCACGTTCCGCTCATGTACATCGCCGTGGTGCCATTGGCGAGGCCGGTGATGTTGGCGGTGTCGTCGGTGGTGAAGTACGACTCCGAGCCGCCGGCCAGCCAGCCCTGGTCGATCCAGCTCTTGACGAGGTCGATTGCGCCGACGAACTCCGGATCGGTGAACGAAGCATCGCCGGTGAGCACGTCGTAGAGCTTGTCCGGTCCCACGGCGGCGTTCAGCACGGCGGTGAGAAGCCACTCGCTCATGCCCTGGTAGCCGGCGTTGCCGCCGCCCAGCGGCACGAGGCCCGCCGCAGCGGCGGAGGCGGCGACCGTCTCGAACTCGGACAGGGTGGTCGGGGCGGTCCAGCCGTGCTCGGCGAAGACGCTCTTGTTGTAATAGAGCACCATCGACCCGTAGCCGGTGGGAACGGAGGAGAGCTTGTCGTCGACCTTGCTCAGCTCATACGCCCACGGCAGCAGCTTGTCCTGCCAGTCGTACTTCTGCGCGTACTCGTCGAGCGCGATGGTACGTCCGGCACGGGCGAAGTCGGAGGCGGAGGACGGGCCGTCGGCGTAGATCACGTCGGGCGCCTGACCGGCGGCCACGGCGGTGTCGGTGAGCTTGCCGATGGTGGTCAGTTCCTTGACCTCCATCTTCACCGGCGTCTGGGCTGCGCCGTTGTAGCCGTCGACGAAGATCTCCTGGAACGCCTTCTCCGTGTCGGGGGAGTAGAAGGCACCCCAGTAGGTGAGGTCGGAGCTCGAGCGGCCCCCTCCGGTGCAGGCGGTCAGCGCGAGCGCGGTGGCGGCGACGGCGCCGACCGCGGCGAGGATGCGCGTGGTTCTGTTCATATCTCTCTCAGATCGGGATTCAGGGGTGGGGGATCAGGCGGATTCGCGGACGATGAGGCGGTGGGA
>Ga0308158_10003227_pt1 | contig 14565 bp, 10 predicted proteins | sample PhyBR2_FD_201038 | JGI IMG/M metagenome (GOLD analysis project Ga0308158, IMG submission 201038) | Phyllosphere microbial communities from UC Gill Tract Community Farm, Albany, California, United States - DLSLB.R2 | ecosystem: Host-associated > Plants > Phyllosphere > Unclassified | place: USA... | reverse complement strand
CTGGTAGCCACTGAAAGCGGCGTCACCTTTCGGCCACAGGCCGTCCTCTTCAGCAAACCCGCCCGGCGAGAAATAACCGTCAAGCCGGATACGATCAGTCTGCCCGGGCAGGCGCATGTACAGCGCCGCCTGCCGTTTGGTGAGCATCAGATGTAACTGGTTGCTGACGGGGGCATCCGCCCCGAGATACAGGCTCAGACGGCTGAGGTCAGCACTGGACCAGTCTGCCTGGCTGCTGCAGGCAAAGCGTATCCGCAACAGCGACCGACCGTCGGGTTCGGTTGTCATGGTAATGCCCGAAACACCCAGGGGATTAAGCCTCACATCCTGGGTGGTACGGTAACGACAGACGGTGTTCTTTGGCCCTACCGGACGGGAATATATCTCAAGACCGGCTGGCACCACTTCTGCCATTTTCATCGCATGCGGCGCAGGGGTAAATGCCACTACCGAGAGCGACGGAATAGTGCGTAGATAGTGTGGCCAGAGCATGCTGACCAGCCCTTCTGTCAGTTCCGGCAGATCGTCATCTATCTTTTCACGCAGGCGCCCCATCGAAAAAGCAAAGCCTTCGAACAGGCGTTCAACATACGGATCTGGTGTACCGGCCTTGTCGAGGTCCAGCATCGCGGCGCGATCCGGGTGGGTTTGGGCAAATTCTTTCGCGGCCTCACGCAGGTAGCGCATTTCCGCGTCGTAATAACGCAGGGTCAAATCTTCCATTTATTCAATTCCTGTGGATTTAACCGCAAAGTACGGCGGCGCGGGCAGGATCGACAGCGATCAGCCCGTCAAGTAACTGGTCCATTACGGGTATTAGTCGGGCCTTATCAGCCTCACTGCGACCGGCTTTCAGGCGCAGGAGTTTCAGATGACGGGCGTGGACTTCAAACAGCAGTTCTGGCTCCCACTCAGTGAGAGTGACCTCGCCAGCGCGCACGCCCAGCTCAGCAAACAGATGCACCGCCAGTTCATTTTTTCCGTACTGCTCCGCGATACGCCCCATCAGCAGGCGCAACAGCCACTGCTGTCGGGCAGTGGTGACGCCAGGGCGGTTCTGTAGCCAGGCCAGCGCCATATCCGGGCCTTCACTGTCCGCCAGGGCCATCGCTTCCGGCTCCAGTGCCAAAATGTCATCGTTGCCGCCGGACATCCGTGCCGAAGTTGTGTCATTACCCCACCCGCTACTGGTATCCAGCACGCTTTGCTGGATCCAGTTCATCGTCACTTCATCCGCAAACGGGGTACCGTCACTAAAGGCAAGCGTTTCGAGCCCGGATAACCGGGCCAGCAGTCCTTTCAGATCAGCGGCAATAACGTCGGCCAGTACCTCCTTGCCGGACTTCGTCAGCGCCTGATGGATATACCATTGCAGATCCAGCCACAGGTGATTGGCACCGCGGGAAAACGTGCTGTCTGCTGTTTCCAGCATCTCAGCCCAGTTCTGTTGCAAGTAGAGGCGTTTGAGCAGCGCTCGCTGGTCCGCTCTTGGTGGTTCGATGCGGGTACGACCCTGCGCATCCGGGGCAGGAATGGCCCGCAGGGTGTCATGGCGCAGGCTTTTCATCAGATGGTGTGCTGACAGCCAGCCATCAGGCTGCTCTCGGAGGTATTCAGTGAGTGTGCGGGCCTGGGCCAGCAAATCCTGGCCTGAAGTGATTCGCCCGATTGACGGCGCATCGCTGTGACTCACCGGAAGAGGGTTTTCTCCTGCGCTGGCATTCTGCGGTACCACGGCATCCACACCGCCGGCTTTCTGCAGACGACTCTCCAGCGCACCGTACAGCGCATTAAGTTCCGGCCGTGTTTCATCCGGCTCATTTTCAGTCAGCTGCGCTATCAGCAGCAACGCCCCGGTAGTACGCACTGCCTCTTCCCTGACTACTTCCGGGTACAGGAAAAGAGAGTCAGTCATGCGCGAACCCGCCAGCCACTCCAGCGCCGCCTTACGGCTGCGGTCACGCTGCGGGTGCAAATGTGAACCAAAGCGCTCCAGCATACCGGCCAGCAGTTCGAGTCCTTCTGCCAGCCCCTGTTCACCCTCGCGGTGCAGCTTTGCCCAGCAGTAGTAGGTGGCAACACGGATATCTTTGGCTGTCGTGGTCAGCAGTTTCTCTGCAAGCCGGCAGATGAGCTCAGTATCCGCACAGGAAAGTTTGTTGACCTCCTCGCGCATCTGCTGGAAATCATCGTCATAACCCGGGTCTTCGCCTACGGGGGATGATCCGGTCAGCGGCAGCAGCCAATTATCCCACTGCGCCACATGTTCACGGGTGGCGGCAAGCAGTGGTGCCTGCTCTGCCTGACAGGTACTGAGTAAGGCATTTAGCGTGCTCATCAGTACACCTCTCCGTCGTCACTGGATACGTCTGCCACCGGGTCTGACGATGCGACACCGGTGGTACTGAAGATGGTTTCCGGCAGACGGAAATTACGCAGCTTCAGCAGTGCCAGCGGGCCTTCTCCCGCTTCGGTACGCAGGGTGTAATTGAGCGAGCGACCATCCTGCGCTTTCCAGCTCAGGCTGTAGCTGCTGCCCACGCCCGGATAGGCTTTAACGCTGGCTTCATCGAGCAGACGGATTAGGCCCCAGTGCCCCGGTATATCCGCGTACTGACGGGTCCCGGCCTGAGTACTAATCCAGCTCAGGTTCGCGCCGGGTGCTTCCGTATCTGCAGGCCACGTGAAGCGCTTCCACACCGGCATTTGATTTACGTAGGTCAGTTTCTGGCTGTCAATAATCATATCGGTCTGCATCACGCCATCAGCGGTGCCCGGACGAAGCTCAAAGTTCATGCCAGCATTGCCTTCCGTGAAGGCCACATCTGAGATGTGGCTCAGGGTGTTGATGGCATTGAGGAATGCTGGATTAAACACCAGCCCCTGCGAATTGATGCTGTCCGGTACCCAGTGGTTGCCCTCTTTATGCAGCACGCCCTTAAGACGGGTCTGCAGGAATTGGGCGATACGCCCGGAATCGGCATTCAGATATTTAGCCAGCAGCGGCAGAGAAACATCACTGCTGGAGTTATTAAACGGATAACGGCCCCCAAAGGCACTGTTCCACTCCGCCACCACCGCCTGCTGCCATTGGGTATTGAGGCTGTCGGCCGCCGGGGTTAGCACCTGCTGCCAGGCCTGCTCCATCGGGTTTACAAACACCGTGCGACCGAAGCCACTCCATTCCTGACCCAGACCGGCGGCCATCAGGCTGCCGTAGTCACGGGTTTCGGTGAGGTCCACGGCTTTGCCCTGGAATACGGTCTGGGCAATGGTCTGGGTCATTGCCTGCGGGTCAGCGGCATTGGTCACCTGCTGCAGGCGCAGACGCACCTGCGTCACGCGGGTCAGGAAGGACTGCAGACTTTGCTCCTGTATACCTGAACGGTTCTTGTCCATCAGCGCCAGTACCGGGCCAAAGGTCGCATCCAGCGGACCATGAACGCCGGCACTCTGGTCAATGGCATCATTGTTATCACCGCCGAGCAGATTTTTGGCCGATTTCACCAGGGAATCCGAAATGGCTTCGCCCGTCTGCCCGGTACGCCCCTGCACATTCAGGGTGTTCATCAGCGCAACCAGAGGTGACTGACGCACATCGGCCATCAGGGTGAGCTGGTCAATTGAATCAGACAGCGTGGTGGCCCGGTTCCAGCGCAGGCTGTTCAGAAATGCCAGCCAGGCTCCGCCAAAGTCAGCAAAGTACCGCTCCGTCAGGCGCTTTTTCAGTGCTTCCGGGGAGGTTTCGTCCTGCGTTTTCGTCTGACGCCTGCCGTCAGTGAGCACCCAGTCGAGTTCGTCCCGGCGGGCCTTCACGACCTTCTCGATGGCAGGCTGCACCGCCTGCTCCCAGGCCTGGCGGATAAACATCCCCGGCACGACTTCATGAGTGCTGAACAGACGGGATGCATCGGTATCGCCGGTCATGTCTTCGAGGCGCATATCGACATACAGGTGTGCCACCCCGGAGAGCATCTTCTGGTACAGAGCCGATTCGCTGTTACGTACTCCCATCAGGCGAACCAGCAGGGAGCGGGCCTGGCTGACCATGTTTTCATCGGCACGGAGTTTCCACTCCGGGTGCGCGACCAGCTGCGCGCCCCAGAACGACAACAGAGACGGAGCCATCCCCAGCCAGACACCGTCTTTCACACCGTTACGCTTCGGCCAGTCGTTCAGCAAAGCAGAGCTGAACCAGGCAGCATCCATATGCTCCGGACGCGCCAGCATCAGGTAGAGTTTGAGCTGGTCATACGTGCTTTTTGCCATCTGTTCACGCAGCGGGCTACCCGGCGGCAACGCATTAAAGGCACTGACCTGCATCTGCAAATGGTCAGCAGCCGCATCCCGCAACAGTGGCAGAGCGCTGTCCTGATAACGTGGCCAGAGGGCTGCCAGCAGGGCGTTATTCTGGCTCAGCCCAGCCTGCTCGTACCACGGCACGCCGTGTTCAGACCGGTACTGCAGACGGGCCAGCGTTTTCTGTAGCTCAGACAGCGCGTGCAGACGCTGTTCCAGCGGCTGGTTTTGTCGTGCGGCAAGTGCAGCCTGAGCATTCGCACCGTCAATCTGGCTGCGGTTGGCCAGGTACGCTATCCCCATCCACGCCACCCAGCCCACCATTGCCACGGCGACAACAGATGCCAACAGCTTACGCCATGGGATGCCTGGCTTGCGCGGACGCAGTCCGGCAGGAAGAGTCCGGACTGACTCCGGCAGAACCTCCCAGCGATTATCCATGCCCCAGTGATGCGCCACTGCGCGCTCAGCCCCCGCAGAAGGCTGGCTGAATACCACACCGGCCAGCGGCAGCGGTCGGTACGGATTGAGCATCACCGACAGCGGTGTGGTCACGCTCTGTGGCTCACGAATGAGCTGGTCGGCAAGCGCCAGTAAGAAGTTATGTTTCACTTCACCGCAGGTCTGCTGCAGGCCCAGTGAGGTCAGTTCCGGCGTCAGGGCGGAGAGTTGCTCTGCCAGTCCTTCGGTGCGACAACCGGCAGGCAACAGACAGCCGGCTGCCTGTACAACCCGTCCTTCCGGCTTACCTGCTCGCGGGTGCAGGGACCAGACATACAGCGGGATCTGCCAGCCAAGCGCTTCCATACGTGCGCTGATGGCATGAGACAGGGAATCCATGGTGCTTTCAGACGGTACCGTCAGCGGCAGCTCCAGCCCAGGTGCTGACAGCTGGTCAAAGGCCGAGGTGACCCATACCATGCCATCCACCGGACGGCGGCGCAGCTTGCGCAGTGCGGTCAGCCAGGCACTGTCTGCTGGCGTGTTGAGGTCACCGCCCCACAGCAACAGCGTGCCACGGTCTTCCTGCCAGAGCTGGCTGGTGAGGCCGGGAGTGAGCTGTTCCACTTCGCTGGCAGTGCCGGTGATGATCAGAACACGGATTTTGCTGGCCCAGTTGCAGTTATAAATAGTGCGAAGAGACTGGTGGATTTCTTTAACTACATTAGAATGTAGGTTGTTATTATGTTCATATTCTGGCTGTTCTGGTTTCATCCCTCTCAGGAATTTAAATCTCTGAATAAAACTTTTAGAGACCAGCCCGTCCCATAACCGCACAAACAGCGCATCAAATAGCAAAATCCCAAGACAGACAGCGGTCACGATAAGCGATGCCATCATTTTTTGTTCTTGCCCGGCAAGGCGTACAAACGGATTGTTTAACCAAATTAATCCAGCACTCACGCTAATAATAATTGCAACAATGAGCCAGATGCTTATCCGTTTTTTCTTTATCATGCTGTTTTCCTTCAACACTCTTCCTGACGCACAATCGCCTGATGCGTGGTTTTATCGGTCATTATTACCCACTGCGGTTTACCAGATGTCATGGCGTATTCACAGGCACAGAGCAATGCAATATTTCCCAATGACGCTCCGGGGTTACCAAATAAATCATCTGGCATATAACCTTCGTTCTGACCCGGAGAATAACCAAGCCTTTCTGACTGCTGAATTAACCGCGTCATAGCCCCTTTATCGACCCGCCATCGCCAGAGCGTATGTGCTTCTTCCGTAGACAGCTTTCCCCAACGCAACATATCTTCCAGGGTACTGACATCCTCCGTGGCGATGACGGGACGATGAATGACGACCTCAGGTTTAACATCATGTTGAACAAGCCACGCCGGAGAGGCCAACAACAGTGCCGATACCGATTCAGACTGATAATCCACGGGATCAACAAATAAATTTATTTCAACAGAAAGCATCAGCACCTTTTCATGCTGGTCAAGCAAAGCATCTAGCCACATAATGCCATCGCCTTCTTGCTCTACCACAATTGAATCCATGTGATATGTCGCCGGAAATATCGCCTGCCAAATCTGTGTGATTTGCATATTATCCAGAGACCCGTCGTGACGGAGACGAACAGACAATCTGTCTGCGGGTAGCACCGACAAATCCGGCTCCAGCATGCGAAGAAGCTGGGTGATATATCCGGTTAACCTTGTACTGTAGCCTTCCTTTAGGAAGTGCGAAGTGGAAGGCTCAAGTCGGGCCGTAGTGAAGGCCTGCTGAAAATGGGCAAAATAGGTTGATTGTAACTGACTACCATGATTTATGAGGGCGGAAGCCAGTTTATTACAGGCAATCGGAGTGATATACGCTTTCCCCAGTAGGCCTGCCGGACGCCGTCCTCTCTTCACTTGTATATCATGCTGCTCCTGATGAAGATGATTCCAGTAGTTCACGCGATCACGTTCATTTTCATAAGCGCGTAGCCGAAAGGCATAACAGGCCAATCCAGTAGACAGCGGTATGACAAAAATGCAAAACCAGAACCATGCGGAATGCGTAGACATTTTCTCCGGCCATAAATAAAGCGCCAGTATTCCCCCCAGTACGGATATCAGCACAATAGTAATAAACCACCGGAATGCTGAAGGTGGTTCAGGAAGCGGTATTTTCTCTGGTATTTTTTTTAATTCAATGGGCATAGCTAACGCCTTCCGGCATTGGGGAGAGAGCAAATCAGTGAGCAACCACAACCGCAGAGATGTCCGTGAAGTGCAATCGGTTTACCATTGATTTTTGAACCCTCATCACCTTCCGCAATCGTCGTTATGCCGTGAGCGGAACATGATACTTTATCGCCAAAACAGGATACCTCTTTTCCCTGAAATTTAACGCCACTGCTGCCTTGCAAGACTTTCCCACCACTTGATATGGCATCACCAATTCGAATAACTCCTTGCATAATCCATCCTCATCTACAACATTTATTTATTACCAAAAAGAATCGATTTTAATCATTAACAATGATGGTCGGAACTGAAAAGAGAGTCACTACCTCCTGATGAGATAGTGATTCAATTTAAAATCAATCCGGATTGCCGCCAGTTACGCTTCGCTATTTTGTAGCATGCTGTTTTTATTGGAAATATAAAAAATTAACAGGCATAACCCTCCAATAACCGTTCCGATATACCATGCAGGCAACAAGCAAATATCAAATGCAATTTGTATTTTTATGTTGTTTTTGATAACACCATAAAGACCTATCACAGACAATAATATAATAATAAAAGGAAGAAGTGTTGTGAGTGCGGTAAATGCCGCCACCTCGGGAACAAATGATGCCATCACACCACTGAGTAAAAATCCCAGCAAACCAAGTAAAACACCGATTACAGAACAAAAACCATTAATGATACGCGCAATTACATTCATAGAAAATCCTTTCCTTATATAAAAACATAAAAAATTGGAATTAACGATTTAACATTCATAAAACAGTTACTAAAAAACGCATACTCCTGTCATAATTGACTCCCATCTATTTTTTAGCTATGAACTACGAAGCAAACCGTTTTATCACCAGTCATTTCAGCATCTGGTTTACTGATGTATCTGGCGACCATTAAGCCTCCCCCCATAAATCTGCACCACGTATGACAATCGTATAATTTCCCTTCGTAAAATTTATGATTTCCCCGCCCCTTAGGGTTCTTTGGAAATAGGAGTATTGGTATTAGCTAGGATCGAACTAATCATTCGTTCACTCCAAAATTACCTGTCATATCGTAAATACCAGAGGGGATGAGTGGATGACTATTACAGGCACGCTGTCATAGTTCCAGTAGTCAATTCTATCTATTTTTACACTATCATCGCGATCGAATACTCAGAAAGTATTAATAACGCGATTAATGCTATTTATCTCAAGCACACCATTATTGCCTCCACTAATAAATGGCTACCCCGACTACGGGCCGCATATGTCTTCTGGGCTTCGTCGAAACAATTCACGGTAGACCAATGAACTTGCCCTGCTGGGTACAATATTTATTCGCATCATTCCAATCCATATACGCAGGCGTATAAGGCAGATTATTTAATGCATTTATTCACTTTTGTATCAGTGCATTGTTGGTTTTTTTAGTGACCGATAATTAAGTTTTAAATAAAAATGGTATTACTGATGGATGGTTTCAAATTTACTGATGAATTAGCGGGTGAGTGTTATATTATGCTGCTTACTATCCTTTTGGGTGTCGAGCTGAATCTTTTTCCGGGCTATATATTGCCCCGAAGCCCTCATCAACTACCTGGTGAATCAGGCTCTGTAATTCCGCGCTGTGCTGCTGGTTTTGCCCCGAGTCCAACGCGGGTTTTGTGAACGCATCATTATCGCAGGCGCTCAACAGTAGCGGAGTCAGTAGCAAAAAAGCCATTCGAGCTATCATAATAGACTCCCCCGCTACTTCACCGGCTGTGGACTGTTAACGACACAGCGAACCGTCGTTATAAAGGTAACTTTTGTATCCTGGCTGCGCTTAAAACGGGCGACCGTCAAGCCGTTAAAGGGACCTGAAGTTCCCGCACCACGCAGCACCTTCTGATATTTTTCTTCTGTATCGTAAATCCCCTCGCGACGCTTAAATACCGGTTTTTCTGGTCCCTGGGGGTCAACAACCGGGGAATTCTTATAATAATCTGGATCATACCAGTCCTTGATCCAGTCATAACCATTACCTGCCATATCATAGAGCCCCAGTGGGTTGGGGGGATAACGATCCACTGGCATTGCTGTATCTATTTCAGTACTAAGCCCCATCTTCCGGGCAAACTCCTTACGATCCAGTGAGCCGGAAATATTAATTCCACGCTGGATCCCATCCATCTCCAGTACACCGCTATTGGTTCCAGCAATAATGAACTGCCCCGGTTGCGAGCCGCATATTCCCACTGGGCTTCGGTTGGTAAGGCAAACGGCAGACCGCTCACCTTACCCAGCCAGGCACAATATTTCTCCGCATCGTACCAGTCCATATGCGCTGGCGTATCAGGCAGCTTATTTAACGCATCTGCCCACTCCTGAAGTAAGGGGTTATCCTCTTGTTTTAGCTGTAACCCATTCAGGTTCAGATAAAGCTGATATTCCTGATTGGTGGTTTTAAATTTGCTGATGGAATAGTTGCTCAGCGTCACCTTATGCAGTGGTTTACTGTCCTTTTGGGCGTCAAGTTGAATCTTTTCTGGGCCGTATTTTGCCCCGAAGTCGCCCATCAGAAAATTACCGCCTTCCACAAACGCCAGATTCGCTTTTACCTGGTAAATCAGGCTCTGTAATTCCGCGCTGTGCTGCTGGTTTTGCCCCGAGTCCAATGCAGGTTTTGTGGACGCATCATTATCGCAGGCGCTCAACAGTAGCGGAGTCAGTAGCAAAAAAACCATCCGAGCTATCATAATAGACTCCCCCGCTACTTCACCGGCTGTGGACTGTTAACGACACAGCGAACCGTCGTTATAAAGGTAACTTTTGTATCCTGGCTGCGCTTAAAACGGGCGACCGTCAAGCCGTTAAAGGGACCTGAAGTTCCCGCACCACGCAGCACCTTCTGATATTTTTCTTCTGTATCGTAAATCCCCTCACGACGCTTAAATACCGGTTTTTCTGGTCCCTGGGGATCAACAACCGGGGAATTCTTATAATAATCTGGATCATACCAGTCCTTGATCCAGTCATACCCATTACCTGCCATATCATAGAGCCCCAGTGGGTTGGGGGGATAACGATCCACTGGCATTGCTGTATCTATTTCAGTACTAAGCCCCATCTTCCGGGCAAACTCCTTACGATCCAGGGAGCCAGAAATATTAATCCCACGCTGGATCCCATCCATTTCCAGTACACCGCTATTGGTTCCAGCAATAATGAACTGCCCCCGGTTGCGAGCCGCATACTCCCACTGGGCTTCGGTTGGTAAGGCAAACGGCAGACCACTCACCTTACCCAGCCAGGCACAATATTTCTCCGCATCGTACCAGTCCATGTGCGCTGGCGTATCAGGCAACTTATTTAACGCATCCATTCGCTTTTGCGTTAATGGATTATTACTTTCTCTTAAATACAGTTTATTTAGTTTCAGGTAAAGCTGATATTCCTGATTGGTGGTTTTAAATTTACTGATGGAATAGTTGCTCAGCGTCACCTTATGCAGTGGTTTACTGTCCTGTTGGGCGTCGAGTTGAATCTTTTCTGGGCCGTATTTTGCTCCGAAGTCGCCCATCAGAAAATTACCGCCTTCCACAAACACCAGATTCGCTTTTACCTGACGAATCAGGCTCTGTAATTCCGCGCTGTGCTGCTGGTTTTGCCCCGAGTCCAACGCGGGTTTTGTGAACGCATCATTATCGCAGGCGCCCAGCATTAGCGGAGCTAATAGCCAAATTCCATATTTGTTCATAATTATCTCCTTAAGCCATTCGCATCATCGTCGCTTCACAGGGACCAAACTCGCAGCGCTGCGGAAAGTGGGGATTCGGCGCACGGTTCAGGTTATACCAGCGAGTGTTATTCATCGCCAGCGCATAGCCCCAGGAGAGTTCCTGCCCGGTTTTCAGACGGAGGTAGATTTCTGATAGCTCCTGTGCCGCAAGTTCAGCGGCCCTACGTTTCATATCCTGGTCACGATTAAAGCCTTCCCGAAGAAATTCAAGTAACTCTTGTTCCTGCTCTTTTACCACCAATTCCTTATCGCCAATCTGCGCCAGATCAGAACCATCGTTACTACGATGGCACATCACCTTAATCCACTCACGCCGGGTCTGGATGCTACAGAGTACCTGAATAATTGCCTCTTTCCGTTCAGGATAGATATCCAACAGCAAGCTGCTGCGGTTTTCTGAATCGGCATGATCCCACTTTCCATGGCGGGTCAACAGATAGAGTAAAATCCCCTTGGCCTCCGGGGTATAGGTTAATAGCCGTTCCGGTTTAGCAATAATATTTGCGGCTAACTGATTACGTTTTTTAGAAGCCTCAATATTTTTTTGTTTTTCATTAATTATAGTTAATATAAAACTTTCAAACTCAGCTGTAACATCATAAATAGCAGACATTGATTTATTATATTCTTGATATATATCCTTACTTAAATCAGCCAGTTGCATCACACATATTCGGGTAAAAGTTTTAAAAGCGTCCTCAAATACCAGGTCTAAAAAGCGATAGTCCAGGGCAAATAGCTGATAGGCCAGCCAGCTTCCAAACTCCAGCAAGGCTTTCCCCCCCACTTCACAAAGAAACGCCCCTTTTGCTCCGACTCCGCAGCACAAGCTGGCAGCAACCTTAAAGCAGAATTTACCATTAATAAAGGTACACAAGAATTTAGCTCCTGCACCAATCCCCGCCAGACCCCCAATGCTGGCACCAATAGCAGCAAAATCGGTAAATTCCCCTACCGTTTTGGTGATAGCCGTACTATCTGCAGATGGCGCAGGCGTGGGCTTTAGCCATTGAACGGCGCCCTTTAGCGAATACTCCGCACTCGCACCAGCAAAGGCATCAGCAGTAATTGAAGCCCCTTCATCTTCTTCTTTCATCTGCCGGTAAAACTGACTGCTGCGGCCTGACTGACGTTCCTGAAAGCGCGGTAGTCGTCCCCGTGGCTGACCAGCAACAATCTGTTGCTCGTTATCCTTTACCATGACCTGAAGTTGGGCCTCGACCTGGGCTGACGCACCAACAAAACCAATGAGCTGATTTTCAATATATATTCGCACCACCCCCATGTTAAAACTTGTCGGAGTCTGTGTAGCAGTGTTGCTGTCAGCCTCTTTTTCAGGCGTATATTTCAGCTCCCAGCCCAGTCGGTCAGGAATAAAAAATTCTGCACAACCAATACCTGATGCAACAGTTAAAGTCCCTTTTGCTTCACCCTTAATTTTGACGCTCCCTTCATTTGGGTTAAATTCTGCCTCGGCACCGACATTAGAAACAAAACGCATGAACTGAGCAGCCCCCGACACATCTACGCCATTATCAAAGGCATGACTGCCCGCCAGACTTTTATTCCAGCTATCCGCCCAGTCAAACAGTGTTTCATCCACATTATAGTCATTCAGATCGACGTAATCTTTAAGTTCAAGTTTTATCGTCGGCAATATCTCTTTGGTCAACTGCTCTTTCAGCTTTTTGGTATCAATCTTTCGGCGGCCGTGACCGTCAACAGTATAGATACTCTCTTTTCCGGTTGCTGTGTCCTTATTCTTCAGCGAGACAGTACGCCACTTCTTTTTAGCCCCGGCCTGAGAACGCCCGCCGGAACGTTCAGAATAATAGCTTTGGCGGGCATAAGCATAACGCCGCCCCAGTCGCTGATTGCCTGGTTCCCTTCCGCGGGTATCGAGTAACGGGAGCAGTTCCACCACATCCTGATATCCCATATTACTTGTTTCTCCCTCTGCGAGTTTTTCCAACAACGCTTCCCGCTTTTTTTCCAGCGTAGTTTCTGCGGCAACAACCTCCGCAATGAGGGAGTCAATATCTATACCAGCTTGCTGTCTTTGCAGCCCATATTTCTCTACTGCGGAAGAATAAGCATGATTTGCCTGATGAAATTCATCAACATGCCCCATCATCTCCAGACAGTGAGTTTCAAAATCACCCGCATCCTGTGCAGGGACAACAATAATTTCTTCAGTTTCAGGACGGAAATAGAGCACGCCTGATTCATGACAGACTTGAGTAATGTTATTTTCAGATTTACTTAGCTGACATTCAGCATTCGCTTTAGTATCCATACTCTGGCCACCTTATTTATTCAAAAAATAGCTTAATATTCTGTGGGTCAATACCATAGTGTTTTTGCGTATAGCCATTTTCGTCAGTCCTGCCACAAACAATTTTGCCCTCAGGCGTTTCTATTCGATATGCCACCCAAGGTTTAGGTTTTTGAGTGACCTTGTCCACAACCTGAAACCCACCGCTTACAGGGAATTGATACTGCGGATCTTTTACTGTTGCAGGCTTCAGCGCCTGTTCAAGAGAGGCCCCACCACCCCACAGAATATTTGTACTTTTCAGATCGATTTTTCCGGGCGCTCCAATTTCCACAGATCCATCTTTGATTTTGATATAAGCACCGCCTTTACTGGTCAGGATAATTCCTTCTGCCGCATTCAATACAATTTCACCGTTAACACTATTAATGGCCATCTGCTGATCGGCCTGAAGTCTCATAGCATCAGACTGTGCCTGAATATCTACTTTGCCCCCTGCAGCAATGATCTTCATGCCCATTTTCTGGGCAAATAAGCTGATTGCTTCACCCGCCGCAACGGTCAGCCGTTTGAAAATCGTCATATCCGTATTTTCACCTGCGGTGGCCGTAAGGGTGTGGCCTGCGGTAAGTTGAATATTTTTAGGCGTAGTGACCCCAATCCCCGCGGGCGCAGACAATAATAATCCGGCTTCTTTAAGTTGATTCAGTGTCAGGGCAAGCTGCTGTTGCGAAGGGATATCCGCGTCCAGTGCCCCGGAAGTTCCGGCACTTTGTGCCAGAGCGGTGACCAGCTGTAGCGCACTCTGTAACTGGGCGACAGCCGTATTCATATCCAGCATTACACCCTGTGCTTTTGGTTGATTATCCGCCGTAATAAACACACCACCACCACCGCGAATGGAAACGTGTCGGTCAGTACGTAACTCAGCGCCTTCGCCACGAAGTTCGCGGGAAGCGTTAACGTTGTGCCCTAAATTCAGTTGGGTCTTACCTCCGTATTCTGTACTGAGCTTGACGTGCTCTTCGCCGCGCTTGTCCTCCATCCGCAGTTTATTCAGGCCAGCTGTGCGGATAACGTTACGCGTGCTGTTGGCTTCAGTGACGTGGTCAACGTGGCGGGAGTCGTGGAGGGCGTGAGCGATGTATGGACGGTCCGGGTCACCTTCATGGAACGCAATGGCGACTTCAGTACCCTGTATCAGCGGAAAGTGAAAACCGTACTTGTCGCCTCCATAAGGTTTGGCAAAGCGTACCGGCATACTTTCCATGCCCTGACGCTTGTCGTCACGGTCAGCATCAAATTTCACCCGGTACATGCCTGATGCATCCTGCCAGGCGTAGATGTCGTTATCTTTGGCGCTGGTCACGCGGGCCGTCAGGGTGCCGCTGACCACCGGGCGCTTTTTAGCAGCAGGCCGCCAGCAGCGGTTCTCGTAGTAAGGCATCGCTACCCATGCCACCTTCAGGGCATTCTTACGGCTGGCAGAGTAGCCAGTGCGGATAATAACAACACCGTTCTCCGTTTCGCGGGGCA
>Ga0308158_10003223_pt1 | contig 14577 bp, 11 predicted proteins | sample PhyBR2_FD_201038 | JGI IMG/M metagenome (GOLD analysis project Ga0308158, IMG submission 201038) | Phyllosphere microbial communities from UC Gill Tract Community Farm, Albany, California, United States - DLSLB.R2 | ecosystem: Host-associated > Plants > Phyllosphere > Unclassified | place: USA... | reverse complement strand
TTAGATACGATGGTTTTACCATTTCTTTGGCTAAATACCAATAAGTCACCTACTTTTCCACTCAATCCATGAGTTACAATGTTGTTTTTACTTTCTGCCATCACTTGTATTTTTAAAGATTAATAATCTGTCAAATCTAATTAATTAATCAACACGTGATGAATATTTAACTTATTTTTAAAATTTAGGTTTATTTAAAATTAGAATAAAAGTAAAAAACCTTATCAAATGAATAAAATTATGTATTTAATACATATTGATTTGTTGTTATATTGATTTAATTTTAAAATATTGATAATCATAAACTGTTACTAATTCTCAATTAGGAGATTTTATAATTAGTTAAAAAAAGTTAAATTAGCAAGAAGTAATACTAAAACACAAATTATGAAAAAACTCTACACGAGTGCATTACTTATATGTACAGCTGCTGTATTCTATTCTCAGAAAGTGATATGGCAGAAAGACATTAAATCTTCTACTCAGGATTTTCTCTCACAAGTCACCACCACAGTCGATCAGCAATATCTTATCACAGGGAGCAGTATTCAGGCAGCAGGTAAAACTGCAGTGTCATCTGTAGCTTCAAAGCAGAATAACGGCTACGATTTTCATCTCGTAAAACTCAATCAACAGGGAGAAGAAGTCTGGGAGAAATATTTCTCAGGACAAAATCATGACTTTCTATCGGCAACAGTTGCTACGCAGGAAGGAGGTTTTCTTTTGGCGGGAACTTCCTATTCGGGAAAAGGTTTAGATAAAAAAAATGCTTCTAAGGGAGGATCAGACATCTGGCTGATCAGAATCAACGAATTCGGAGATGAATTGTGGCAAAAAACCTTAGGAACATCGCAGGATGAAGAAGCGAGATCTGTGATTCAGAACGCTGATTTTGGTTTTATGGTCGCCGGGAATGTCCAAAATGCTGCCAACGGATTCGGCTCTAAAGATGTAACCGTAACAAGGCTCGATAAAAACGGAAAAGTTCTTTCCGAATTAATATTAGGCGGAAGAGGTTTGGATGAAGTGGAAAAAATGATTCCTACACCGGACGGCGGAGCGCTGCTTGGAGTATACTCGAGAAGTTCTGAATTTCATATAAGTAATAAGCAATCGGCAATGGTCAATACCCATTCGAATGCAAAAGGAGCATCGTCTGATATTACCAATTACCCATTACCGATTACTCATCCAAAGTACACTGAGAACTTCGGTGAAGGCGATTACTGGATAATCAAACTCAGCAAAGACAACAAAATAGAATGGGAAAAGAATTTTGGAGGCAAGGGTGATGATCATTTAAGAACAATGGTTTTTACTTCTTCAGGATATATTATCGGTGGAGAATCGAGATCGGAAAGGTCAGGAAACAAAATGGTGGGAATAGAAGAAGGAACTGATGTTTGGCTAATCTCTTTAAACACGAAAGGGGAAGAACAGTGGCAGAAATCTTACAATTTTAAAAACCGTGATATTCTGATGGGAATGAATGTGATTAATAAGAGCCAGGATAAGAGAGAAAAGAACCAAGACCTGACCAAAGGAATATTGTTGGGTGGATATACGCAGGCTGAAGGAAGGATTGAAGCAGATGATGAAACATTCTGGATGATGTATATAGACAATGACGGTAATGAACAATGGCGAAAACATGTAAAAGGAGAATCGAGAAAGAAGGAAGAAAGATTGTCAGACCTGAAAATGAATAAAGACGGCTCGATTGTTTTGGCAGGAACAAGTGCTGAGGAACTAGGTAAAGAGAACTGGAAAATCGTGAAGTTGGGCGACAGTCAGATCGATCAGCTGATCGAGAAGCAGGATATGAGAATCTACCCGAATCCTGTGAGTGATTACTGTTATGTCGAGATTGGATTTGAATTTAAGGAAGCAGATATTACACTGTATGACATGGGTGGAAGACAATTACAAAGTTTGAAAACGAAGAATAAAGTGACGAAGATCAATACTCAGAACCTGATTCAGGGAGCATATTTGATTGTTGTGAAAACGGATACTGATAAAACGGCTAATGCTAAATTGATTAAGAAATAAAGCTAATGAGAAAAATAATACTTTTATTGTTAATGATAACGTGGTATTCGCTGAGTGCCCAAAATGAACATAAGGTAAGAATCCCGAGTATTGTAAGCCCACAGGCTTATCAAATGCTAAAATATACGGAAACACCTGTTTCCTATGCTTCCGGTTTACCTCAAATTTCAATTCCTCTTTACCGCTATAAAAAGGATGATGTTGATTTAAATTTAAGTCTTTCCTACCATGCCAAAGGAATCAAAGTTAACGAAATAGCCACTTCTTTCGGGCTGGGTTGGAATTTAAACGGACTTGGAGAAATCACAAGGAATGTAAGAGGAATGAAAGACGAAAATGAGCCAAACGGTTACATTTATACCGATAAAAAGGCTGCGAACGTAACACAAACCACTCTACAAAATTCCATGAGTGGCGTAGGCGGAACATCTGTTATTGATTATGAATCAGACCTATACAACATTTCGCTTCCTAACGGAAAAAGTGTTCAGTTTATGTTTGCTCAGGATCAACCAAATAATCAGAATAATATTATTACCTACCCTCTATCTGACATTAAAATCATTTCTCCATACGGTCAGAATGTGAATTACTGGCAGGTGATTGATACGGACGGAACGATCTATTATTTCGGAGAAAATAATGCTTACGACAACAGCAAAATGAAATATTACGATTATGATCCTGAAAACGGTTCACTTCCTGCACTCAATATGCAATCTTATGATTATACCGTTACTTCATGGAAACTTACCAAAATTAAAACGGTAAGCAATAATTATATTTACTTTAATTACAGGGATGAGAACTTTAATCAGGGAAATCATTGCTATAACAATACCATGACCTCCAACCTTCAATTGGTTAACGGTCTTAAGGCTGAATATAGTACTTCCTACAGCCTTGCCGGAACTGTAGGAAAAAACAGTGTGATTGACAATATTACTTCTGACAGTGTTAAAATTGTATTTTCAAAAGGAGGCTTGAGAAGTGATTTAAAATACAGCAATCTTATTAATTCGGTTGACATATTTTCCTATAAGGTATTACAGAACCAGATCAAATTTAATTTCTCCTATTTCAATTCGACGGATAATCATGTGGCTATGCAATATGGTTGCGGTCAGGGACTGGATATGAATGAGCTTTCAAAAAGACTGAAGCTGGATAATGTCATTTACAATGACAAAGACCTTACTAAAGTTAACAGCTATGCACTGGAATATAATACAGCTGTCAATCTTCCCAATAGAAATTCATTTGCTCAGGATTATTGGGGATATTACAATGGTCAGCATAATAAGAATTTGATCCCGAATATGGTACTTGATCCTCAATACATGAGCCAATACGGGATTCAGATCACCCACCACAGGAATGTTGGAGCCAACAGAAGCATTAATCCTAATTATACTCAGGCAAATATGCTTAAAAAGATTATCTATCCTACGGGTGGATATTCCATTTACGATTATGAGAATAATAAAACGTCTTACAAGAGGGACAGTCTTGATCTATCGATAATGGATGCAGCAGATATCGGTATGGTAAGTGCTTCCGCACTGGATTACGAGACCACTTCTCAAAATGCAGCCTATTACATTTTTAAGAAAAAACTGATATTACCTCAATCCTTTATGAAAAAGTGGGGAATAGATTATACATCTACTGCGGGTGATTGTCAGGTAATGGATGCCAACGGAAATTATACGATTGACTGCTCAAGATTTAATATATATAACGTAGATACCAATACCAATGTATTTCCGGTTGACAGAACGCTGGGAGTTGATAATTATGCGTTTGATTTAGTTCCTGGCAATTATGAAATACATATCAAGGTTAAAAAACAGGAATACAATTATTATATGAATAACAATCTGGCTTTTCCTGACTGGTCTCTTAATATGACCTTCCTAACAAAAAAGATTTGGACAGCTATCACTTCGGAGGATTGAGAGTCAAAGAGATTACAACATATGATGAAAATAACAATCCGACTTTAAAGAAAACCTATTCATATGTAAGACCAGATAAACCCAATTTATCATCCGGTTATTTTTATTCTTACCCCAACCATATGGAGATCAAGGAGGCTAAATATGCTTCCTATAGAGGTCCGAATGGGACTCCTCCTTGTGGTATATTAGATTTGTACGACGGTTATGCATTGAACTTTTCTTACTCAAGTTATTTTCCATTGATTGATTTAGGAAATTACATTACTTACACAAATGTTGAAGAAAAGGAAGTGAATGTACAAACCAACCAAGTAATTACGAATCAATACCAATATGGTTTTGTAGAGCCTTATTTCCATTTCCCAAGTGAGCCACAGTCAAGACAATGGGAATCCGGTAATTTAGGAGGTTATCATTCAGTAAATACGTCAAAAACTTATAATTATGATTATCACGCCAACACCAAATCAATAAAGGGAATTGATACCAGTAGTCTTAACTTTTATACCAAATTGATTCCAACATCCAATTGTAGTATGGAACTTGTGCTATTGGATTCCAAAAGTACCAACAGTGTAGGAGGAAGCTACGAATTATTTACCAACTATCATTTCATGCAGAAAGAAGAGATTACAAAGGATAATATTACAACTAAAAATGAATTTTTCTATAACAATCCGAATCATTATCAATTGACTAAACAGAAAACCACTTACCCCGATAATAGCATAGTAGAAACCACTTACCAGTACGCCCACGAGAAAGGTAACACGCGACTCATCAATGCCAATACGATAGGTATTCCGCTGGAAACTTCTATTCTTCAAAAGCAGAATTCTTCTGATCCAGGTAAAATAATCGGAAAAGCAGAGACGAAATATGATCATCCTGGGAATCTGTTTCCAAGTTCAGTTTTATCTTTTGATCTTCATAATACTGCTTCTATGGAAGTTACGTATGATAAATACGATTTGAAGGGTAATCTTCAGCAATACACGACCAAAGACGGCATTCCTGTAGCCATTATTTGGGGCTATAATGGCACCCAGCCCATAGCTAAGGTAGTGGGAGCAACTTATGCACAGGTCTCGTCACTGGCAGCAGCTATTATAACTGCTTCCAATACGGATGCTTCGGCCGCTTCCAATAATGATGAGACTGCTTTTTTATTAGCATTGGATGCATTCAGAAAAAACACAGCATTACAAAATGCTCAGATCACCGCTTATACCTATGATCCACTGATTGGAGTAACGAGTATTACCCCGCCATCGGGTATCAGAGAGATTTACAAATACGATTCTGCAAACAGGTTGGAAAGCATCCAGGATGTCAACGGTAAAATTATAAAAGAATTCCTATACAACTACAAACACTAAAAACCAGATATGAAAAAAATAATCCTTCCGATCAGTGCATTGTTTGTAGTGGGTCTTTCCCATGGTCAGACTTTGAACCTGAGCACAAATGAAAACTATGTTTATTCTAAAACCTATTTAGACTATAATGGAGCGAGCGCTTCAAAGACAGCAGAAACAGTACAGTATTTTGACGGTTTAGGCAGAGCTAAACAGGTTGTGAATGTAAAAGCATCACCTACCGGAAAAGATGTGGTGAGCCATATTGAATATGACGGTTTCGGCAGACAGGTCGATTCCTGGCTTCCTGCCCCAATGAATACCTTGAATGGCGGCATTCAAGCAGGAGTAAAATCTTCAGCCACGACTTATTATGGTGATAATTTTGCTTTTGGTCACTCCAATCTCGAAGCATCACCTCTGGATAGGGTTTTATCTCAGGTACAGCCCGGCACAGACTGGCAAGCCCATCCTGTCACATTTAATTACGATGCGAATGTTGACGGAGAGGTGAAAAAGTTTACAGCCACATTTAACTATACCACTTTCGAATCGAAACTTAGTTTATCACCTTCGTATGGTAGTGCCCAGTTGTACAAAAATACGGTAACGGATGAAGACGGAAATGCGACCACTGAATATAAAAATGGCCGGGGTCAGGTTTTAATGGTAAGAAAGGCAATCAGTGCCACAGAAAATGCCGATACTTATTATGTTTACAATGATTATGACCAGCTGGCTTATGTCATTCCACCTTTAGCAGCAGAAGCCGTTAAAAACTTAACTGCCGGTGTATTTCCTGATCTCACATTAAATAATCTTTGCTATCAGTACAAGTACGACGGCAGAAACCGTCTTGTTGAGAAGAAACTTCCGGGAAAAGATTGGGAATATATGGTGTATGATAAAGCAGACCGTCTGGTGGCAACACAGGATGCTAATCTAAGATCAGACTCCAAATGGCTCATCACAAAATATGATAAATTTGGAAGAGTAGTTTATACAGGAATTATGCCCCTTCCCGGTCAAAATCGCGGAGGATTACAAACTATAACTAATAATTATGTTATTACTGAAGAACGAGGCGGAGGCTTTGCCAGAAATGGAATGCGGATTTATTATACCAATGGATTTTATAATCAGATAGAAACCGTATTGTCTGTCAACTACTACGATACTTATCCGTCGGACAGTCCTGCAATTCCCACACAGATTTTAGGACAGGATATTCTTTCACAAGACGCTCAAAACTCGAATACCAGTACCAAAAGTTTACCGGTAGCGTCGTATGTAAAAAACATTGAAGACGACAACTGGACAAAGAATTACACTTGGTACGATCAGAAAGGAAGAGCAGTCGGAAGTCATTCGATTAACCATTTGGGAGGCTATACGAAAACAGAATCAGAGCTTGATTTTTCGGGAACTCCTCAAAAAGTATACACTTATCACCTGAGAAAAGAGGGTGAATCAGGAATAGCCGTAAAAGAACGGTTTGTGTATGACGCTCAAAACAGGCTTTGGCAGCATTATCATAAAGTATACAACAATACGGAAGAGCTGCTTGCCGAAAACAGTTACAACGAACTGTCCCAGTTAGCTAATAAAAAAGTAGGAAACAATCTTCAAAGCATCGATTATGCCTACAATATCCGTGGCTGGATGACCCATATCAATAAAGACCAGATGGCTTTAGACACTCTGGAAGGTAAGCTGTTTTCTTATAAAATCAAATACAATCAAAAAGAAGGAATCGAAAATCCTGATCAGGTTCAGTTTTCAGGAAAGAATGTAAAAGCGAAATACAACGGAAATATTGCTGAAGTAGACTGGAGAGCTGTGGAAACATTAGGCGTTAACCCTTCTTCTACACCAAAAAGATATGGTTATGCCTATGATAATTTGAACAGATTAACAGCAGGATATTACCAAAATCCGGATAATCCGTACAGCAAAGAAAATACAGAATCTTTAGACTATGATCTGAATGGAAACATTACCAATCTATACAGAACCTCGGTAATAAGCTACGGAAACAATACGGCGACGGTAATTGATGATCTGAGCTATACTTACGCTGAAGGAGGAAATAAGCTTACGGGAATTACAGACATCTCACAAAACCAGACAGGATATGAAGGTTATCCTTCGTTTTCCAATACAATTCCTTATGATCCGAACGGAAACATGCTCAGCATGTCTGGAAAAGGTATTTCATCAATACAATACAATTTTATAAACCTTCCGAATGAGATCAATATGGGGTTTTATTCCCCTTTTGATGTCAATCATACGTATCGCGCAGACGGCTCAAAGCTTAGGAAAAATACGGTGAGCACAGTATCGGGTTACCACAATGCTATTGTTACCACTGAGGTTACAGATTATCTCGACGGATTCCAGTACAGGAATACAAAAGTGGAAACATTGGGCGGCGGTGGCGGTCCGGGAGATGTAGAATTATTACTTGCAGCACCTGTAGAAACCAGGAGAGCAATGGAGATGGAAGCCTTCAGTCTTGAGGATCTTATTGAGCCTGCAGATCCGGGAATAATCAATCCTATTGGTGGAATTGCTGCCATTTTGAAAACACAGGACTTGCAGTTTTTCCCAACGGCAGAAGGTTTTTATGATTATCAAAAAAATCAATATATTTACCAGTATAAAGATCATTTAGGAAATAATAGAGTAAGTTTCGCAAGAAACAGCGCAGGAGTTCTTGAGATTACAGATGCTAATGATTATTATCCTTTTGGGATGAATCATTTGAAAACAGGAAATGCTTTTTTTGGAGGTTCTTATAAAGCTTACAAGTACAACGGGAAGGAGTTACAAGAAAGCGGAATGTATGATTATGGGGCAAGATTTTATATGCCGGATATTGGAAGATGGGGTGTAGTGGATGAACTTGCAGAGAAATCGAGAAGATTTTCTACTTACACTTATGCTTTAGATAATCCAATAATGTTTGTTGATCCTGATGGTAGAGAAGCCCAGCAATGTTGTGGTAAATTATGGAATATGACAAAGGCTTATTACTCTGGTTTGTATCAGGGAGCAAAAGGGACAGTCCAAGGAACAGTTAATTTTGTAAGACATCCAATAAATAGTACAAAATCAATGGCTACTGCAATGGCTAAAGATCCTATAGGAACTCAAACCAATATGCTAAAAAGCGTAGCTAAAACTTTTTCACCAATGGCATCTGCAGCCAGCATTGGATATACAGCGGCTACAAAAGGTGTTCATGAAGCGGGTAAAGAAGCGGGAGCTGATTTGACACAAAAAACTATCGATATTGCTGTTGCTGGAACGTTAAAAGGTGCTGGAAATTTAATGACTAAAGGTACTACAGGATCGACGAAATTATACAGAGGTGTAAATAGTACAAGTCCAGGATATGAAAATGCTTTAGAGGGAATAGCGAAGCCACGAGGCGGCAGTGCATCTCCCTTAGAACATAATACTGTCACAACAGAAAGTAATTATACATCTTGGACTTCCAATATGTCTGTAGCTGAAAATTTTGGTTTGAGAACTAGTGGTGAGGGAGTTGTTTTGACAGCTGAGATTCCTAACAGTCAATTAGTACAAAGCCCAAATTTAAAATCCGTTAATTTAATACAATCTCCAGGTACAATTGTTAGCGAATCCGAAACGTTAGTTAGAGGTTCTGTAAGCGGAGCTAATGTAAGAAAAGTTAATTTAGATAGATAAATTATGAAATTTCCAAATTTAAAAGAATATCAATTTTCAGTTCTAATGTCAAATAGTGAAACAGGAATCATCTTAAATATTGACCTTGCTATCCATAGACAGGATGAGGAAAAATCTGCATATAGTGTGTTTGAAAGTATAGAGCAAACAAAAGAATTTATCAATAAAATATCTTTAATAAACGATAAAATTGAATTTGTAATTTATGATTCTAAACAACAAGTCGTTGAATTTATAGCAGCAAAACCCTCTTAAAATAAATAATAAATAAACAGATACCCCCCGATGTCTCCGCTACCGCACGATTGTATCGTGTGGCAGATAATGGTGAGCTTAGTAGAAAGCGAAGATGTTCCTGAGATTACAGATGCAAATGATTATCCCCCTTTGGGATGAATCATTTGAAAACAGGAAATGCTTTTTTTGGAAGTGGCTCGTATAAATCTTATAAGTACAACGGAAAGGAGTTACAAGAAAGCGGAATGTATGATTATGGCGCAAGATTCTATATGCCGGATATTGGAAGATGGGGCGTGGTTGATCCACTGGCGGAAACTTCTCGTCGTTGGTCATCGTATAATTATGCCTACAATAATCCAATAATATTTATTGATCCGGATGGAAGAGAATCCAAGGATATATACGAGCTAAATAGAAATGGTAGCCTAATATGGAAGGAAAAATCAGATCGAGATGTTATATATGCTTCAAAAAACTTTGATAGTAGCGGAAAGCTTAAAGCTAAAAATGATGGTGGTGTAGATGTCGGTGAAGAAGGGTATATAGCCAGTCATACAACAACAGGAAGTGTAAAATACTCTAATGATACTACTCAAGATTATAGCTTTATTGATTTTGATAATGAGGATAAAGCTTTAGGAGTACACGAGTATATTTCTAATAATGTTGATGTGGAGTTTTTGGTAGGGACAGGCTTAAAAGGTAGTAATGAAAAATCAATAGTTGGAAAAGATGGTGCATTGGACAAACCTGCAACTCCCGGACAGGTATCAATATACCCTTTTGTAAATTATTTTAATAACAATTCAATTACGTTATTTGGACATAATCATCCAGATAATGTATATGAAATTGGTCCTAGTGGGTATGAGGTTAAATTAAAAGATTGGAAATCAAATGAATTTACCAATGTAAGTGTTGGTACATCTTTAACAAATGGAGATTACAAATCTAGTGGTTCTTTTCCAACTTCAGCAACTTTATTTATGTATAATCCAACATATTTTACTGGTCCAAAAACATCAATTTATAATACAAAAGGAGTAAAAACAATAAATAATGGATATTATAAGAAAAATAAATAGTACTACTTTGAAGATTACTCTTATTTTTTGTCTATGTTTATGGAATAAATATTATAGTCAAAAATATAATAATTTAGAAAATCTTACAAAAGATTTAGTAAAATTATACACTGTAGACTCTATTAAAAATAAGAGTTATATCGGAATAGTTATTTTTAAGGATTCCTTATCAAGAGGCTTATCGATAGAAACGTTAGATGAAGATTTTAATTTATATAAAAAAACTCCCACCTATAAATGGTTTACTTATAAAAAACATAAAATCATTATTTTTTGCGGTTTTACATCTGGAAATGAATGTAATAATTTATTTAAATCAATTAATTTATGTCCCTATAGTTCAACTAAAGATATTTTAGATAAAGAACCTTTTTCCTATGAAATAGATGAAGGCACAAAAAAATGGTTACTTCGAGTAGATCAAAATTTAAAGATTACTGATATTAATGGAAAACTGATTGAGTCTGAAATAACTAACCCCGAAGGTTTCAAAAAGTTTTTAAAAAAGTATTCAATATTAAAGCTTTATCAATTAAATAAAGATGGTCCAATTGTCTTTCCGCATTAACGCCCCCCCCCGATGGTGCGAGCGTCTCGCTCGTTCCGTTGAAGATAAAAACCTCGCATTTTGAGAGGCTACCCTGAGAAAAGAAGGTGAATCAGGAATAGCCGTAAAAGAACGTTTTGTATCAGGTAGACAACAATACAGAAGAGCTGCTTGCCGAAAACACCTACAACGAGCTGTCCCAGCTAGCCAATAAAAAGGTAGGAAACAATCTTCAAAGCATCGATTATACCTACAATATCCGTGGCTGGATGACCCATATCAATAAAGACCAGATGGCTTTGGGCAATTTGGGAGGCAAGCTGTTTTCTTATAGCATAAAATACAATCAAAAAGAAGGAATCGAAAATCCTGATCAGGTTCAGTTTTCAGGAAAGAATGTAAAAGCGAAATACAACGGAAACATTGCCGAGGTAGATTGGAGAGCTGTGGAAACATTAGGCGTTAACCCTTCTTCTACACCAAAAAGATATGGTTATGCCTATGATAATTTGAACAGATTAACAGCAGGATATTACCAAAACCCGAATAATCCCAACAGCAAAGAAAATACAGAATCTTTAGACTATGATCTGAATGGTAACATTACCAATCTATACAGAACCTCGGTAATAAGCTACGGAACCAATACGGCGACGGTGATTGATAATCTGAGCTATGCTTACGCTGAAGGAGGAAACAAGCTTACGGGAATTACCGACAGTTCGCAAAACCAGACAGGATATGAGAATTATCCTCCGACTTATCCTATTAATTATGATCTGAACGGAAATATGCTCAGCATGTACGGAAAAGGTATTTCATCAATACACTACAACTTTCTGAACCTTCCCAATGAGATCTATATGGGGTTTTATTCTCCTTTTTATGTCAGCCATATGTATCGTGCAGACGGCTCAAAGCTTAGGAAAAATACGGTGAGTACAGTAACGGGATTCGTTAATTCCACTGTTACCACTGAGGTTACCGATTATCTCGACGGATTCCAATACAAGAATACAAAAGTGGAAACATTGGGCGGCGGTGGCGGTCCGGGAGATGTAGAATTATTACTTGCGGCACCTGTAGAAACCAGGAGAGCAATGGAGATGGAAGCCTTCAGTCTTGAGGATCTTATTGAGCCTGCAGATCCGGGAATAATCAATCCAATTGGTGGAATTGCTGCCATTTTGAAAACACAGGACTTGCAGTTTTTTCCAACGGCAGAAGGTTTTTACGATTACCAGAAAGATCAGTATATTTACCAGTATAAAGATCATTTAGGAAATGCAAGGGTGAGCTTTGGTAAAAACAGCGCAGGTGTTCTTGAGATTACAGATGCCAATGATTATTATCCTTTTGGGATGAATCATTTGAAAACAGGAAATGCTTTCTTTGGCGGTTCGTATAAAGCTTACAAGTACCAAGGACAAGAGTTACAGGAAACAGGCTTCTACTCCTTTAAATGGAGAAACTACATGCCCGATGTTGGTAGGTTTTTTAATATCGATGTTCTTGCCCAGGATTACGATTATCAAACCCCATATGCTTTTTCTGAAAACAAAGTCACCAATCATATTGAACTTGAAGGATTAGAATCTGTTCATATTGGTGTTGGAGGTGCTCCTGTCACTCCATCATCGCCATCATACGGGAGTAACACGACAGGATTTCATCCTGTAGGAACAGGTGCTTGGACGGAGTTAAAAGGCATGTTTATTAATAATTGGAATTTTTGGACAAAGCAAGCCGAGATTAACTATGGTGTCATAACTACGATAGGTTCGGTAGCAGCCCAAAGAGTTTTAAATAGTGAGGGAGATGATAAGGGAAAGGGCGACAAGAAGGAACCATCTACAAAAAAGAAAGGTCCAAATCCGAATGGATCAAAAGGAAATCCTGACCATCAAGAAAAAGTTAAAGAGTTAGAAGAAAAAGCAAAATCAGAGTTTCCTGATGATGACGTTATAACAGAGAAAAAAATTAAGAAGGAAGGTTCTAATCGTCGACCAGACGTACAAGTGGTTGATAGCGAGACCGGTGAGACTAAAAAGATTTATGAAGCAGAAAGAAAACCTAATAGTACAAGAAATAAAAAACGTGAAGCAGAATATGAGAGATTGAAAATTCCTAATGAAACTCATCCTGTTGGAAATTAAAAAACATATAGTAGAATATGCCAGATACAAGTTTTTATATAGAAAATGATTCGAGAAGACTCCTATTTGATTATATCTTATCAATAGACGGGCAAATCATTCCTGATTTACATTATGAAAAACCTGAATTTACGATCATTGAAACTAATGAACAATTTTTAAATTATATAGATAGTGAAACTGTTAGATTTTTTATTATTTCAAATAAGTTTAAGGAGCAAGACCTTGTTATGAATAAAAATAGATATATAGAAAAACCAACTTATCATATTGTTCAAAGATTGGGCGGCCCATATATAGATTTAGCATTGTATAGAAGTTTTTCCGAAAATGCTACAGTAAAGTGTAAAAGAACGAATATTGGCTATTATGCGAGATTTTTAGATAGAAATGATTTATCTATCGAGTATAAAACCAATAGTGAGATAAAAAAATTCTATTCTGAAATCGTTAAATATCTGAAATCAATTTGTAGTTTGAAAACTATAGCCAACAAAAAATATTATATTGATAAGAATTTAAAACTCCCTAATAATAAAAAAAGTTACTAAATTAAAAAAACTACAATGTATGCGAAAAAGGGCGTAAAAACAAAAAGCAGGAAATGCTAAAAGTGAAAAGTAAATAGAATCACAAGAAGATGTCGATAAAAGAAGTATCAAATCAAATAAGTGAAGGCGTTTTAACCAGTTTTCAGAAACATGGTTTTAAATATAGAAAAACGCAAGAGGAATTTATACGCAAAAGTAATAATGCTGACCAAATATTTCGACTATATTATTACAAAGAAAATGACGACACTATTACTATAAAACCTGAACTCATAATTCAGGTAAAAGAAATAGAAGCTATTTATAAATCAATCGCACAAATAAAAGGTAGTCCCTATTTGACATTAGGAAATTACTTTTCACATATTAGAGATTACGATGGTGATGATGCTAATTACAAAAGGAAACCTACAAAATATTGGCTAATTGAAAATGACGAAGATATTAATCATTTAATTAAAATTATTCCCGAATATCTTGAAGAAGATATTTTGCCATATTTTGAAAGTAATTCGAGTGTAAGCCGAGTAGATGAACTGCTAAACAAATATCCTGAAAAAATGAGCGTTCATAATTATATATATCCTACACGAGCAAACATTGCTATCATAGCTGCAAAACTAAATAAAAACCCTCGTTACGAGGAGCTTGTGAATATATATGAAAAAAGAATGGTTAATGCAGAAGAAAATTCCAAGATTGAATTTTATAAAATAATAAATGTGCTTAAAAACATCTAAAGACCTGATGTACAAGCTGTCAATCCTCAAACAGGCGAGACAAAAAAGGTTTATGAAGCTGAAAGAAAACCTAATAGTACAAGAAATAAAAAACGAGAGGAGGAGTATAAAAATTTAAAAATTCCAAACGAAACGCATCCTGTAGGAAATCAATAGTAAAATAGATAAAA
>Ga0308158_10003222_pt1 | contig 14578 bp, 12 predicted proteins | sample PhyBR2_FD_201038 | JGI IMG/M metagenome (GOLD analysis project Ga0308158, IMG submission 201038) | Phyllosphere microbial communities from UC Gill Tract Community Farm, Albany, California, United States - DLSLB.R2 | ecosystem: Host-associated > Plants > Phyllosphere > Unclassified | place: USA... | reverse complement strand
GCGACATACCTACCCGATCTTGCCCCAGGCGATCGTGAGCGGGTCGATGGCTATGTCGCTCGAGCGTCGGCAGAAGCGACGTTGCGCGCCTACCAATCCGACTGGCGGCTCTTTTGTGCTTGGTGCGGGGAAAGCGGCTATCAATCGCTGCCTGCGACGCCGGTGATTGTCGCTGCATTCCTGACCCTACTCGCCGAACGCGGCTTCGCCCCACGGACGCCGCATCCGGCGCGCGGAGGGCGCGAGGCTTTAGCCAAGCCGTTAGGGCGCTCGACGATCGGTCGCCGGCTGTCGGCAATCGTCTTCGCGCACCGCGCAGCGGGGTTCGATCCGCCGACGCAACAGCCAGACGGCGCGCGGCTGGAAAAAGCCATGCGTGCCATCCGGCGCGACAAGCGCGACGATCCGTCAGGTAAGAAGCGCCCCGCGGATGGTGACGTGTTGCGTGACATGTTGCGGACGATCGACGGCGATGATCTGCGATCGTATCGTGATCGGGCCTTGTTGGCGATCGGGATGGCGGGCGCGTTTCGTCGCTCCGAGCTAGTAGCGATCACCGTCGGGCGGGTGTCCGACGACACGCGGGGTTTGCTCGTGCGCGTCCCCACGTCGAAGACTGACCAGGAGGGTAGGGGACACAGCGTCGCCATTCCTGACGGCCGACGCCTCGAGCCGGTGCGGCATTATCGCGCTTGGCTGCAGAAGGCCGCGTTCGAGACCGGTCCCGTGTTTCGCAAGTTGACCCCGCAAGGACGGCTTACCGCGCAGCCTATGAGTGCCCAAGGTGTAGCGCTTGTCGTGAAAGCGGCTGCCAGGTCCGCTGGCTATCCGGACGCTTTATTCTCCGGGCACTCGCTGCGGGCTGGCTTCCTCACCGAGGCTGGGCGGCAAAATGCCAATCTGTTCAAGATGCGTGAGCATAGCCGGCATGCCTCGATCGACATGGTGGCAGAGTATGTGCGCGATCATGAGCGATTTCGCGAACATGCTGGAGAGGGGTTTTTGTGAGTCCGTCAGTCGCCGGGCTGTGGGGAATAGCGCTAGTGACACCAAAAGCTCGTGCTTTCGACGACACTTCGGCTGCTTACAGCTTCGTCCTCCCAAGATACATCCGGGTTTAGCTCGACGATTTAATAATCGGGTAGCGCCGTCTCAGTAAATGCCGCGTTCCGCTGAACGAGCTCCCTGTCGGCGGTTGTTTCGTTGTTCAGGTAAGATCGATGCCTTTGTCGTAGACAGGGGGCGGTGCATAGAACGGAGCCAGTTATACACTAACGATCGGAAGTGAGGGAAAACCTTCAGAACCAGGTTTCCGCCTACTCGAGTAAAGCGACAGGGTTTGTCGCCCATGCCGAGCCTCGATTAATGGCCGCGTCAGTGGCTTCGGGGGTGCCATCGGCAATCATGTGTTTTACGTCAGTCTAAGCTTTCCTAGTTTCTCCTTAAAATCGTAATTTCGAGAATTTCAATTCGGGAACAGATTTTGGGAAAGCAGAATTCGCATGTGGCCGTCAGCGCGATTGGCGGTGCCGGCTTCCCGCTCCACGTTCCATTTCGGAAAAGGCGGAGCGGTGAAACCTCACCAATGCCCCGCCTTCGACCGTCAGTATATCTGATCGCCCCCGGATCGTTCGGCCCTGTTATTTCTCGACCAGAACGAGTGACGGCACGCCGATCAAAGGTGCCAGCTTTTGCTGGATGGCAACGATGTTTGCGAGCGGTCGCCATTGGACAGACATGCGGCAGATGAGGCCGTCGTCGTCGATGCTCATATCATCGACACCGGTGACCTCGACGTCATCGACACGAATGCGGAGGATGATTGCCGCCCTATTCTCATCGGCAATGATTGCAGTCGTTGTAAACTCGTCCACGGCAGATAGCAGGACGGCAAGCACCGCGTGCACCGCTTCGCGCCCGACGAACGGCTCCATCACGAATGGGCTGTAAAGCACGACGTCGGCGCTCAAGTGCTCGGTAAGCGCGTCCGACCGTTTGTTATCCATCGCTTCCAAGAACGGCTGCACGTGATGCATGTCCATGACGATATTCCTCCGATTCAGTGACGCATCGGATGTCGGCCCAATCCCGACGAGCTTGTAGATACATTCCCTCACAGGCAGTGTTGACCGTATGTCCACACCCGCCCTCACTATGATCCAACTCCAATGCTTAGTCCGTGTCGTCGAAACCGGCACGTTTGCAGAGGCAGGGCGGCAACTTGGCTTGTCGACATCGGGCATCTCAAAAACCATCGCGCGGCTGGAAATCTCTCGGGGCGTGCGGCTGCTGAATCGTTCCACACACTCGCTTTCGCTGACTCCAGAGGGCGAACACCTGATTGGATTGGCGCGTGACGCCGTGCGTAGCGTCGAGCAGGTAGATCAGGCACTCGCCGTTGCGGCGCGGGACGGTACCGCCGGTCGCGTTAGGTTAGGTGCGCCGACCGCCTTCCTGGCTGCGTGTATCGCTCCATTGTTACCGGCATTTCGCGCGGCCCATCCCGATATCGTGCTGGATCTGCGCGGCAGCGACGAGATGGTCGATCTCGCCGAAGATGGCCTGGACCTCGTGCTTCGCTCGGGCCCGATTGACGGTATTCCGGGGCATCTTCAACAAACCCTTTTTACCTTCTCATGGGTGACGTGCGCTTCGCCGGCATACCTTTTGGGACGGACAAAGTTAGCTAGGCCCGCCGACCTGACGGACCACAAGCTCATCGGCTTTCACAACCAGCGTACTGGTTTGCTCGATCCGTGGCGCTTCAAGACAGCAGTCGAAAGTCAGTCGGAGCGATGGTCGCCCGATCCGGCCATCATTGTCGACGATGCAAACGCCGTTGCCGAAGCGGCTATTGCCGGGGCGGGCATCGCCTGGACGCCCCGATGGTTGGTTGCCAACGCATTACGTTCCGGGAAGCTTGTTCCATTGCTCGAAGCTTGGTCGCCCGAGCGGATGACGATGTCCATGGTCAGGAGGCGACACGGGTATAACCCCAAACGGGTCGACAGCGTGATGGAGTTTCTGAAGGCGAACGGCCCGGCATTCGCCTGAGGGACAAGGCGTACTAGCTACTTTCGGCCTCGGCCATCGACGCGACCGAACGTCTTCAGAACAGCGAATGGGTTCCCACCGGGATGCGGCGCTACCGACGAGAAGTTTTGGCAGTGTTGGTTTGAACGTTCCAATTGGGCAGAACAGGCATTGGGGACCTCTCCTCGATGCCTGTTCTGCCATTCTTAAAACACCATCCAGACCGTCCGAAAACGGTGGTTATGGATTCCGCTGCCTGCCGGGGCGGTTTAGCCTGCGGGCATGGCATACATCGAGGGTCACGCGCGCGACCAAGCGCTGCTGCTGCCGATGCGCCGAGCGATACGTCTGGCCGGTACACCGCTCATGAAAAGGCGTTCTCGAGCATATTCGCCAGGAACTCGAACCAGATCAAGCTCCCTGACTACGCTGCGTCAGCTAGCTCGTCGCAAGTCTGCTCAGCATCCATGGATCCGCGCGGTTGTCGCGTCGGGTTTTTCAAATGATCGCAGGCGCTCACTTTACGACGATCTTGGCGTTTCTGATCCACCATCCGAATTGGTAAAACCGGGCCAACATGATCCGCGCTGGGCGACCGCCTTCGCGAGGTTGTCCAGGCATCCTGAGGCTCATTACCGGAAGTCCGCACCACGCTGATCGATCCAAGCGCGTGTCTGGACGAGAACCTCGTCGGATAACGCCGGATCGTCGACAGCGCGCGCGAGGATGACCGCACCCACCATCGCGGCCCAGCTACCAATTGCCGTACGCCGCTTCTCATCGGCGTCCGTGCCCGACACGGCATCGGCAAGACGATCGACCTGACTGCGCAGGCCATTGGTCATGGCCGCACGCGCCCCAGGCGATTGATGGCGCAACGCGCTGGCGAGGCTGGCGGTCGGACAGCCTGTTGCCGCACGGTCGCGGTGGTGCGGCGAAAGATACGCGTCCAGATATGCCTGAAGATCGCCGCTGACGCTATCGGACGGCATCAGTGCATGCGTGACCGTCTGCGCGATCAGATCGTCCTTCGACGCAAAGTGGCCGTAGAAGGCGCCATGCGTCAACCCAGCCGCCTTCATAACCTCCGACACGGTGACCGCATCGAACCCGCGGTCGCGAAACAGCGTGCTCGCAGCATTGAGTATGCGCGTGCGGTTCGCTGACATCTGCTCGCGACTGACCTTCATGACGAAAAACTCCTGGACCAGCATTGACAGTTTCATGACGGCTATCATATTTGACCAATCATGATGTTCGTCATGTATATAGGCACTGACCGAAAGAGAGCAATCCCATGACCCGCCCCACCGTTCTCATCACTGGCGCTTCCACCGGCATCGGTGCGACCTATGCAGACCGTTTCGCTCGCAGAGGTCACGACCTTGTGCTCGTTGCCCGCGATACGGCGCGGCTTGAGGCGCTTGCGGCGCGCCTCAAGAACGAGAGCGATGTAGGGGTCGATATCCTGCCGGCGGACCTCACGCGCGAACACGATATCGCCGCGGTCGAGACGCGCCTGCGCGACGACGCTGCCATCGAAATCCTGATCAACAATGCAGGCGCGGGTCTGGGCGGAAGCTTCGTCGATCAGCCGGCAGACGCCGTGCTGAGCAACGTCGCTCTCAACACGACAGCCGTCCTTCGTCTCGCCCATGCGGTCGCGCCGCGTCTCGTAGCCGCAGGCACTGGAGCGATCGTCAACCTCGGGTCCGTCGTCGGGCTCGCGCCCGAATTCGGGATGAGCGTGTACGGTGCGACGAAGGCGTTCGTCCTGTTCCTGTCGCAGGGGCTTGCGCTCGAACTTGGCCCCAAGGGCGTCTACGTCCAGGCCGTGCTGCCAGCGGCAACGGGAACCGAGCTATGGGGTCGCGCCGGAATGGTCGACGCTGATCTGTCGGGCATGATGGACGTGAACGAACTGGTCGATGCGGCGCTGGTCGGCTTCGATCGCCGCGAGGGCGTGACAATCCCCACGCTGCATGAAGGTGAGCTGTGGGACGCCTTCGATGATGCCCGCAAGACGATGGTACCGCGGTTCGCGCAGCGGCTCCGCGCAGATCGCTACGCCGTCTAACACTGACGTGCACGCGCCCAATCGCGATCATCCGACGCCTCCGCAGGACCACGCATCATGAAAGCCTATATCCTCGACGCTTACGGCAAAGGTAACCAGCTAAGGCTCGGCGAGATGCCAGACCCGGCGGTCGGTCCGGACGACGTTCTCGTCCAGATCCACGCCGCTGGGCTCAATGTCATCGACTCGAAAATCCGAAATGGCGAATTCAAGCTGGTCCTGCCGTATAAGCCGCCATTCGTTATCGGCGCGGATTTTGCCGGGATTGTCACGCGCGTCGGTCCCAATGTCACGCGGTTCGCGGTCGGCGATGCGGTCTATGGCAGCCCGCGCCAAGGCCGGATCGGCACGTTCGCCGAGTTTATCGCGGTAGATCAGGCCGACCTTGCGTTGAAGCCTGCCACCCTATCGATGGAGGAGGCCGCGTCGATCCCACTCGTCGGCCTCACCGCATGGCAGGTGCTGGTCGAGCGCGCCAAACTGAAGCGAGGGCAGAGGGTGCTTATCCATGCCGGATCGGGCGGCGTCGGGACGTTCGCCATCCAGCTTGCGAAGCATCTCGGCCTGCACGTCGCGACGACCGCCGGCACGAGCAATCTTGATCTGGTCCGGGATCTCGGCGCAGATACGGTCATCGATTACAAGAGGCAGGATTTTTCCGACCTGTTGTCCGACTATGATGTCGCGCTTAACAGCCTAGACGGGACGACGCTTGCGAAGTCGCTCAAGGTGCTGAAACCCGGCGCCACGCTCATCTCGATCTCGGGGCCGCCCGATCCGAAATTTGCTCAGCAGCAAGGCCTCAACTGGGGTCTGCGCCAGATGATACGTCTGCTCAGCGCGGGTATCCGGAGGAAGGCACAACGACGCGGCGTCGCGTATTCGTTCCTGTTCATGCAGGCGAACGGCGAACAACTGTCGACCATCACGACGCTGATCGAAAGCGGCGCGATCCGGCCTGTCGTCGACCGCGTCTTCCCCTTTGCCGCGCTGAACGACGCGATGGCCTACATCGATACCGGCCGCGCAAAGGGCAAGGTTGTCGTCAGCGTCCGCTGAATTCTGCCACTCGAGCACGGTAGCCACCATGACAAACCCCGCCGCGCGCACACGCGCCAACAACACCTGGATCGAAACGCCGACGCTGACGATCGAGGCGGCTGGCACGACGTTCGCCTATCGCCGACTTGGCCGAGCACAGGGCGTGCCCGTCATCCTGCTGAACCATTGGGGCGCAAACTTGGACAATTTCGATCCGCGTATCGTCGATGGCCTTGCACAGACTTGTCCGGTCTACGCGCTGGACTATCGCGGTGTCGGCAGCTCGGGTGGCAAAGCGCCGCTGACGATCGGGCAGATGGCCGATGACGTCGTTGCCGTCATCGCCAGCCTCGGACTCGACGCGGTCGACCTGATCGGCTTCTCGCTCGGCGGTTTCGTCGCACAACAGATCACGCTGAGCCGGCCCGACCTGGTCCGCAAACTTGTGCTGGCAGGCACAGGGCCTGCGGGAGGCATGGGTATCGAGCGGGTCGGCTCGGTCTCATGGCCACTGATTCTAAAGGGCTTGATGACGCTGAAGAACCCGAAAACCTATCTCTTTTTCACCTCTACCGCGAATGGTCGACAGGCGGCCGAGGCGTTCCTGCTGCGGTTGAAAGAGCGAAAGACCAACCGCGATGCCACGGTCACGCCAAAAGTGTTTTTGCGCCAGTTGAAGGCGATTACAGCTTGGGGTCGGCAGCCAGCGCAGAACCTCATCAGCATCGCCAAGCCGGTGCTCGTTGCGAACGGCGACCACGACATCATGGTCCCGAGCAAAAACTCCACCGACATGGCGCGTCGCATCCAAGGTGCCGACCTCGTCCTGTACCCCGACGCCGGGCACGGTGGCATCTTCCAGTATCACGAGGACTTCCTACGACGCACCGAGGTGTTCCTCTCTGCCTAAAGCCGCCCAAGTCGCTACGTTCAGAAAGGCGGAGATCATGAAATTTGTTCCCTTCGGACGCCCGAGCCTGAATGTCTGGCAGATCGCGGTCGGTACTGAAAATCTCAGCATCTGCTCGGGCTACGGCGCAGACGCGGCGACCAGTAGCGCCACGCCACGCGCCTTCTCGCCCTGATGGTTTCTCATAACTAATTCGCCCCCCCTTACTCACAGCGTTACCAACGGGAAGCATCATGGACATCATCAAGAACAACGACGGACGTCTGTCTGGCCTGGACCAACTCCGCGCGATCATTGCTGCGGACACCCCACCGCCCATCAATACGACAATGGGGTTTACGCTGGTTGAGATCGAAGAAGGCCGTGCGGTCTTTGAAGGCAGTCCGGACCGCAGCGTCTACAACCCGATCGGTTCGGTTCACGGCGGTTATGCCGCGACCCTGCTCGACAGCGCTTGCGGGTGTGCCGTGCATTCCAAATTAAACGCGGATCAAGCCTACACCACGCTGGAACTGAAGGTCGCCTATCACCGCCCTTTGAATGATATGAGCGGTCCCGTCCGTGCAGAAGGTCAGATCGTCTCGATCGGTCGCCGCACCGCGTTTTCCGAGGCCAAGCTTACGGACCGGAACGGACGCCTTTGTGCAACAGCAACGTCGACGTTGCTTATATTCCCCGTCGAACGCACCGAAACCGTCGCTTAAAACTTCGTCAGGCATTTTTCACCGGTCTCGGGCAACGCGCGCCGTTCCCGATTCACTGCCAATTTTCAAAACGCCTTCCCCGTCTCCAGCGTCATACCTTTGTACGAAGCAGAGGGGTTCGCCGGTGATCCGCCTCACAGACAATGTTCTCTGGAAGCATGGACATGTATGCGACTAGCGCTGAGCTAACAGTCCGATCGACACGCCTATGAGGCGAACGTCCGATGATAAAGGTGCAAGCGATTCCAGCAAGCCGGTGCAGGCAACGCACAGCTCCTCTTTGGTTCTGAAAGCGGTTTCGAGAGTCCGCCCTTTCGCCGCCATGGTGAAGTCGCTGAAACGCACCTTGAGCGAAATGTGACGCCCACTCGCGTCGTGATCTATGCTCTTGGCCCAGACATCATCGACAATGGAATGGAGGCCATGTCGTACCTCTTCCAGCGTTTGCATGGGCTTCCGGAACGACCGCTCGACGCTGTACGATTTACGCGGCCTGTCGACTATCACGGGGCCCCTATCGTCGCCGTGGCCGATCTCGTGGAAATATTTCCCTTTTTTACCAAAGGTCGCGATCAAGTTCTGGAGCGGGTGATTGCGCAGGTCTCGCCCGGTGCGGATGCCGAGCCGGGCCATCTTCGCGGCAGTAGCCTTGCCGACACCGTGAAACCGCTCGATCGCCAGATCTTCCACGAATGCCTGGCCGTCCTTTGGACGGATCACCAGCAACCCATCCGGCTTGATGCTATCGGATCCAAGTTTGGCCAGGAACTTGTTGTAGGAAACGCCGGCCGACGCGACGAGGCCGAGCTCTGCGCGGATACGTCGTCGAATCTCAATGGCGACTGCCGTCGCCGAAGGTAGCGTCGTGGCCGTGACGTCGAGATACGCTTCGTCGAGCATGATCGGCTCGATGATTGCGGTGAAGTCGGCAAAGATTGCATGGGTCTGCGCCGATGCCTCGCGATAGACATCCATGCGAGCAGGCACGATCGTCAGCCCCGGCAACGTCCGACGCGCCTCGGCGAGCGTCATGCCGGCTCGTACGCCATGGTGCCGGGCCTCATAACTAGCTGCGGCCACGACGCCCCAGCCCCGATGATCGTTAACGGCGATCGGGATACCGCGGAGCCTGGCATCATCGCGTTGCTCGACGGTCGCATAGAAAGCGTCCATGTCGACGTGAATGATCTTCCGGCTGCGGTCCGGTGCGGAGATCGCCTCGGATTGTGTTTGGACCGTCATCAAAAGGGACCGCAACTGAAGGATCCTGCGGACCCGATCCCAGTGATCGCAGCAGAGCGCGCTTGCACCGAGAGCATCATGGCCGGGCCTGTGTGATTGGCGTCGCCGTCGCAGCGGTCCTCTTTTGGTCGAGCATGGCGGTCAGTGTGTCCAGCCGATCGGCTTCGATCGACGGCTTGTCCCAACGAATGCGCGAGATGCGCGGGAAGCGCATCGCGACCCCAGACTTGTGACGCTTGGACCGGTTCAGGCCCTCGAATGCGATTTCCAGGACCAGCCCCTGGTCCGCGTTCGCGACAACCTCGCGCACCGGCCCGAACTTCGACGCCGTGTTCTCACGGACATAGCGATCGAGCTGCCCCAGTTCCTCGTCGGTGAACCCGAAATAGGATTTGCCCACGGGGATCAGCGCATCGCCGTCAGAGCCTGCGTGCCAGACGCCGAACGTGAAGTCGGAATAGAGCGACGATCGTTTCCCCGAACCGCGCTGCGCGTACATCATCACGGCATCGATGTTGAAGGGATCGCGCTTCCATTTGAACCACGGGCCGCGCGGACGCCCCGACACATAGGCAGCATCGCGCCGTTTCAGCATCAGCCCCTCGATCGCAGGGGCATTGATCCCGGCTCCGGCCGCCTCCGGGTCGGCGCGGATGCGGGCAAGGTCATCCCAGTCAGCAAACGGCACGATCGGCGATATCGAGATGCGTGGATCGGCCAGCCGCGTTACGAACGCCTCCAGCCGGGCGCGGCGCGCCGTAAAGGGCAAGGGTCGCAGATCCTCACCACCCTCGGCGAGCAGGTCATAGGCCCGCAGATGGATCGGATATTCCGCCACCATCTTCGTCGAGACGGTCTTCCGATTAAGTCGCTGCTGGAGCACTCCGAAGCTTTCGACCACATTGTCCCGGACGACGAGCAACTCACCATCGAGCGTGGCGGCGCCGAACCGATCCGTGGTGATGCTTGCCATCAGATCGGGAAAGGCAGCCGAGACGTCCTCGCCGGTTCGCGAGTAGAGCCGCGCGACGCAGGGCTCGTTGCCGCACTGGCCCGACACGGCGTGGACCCGAATGCCGTCCCATTTCCATTCCGCGGAGAACTCGGTTGGGTCGAGCGCAGCAGCGTCGCGATCGAGGAAGGGATGCGCGAGCATCGGTGGCCGAAAGGGGGCCGGGTTCACCGACGTCAGCGCCGGGCCCTGGTTCTCCAGCCACGCAAAAAGCGCGGTGAACGGGGGTGTGAGGCCGTGCCAGATCTCCTCGATGTCGCCGACATCGCGGTCGCCGACCTGCGCCAGCGCGGTCTTGGCAAGCCGCGCCGAGACGCCGATCCGCAACGATCCGGTGATGAGCTTGAGCAGCGCCCAGCGACCGACACGGTCGAGCGCATCAAGCCACAGGGTCAGTTGCGCGGGGAATGCCGCGCGGCTCGTCGTCTCCAGCGTTGCCACGACCTCTGAAAGCGATGGCGGACTGCCGCGCTCCGCGGGTTCGGGCCATAGTAGCGCTACGGTCTCGGAGAGATCGCCGACAAACTCATGGCTGAGATTGAAGAGCACCGGATCGACCCGCTCGCGCAGCAATACGCGGACCAGCTTTGGCGTGGCGTGGCGAAATTTCAGTGATCCGGTCAACGCCGCCAGGCCGTAGCCGCGATCCGGATCAGGTTCGGTGGCAAGATAGGTCGCGATCAGGCGAAGCTTCGCATTGCGCGCCGGTTCGAACGACAAGCGGTCGAGGAGAGTAGCGAACGCCTTCACGCGGCATCCTCCATGATGGGCTCGGCGTCTTCGTCACCATAGCCGATGATATCGAGTGGACGCGCGTTGATCCCTTCGAGGGTGGCCCAGTGGACCAGCGCTTCCGTCTCGCCGTGCGTCACCCACAACTCGCCGGCGCCGACGTCCTTGGCGGTTGCGCATAATGCCGGCCAGTCGGCATGGTCCGAGATGACGAGCGGCAGCTGCACGCCAACTTGGCGGGCGCGTGCCCGCACGTTCATCCATCCCGATGCCGTGGCGATCAATGGATCGGGGAACTGCTCGGCCCACCCGTTCTTCAGGGCGCCGGGCGTGGCAATTACGATTTCGCCGGCAAGGGCCTTCGGGCTGGCATCGACGACAGGGCGGATATCGCCCAGATCGATCCCGCGACGCGCGTAATAGTCCGCCAGCGGCGCGATCGCCTCGTGATACCAGACCGGGCGATCGTAGCCAGCGACCGCGAGCATCCGCATCACGCGCTGCGCCTTGCCGAGCGCGTAGGCGCCGACGACGTGCGTCCGCTCGGCAAACAGCGCAAGCGATCCCAGCAGCTTGGCCAGTTCGGCGTCTGGATCGGGGAAGGCGAAGACGGGCAAGCCGAACGTGGCCTCGGTAACATAGGCATCGCAGGTTACCACTTCGAACGGGGCGCAGGTCGGATCGGCCGCCCGCTTGAAGTCGCCGGAAACGACGACGCGAAATCCGTCACGCTCGATCACGATCTGTGCGGAGCCTAGGATGTGCCCAGCCGGATGGAAGCTGACGCGAACGTCGCCGAGCGTGATCTGCTCACCGTAGCGGACGATCTGGCGTAGCCGGCAAAATGCCGGCCCGAGCCGCAGTTCCATGATATCGAGGGTCTCCTCGGTTGCCATCACGGTCTGATGTCCACCGCGCGCGTGATCGCTGTGCGCGTGCGTGACGAGATTGCGGGCCACGCCTCTGGTTGCGTCGATGTGGAAGTCTCCCGGCGGGCAATAGAGCCCTGCGGGGGTCAAGGTCAGAAGATCACTCGTACGGGTCATGGCAATCGCCCTCGGATGGCGCGGCGGGGGTGGGCGGCACGGCGTGGTACCGACGAGGTCATTGCTGCAGCAGCCAGCGCGTCCGCGGCTTCGCTCAACAGGGCATCGTCATCGGCACGATCGGTCACCTGCTCCGGGTTGAGCGCAATCATCGCGGGAACCGCGAAGGGAGAGAGATGGTCGAGGGACTTGTGCACAATCCGGCCACGGACACGTGTCAGGAGGACGGCCAGTCGATCGAGATCGATCAAATTGCCGACCACATCGGCGCGGGCGCAGCGAAGCAGAAGGTGGTCGGGCTGATACCGGCGCAGGACGTCGTAGATCAGGTCGGTAGAGAACGTCACCTGCCGACCTGTCTTGACCAGACCTGGGATCCGTCGGTCGATCATTCCCGCGATCTCGGCACAGTCCCGGAACGCACGTTTGACCATGAAGGTGTCTGCCAGCCAGGCCTCCAGGTCGTCGCCGAGCACGTCAACATCGAACAAGGCATCAAGGTCGACGCCGTCCAGCGGTTTGGCCGCAGAGATGCAAATCGCGTAGTCGCTCATGGTGTAGCCGATCGGCCGCAGGCCCAGCCGCCCAAGCCGGTGCGTTAGCAGAACCGCGAGCGCACCGTGCGCCAGGACCCCTTCGAACGGATAGCAGACGAGATAGAAGCGATCTTCGTCAGGGAACGTCTCCACCAATAATTCCTCGGGTCGCGGGATCGCCGAGCGTTCACGTTGCACCGACAGCCAGTCGCGGACGTAGCCGGGTAGTGCCTCAGCTTGGCGAGGATCTGTGATCAAGCGACGGACACGCTGCGCAAGAGAGGGCGAGATTGGCAGGCGGCTGCCGCCCCAGGACGGTCGCTTGGGATCGTTGCTGTGAGCAAGCGTCACCATCGCGTCGACGCCGGATATGCCATTGAACTGCCAAATGCGTCCAGCAAACGCAAAAGTGTCGCCGATGCTCAGCTGCTCAAAATAGCTTTCTTCCGCTTCGCCGATTTTACGCCCTGTTCCCAGTGTCTTCTTGCCCGCAATGCGGACGCTGAGCGTGCCATCGGAGACGATCGTGCCTGTGTTCATGCGCTGACGTTGGACGACTGCGGGACTGGTCGCGGCCCAAAGACCATCGTCACCCTGCCTGATGCGGCGGTACTGGTCGTAGGTCTTGAGCGCATAGCCACCAGTCGCAACCAGATCGATCACGGCCTCCCAGTCCTCCCATGGCAGCCCGTGATACGGCGTCGCACCGCAGACCTCGTCGTGAAGCGAGACGAGATCAAATGGCTCGGAACACGCGACCGCCATGACGTGCTGCGCCAGCACATCGAGCGCACCGCGCCGTTCGGGCTCCTGGTCCAGCTCACCCTCAGCAACCGCGCCGCGCGCAGCAAAGCACTCCAGCACCTCAAACCGGTTGGCGGGTACCAGTAGCGCGCGCGAGGGCTCATCCATCCGGTGATTGGCGCGGCCGATCCGCTGCACCAGCCGCGAAGCACCCTTTGGCGCAGACAGCTGGATGACGAGATCGACGTCACCCCAGTCGATGCCCATATCCAGCGTTGAGGTACAAACGACGGCCCGCAGCTGACCGCGAACCATGGCGGCCTCAACCTTTCGACGCTGCTCAACCGAAAGCGATCCGTGATGAAGCGCAATCGGCAGGCTTGCAGTATTAAGCTTCCATAGCTGTTCGAACGCGAATTCCGCTTGCCAGCGGCTGTTGACGAAAACGAGCGCCGTGCGAGCGCTCTCGATAGCGGCAAGTACGTCCTGCATTGCGTAGCGTGCATGATGCCCGGTCCACGGCGCCTGCGCCTCCGGTACGAGCACGTCGACGACCGGCGCTGCACCACCGGTTCCTCGAACCAGGGTTACGGCCTCAGCGACAGCGCCGGGTGCGAGCCATCGGCGTAACTGGTCCGCGTCACCCACTGTCGCGGACAAGCCGACACGACGCAGGCTCGGCGCGAAGCTTTGCAAACGCTGAAGCGCTAGATTTAGCAGATCTCCCCGCTTTGAGGGAGCAAGCGCGTGGATCTCATCCAGGACAACGCATCGCAGATTAGCGAAATAGGCGCGTGCGCCGTCCCAGGCACAGAACAGCGCGAGCTGCTCAGGTGTCGTTAGCAGGATGTCGGGCGGACGATTGCGTTGCCGATCGCGGCGGGCGCTGCTCGTGTCCCCGGATCGGCTCTCGATCTTGATGTCGAGACCCATCTCGGCGACCGGCGTCTCCAGGTTCCGAGCGACGTCGACCGCGAGCGCCTTGAGCGGAGAGATGTAAAGCGTGTGGGTTCCCGCCTCCCGCTTGCCGGCCTTCCCCCTCGCATCGAAATCGATCAGACTGGGAAGGAACCCCGCCAGCGTCTTGCCCCCTCCGGTTGGCGCGATCAGCAAGGCGTGCTCGCCACCTTCGGCCGCGTCCACCATCGCCAGCTGATGGTCGCGCGGAGACCAGCCACGGCTGGCAAACCAGTCGGCGAAGCGGGGCGGTAAGGCAGTCACACCGGCACCGCCAGGCTGGCGGCAGCCAGGCGCAGGTCCGCGACGTAGCGTGCGAATTCGACGTCGGCATCGGCTTCCTGAGGAAGGCGAAGCAGGTAGCTAGGATGGACGGTGATCCAGCAGGGCGTGCCATCGGCAAGACGCACAGCGCGGCCACGCTCCTCGCCAACTTTCACGGCGCGGCCTATCAACGAGCGTGCCGCAGTCGCACCCATGGCGATCACCAATTTCGGGCGGACCAGCGCTCGCTCCTGGTCGATCCACCAGCGGCAGGCGTCGA
>Ga0308158_10003218_pt1 | contig 14592 bp, 15 predicted proteins | sample PhyBR2_FD_201038 | JGI IMG/M metagenome (GOLD analysis project Ga0308158, IMG submission 201038) | Phyllosphere microbial communities from UC Gill Tract Community Farm, Albany, California, United States - DLSLB.R2 | ecosystem: Host-associated > Plants > Phyllosphere > Unclassified | place: USA... | reverse complement strand
TGAAGCTCGCCGACGCGGCCAAAGATGGCGAACTAGTGGTCGAAGACCTGATGGAGTTCGCCAAGCTCGCGGATCAGTTCCAGCAGCAGACGTTCGGGGCGCATTTCGCCGAGGTCGCGGTCGACGCCTATACCGGCGAGGTTAGAGTACGGCGCATGCTTGCGGTCTGCGCGGCGGGACGCATCCTCAACGCCAAGACCGCGCGAAGTCAGGTGATCGGTGGGATGGTGATGGGCGTCGGTGCGGCGTTGATGGAGGACATGGCGATCGACAAGCGCTTCGGCTTTTTCGTGAACCACGATCTCGCCGGTTACGAAGTTCCGGTGCACGCCGACATCCCGCATCTCGACGCCTTCTTCATCGATGAGGTGGATCCGACGATCTCGCCGGTAAAGGCCAAGGGCGTGGGCGAGCTGGGTCTGACCGGGGTCGCGCCAGCGATCGCCAATGCGATCTACAACGCAACCGGGGTTCGCGTGCGCGAGTATCCGATCACCCTCGAGAAGCATCTCGACGCGCTGCCGGTGCTGACGTGATTGGCCGGCGCATGCCCCCACGGGCAGCATTCCTGCTGAAGTTCGGCACGATCGTCACCTTGCTGCTGCCCATCGGCTTTGCTCAAGCCAAACAAGGAGTTCCCGACATGCCCATCGCACGCAAATCGGACATGCAAACCGTCGACGGCCCGGACGCGTATTTTACCGGAAAGGTTACAATCACCGGGAGATTTCAGCGTGACGATCCGTCTCGCGTCTCTGGCGCGATCGTCCATTTCGAGCCCGGCGCTCGGAGTGCCTGGCACACGCACCCTGCCGGCCAGACGCTGATCGTGACTGAGGGCATAGGCTGGACGCAAATCGCGGATGGCCCGAAGCTGGAGTTCACCGCGGGCGACATCCTGTGGTGCCCGGCAGACCGGAAGCACTGGCACGGCGCGACGGCGCATCAGGGCATGACGCATGTCGCCATCCAGGAGTCGGTCGATGGATCGCCCGTAACCTGGATGGAGAAGGTGACGGACGACGAGTATCTCGCGCCGCTCGGTACGGAGTGATGCGGTGCCTCAGTATTCGTGAAACGCCGGGGAGCTAGGCTTGCTGACCAGAAGAGGCGCCCGGCCAAGATCATCCCGCGCGATGTTCCGGATAGGCCTGTGCTTCATTGCAACGGCTGATCGGCCGCTATTTCCTAATTAAACTTGGAGCATAATCGTGTCCAATCCTCATCGCTTTTCCGACAAGGTCGCATTCATCACCGGCGCCGCCAGCGGCATCGGTCGCGCGACCGCCGTCGCCTTCGCAACCGAGGGCGCGCGTGTTGCGATCCTCGATCTGACCGAAAATGCCCTTTTCGAAACCGCGGAGGCTGTGAGGAACGCTGGCGCACAGGTCCTGACCATTGCCTGCGACGTGTCGAAGCCCGAACAGGTTGAGGCGGCGATCAGGCAGGTGATCGAGACCTTCGGCAGACTCGACATCGCCTTCAACAATGCCGGGGTCGAGAACAAGGCAGCGCCGGTTGCGGAAATCGAACTCGACGAATGGGACCGAATTCTCGACACCAACCTGCGTGGCACGTTCGTCTGCATGAAGCATGAGCTTGCGCAGATGGTGCGTCAGGGTAGCGGCGTGATCGTCAACACCTCATCGGGGGCTGGTGTCCGGGGCGTGGCGGGCGGAGCGTCCTACGCAGCCTCCAAGCACGCAATCATTGGCCTGACGAAATCAGCCGCGCTCGACTATGCCAAGCAGAATATCCGCGTTAACGCGATCCTGCCGGGCAACATCGAAACGCCGATGATGGATCGCTTCACCAACGGTGACATCCAGAAAGCCATCGATCTCGAGCCGGTCGGTCGTCTGGGAAAGCCCGAGGAGATCGCCGACGCAGTGCTCTGGATGAGCGCAGATCTTGGCGGGTTCGTCACCGGTGCCGCAATTTCCGTGGATGGCGGTTGGTCGCTTTAACGACCGAGTAGAGCTTGTCTGAAGACGGTGGGCGGGCGACAGCCGCTATCAATCCCCGCATTGCGGCATTTGCGATTGAATGGAGCGGCGTCGCGAACCGAAAATGAACGAACGGCTGAAACTGGAGAGCGTAGATAGGGCCGCGAGTGTCCGCTTCTGGGTCTGGGCGGAAGGTGTCGAACGAGGCGCGTCCGCCCATTTCCGGTCGTTGGGGATGGCGATCCGGGCTCCCAAGACTGGCCATTCGTTAAGCGCGATCTTTGCCGTTTCTCCGTCTCCGAAAGGCCATCTCGGGAAGAGCAATCGGGAACAGATTCTGGGAAACGGGGTGCCTTGGACGGCTCTGGCCGTGATCGCTCCGGCGACTGTCTCGCTATGCGTTCCTTTTCGGGAGGAAGCTCAAGCGTTAAAGCGTCACCATAAAGATCATGTCCGCCATGCTGTTGGTGTCGGTTGAAGCCGGCGCAGGCCCTGACATCGCAAGCACGGCCAAGTAAGAGTGAAGTAATGACAGACGCCGCAAACGTTATTGCCGTGGACCATACAGGCTTCGCCGTATCGTCACTAGACGAAGCCGTTCGCTTCTGGACGGAAGCGCTCGGTTTCACTCTTGAGCGGCAATCGGAGATGGGGGGTGATTTCCTGCATCAGGTGACCGGTGTCGATAATCCTAATGTCAAAACGGCGATCGTCAGGGCACCGGACGGCTATGTGGTCGAACTGTTGCAATATTCAAAAGGGCGCCAGAACGGTGCGGTGCCCAACAGCGCGGGGGCGATCGGTGCGGCCCACCTGGCTCTGGCCGTAAACGATATCCATGCCGCTATTGCCCGCGTCGAGGCAGCAGGATGGAAGGCGAAGGGTAGTCCGTTGCCGATCGCGGGTGGGCCAAGGAAGGGAACGTTGGTGGCCTACGTTTCAAGCCCCGATCATATCACGATAGAGCTTATGCAGCCGCCAGCCCGTTAATGGGCCGGCGGACGTTTTCCCGCTTCACCATCGGTTGCGAGAACTTCCTCCCCATCGGAAAATAGCAACGGCTGGAAGCGCTTGGTTTCGTATGAGAAGGCGGGGCAGAATATGAGAGGGATGATCGACTTCGAAAACGCCCAGAGGGCAGGGCAATCCCCCGACCGCTTAGTGAACGCTACGGGGCTATCCGACAAATCTGTGCGATCTTACCCCATCGGCATGATCCTGCCGGTGCTGGGCATCGGGCGTCTAATTCTTTTCGATGCGCATCCGTCGAGGGATGTCTTTCACCAAGAGATCTGGGGGCGGGAGGTGTTCCTGTTCGACGACGGTAACCGGCTGGTGTGGCAGATCGCGCCTGAACCGGGCGCCACGGACAACATGCACCGAAATTTCGATACGGCCCGCCCCGCGACCGAAAGCTTCTCCGCCATTAGCAATATCGACGGGAGGTTCTATGCGAGCCGAATGGGCGGTGACACTTTCGTGATTGATATGACGACCGGGGCCGCCTCGTATGGCGGCTGGGCACGAACCTAGCCCGTTCGAGCCAGCCGGATCGTGCAAACGTCGATCGCCGCGCTGGCTTTGCCATATCCTGATCCTTTTCGAGAAATTTGGCGTGCCGTCGGGCAGGGGGGAATAGGTGCGGCATAAGCCCCGCCTTGACATGAACGAAGGGCCGAAGTTGGGGATGCCGGAGAGGGCACTGAACGGCGACTTATGGGTCGTATCGACACAAGGCGTCAGGAGCCAAGGAGGGAAACTGCTTGGAGGTGAGTTTTACCTACGAGACAACCGCTTCTCAAATCATCATGTTGCTGGCGTTCTCGCGCGTAATGCCTCGATCAAGCGCGTTGTCGTAACCTCTCCCCGGTCGCCCCCGCAGTTCGTTACCGCGGCATAACCTCGACCGGCGTGACGTTCGATGATTGCGGTCGCGAACCAAAAGCTGTTCGAGCCATTGTGCCCGTGCGTGTCGGCCGGCGATATGGTGGTGCCCTCTAAACTCCAGCCTCCGGCATAACCGAGGCCAGGTTGTGCTGGCGTAAGAAGGTGAGCAAGCGTATCGGGGCGCACCAGCGGCGATCCGGTGCGCAGAAAGATACTCATAAACTGCGCGTAGCTTGCAGGCGCGATATGCACGCCGCCTGATGGCCAAAGGATGGCTGGATTGTCCGCCACTCCCGCCGGGTCAATTGATGTCATAGCGCCGTCGCTTATTATTCTGCCCCACGGGCCGTTTCGGGGCGGGGCGCCAAAGCCAACTTCTTCGATGCGTAGCGGTTCGAACAGCTCGCTGCGCATGATCTTTTCCCAACTCGTGTCAGTCGCTTCCTCCATAGCGGCTCCAACCAGAACGTAGTTGAGGTTTCCATACCGGTAAACGCCATGTGTCTCAGGCGGCGGTGCGGACAGAATGCGCTGTACCAGCGCGCGCCGCTGGTCGCGCGGTGAGGCCGGATCGGCTCGTCGCGCGTCAAGCCAATCTCCATCGATAAAGCTGTCGGTGAGCCCCGCCGCATGGCTCAGCAGGTCCTCAACCGTCAGGGTACCCCATGCCGGATGCACGCTTAACGACGGAAAGAGAACGGGGATTATGGCATTCCAGCGGCACCGCTGCTGTTCCACAAGCCGAGCGTACACGGCCGCGGTCATTGCCTTTGTGTTGGACCCGATATGCCAACGGAACGCTGGATCGAGGACGGCTCCGTTCTCTCCCTCCAACAGAAGCCCGGAGATCCCTGCGCGCGAGCATATCAGTCCAAACGCACCGTTGGTTGACCTGCCTTCTGCCCGGACGATGCTCGGCAGGCAGGCGCATGCACTAGCAGCGAGTAGTTCACGTCGTCTCAGTCGCAAGAGGTGCTCCCGGAGCTAGCCGTCCTATAGCGACGGTCGGTAACGGTCCTACCAGTGGCTCGTCCGGCCAGCAAATATCGACACGCGACGGCTAACGTTTGATGAAGAGCCGAGCGGGCTGCACATCCTTGAGAGCGATATTCCTGGCGTCAACGAAGCTCGAAACATCCCGAGTCAACAGGTGTAAGCGCTTAAGCATCTTCATGGCCGCAGCCTGCATGCTAAATTCGTCTCCGGGCAGCCTCGCCTCGCTGCTCATGTTCCGTTACCGTCGTGCGATGACAACACGCGACGAGCCGGATAGGGCGCAGTTCTGGCGGCCGCGTTTCCTGCCTGGTGTGGAGCTGGTCTCCGTTGCCTATCGCGACCGCAGCTTCCCCGAGCACAGCCACGCAGAATATGTCATCGGGGCGGTGAGTGAAGGCGCGGAAGCTCTCAAAGTCGAGGGTGTGGCACACCGCGTTTCGGCTGGCGCCGTCTTGCGACTTCATCCTGAGCAGACGCACGCGAATGCGACGATCGGTTCAGGAATACTGCGTTACAACGTGCTGTATCTGCCCGCTGCAGTGATCGCGCCCTATGCTGATCATGGAGCGCGGCTCACTTTTGAGGCGCCTGTCACAAACGATCCAGCGATTTATGAGGTGGTACAGCAGGCTCATGCATTGCTTGCTGCCGACACCGGGCGGCTGGAGCAGGAAAGTGCCTTAGCGGCGATCACGCGTACATTGGGGGCAGGGCAGGTGCCCCCGGTGCGTGCCAATGCGACCATAGCTGCGGCAATCGCGCTCGCTCGAGATCACATCGATCGGCATTACTCGGAAGGCTTCGGGCTTGAGACATTGTCCGCTCTGACGGGGCTCAGCGTGTTCCATCTCGTGCGCAGTTTCAAGAAGGCGATCGGGTTGAGTCCTTTGGCCTATCGAAATCAGAAGCGCGTCTTCGCTGCTCGAGCCATGTTGCTGGATGGGGAATCGATCGCTCACGTTGCATTGTCTGTCGGCTATGCGGATCAGAGCCATCTGACCCGACAGTTTCAGCGTATCGTGGGCTTGCCGCCAGGCCGCTACGCACAGCAATAACGTTCAAGCCGCAGCCGCAGGGTCGGCTAATCTGCACCGGTCATATTCAACTGGATTCGGCGCATGCAACACATCCTCGATCGTCGTTTCCTTCTCGGTCGCGGAGCGGCGCTGGCAGCGGCCAGCGTTCTGCCCTTGTCGGCACTCACTGCGGCCGAGCCCGCCCGCGACGTCACCTATGTCGAGGACTTCGACGAACTCTGGCGAACGCTCGGGGAGCGCTATTGCTATTTCGGCGAGAAGCGGACGGACTGGGTTGCGGTCCGCCGGCTGTATCGACCGCAGGCACTGGCAGCTCAGTCCCTTGATGATTTCGTCCTGGTTGCAGGAAAAGTCATCGGCGAGCTGTATGACGCTCACACGCATCTCAGCGATCCGCCAGCCGACGCGCTGCGGGGCCCATATTTCGATATGTGGATCGATCCCGGCCAAGATGGTGCCGCTCTCATCACCAGCGTCCGAGACAGCTCTGCTGCGGTCGAAGTCGGCGTCAGTCCCGGACAGACGGTGATCGCAGTCGACGGCCGCCCGGTTCAGAACATCGCCGCGACGTTGATGCCCCGCTGTCTGTCCCGTCCGGACCCGGCAGCGACGGCCTTCGCGCTTAATGTCGCCGTCTCAGGCCAACGAGGTCGCCCGCGCACCTTGGCGCTGCGCTCGGCCAGTGGGCAGGTCCGACAGTTTCTGGTTCCGGTCAAGACGCCCGTAAGCTCGGCGAACGTGGAGAGCCGGATGCTCGCCGGCAACATTGGTCTGATCGTGATCAGGAGCTTTGCCGATGACGCTGTGCTTGCAGCATTCGACGCCGCGCTGCTGCGTTTCAAGGATACTGCAGGCCTGATCATCGATGTGCGCGAGAATGGAGGTGGCGACACCGCGATCGCCCGCCCGATCATGGGACGCTTTATCAGCGAAACGAAGCCTTACGCCCGTATGCGACGTCGAGAGGGAAGCGGGTTGAGTGCGCCATGGATCGAATTAGTCGAGCCGCGTGGCCCTTTCGTCTACAGTCAGCCGGTCGCGGTCCTGACCAGCCGCTGGAGCGCAAGTATGGCGGAGGGGTTTCCGATGGGAATGCGCGGGATCGGCCGCGCGATGATCATCGGCACACCGATGATGCGTGTCGGGGCCGCCGTGTTCCCGCTCCGGCTCGATCGGACGGGGCTGCAACTGCAATATTCAGCCGAGCCGGTGTATGACGTTCACGATCAGCCGCGATGGTTGCTGGAACCAGACGTTCGTGTAGACGGCGGTGCAGATATCTTGGCGGCTGCGTTGGCCACGCTGGCGCGGGCGGCAGGACGACGGGATCTTCCGGCGTGAAGCGTTACATCCTCTCACTCGCAATCTGCGCCGCGGGCGTCGCGCCATACTCGCCTGTGTGCGCTGGGCAGGCATTCGATCCCAGGCGTGCGAAAGAACATCTGATCGCTCCCGCAACGCAGGTCATGGTGCTCGGAGTCTCGCACCTCGACAATGCGCCTGAAGCGTTCGACCCCGCATGGCTCGAGCCGGTCATGTGCCGCCTTCGCGCCTACGCGCCCGACGTCATCTTGACCGAGGCGATGTCAGGCGAACAGCTTGCCACGATCGATGCCTACAAAGCGGTTCGCGGCGATGCCGGCAAATGGGCAGGACCAACGCTGGCGATCGCCCGGGATGCTCAGGCGACGTTGAAGATCAGCGCGGCGGACGCGCTGGCCCAGGCGAATATCCTTATAGCGCGAACCAGGCCGACAGCGTCCGAGCGTCGCCGCCTTGCTGCCCTGTTCCTCGCAGCGGGGGAGCCATTTTCAGCAGCGACGCAGTGGTTGCAACTCGATCCCGCGGAGCGGCTTGCGCGCGATGGTGTCAGTGAGACGATGAAAACCAAGATTGAGCGCTTTGGCGTGGGTCGCGGCGAGATCGTCTCCATGGCCGTTGCTCTGGCGGTACGGCTCGGCCGTCCGCGCCTTTACGGGGCTGGCGACCACCTCAGCGATGTGGCGCTGCCCGACGATGAAGCCTTTGGCCAAGCCGTTAAAGCGTCGCCCGACGTCATCGCGCAGCTTAACAAGGCTACGCCCACATTGAAGCCCTACAGCAGCAAGGCCTTGGCCATTGATGCCCCCGACCGCGTCATGCCGGTTTTCCGGGCGCTCAACTCCGCTCAATTTGGCCGACTGGATGCACAGGCGCAGTGGCTTTCGTTACAGCAGAGCTCCCCACTGGGAGCCCTGGGTCGCCAGCGGGTAGCGGCGTGGGAGGCGCAGAACCTACGGATGGCAACGACCGTGCGCGAAGTGACGGCCGCGATCCCGGGCGGCAGGGCCCTGTTGATCGTGGGCGCTTCGCACAAACCGTTCATCGAGGCGTACCTCCAAACGATGACCGATATCGAGGTTCTGTCCGTTCCCGCGTTGCTGGATCGCAGGCCGAGTGGGTGCTGACATCGATTTCGACATGAAAATGCAAATTCCGATGAGCAGAACACCGCCTGGTATGGATCGGTAAACTCGCTTCCGGTCCGAGGGCTTCGATCATCTAATCGCTGCGCGACGCGTTGCCACCACGGGATGACAACCTCCATTGATCATACCCGCTCAAGCATCAGGTGCGTGTCAAAGGGGCTGGCTGACGTCGATGAAGTGGCATATCGATGTGGCATATCAGAGGAACACACCGTGACGCCTAAGAAGCCAGTCAAGAAAAACGCCTCGATTGAGGTTCGGCTGTCCGATGAGGCTAAGTCGGCTTTTATGGAGCGGTGCCGGGATCAGGGACGGACCGCCAGCGAAGCGATCCGTCTGTTCGTTGACGATCAACTGGAGGTGCGAAACGCGCCTCCGCGACTTCCCCTTCGCTTCGGGCGCGTCGTGGTCGCTGGATTCGTTGGCACGATCTTTGGACTCGGAGTCGCCGCACCATCGACCGCTCGGTCGACCGCTGAATCCCGGATCGTCTTCCAACAGCTTGATCGCAATCACGATGGCGTCATCGACCGCCGCGAGTTCGACGCCAGATAACGGCAAATCTTAAACTGCGACCGTGTTCGGCCTGTCCGGACACGATTGTCGTGCCGTCTGGACAGGGCTTTGCTGGCCCGCGGCAGCCGTTTCTGCACGGACTGGCTGCATGACACATCCTCCCGAACCAGCATCGTCATGGCTTGCCGAAGCGCGAAGCCTGTTCGTCCTCGCCCTGATCGTGCTTGGCATCCACAGCCTGATCGCCAAGCCATATTATATCCCGTCAGAGTCGATGATGCCGGGACTGCTTGTCGGCGATCGGCTCATCGTCAGCAAATATCCCTATGGCTGGTCCTACGTCTCCTCAAGCTTCCACCTGCTGCCCTTCGTTCGTGGCAGACTGTTCAGCCGCTATCCGATGCGAGGCGATATCGTCATCCTCACACCCCCTGTCGGCGGACGCAGAAGCGAGGATCTCATCAAGCGCGTCGTCGGCCTGCCCGGGGATACTGTTCAGATGATCCACGGGCGGTTGTGGCTGAACGGCAAGCCTGTCAAAACCCGTGACATGGGCAGTCGGCTAATGTCGCTTGATGGCAACTTTCGCTGTGATCCCAATGATCCGGATGGCGAGCGGCGGTTCGCAGGCTATACTCGGGTTAGGGTTGCCGATGGCGCGTTGCGCTGCCGGCTACATATGTTGCGTGAGACGCTGCCCGGAGGTGCCACCTACGATACGCTCGACTTTGGCACAGGTCCGGAGGATGACACGCCGCTCTACCATGTCCCGGCAGGTCAGGTCTTCGTCCTTGGCGACAACCGTGACAACAGCGCCGACAGCAGAGTGCCGGCGGAATATGGTGGATTGGGTGGAGCGATACCAATCGAAAATATTGGCGGCCGGGCGGAATTCACTACATTCTCGCTCTCAGGCGATGCCGGTTTGCATCCGATGACATGGGATAGAGCATTTCGCACGGATCGCTTCATGACCTCGTTACGCCCGACATGTGGTTTGCCGAAGTGTACGGACTGATAATCTCGAGACACCATCCTTCTTGAGAAGGGCCTCAGTGTCAGCCGACCTCCGCCGACGCCATCTGCCTTCCCAATAGCGGACGGGCCGTTTTTCTGCCCTATCACGACATTCGCGAGCGGATAGCCGGGCTTTAAAATCGGCCATTCGCGAAGATGAACCAGCGTCCGAAGTTGAGAAGCGAGGGAAGGGGCGTGAATGTCTGGTTGTGGGTCAAAGTGGTTCAGTGAGGTTTTCATTCGAAAGCCAATGATAACTTAAGCCAGTCTAACCGAGTGCACCCAATTTGGAACTGGGTACGTAAAGTAATGCGTTTAGCTTTGCTCCGTACATGCAGAATAATAATATAATGATATCATATTTGAACGGTAAGACGTCAATCATAGCTATTAAGAAGCATCGCCGCCGCATCAGGTGACCCATAGACCGTAGCAAGCATAGACTCTACCTTATTCAGACCTGAGTGTGTTAATCGAATATCCATCGCAGTGTCTCGGTGTTCAAGCACTCCCCGCTGCTGAAGTACCTTGATCCACCGTTCGATAACAGATGTCGGGATCTTGGCATGGGCGGCAGCGTCGGCCAGTCCGATATTCCGGCCTTCTGCCTCTGCCAGATAGATGCCGATCAGCAGCGAACCTACGGGGTCAATGCTCAGATCAGCCCCAAATAGCGTGGATCGGGTGGCGTGGACCTGGCGCATACGCAGTGCTGCTTCCCAAAGCCTAGCTGGCGGCAAAGGGCGGCCATTTTCTTGCCAGAACAGCGTGCTTATCAAGCGGTCGGGGTTGGCGAAGCGGGTGACCAGTAGGTTCGCTGCTACTGGGCTACCATCCGGCCTAAGGTAGCGCTTTTGCAACCGTACGGGAGCTGCGCCGTCCTTTAGTACGGCTAGCATATCTGCGCTTCGATCTAGGTCGCGAGCGTCAGTTATTTCGCGGTACGAAACGCCGATAACTTCGTCGGCGCGACGGTGGAGCAGATCAAGAAAGCCTTGATCCGCGTGCAGAATTACTCCTTCGACCGACGAAACGCAATGACCTGCAGGCATCATCACCCAACCACGACACTTGTCTTGACCGACATATATCAGTTGAGTCGGCTTGCAAGGCACCTTGTAGCGCCCAAGGATGGCTAGCCGATCGGTGAACGCCTGTTCGGGGATTGGGGGAGGCGTTTGAAAAGCACCTACGCAGAAAGCACGGCATTTATCGAAAAACGGGCTAACGTAGCTATCCGCCCTTGGCGCACTCCGATGCTTATACATGGAATGTAAGATGGATGACGTGGCAACAATCGCCGACTTACGCCGTCGTTTGGCGGAGTCAGAGGCAGCGCTTCACCAAAGCGAGGCTCGGTTCGCGGCTACGCTCGAAAGCGTGCCTGCGGGTGTAGCTACGTTGGACATGAACGGACGAATGGTAGCCTACAATTCCGAGTATCAGCGATTCTGTCCCACAGGCTTGATGCCCTCCCAGGACCCGGCTCGCGTAGCGCGGTGGCAAGCGTGGAGCGAGGATGAGCGACCGTTGCAACCGGACGAGTTTCCCGGTGCGCGCGCCCGCCGCGGAGAATGTGTTACGCCTGGTCAGGAAATGCTGTTCACCGATGACGACCAGCGGGCCATTTGGGTGCGAGTTGCGGCAGTTCCGGTACGCGACGAGTTGGGAAAGCTGACCGGACAAGCAAGCGTAATCAGTGACATAGACGCATTGAAGCGCAGCGCGGAATCGTTGCGGGAAAGCGAGCAACGCCAGGTCGTGATGGTTGCGGAGCTGCAACACAGGACGCGTAACCTTATCGCGGTTGTGAGCTCGATTGCTGCGCGGATGCTGGATGGTGCCTCGTCGCTTCAAGAGTTTGAGCGTGGCTTCAATGACCGCCTTTCAGCTCTATCCCGCGTCCAGCAAATGCTCTCGCATGCAACATCAGGCCAGCGAGTAAAGTTCGACGACCTTCTGCGCGCGGAGCTCCTTTCGCTTGGTGCCATTGGCCGGAAGGGTGGTGATGGTCATCTCATATTGGCAGGCCCACCTGATGTTCCGTTACGCTCGCGCGCCGTCCAAAGCCTGGCTCTAGCTATCCACGAGCTTGGGACCAATGCAGTGAAATATGGTGCGTTGGGGACCGGCGGAGGGTTGCTTACAATCACATGGCACGTGGAGGCGGAAAAGGATGGCGTTCTGTGGCTCCACGTCGATTGGCGCGAGAGTGGTGTTCGGATGTCACAACCCTTCACTGCACCGTCTACCGGCGGTTATGGTCGTCAACTGATCGAAAAAGCCCTGCCGTACCAACTTGGCGCCCAGACACATTATGCTTTCGTCGAAGACGGTGTGCACTGTACGATTGCGGTGCCGGTTGTATCTCGCCGGACAGTGGAGGAGGCGCAAGATGGCTGACATGCTCATGGAAAGTCAGCGGGTACTTGTGATTGAGGACGAGTATGTCGTTGCCGAAGCAATCGAGCGCATGCTGACACGGGCGGGAGCTATCGTGCTTGGGCCGGTACCGTCTGTCGATCAGGCAATGGCATTGCTTGATCGGGGAGGGCGTATCGACAGCGCTGTCCTCGACATCAACCTCGGCGAGCAGAAAGTATACCCAGTGGTCGACCGTCTACTCGCTCGGGGCGTGCACTGCATCTTTGCAACAGGTAATGATATTGCCGATGTTCCATCAAACTACAAAGAGATTGCCCGATTAGAGAAGCCTGTTGAGGCCTCGTCGATAATCGATGCTCTCAAGAGAATCGATACTACCGCAGATGGTGCAATTGCCAAGCTTACTAAGCATAACTCGTTTCTAGAATTACGTGAGCAGCTGATCGTCGAGATCGATGTAGCAGATGGCATCCATGAACCGCTATTAGCGGCACGATTGTACGAGGCTGTTGATGCAATAGACCAGTTCTTAAGCGAATAATCAACGTTTGATGACGTAGGTGTAAGTTTGGAGTTTGGTGAGGTGGCAGATCCGCATGTTCAGAACTAGGTGGTCGCAAAACGACGCTGAAGGCTGCTAAGCTCGAGATAGACCATATTTGGGCCTTTATTTGACCGTTTGAATCATACTGCATGCTTATAGGTTGGCCTGTTCTTCCTCGCTCAATTCGGCAGCGGGGCCATGATAAAGTTTTGCGCAAGCTTCGCGCAGGCAGCCGCCTCGGATCTCAATATCATTCCGATAGGCGTCCCCGATGAATCTGAGTGTATCGACGTGCTTGGCTTCGAAATACATCGGGTGCACATCGTTTCGGCCGGCACCGTACACGACGCGGCCAACTTTCGACCAGATCGATGCCATCGTGCACATGCCGCACGGCTGGAGTGTCGAGTATAACGTCGCCCCGCGCAGTTCCAGTTCTCTGGTTTGCTCACAAGCCGGACGGATCGCCATCATCTCGGCATGAGCGGTTGCGTCAGGCAATTCCTTGGTCTGGTTGCGTTCGGCGGCAATCACCTTCCCGTCTAGTACGATGACGCACCCAAGCGGGGAGGTTGAGGGATCGGACCCTTTGGAGCGCGCGACGTCTATCGCCAATTGCATCCAGTGTTCGTCGGTATCGGTCTGCATCGCGTATCCACCAAATTGCAGTTGCTGTTAGATTTGGCGTGTTGATCCGGTTGCTGCGTCAGCTTTGAACCACTCTGACGGTCGCTTCTGTGGGATCGACCGGATCCATCACGAAAGCCCCGGCATCACGGTTCGCGACAAGCCATGCGACGTGTGCAGCGGTGATGCGCTGGCCCGGCACCAGTCGGGGGACGCCGGGCGGCGCGGGCGCGATCATCTCGGCTGCGATCCTTCCCTCAGCCGCCTCGTAGGCCACCATCTCGGCTAGGCCGTAGAGTGCCGCAGGCCCGGGCATCGCCATGTCGACGGACAGGGTGCTGATCCCGGGCACAGGCGAAATTGCCGGCAGGATGGAGGGATCGGAACCGAGCTGATTCACGAGATCCTGCAAGCCACCGACGAGCTTGCGGAGATCGGACCTGGTTGTGCCCAGCGACAGAACGGCCAGGATATGCCGGGCGTCGGATAACCCCATGCTGATCCGGTGATGCTTGTAGAGCCAGTCGTCGATCGCATACCCCGATACGCCAAGCGCCGAGACGTCGATCAGTACCTTCGTGACGTCCAAACTGGCATCTGGCGGCAAATGATCATGACCGAAAACGCGCAGGGGGGTGATACCGGCAATCTTACTACGGACCTTTTCCGCCAACGCACTGACGCCGTTCCACATCTGCTCCCCGTTCAACGCGTGATCCCGCCGGGTCGCGTCGAGCGTTGCTAGGATGGGCACCGACGTGCTGGTGGTCTCGAAAAGCTCATATGCCATCCAAAGGCGCTGGCGATCGATCAAGTCGCCTTTTGCGACGATCACTGACCCTTGTGCGAGCGCCCCCATCGTCTTGTGGGCGCTGTAGACAGCGACATCCGCCTCCTTGGCAAGCGGATCGTCTGGCAGGGCCTCACAGAATGCAAAGGCGCCGCCCCAGGCGGCATCGACGATGAGGGGAATACCGTGGTTGTGACAGATGCCTGCAAGCGACTCTATGTCACTCGTGACGCCGTAGTAGGTCGGGCTGACAACGATGAACGCCTTGGCGGTTGGATTGGCCGCCAAGGCGGCGTTCAGCGCCTGCGGCTCAACACCATGCTCAATGTCCCATTCCCCGTCGATCTGGACCGGCACGATGGCGGCATTGAGCCCCGTC